>Ga0181521_10000165_pt1 | contig 76199 bp, 66 predicted proteins | sample PEATcosm2014_Bin_32_FD_119764 | JGI IMG/M metagenome (GOLD analysis project Ga0181521, IMG submission 119764) | Peatland microbial communities from MTU Mesocosm Facility, Houghton, MI, USA - PEATcosm2014_Bin02_60_metaG | ecosystem: Environmental > Terrestrial > Soil > Wetlands > Peat | place... | reverse complement strand
TCGACGATCGCGGCGGCGGCGTGGTCCTGGGTCGAGTAGATGTTGCACGAAGCCCAGCGCAGGTCCGCACCGAGCGCCTTCAGCGTCTCGATCAGTACGGCGGTCTGGATCGTCATGTGCAAGGAGCCCGCGATGCGGGCGCCCTTCAGCGGCTGGCGCCCGGCGTATTCGGCGCGCAGGGCCATGAGGCCCGGCATCTCGGTCTCGGCGATCGCGATTTCCTTGCGGCCCCAGTCGGCGAGCTTGAGGTCGGCGACGTGAAAATCGTTGTTCGGCTTTGCTGCGGCACTCATTCGATCTCTCCTTAGGTCCAAGAGAAGGAATGGGCGCCGTTGTCGGATCGACCGTCTCTGCGAGCCTGACGAACCGCCGGGCAGGGCCCCCGGTCCGCTGCAGCGCCCCTCGGAGGGACGGTTCGGTGGCTCCTTTACCCGGCGTCCGCCTTCAGGGCGCGGGCCCTGTCGGTCCGCTCCCAGGTGAAATCGCTCTCGGTCCGGCCGAAGTGGCCATAAGCGGCGGTTGCCTCGTAGATCGGGCGCGCGAGGTCCAGCGCCTGCCGGATCCCGTAGGGAGTGAGGTCGAAGTGCCGGCGGATGAGCTTGGTGAGCTTCTCGCGCGACAGCCTGCCCGTGCCGAAGGTCTCGACCATCACCGAGGTCGGCTCGGCCACGCCGATCGCATAGGACACCTGCACCTCGCAGCGCTCGGCGAGCCCGGCCGCGACGACGTTCTTGGCCACGTAGCGCGCCGCGTACGAAGCCGAGCGGTCGACCTTCGACGGGTCCTTGCCGGAGAACGCGCCTCCGCCGTGGCGCGCGAAGCCGCCGTAGGTGTCGACGATGATCTTGCGGCCGGTGAGCCCGCAGTCACCCACCGGGCCGCCGATCACGAACTTGCCGGTCGGGTTGATGTGGAACTTGGTGTGCTTGCCGATCCAGCGCTTTGGCAGCACCGGCAGGATGATCTCCTCCATCACTGCCTCGCGGAGCTTGCGCTGGCCGATGTCCGGCGAGTGCTGGGTCGAGAGCACCACGGCCTCGATCCCGACCGGGCGGTCGTGCTCGTACCGGAAGGTGATCTGGCTCTTGGCATCGGGCCGCAGCCACGGCAGCCGGCGGCCGCGGCGGACCTCGGCCTGGCGCTTCACGAGCCGGTGCGCGTAGGTGATCGGTGCCGGCATCAGCACGTCGGTTTCATTGGTCGCGTAGCCGAACATCAGGCCCTGATCGCCCGCGCCCTGCTTGCGAGGGTCCTTGCGGTCGACGCCCTGCGCGATATCCGAGGACTGCTTGCCGATGATGTTGATCACCGCGCAGCTCGCGCCGTCAAAGCCCATGTCCGAGTGGTCGTAGCCGATCCGCAGCACCGTCCTGCGGACCAGCGCCTCGAGATCGACCCAGGCCGAGGTCGTGATCTCCCCCGCGACGATCACACAGCCGGTCTTGACCATCGTCTCGCAGGCGACACGCGCCTTGCGGTCCTGCGCGAGGATCGCGTCGAGCACCGCATCGGAGATCTGGTCGGCGATCTTGTCCGGGTGGCCTTCCGACACCGACTCCGACGTGAAAAGGAAACTGTTGGCAGCCATCAGCGGATCATCGCGCCTCGCGGGCGCCTCCCTGTCCTGAGCCGCGGAAGTATACAGGCCAAAATGGGCCGTTGCCCCTTCCGGACGGGTATTGGACAATGCCGCGCCGCTCGCCCCGCCAGAGACTCCGCCATGCTCAACCGCCGCTCGCTCGCCAACGCTCTGCGTGCCCTGAGCATGGATGCGGTCCAGCGGGCGAACTCGGGTCACCCGGGCATGCCGATGGGCATGGCCGACATCGCCGAGGTGCTGTGGCGGCACTTCCTCAAACACAACCCGGGCAACCCGTGCTGGTTCGACCGCGACCGCTTCGTGCTGTCGAACGGGCACGGCTCGATGCTGCTCTACTCGCTGCTGCACCTGACCGGCTACCCGCTGTCGATCGAGGAGCTTAAGCGCTTCCGGCAGCTCGGCTCGCACACGCCCGGGCACCCGGAGCGCGAGCCGAAGCTCGGCATCGAGACCACCACCGGTCCTCTCGGCCAGGGGCTTGCGAACGCCGTCGGCATGGCGCTCGCCGAGAAGCATCTGGCGGCGAGGTTCAACCGGCCAGGCCTGGCGCTGGTCGACCACCACACCTATGTGTTCCTGGGCGACGGCTGCCTGATGGAGGGCATCTCGCACGAGGCCGCCTCGCTCGCCGGAACCCTCGGCCTCGGCAAGCTGATCTGCTTTTACGATGACAACGGCATTTCAATCGACGGACACGTGCAGGGCTGGTTCACCGACGACACGCCGAAGCGCTTCGAGGCCTACGGCTGGCAGGTGATCCGCGCCGTCAATGGCCACGACGCGGAGGCGGTCACTAGGGCCGTTCGCAGGGCGCGCCGCGAGAGCGGCAAGCCCTCGCTGATCTGCTGCAAGACGATCATCGGCTGGGGCGCGCCGACCAAGCAGGGTACGGAGGCGGCGCACGGTGCGGCGCTCGGCGCCGAGGAGGTCGCGGCCGCCCGCAAGGTGCTCGACTGGCCGTACCCGCCATTCGAGGTGCCGCAAGAGATCCGCAGCGCCTGGGACGCACGTGCCAGGGGCAAGCGACTCGAGAACAAGTGGCGGCGACTGCTGCAGCAGTACCGCAATTCCTACCCTGCCGAGGCGGCCGAGTTCGAGCGGCAGGTCGAGGGGCGCTTGCCCGCGGACTGGCCGGCGCTGGTGCACGCGACCCTGACGGACGTGCAGCAGCATCCCACGGACGTCGCGACCCGCCAGTCCGCGCAGGCGGCGCTCAACGTGTTCGGCCCGCGGCTGCCGGAACTCATCGGCGGCTCGGCCGACCTCACCGCATCGAACAACACCTGGCGCAAGGACTCGAAGACCATCACGCGCGCCGACGCCTCCGGCAACTACATCCATTACGGCGTCCGCGAGTTCGGCATGTCGGCGGCACTGAACGGTCTCGCGCTGCATGGCGGCCTGGTGCCGTACGGCGGCACGTTCCTGGTGTTTTCCGATTACGCGCGCAACGCCGTGCGGATGGCGTGCCTGATGGGCGCGCCGTCGATCTTCGTGTGGTCGCACGACTCGATCGGCCTCGGCGAGGACGGCCCGACGCACCAGCCGATCGAGCAGCTCGCCTCGCTCCGGCTCATTCCGAACATGACGCTGTGGCGCCCCTGCGATGCGGTCGAGGCGCACGCCGCGTGGGCGGACGCCATCGAGCGCCGCTCCGGACCCACGGCGCTGGTGCTGACCCGCCAGGCGGTTCCGCACCAGCCGCGCTCGCCGCAGCAGCTCGCCGACGTGCGTCGCGGCGGCTATGTGCTCGTCGCGAGCGCCGGCGCGCCGGAGCTGGTGCTGATCGCCACGGGTTCGGAGGTCGCGCTCGCGGTCGATGCGGCCAAGGCGCTCGCCGGCAGCGGACGCCGCGTGCGGGTCGTGTCGATGCCCTGCACCGAGCTGTTCGATGCGCAGCCAGCCGATTACCGGGCGGGCGTGCTGCCGCAGGGAGTGCCGCGCGTGGCGATCGAAGCAGGCGTGCGCGACTACTGGTGCCGGTACGTCGCGCGTCGCGAGAACGTCGTCGGCATCGACAGCTTCGGCGCCTCGGCACCGGCCAAGGACCTGTTCAGGCATTTCGGATTCACGGTAGGGCACGTCGTCCGCGCGGCCGAGGCCGCGCTCGGCGGCTGATGCCCCTCACCAGGCGAACTTCACAGAGGACTCCAGCATGGCCATCAAGGTGGGAATCAACGGCTACGGCCGCATCGGTCGCAACACGCTGCGCGCCCTGTACGAGGGCAAGCGCACCGGGGAGATCCAGATCGTCGCGGTCAACGACCTCGGCGATGCAAACACCAACGCGCACCTGACGCGCTTCGACACCGCCCACGGCCGTTTCCCCGGCGAGGTCAAGGTCGACGGCGATTCGATGGTCGTCAACGGCGACCGCATCCGGGTGCTCGCCGAGCGCGACCCGGCCAAGCTCCCGTGGGGCCAGCTCGGGGTCGAGTACGTGCTCGAGTGCACCGGCCTGTTCGCGACCAAGGACAAGGCGGCCAAGCACCTCGCGGGCGGCGCCAAGAAGGTGGTGATCTCGGCGCCGGCCGAAGGCACGGTCGATGCCACGATCGTCTACGGAGTCAACCACGGCACGCTGCGGGGCGCGATGACCGTGATCTCCAACGCCTCCTGCACGACCAACTGCCTGGTGCCGCTGGTCAAGCCGTTGCACGATTCGATCGGACTGGTCAACGGCATCATGACGACGATTCACGCCTACACCAATGACCAGGTGCTGACCGACGTGTTTCACAAGGACCTGCGCCGCGCGCGGTCGGCGACGATGTCCATGATCCCGACCAAGACCGGCGCCGCCGCGGCGGTCGGGCTGGTGCTGCCGGAACTCAAGGGCAAGCTGGACGGGTTTGCGGTCCGCGTGCCGACGATCAACGTGTCGCTGGTCGACCTGACGTTCACGGCCAGGCGCGCCACCTCCGCCGACGAGATCAGCAGGATCCTCAAGGACGCCGCGCAGGGTGCGCTCAAGGGTGTGCTCGCCTACAACGACCAGCCGCTGGTGTCGATCGACTTCAACCACGACCCCGCCTCCTCGATCTACGACGCGACGCTGACCAAGGTCATCGACGGCACGCTGGTCAAGGTCTGTGCGTGGTACGACAACGAGTGGGGCTTCTCGAACCGCATGCTCGACACGACCCTCGCCTGGAGCCGGGCCAAGTGACGGCGCCGTCCGGCCCCGCCACGCCCGGCGGGGTCTCGACGCGGGTCGTGCGGCTGCAGGACGTGGCCCTTGCCGGGAAACGCGTGCTGATCCGCGAGGACCTGAACGTCCCGGTCAAGGACGGCGTGATCACCAGCGACGCCCGGATCCGCGCCTCGCTGCCGACCATCCGGCTGGCGCTCGGCGCCGGCGCGCGCGTGATGCTGATGTCGCACCTCGGGCGCCCGGAGGAAGGCAAGCCCAGCGCGGAATTCTCGCTGGCGCCGGTCGCCGCGCGCCTGTCGGAGCTGCTCGGACGCAAGGTGCCGCTGGTCACCGACTGGCTCGGTGGCGTCACCGTGGCGCCGGGCGAGGCCGTGCTGCTCGAGAACGTGCGCTTCAACAAGGGCGAGAAGAAGGACTCCGAGGAACTCGCCCGCAAGATGGCCGCGCTGTGCGACGTGTTCGTCATGGACGCATTCGGGACCGCGCACCGCGCCGAGGCGAGCACGCACGGCGTCGCCAGGTTCGCGCCGCTGGCCTGCGCCGGCCCGCTGCTGGTCAACGAGCTCGTGGCGCTCGACACCGCGCTCGAAAGCCCCAGGCGGCCGCTGGTGGCGATCGTCGCCGGCTCGAAGGTGTCGAGCAAGCTCACCGTGCTCGAGGCGCTGCTTGCGAAGGTCGACCGGCTGATCGTCGGCGGCGGGATCGCCAACACGTTCCTGCTGGCGCGCGGTGTGGCGATCGGCAAGAGCCTCGCCGAGCCGGACATGGTCGATATCGCAAACCGGCTGCTCGCGCAGTCGGCCGCCAAGGGCGTCGAGATCCCGCTGCCGACCGACGTGGTCGTCGCCAAGGAGCTGTCGCCGAAGGCCGAGGCCGACGTCAAGGCGGTCGGCGATGTCGGGCCGGACGAGATGATCCTCGACATAGGCCCGGACACCGCCGAGCGGCTGGCGCGCATCGTCGGCGAGGCCGGGACGATCGTCTGGAACGGCCCGGTGGGCGTGTTCGAAATCGACCAGTTCGGCGAAGGCACGCGCACGCTCGCGACCGCGATCGCGCGTTCCCCGGCGTTCTCGCTCGCGGGCGGCGGCGACACGCTCGCTGCGATCGAGAAGTACGGGGTCGAGGAGGGGATCTCTTATATATCGACCGGCGGCGGTGCGTTCCTCGAGTTTGTCGAAGGCAAGGCCCTGCCGGCGGTCGTGATGCTCGAGACCCGCGCGCGCGAGCGGCGCCCGTGAGCTCCCCGCTCAGGACGCCGCGCCGGACCAAGATCGTCGCGACGCTGGGTCCCGCGACCGACGACCCGCGCGTGCTGGCCGACCTGATCAGGGCGGGCGCCGACGTGCTGCGCGTGAATTTCTCGCACGGCCGCTTCGAGGATCACGCGCGGCGCGTGGCACTGGTGCGCGATGCCGCGCTGGTCGCCGGTCGCTACGTCAGCATCCTCGGCGACCTCAGCGGCCCGAAGATCCGCATCGAGCGCTTCGCTGCGGGACCGGTCCAGCTCGCGGAAGGCGCCGTGTTCACGCTCGACGTGTCGCTGGCGCCGGACGCCGGCACGGCCGAGGTCGTCGGCTGTGCCTACAAGGACCTGCCGAGGGACGTGCACCAGGGCGACGCCCTGCTGCTGAACGATGGCCTGATCGTGCTGCAGGTCGAGCGCGTCGACGGCCCGCGCATCGTGACGCGCGTGGTGGTCGGCGGCGAGCTGTCGGACAACAAGGGACTCAACCGGCGCGGCGGCGGCCTGTCGGCGGGCGCGCTGACCGACAAGGACCGCGAGGACATCCGCATCGCGGCGCGGCTCGACGTCGACTATCTCGCCGTGTCGTTTCCGAAAAACGCCGCCGACATGCTCGAGGCCCGCCGGCTGCTGCGCGAGGCGGGCGGCAACGGCCGCACCGTGGCCAAGATCGAGCGGGCCGAGGCGATTCCCAATCTCGACGACATCCTCGCGGCCAGCGATGCGGTCATGGTGGCGCGCGGCGACCTCGGCGTCGAGATGGGATATGCGGAGCTGACGGGCCTGCAGAAACGGATCATCGCGGCGGCGCGGCGCCACTTCCGGGTGGTGATCACCGCCACGCAGATGATGGAGTCGATGATCCAGAGCCCGGTGCCGACGCGCGCCGAGGTGTCGGACGTCGCCAACGCCGTGCTCGATGGCACGGACGCCGTGATGCTCTCGGCGGAGAGTGCGGTCGGCAAGTACCCGGTCAAGGCGGTCGAGGCGATGGCGCAGGTGATCCTCGGCGCCGAGAAGTACGAGCTCGAGCGCGGCGTGCGGACTCGCGAGCGCGTCGAGTCGGTATTCGGCGCCACCGACGAGGCGATCGCGATGGCCGTGATGTACACGGCCAATCACATGGACGTGAAGGCGATCGTCGCGCTGACCGAGTCGGGCTCCACGCCGCTGTGGATGTCGCGCATCCGCTCCGACATACCGATCTACGCGTTCACGCGCCTCGAGGCCACCCGGCGGCGGGTGACGCTGTACCGCGGCGTGTATCCGGTGTCCTTCGACGTCACCCATACCGATCCTGCCATCCTCTACCCGTCGATCTTCCGCGTGCTGGTGGAGCTCGGGCTGTGCGCGGTCGGGGATCTGATCATCGTGACCAAGGGCGAGCTGTCCGGCGTCTCCGGCGGCACCAACTCCATGAAGATCCTCGAGGTCCGCCCCTAGGTCGCACCGCCGCCGAGTTGCCAGCGCCGGCGCCAGCGGCGAGGATGGCAGCGGTTCCCCGGGGGCGCTCCATGCAGAAGCTCATGCTGCGCATTGGTGCCGGACTCGTGCTCGTGACGCTGCTCGCGGGCGGCGCCGGCTGGTACACGCTGCGCAGCAGCCTGCCCGTCGTCGACGGCCGCCGTACCGTGCACGAGCTCGGCGCCGCGGTGACGATCGAGCGCGACGGGCGCGGCGTCGTGACGATCAGCGCCTCGCAGCGCCGCGACCTCGGCTACGCGCTCGGTTTTGCGCACGGCCAGGACCGGCTGTTCCAGATGGACCTGCTGCGGCGCGCGAGCGCCGGGGAGCTGTCCGCGCTGTTGGGCCCGGCGGCACTCGCGAGCGACAGGCAGCTGCGCGTGCACCGCTTCCGCGCCGTGGCCGACGCCGCGGTCGCCGCGGCCTCGCCCGACGAGCGTGCGCTGCTCGAGGCCTATGCGGCCGGCGTCAACGCCGGCGCGGCCTCGCTTGCAGTGCGGCCGTTCGAGTACTTGCTGCTGCAGACCGCGCCCGAGCCGTGGCGGCCGGTGGACACCCTGCTCGTCGCGTTCACGCTGTTCGTCCAGCTGCAGGACGCCGACGGCCACACCAAGCTGCAGCGCGGGCTGGTGCACGCCGCGCTGCCCGAGGCGGCCGCGAAGTTCGTGTACGCCACCGCGCCCGAGTGGGAAGCGGCGCTCGACGGCAGCCACAGCGATGCGCCGGTCGTGCCGGCGCCGACTGACTATGACCTGCGCCGTCTCGGCGACCTTGACTTCGACCCGCCGCGCCATTCGCGGTCGCGCGCACCCGCCGGCAGCAACAACTGGGCGATCGCGGGCTCCCGCACGGCGAGCGGGGCTGCGCTGGTCGCCAACGACCAGCATCTGGGGCTGCACGTCCCGAACATCTGGTACCACGCGCGCTTGCGCCTCGCCGCCGCGGAGCGTGCGCCGATCGACGTCACCGGCACGACGCTGCCCGGCGTGCCGCTGGTGCTGGCCGGCAGCAACGGCCACGTCGCCTGGGGCTTCACCAACAGCTACGGCGATTACGAGGACGTGATCGTCGCGGTGCCCGACCCGGTGGATCAGGGCCGTTACCTGACCGCGACCGGCAGCCGCCCGTTCACGCATGCGCGTGAGCGGATCCTGATCAAGGGAGCGGCGCCGGTCGACCTCGACGTCGTCGGTACCGAGTGGGGGCCGGTGATCGGGCGCGACTCGAGCGGCCGCGCGCTGGCGCTCGAGTGGGTCGCGCACGATGCGGCCGCGGTCAATCTCGGGCTGCAGGGACTTGAGTCGGCGACCTCGGTGACCGAGGCCTTGGCCGTGGCGGCCCGCGTCGGCATGCCGGCGCAGAATTTCGTGGTCGGCGATGCCGCCGGCCACATCGGCTGGACGATCGCCGGCCGGATCCCGCGGCGCCGGCCGGGCGACGCGGCGGTGCCGCGCCTGTCGACGGACCCTGCGGTGGGCTTCGCCGGCTGGGTCGCGGCAGCGGACTACCCGCGCATCGTCGATCCGGCGACCGGCCAGATCGCGACCGCCAATGCCCGCGCGGTCGGCGGCGCGGCGCTCGCCACGATCGGCGACGGCGGCTACGACCGCGGGGCCCGTGCCGGGCGCATCCAGGCGGACCTCCTCGCCCGCGGCGACCGGCAGACACCGAGCGACATGCTGGCCTTGCAGCTCGACGACGCAGCCGTGTTTCTCGAGCGCTGGCGAACGCGGCTCCTGGCGCTGCTCGACGCAGCGGCGACCGCCGGTCATCCGCGGCGCGCAGAGTTGCGCGCGGTGCTCGGCAGCTGGAGCGGGCGCGCCGCGGTGGACGATGCCGCGTACCGGCTGGTGCGGGTGTTCCGCGCCGAGGTCGAGCGTCGCGTGTTCTATGCGCTGATCGCGCCGGCCCGCGCGCAGAATCCGGCGTTCCGCTTCGAGCCCCCGCTCACGTTCGAAGGGCCGCTGTGGATGCTGCTCGAGCAGCAGCCGGCGCATCTGGTGCCGCCGGGATCGGCGAACTGGCGCGAGTTCCTGCTGCTCGCCGCGGATGCCGCGGTCGCCTCACTCGACGCGCAGTGTGCGCGGCTCAGCGAGTGCACCTGGGGCCGTGCCAACGTGATCCGCATCCGGCATCCGCTGTCGGGGGCCGTGCCCGGGCTCGCCGCGCTGCTCGACACGCCGGCCGAGCCGCTGCCCGGCGACCACGACATGCCGCGGGTGCTGACCCCGAGCTTTGGTGCCTCGGAGCGCTTCGGCGTGTCACCGGGCCATGAGGACCAGGCGTATTTCGAGATGCCGGGCGGGCAGAGCGGCCACCCGCTGTCGCCGTATTTCCGCGCCGATCACGAGGCCTGGGCGCACGGCGAGCCGGCGCCGTTCCTGCCGGGACCCGCCGTGCACGTGCTGGCGCTGGTCCCCTAGCGTCGGGCACCTGGAGCCATCCCATGACTCGTCGACTGGTCCGCTACGCCGTGCTGGGTCTTGCGTCGGTTGGCCTCGCTGCCGGCGTCGCCGCCGGGCGCGCTGCGCCGCGCGTGCATGACCTCGTCATACGCCACGGCACGCTCTATGACGGCTCGGGCGCCCCGCCGGTCGCGGGCGAGGTCGCGATCGACGGCGACCGGATCGTCTTCGTCGGGCGCCATGCCCCCGGTCGCGGCAAGGTCGAGATCGACGCACGCGGCAAGGCCGTCGCGCCCGGCTTCATCAACATGCTCGCGCACCCGGAGGAGTCGCTGTTCGCGGACGGGCGCGCGCAGAGCGACCTGCGCCAGGGCGTGACGCTCGAGGTGCTCGGCGAGGACTCGATGGGTCCGCTGAACGCCGCGATGCAGGAGCTGCTCGCGAAGCGCCAGTCCGACATCCACTATGCCGTGAGCTGGTCGACGCTCGGGGAGTACCTCGAAACGCTCGAGCGGCGCGGCATCGCGCCCAACCTCGCCTCGACGGTCGGCGCCGCCACGGTGCGCACCTATGTGCTCGGCGAGGGCGACGTGCAGCCGACGGCCGCGCAGCTCGCGAGCATGCGCCAGCTGGTGCGCGCGGCCATGGAGCAGGGCGCCGTGGGGCTGTCGACCGCGCTGATCTACAGCCCGGGATCGTACGCGACGACCGCAGAAGTCGCCGCACTGGCTGCCGAATCGGGCGCCTGCGGGGGGATCTACCTCAGCCACGTGCGCAGCGAGGGCGATCGGCTGCTGGAGGGCCTCGAGGAGCTGATCGAGATTGCGCGGCTGTCCGGAGCGCCCGCCGAGATCTATCACCTGAAGGCTGCGGGCAAGCCGAACTGGGGCAAGCTCGATGCGGTCATCGCCAGGGTCGCCAAGGCGAACGCCGAGGGCATCCGCATCACAGCCGACATGTATACCTACACCGCCGCCGCCACCGGGCTCGACGCGGCGATGCCGCCGTGGGTCCAGGACGGCGGGCTCGAGGCGTGGATCGAGCACCTCAAGGATCCGGCTACGCGGGCCCGGGTGCTCGCCGACATGCGCAATCCGGCACCCGGGTGGGAGAACCTCGAGCAGCGCGCGGGCCCGGACGGAACGCTGCTGCTCGCATTCAAGAACCCGGTATTGAAGCCCTTGACCGGACGCACGCTCGCCGCGGTCGCCGCCGAACGCGGCGTCACGCCCGAGGACGCCGCCATCGACCTCGTGATCGAGGACGGTTCGCGGGTCGGGGTCGCGTACTTCCTGATGTCGGAGGACAACGTGCGGCGCGAGACTGCCCTGCCGTGGGTCAGCTTCGGCTCCGACGAGGCGGCGCCTGCGCCGGAAGGGGTGTTTCTCGCCGCGAACCCGCACCCGCGCGCCTATGGCAACTTCGCGCGCCTGCTCGGCAAGTACGTGCGCGAGGAACACGCGCTGCCGCTCGCCGAGGCGATCCGCAAGCTGACCTCGCTCCCCGCCAGCAACCTCTCGCTCGCCGATCGCGGCCTGCTGAAGGCCGGCTACGTCGCCGACCTGGTGGTGTTCGATCCGGCGGCGATCGCCGATCACGCAACCTACGAGCATCCGCACCAGTTCGCGACCGGCGTCAGCGAGGTGCTCGTCAACGGCCGGTTCGCGCTCAAGGACGGCGAGCCGACCGGCGCGGCCACCGGGCGCGTCGTGCGCGGCCGCGCCTTCACCGGGCGGCCGGGCGGCGGCTGCCGGACCTCGAGCCGCGACTGGAGCTGGAGCCGCTGACAGCCGAGCGGCGCTGCGCGCCGCGTCGCGAGCGCCGGCGCGCGGCGTGCCGTACTATAGACGCGCACCCCGCCGAGGCCCCCGCATGAGCGCCACCCGTTTCGCCACTACCGACCGCTACGTCGCGACCGACGATCTGAGTGTGGCCGTCAACGCGTCGGTCACGCTCGGCCGGCCGCTGCTGATCAAGGGCGAGCCGGGCACCGGCAAGACGCAGCTGGCCGAGGAGGTCGCGCGGTCGCTCGGGCTGCCGCTGTTCGAGTGGCACATCAAGTCGACGACCAAGGCGCAGCAGGGCCTGTACGAGTACGACGCAGTGTCAAGACTGCGCGACTCGCAGCTGGGCGATGCGCGCGTGCAGCAGATCGGCAACTACATCGTCAAGGGCCGCCTGTGGGAGGCTTTCAGCAGCGAGGTGCAGCCGGTGCTGCTGATCGACGAGATCGACAAGGCCGACATCGAGTTCCCGAACGACCTGCTGCGCGAGCTCGACCGGATGGAGTTCTACGTCTATGAGACGCGCGAACTCGTCAAGGCGCGGCACCGGCCGATCATCATGATTACCAGCAACAACGAGAAGGAGCTGCCCGATGCATTCCTGCGGCGCTGCTTCTTCCATTACATCCGCTTCCCCGACGTCGAGACCATGAAGCGCATCGTCGACGTGCACTACCCGCGCCTGAAGCCGGAGCTGCTGAAGGAGGCGCTGGAAGCGTTCTACAAGCTCAGGGAAGTGCCTGGACTCAAGAAAAAGCCCTCGACCTCGGAGCTGCTCGACTGGCTGAAGCTGCTGCTGGCGGAGGATATCCCGGCCGAGGCGCTGCGGGCCAACGACGGCAAGAGCGCGATTCCGCCGCTGTACGGCGCGCTCCTCAAGAATGAGCAGGACGTGCACCTGTTCGAGCAGCTGGTGTTCATGAACCGGCGCAACGCCCGCTGAGACGCGGACCGCGGGCGTGCTGATCCGGTTCTTCCTGATGCTGCGCGAGGCGGGCGTGCCGGTCTCGCTGACGGAGTTCCTCGCGCTGCTCGAGGCGCTCAAGGCGCGCCTGGCCTCGCTGTCGGTCCATGAATTCTACTTCCTGGCGCGGACGGTGCTCGTCAAGGACGAGAGCCACTATGACCGCTATGACCGCGTGTTTGGCGCGCACTTCAAGGGGCTCGAGCAGGCTTTCGAGGCGCTCTCGACCGCCGTGCTGCCGGAGGAGTGGCTGCGCAAGCAGGCAGAGCTGCTGTTGACGCCGGAGGAGCGCGCCAAGGTCGAGGCGCTGGGCGGATTCGAGGCGCTGATGGACGCGCTCAAGCAGCGGCTCGCGGAGCAGCAGGGTCGCCACCAGGGGGGCAACAAGTGGATCGGCACCGCCGGCCGCGCGCCGTTCGGCGCCTACGGCTACAACCCGGAAGGCATCCGGATCGGCCAGCACGAGTCGCGGCAGCGCCGCGCCGTCAAGGTCTGGGACCGGCGGGAGTTCCGCAACCTCGACGACTCCGTGGAGATCGGCACGCGCAACATCAAGCTGGCGCTGCGCCGCCTGCGGCGCTTCGCGCGCGAAGGTGCGGCCGAGGAACTCGATCTTGGCGGCACGATCGACGCAACCGCGCGCAACGCGGGCTGGCTCGACCTGAAGCTCGTGCCGGAGCGGCACAACGCGGTCAAAGTGCTGCTGTTTCTCGACGTCGGCGGCTCGATGGACGACCACGTCCGCGTCTGCGAGGAACTGTTCACGGCGGCGCGCGGCGAGTTCAAGCACCTCGAGTACTACTACTTCCACAACTTCGTCTATGAGACCGTGTGGAAGGACAATCGTCGCCGCCACGCCGAGCGGATTGCGACGCTCGAGCTGATCCGCACCTACGGGCCCGACTACCGGCTGGTATTCGTCGGCGATGCGACCATGGGCCCGTATGAAATCGTCCAGCCGGGCGGCAGCATCGAGCACTGGAACGACGAGCCGGGCGCTGCCTGGCTCGGGCGTCTGCGCCGCGCGTATCCGAAGCACGCCTGGCTCAACCCCGAGCCCGAAGACCGCTGGGAGTACATGCCGTCGATCGGCGTCACCCGCGAGCTGCTCGAGGGCCGCATGTTCCCGCTGACGCTCGGCGGAATCGACCGGGCGATGCGCGCGCTGAACGCGCGCTGAAAGGCAGTAGCGTCAGTTCGTTTTCGCGGCAGGGGCCGCAGCCGCCCTGGCCTGCAGCGCCATCAGTTCGCGCAGCACGAGATCGGCGTGCCCCTGCGGCTCGACACTGACCCAGTGTTTCGCGATCCGACCCTGCGGGTCGACGATGAAGGTATCGCGCCGGGCCAGCTCGAACACGCCCATCATCTTGACCAGTACCCCGTAGTCGGCGGTGGTCTTCTTGGTGCTGTCCGCAAGGATCGTGAACGGCAGGGAGTGCTTCTCGGCGAACTCCTTGTGCGAGGCGACGTCGTCGACGCTGACTCCCAGGATGGTCGCGCCGATCCTGCGGAAGGCGAAGATGTTGTCGCGCAGCTCGCATGCCTGTGTCGTGCAGCCGGGCGTCTGGTCCTTCGGGTAGAAGTACAGCACCACCCACCTGCCCCTGTATTCGTCGAGCGTGTGCCACTCGCCGTTCTGGTCCTGCAGCTTGAACGGCGGAGCCGCGGCGCCGACCGCCGGCGACTCGGCGCGGCCCGGGCCGGCGAATGCGAGGCCGAGGGCGAGCGCGAACCCGAGGGCCCTGCCGATGCGGTGCGGTGTCATGGGCGGCGGTCTCCGGGGGCGCCACTGGCCCCGAGCGGCGCGGCCCCTGCGGGGCCGCTGGGGCGATCCTACAGCCGGTCAGCGCATAATGACAAAGTGCCGCCGGAGCCCGACGCCCCCGTGTCCGCCTATCCGCCCGGAACATCACCCGCCGGCGCAGCGCGCCTCGGACTCGTGCTGCCGGGCGGCGGCGCGCGGGCCGCGTACCAGGTGGGCGTCCTGAAGGGTATCGCCGAGCTCGTGCCGCGCGATGTGCCGGTACCGTTCCGGGTGATCTCGGGAACCTCGGCCGGCGCGATCATTGCGGCGATCGTGGCGGCACACGCGGCGCATTTTCGCACGGGCATCGCGAGCATCGAACGCTTCTGGCGAAACTTCCACGTCGAGCAGGTCTATCGCGCCGACGCGGTCACGATGCTCCGCGGCGGGATCCACTGGCTGCTGGCGCTCGTGTCCGGGGGCCTGCTGGTACCGCCACCGCGCTCGCTGTTCGACAACCGGCCGCTGCGCGAGCTGCTCGAGCGGCACGTCAACTTCGCGCGCGTGCGCCAGCACCTCGAGCACGGCCACCTGGACGCCCTCGCGATCAATGCCTCGGCGTACCGCACGGCACTGTCGATCGCGTTCTATGCGTGCGCTCGCGGGTCGGCCCCGTGGCAGCACACGTGGCGTCTCGGCCAGCCGGCCGAGCTCGGGCTCGATCACCTGATGGCGAGCGCTGCCGTGCCGTTCCTGTTCCCGCCGGTGTACATGGGCGGGGAGTACTACGGCGACGGGGCGATGCGCCAGCTGGCGCCGTTGTCGCCGGCGATCAACCTCGGTGCCGACCGGCTGCTGGTGATCGGCGTGCGGCCGTCGGACGGGGCGCCGGATCCGCACGCGCCTCTGGACACGGCCATCCCGGGCCGGCACACGCGGGCGGGGCCGGCGCCGAGCTTCGGTCAGATCTTCGGGTTCATGCTCGACACGCTGTTCATGGACGGCATGCAGCTGGACCTGGAGCGGCTGCACCGCGACAACCTGCTGATCGCAGCGGCTGGCGGTGCCGCGGGCGCCCTGCGCCGGATCGAGACTGTGTCGATCACGCCGCGCATCGACTTCGGGCCGATCGCCGAGCGCCACGTCGGCAGCGTGCCCCGCGCGCTGCGTATCCTGCTGCGCACGATTGGCGCGGCCAACCCCGAGGGGCGCACGCTGCTCAGCTACCTGCTGTTCGAAGGCAGCTATACGCGGGAGCTGATCGCCCTCGGCCTCGAGGACGTGCGGCAGCGGCGCGAGGAACTTCAGGAGTTTATGCGCAGCGAGCCGTGACGGGCCACGACGTCGGGGTAGCGGGCCGCAAAATGCGCCGCCAGCCGCTCGACCAGGAATACCGAGCGGTGCTGGCCGCCGGTGCAGCCGACCGCCACCGTCAGGTAGCCGCGATTGTGCTGCTGATACAGCGGGATCCGCCGCTCGAGGAAGGCGATGATGTCCGCGAGCAGCTCCTGGACGGCGGTGTGCGCCTCCAGAAACGCGACGACCGCTGCATCGCGGCCGGTCAGCGACTGCAGCGCGGGATCCCAGTAGGGATTGGGCAGCGTGCGGGCGTCGAACACGAAATCGGCCCCGTCCGGGATCCCGTGCTTGTAGCCGAAGGACTCGAACATGATCGACAGCCGTCCGACGCGTCGCTGGTCGATGCGCGCCCGGACCATCTCGCGCAGCTCATGGACGCTGGTGTGCGAGGTATCGATGACCAGGTCCGCGGAGTAGGTGATCGGCTCGAGCAGCCGGAGCTCTTCGGCGATGGCCGCCTTCAGGTCGACCCCCTCCCGCACCAGCGGGTGGCGCCGGCGCGTTTCGCCGTAGCGCCGGACCAGCATCGCCTCGTCGGCATGCAGGTAGATGATCTCGCAGCCGATGCCGCTCTTCCTGAGTTCACGCACCATCTGCGGCACGCTGGCGATCTCGTCCGGCTCGTTGCGCGCGTCGAGACCAACTGCGCTGCGCTCGTAGGCCCGGCTGGTGCGCCGCACCGAATGGGCGATGAAGGCGTTCAGCAGGCCGGCCGGAATGTTGTCGACGCAGTACCAGCCGAGGTCCTCGAGCATGTTGAGCGCGACGCTCTTGCCCGAGCCCGACAGGCCGCTGACGATCACAAGGCGCATCGCAGAACCGCGCACCGGCGACGCGGGCATCCGGCCCGCAGCGCTGATGGTACGAGGTGCGGCGCCGGGACGCGAGCCGCTCGTCGGGGGGCGGGGCTGTGGCGGCGGGGCTGCCGGCGCGGGGGCCTGCTGCGGCGATCGCCCGGCGGTGCCCGTCAGGCGCGGCCGCGCGGCGCGTCGGCGGCGTGATGGTCGCCGCGCTTTTCCTTGTGCTTCTTGACGAGCCGGTCAAGCTTGTCGGCCAGCAGGTCGATGGCCGCGTACATGTCGGCCTCCGCGGCGTCCGCATGAATGTTGCTGCCACGCACGTGCAGCGTCGCTTCCGCCTTGTGCGCCAGCTTCTCGACGGTCAGCACGCAGTGCACGTCGATCACCTGGTCGAAGTGCCGGACGATGCGGTCCAGCTTCTTCTCGACGTAACCCTTGAGCGGCGCGGTGATGTCCACGTGGTGTCCCGTCAGCGTCAGCTGCATGTGCGTTCTCCTTGGGGTCGGTCGAATACTCATCGGTCCGGTAGCTTGCGCCGCTCGCCCGACGGCGCGATCTGCATGGCCTCGCGGTACTTGGCCACCGTACGCCGCGCCACCTGGGCGCCGTCCTCGGCCAGCAGCTCGGCGATCCGGCTGTCGGACAGCGGGTTCGCGGCATCCTCGCCCGCGATCAGCTTGCGAATCTTCGCGCGGATGGCGGTCGACGACATCTCGGTACCATCGGTGGCGGCCACGTGGCTCGAGAAGAAGTAGCGGAACTCGTAGACGCCCCGCGGCGTGTGCATGTACTTGCCGGTCGTGACCCGGGAAATGGTGGATTCGTGCATTTCGACGGCTTCAGCAACGTCACGCAGCACCATCGGCTCCATCGCCTCGTCGCCGCGCTCGAGCGAGGCCGCCTGCCGTTGCACGATGCAGCGCGCCACCTTGAGCAGGGTCTCGTTGCGAATCTCGAGGCTGCGCAGCAGCCAGCGGGCCTCCTGGAGCTGCGAGCGCATCACGGCGTGGTCGGCGGCCCGCGTGACGAGCCCCGCGTAGCCCTGATTGAGGCGCACGCGGGGGAGCGCGCTGGCGTTGAGCTCGACGGCCCAACCGTGCGGGCCGCGCCGCACGTACACGTCCGGGACCACGTAGTCCGGCTGGCTCGGCTGTATGGTCGAGCCGGGCCGGGGGTGGCACGAGCGGACCAGCGCCAGGGCCCGCCCGAGCTCCTCCTCGTCGATTTCGAGTGTGCGGCGCAGCGCCGCGTAGTCGTGGCCGGCCACGAGATCGAGATGCGAGGCCGCAATCCGCAGCGCACTCGCCAAGCCCGGCGTGTCGGGTGCGAGCTGCGCGAGCTGCAGGCCGATGCACTCCGCGACCGAGCGCGCGGCGACGCCGGCCGGCTCGAAGGCCTGGATCACGGCAAGCACGCGTTCGATCTCGGCCGGGGCCGCCTTGACGTCGGCCTCAAGCACCGCGCCGATCTCCTCGAGCGTGTCGACCAGGTAGCCGTCGTCATTGATCGCGTCGATGATCGCCCCGCCGATCGCGAACTCGCGCGGTCCAAGCCTTGCGAGTTCGAGCTGCCACAACAGGTGTTCCTTGAGCGTCTCGCCGGCCCCGCCGGAGAACTCCTGCGGCCGATCGTCGCCCGACCACGGCGACTCGGACGCGGCCGCGGTCGGGCCCTGATCCCACGGATCCTCGGCCACGTCCGCATCGGACTCGCCGGCCGCCGGCTCGTCGGCGGCCGCCTCGGTGGGCGTGGCGTCCGGCGAGGCTGCGGCGTCCGCTTCGGCCGGCTCGGCCAGCGGATCGCCGTCGTCGTCCGCTTCGAGCATGACGTTCTGCTCGAGCGCCTCGCGGATCGTCTGTTGCAATTCGAGCGCGGGCAGCTGCAGCAGCCGGATGGCCTGCTGCAGCTGAGGCGTCATCGTCAGCTGCTGGCCGAGGCGGAGCTGTAGTGCGGGTTTTAGCATCGGGCGCGCGGGCTAGCGGGGCGCGGCGGTCAGGATCCGCCGCTGCTGCGACTCACATCCGGAAATCCTGGCCCAAGTACACCTCACGAACCTCCGGGTTGGCAAGGATATCTGCCGCAGATCCGGAGGCTATGACTGAGCCCTGGTTCACGATATAGGCGCGCCCGCAGATCCCCAGTGTTTCCCGCACGTTGTGATCGGTGATCAGTACCCCGATGCCGCGCGCCCGCAAGTGCTCTATGCTTTGTTGGATGTCCGCCAGCGACAGCGGATCGACGCCCGCGAACGGCTCGTCGAGCAGGATGAAGCGTGGTTCCGCCGCGAGCGCGCGCGCGATCTCAACGCGCCGGCGTTCGCCGCCCGACAGGCTCTGGCCGATGCTGTCGCGGATGTGGCCGATGTGGACCTCGTCCAGCAGCGCCTCGAGCTGCGCCGCGCGGGCGTCGGCATCGAGTCCGGGCCGCGTCTCGAGGATCGCCTCGATGTTCTGGGCCACCGTCAGCTTCCTGAATACGGACGCCTCCTGCGGCAGATAGCCGAGGCCGAGGCGCGCCCGGCGGTGCATCGGCAGGCGCGTCAGCTCGTCGCCGTCGAGGTGAATGCGGCCGCTGTCGCACGGCACCAGGCCGACGATCATGTAGAAGGCGGTCGTCTTGCCGGCGCCGTTCGGCCCGAGCAGCCCGACGACCTCGCCGGAGGCGACCTCGAGCGACAGGTCCGTGAGCACCTGCCGGGCCTTGTACGATTTGCTGAGATTCGACGCCGTGAGCCGGCTCATGGGTTCGGCTTCGCCTGCGGCTTCTTTGGAATGATTGTGATTCGCACGCGCTGGCTGCCCTGATCCTCCGGATTGGCCCGCACGCGCTGGCTGCGCATGTCATAGAGCAGCGTGCGGCCGTTGATCTCGTTTTCGCCATCCGACAGCCACGCATCCTCGGTCAGGCGCACCGTCCCGGCGGCGAAGTCGTAATCGATGTGGGAGGCGTGGCCGCGGGCGACGCGCTTGTCGCGTTTCTGCTCGAACGCCGCCGGCGTGCCGTTGATCTCGGCGGTCGAGACCACGTTGGCGACGAACGCAACCCGCGCCTCGTCGCTGACCAGCGAGCTGTCCGGCGTCGTGATCTTCACGTTGCCGCGGAACACCCAGTGGCTGTCGTTGAAATCGAGGCCGGTAGCGGTGGCCTCGTCGGCTTCGATCGCGAAGCGGCCCTGAGCGATGCGCACGCCGTGGAACACGAGCGTGTTGTTCTTGTAGTCGAAGTCAGAGGAGCGCGCATCGACCAGTATCGGCTGGTCGCGGTCGGTTGGCGGTGCCACGGGCTCCGGCGCAGCCGCGCTCGTCGCGGCGCCCGCCACCAATACCGCCGCGAGGCAGCTAGCGCGTAAACGTGCCATTGACCGAGGATTCTAGCCGCAGTGTCTCGCGCTTCAAATCAGCGCGCAGGCCGCGCGCATTGAGGACGTGCGGCGCAAACTCGATGCGTACCGGATCGGCGGTCGTCGCGAGCTGCTGGTCCACGTCGAGGTTCAGGTGCTCGGTGCGCACCAGCGCGCCGCCCTCGGCCGGCGCGGTCAGCCGCACGTCGCCCTCGAGCAGCACGCTGCGGCCGGCCGGCGGGATCGTGCCGGTCGCGGCGGTCATCTGCCAGTCGCGGCCCGCCTCCGGCAGGTAGTCGACGCGCACCTCGGTCAGCTGTACGTCGCCGTGCTGCTCGGCCTGGACGGCCTCGGCGGCGTGCACCCTGAGGGTCAGGCGCCCGCTCGCGTCGGTCTGCTCGAGTTCCGCGGTCTTCAGGTAATAGCCGGGCTGAGTGACCGTGGCCGGCGCCGGCGGGGTCGCGGCATCGCGCTGCGCCAGCCACCAGCTGGCGCCGGCGAGCATCGCGAGGCAGGCGAACGCGACCGGCGCCGGAACCCTCATTCGCGCGCTTCGATCAGCAGGTCGCACACCTCGCGCACGGCGCCGTGGCCGCCGCGGGCGTGAGTGACGTGCCGGGCGGCGGCAATGACGTCGGGATGCGCGTCGGCAACCGCGATCGGCAGCGCCACCAGCGCCATCAGTGGCAGGTCCGGCGTGTCGTCGACGACGCAGGCGGTCGCGGCGGGCGCGATGCCGAGCTCCGCGACCAGCTCGCGAAACGCCGCGGCCTTGCTGTCGGCGCCCTGGCGCAGGTGGCGGATGCCGAGCTCGACGGCGCGCCGCTCGAGGGCCGCCGAGCGGCGCCCGGATATCACCGCGACCGTGACCCCCATGGCCTGCAGCGCCTTGATGCCGGCTCCGTCGCGAACGTGAAAGACCTTCAACACCTCGCCTTCCGGGCCGAACCACAGGCGGCCGTCGGTCAGCACGCCGTCGACGTCCAGTACCAGCAGACGGATGCCGGCAGCGTTCTCGAGGCTCACACCACACCGGCCCGCAGCAGGTCGTGCACGTTGAGCGCACCGACCACCCGGCGCTGCGCGTCGACGACCAGCAAGGCGGTGATCCGGTGCTGCTCCATCAGCAGTACCGCCTCCGCCGCCAGCTCGCGAGCACCGATCGTCCGCCCGTCCGCCGTCATCACCTGCTGCATCGGAGTGGAGTGGATGTCGATGCGCCGGTCGAGCGCACGGCGCAGGTCACCGTCGGTGAACACCCCGAGCAGGCGGCCATCGGCCGCGATCACGCTGGTGATGCCGAGCCCCTTGCGGCTCATCTCCAGCAGGCCCGCGGCGACCGTGCTCTCCGGCGCGACGCGCGGGATCTCCTCGCCCGTATGCATCACGTCCGCGACGTGCAGCAGCAGGCGCCTGCCGATCGTGCCGCCCGGGTGGGAGCGGGCGAAATCCTGCTCGGTGAAGCCGCGCAGGCGCAACAGCGTGACGGCCAGTGCATCGCCCATCGCGAGCGAGGCGGTGGTGCTCGCCGTCGGGGCGAGGTTCAGCGGGCAGGCCTCGGCAGGCACGCTGACGTCGACGTGCACGTCGGCCGTACGGGCGAGGGCGGAGGCGGGATTGCCCGTCAGCGCGATCAGCGGCACGCCGAGCCGCTTCAGTACCGGCACCAGCAGCAGGATCTCGGCCGTCTCGCCGGAGTTCGACAGCGCCAGCACCAGATCCTCGCGGGTGATCATGCCGACGTCGCCGTGCACCGCCTCGGCCGGATGCAGAAAGAACGCCGGCGTGCCGGTGCTGGCCAGCGTCGCGGCAATCTTGCCGGCGATGTGTCCGGACTTGCCGAGCCCGGTCACGACGACGCGCCCCCGGCAGGCGAGCGTCAGCCGGCAGGCGCGCACAAAGTCGTGGCCGAGGCGCCGGCCGAGCGCTGCCACCGCCTCCGCCTCGATTCCGAGCGCAACCCGGCCGAGCTCGACGAGCGCGGCGTCGTCGAGCGGTGCCGCGGCGGACGGGGAATGTGCCGGTGTCGCCATGCGCGGACCTGTGGCAGCAGAAGTCCCGCCATCATAGCAACTCGGACCCGGCCGGGGTCCGGCGGGCCCCCGGCGGCTCTTTGCCCGTGTGTGCCGATTCACTACACTCGGCGCCTCACGCGGCCCCGCGGGCCCGATCCTGAAGGACAACCAGACGCATGAACGTGGCAGAGGTCAAGGCCCGGATCGAGGCCGGGCTGCCCGGGAGCCGCGTGGTCGTGCGCTCGGACGACGAGACGCACTTCGAGGCAGTGGTGGTGGCGGCGCAGTTCGCCGGCCAGCGGCCGCTCAAGCGCCACCAGCTGGTGTACGCGACGCTCGGCGGAGCGGTCGGACGCGAGCTGCACGCGCTGTCCATCGAGGCCCACACGCCCGAGGAATGGGCCGCCCGCGGCGGCACCTGAGGACGCATCGGGTGGACAAGCTGCAGATCGACGGCGGCGTGCGGCTCGCCGGGGAAGTGCGGATCTCGGGTGCGAAGAACGCGGCGCTGCCGATCCTTGCCGCGACGCTGCTGGCGGACGGCCCGGTCACGATCGGCAACGTACCGCACCTGCGGGACGTCACCACGACCAACGTGCTGCTCGGCAGGATGGGTGTCACCGTCACGATCGACGAGCGCATGCGGGTCACGGTCGATGCCGCGACCATCAACGCGTTCGTCGCGCCCTACGACCTCGTCAAGACCATGCGCGCCTCGATTCTCGTGCTCGGGCCGCTGCTCGCGCGCTTCGGTCGCGCCGACGTGTCTTTGCCGGGCGGCTGCGCGATAGGCGCGCGGCCGGTCAACATCCACGTCGCCGGCCTGCAGCAGCTCGGCGCCGACATCCGCATCGAAAACGGCTACATCAAGGCGCGCGCGGCCCGGCTCAAGGGAGCTCGGCTGGTGCTCGAGACCGTCACCGTCACCGGCACCGAAAACCTGATGATGGCGGCGACGCTGGCCGCGGGCACGACCTACATCGAGAACGCCGCCCGCGAGCCCGAGGTCCTCGATCTCGCGAACTTCCTCAACGTAATGGGTGCGAAGATCAGCGGCGCCGGCACCGACACCATCGTCGTCGAGGGCGTGGCGAGCCTGCACGGGGGCAGCTACGAGGTCCTTCCGGACCGCATCGAGGCGGGCACGTTCCTGGTAGCCGGCGCCATCACCGGCGGGCGCGTCCGGGTGCGCAACGCGCGGCCCGAACACCTCGATGCAGTGCTCGCCAAGCTCCGCGAGGCGGGCGCCGACGTCGCATGCGGCGAGAACTGGGTCGAGATCGACATGCGCGGCCGGCGGCCGCGGTCGGTCGACGTGCGCACTGCCCCGTACCCCGCGTTCCCGACCGACATGCAGGCCCAGTTCGGCGCGCTCAATACAATCGCCGACGGCGTCGGCACGATCACCGAGACGATCTTCGAGAACCGCTTCATGCACATGCTCGAGATGCGCCGCCTCGGCGCCGAGATCCGCCTCGAAGGCAACACCGCGATCATCAAGGGCGTGCCGCGGCTGATGGCTGCACCGGTGATGGCCACCGACCTGCGCGCATCGGCGAGCCTGGTGCTGGCGGGCCTCGTTGCCGAGGGCCGCACGCAGGTCGAGCGCATCTACCACATCGACCGGGGTTATGAGTGCATCGAGGAAAAGCTGGCCGGCCTCGGCGCCCAGATCCGGCGCGTGCCGGGATGAGCCCGGCAGCGTTGCGTCAGCGTTCCACGGGCCGCGCGACCACCGGCAGCGTGGCGCGGTACTGGCCCTGTCCGGGGCGGATCACGGTCAGGCCGACGGTCGCGCCGGGCGCCTTGCGGGCGATGCCGGCGAGGAACTCCTGCACCGAGGTGACCGGCGAGCCGTCGGCCCCGGTGATCACGTCGCCGACGGCGATGCCGACCGCCGGTGCGCGGCTGCCCGGAGGAAAGCCGATCACCTGAACGCCGTGCACCGGCTGGCCCCGCCCATCGACGGTCCCAGGCGGCAGCCCGCGCAGCCACAGGCCGGACCAGCCGCGCATCACGCGGCCCTTGCTCTCGATCTCCGCTGCGACGCCGCGCACCAGATTGACCGGGATCGCGAAGCCGATGCCCTCGATGCCCTGCTCGTGGGACAGCACCGCGGTGTTGATTCCGACGAGCTCGCCGTCGGCGGTCACGAGCGCGCCGCCGGAGTTGCCCGGGTTGATGGCGGCGTCGGTCTGGATGAAGTTCTCGAGCAGTGCGACGCCGACCTGCGACCGGCCGGTCGCGCTGACGATGCCCTGGGTGACGGTCTGCCCGAGGCCTTCGGAGTTGCCGATCGCGAGCACCACGTCGCCGACCCGCAGCTGGTCCGACCGGCCGAGCGGCATCACCGGCAGGTTCGGCAGCTCGATCTTCAGGATCGCGAGGTCCGTGTCCGGATCGGTGCCGACCAGCTGCGCCGGGGCGGAGCGCCCGTCGAGCAGCTGGACCGCGATTTCCGGCATGTTGCGGATGACGTGAAAGTTGGTGGCGATGTGGCCCTTGGCATCGAGGATGACGCCGGAGCCGAGACTGCTTTCCGCCCGGCGACGGAACTCGGGAAGATCGGGAAAGAACGGGGCGAACTGCTCCGGCACCTGCCGTTCGATGACGACGCGGCGCGTGGAGATGCTGACCACCGCCGGTGCGCCGCGTGCCACGGCGTCGGCGTAACTCGCCACCGCCGCACGGCGCGGGACGGGCGCTGGCTCCGGGGCAGCGGCCGGCGCGGGCCCGCTAGCGCTGCTGCCCGGCACGGCCGCCGTTGCCGGGCGCGGCGCGGCGGGCGTCTTCGCCGCCGGGCGCGCGGGCAGCAGAGCCGGGTCCACGTACACGGCGATCAGCGCGATCGCAAGGCCGAGCGCGATCCACGACGATAGAAACGTCCCAATCCGAGCGAGGCGGCGCATGGACAACACCTGAACAAAGCCCGCGGGTCCGGCGGTTGCCGCTGGGTGACGCGGTGCATCGTGTGTATAATGCGCGATCCCTCGAACACGCGAAACCGCCCATCGGCCCGGCCAGTTGGGCACGTTCTGCGCGGGCGCGGCGCAAGGGTGCGGGCTGAGCACGGGGCATCCACAGGGGTTTGAGTCATGAGCGCAGACGTTGATCAGGGCCGGCGCCGACTGCTGGTGACGGCCACTGCCCTGACGGGTGCGGTCGGCGTGGCTCTCGCCGTCACTCCGTTCGTCGCCAGCTGGAAGCCGAGCGCGCGCGCCAAGGCGCTCGGTGCACCGGTAGACATCGACATCAGCAAGCTCGAGCCGGGCGCGATGCTGACGGTCGAGTGGCGTGGCAAGCCGGTGTGGGTCGTGCGCCGCACGCCCGAGATGCTCAAGGAGGTCGGCCAGGCCAAGCCCTTCCTGCTCGACCCGGAGTCCTTGAACTCGGTGCAGCCGGCGTACGCGAAGAACGAAGACCGGGCGCTGAAGCCCGAGTACTTCGTGGTGCTCGGAGTGTGCACGCACCTCGGCTGCTCGCCGATGCCGAAGTTCCAGCCGGGCGACCTGACCGTCTCCGCTGACTGGCCCGGCGGCTTCTATTGCCCCTGCCACGGATCGAAATTCGATCTGGCAGGGCGCGTATGGAAGGGCGTGCCGGCGCCGTCGAATCTGACTGTGCCGCCGTACAGTTTCGTCAGCGACGGGCGCATCGTCGTGGGCACCGACGCCACGCACGCGGCCTGAGACCGCCGACGAAGGAGCACAGACGATGGCGAACCAGAACGACGGGACCATAGCGGGCGGCGGGCTGTGGGGCTGGATCAACGCGCGGTTCCCGCTCGACAAGATGCTCAAGCAGCACGTCACGGAGTACTACGCGCCGAAGAACATCAACGCCTGGTACCTGTTCGGCTCGTTGTCTCTGGTCGTGCTGGCGATGCAGCTGGTGACCGGCATCTACCTGACGATGAGCTACAAGCCGGCGGCGACTGAGGCCTTCGCGTCGGTCGAGTACATCATGCGCGACGTGGACTGGGGCTGGCTGATCCGCTACCTGCATTCCACCGGTGCTTCGGCGTTCTTCATCGTCGTCTACCTGCACATGTTCCGCGGGCTGATGTACGGCTCGTATCGCGCACCGCGCGAGCTCATCTGGATCTTCGGGATGCTGATCTATCTGGCGCTGATGGCCGAGGGGTTCTTCGGTTACCTGCTGCCGTGGGGCAACATGTCGTACTGGGGCGCACAGGTGATCGTGTCGCTGTTCGGCACGATCCCGGTGATCGGCGACACGCTGTCCGAGTGGATCAGGGGCGACTACTTCATCTCCGACATCACGCTGAACCGCTTCTTCGCGCTGCACGTGGTTGCGATCCCGCTGATCATGGTGTTCCTGGTGGTCGCGCACCTGCTCGCGCTGCACGAGGTCGGCTCCGGCAATCCGGACGGCGTGGAGATCAAGAAGTACAAGGACGCCAACGGCGTTCCGCTCGACGGCATGAAGTTCCACCCGTACTGCACGGTCGAGGACATACTCGCGCTCGGCGTATTCCTGCTGATCTTCTGCGGCGTCGTGTTCTTCGCGCCGGCCCTGGGCGGCGTGTTCCTCGAGCCGCCGAACTTCGAGATTGCGAACCCGATGCAGACACCGCCGCACATTGCGCCGGTGTGGTACTACACGCCGTTCTACGCCATGTTGCGCGCCGTGCCGTCGTTCCTCGGCACGCAGGTCTGGGGCGTGCTGGTGATGTTCGGCGCCATCCTGATCATGTTCTTCCTGCCGTGGCTCGACCGCTCGCCCGTCAAGTCGATCCGCTACAAGGGGTGGATCGCGAAGGTCGCGCTGGCGCTGTTCGCAGTGTCGTTCGTCGTGCTCGCGTACTGCGGCATGCAGCCGCCGAGCGGCATCTTCCCGCTGCTGGCAAGGATTTTCACGATTGTCTACTTCGCGTTCTTCCTGCTGATGCCATGGTGGTCGCGAATGGGCTCGTTCAAGCCCGTGCCCGACCGGGTGACCAGTAATGCTCACTGACAAACTCGCGCCGGCGCTGGCCACCGTCGCGCTGCTGGCGGCGCCGTTCGCGACGCGCGCCGCCGAAGGCGGGCCAAGCCTGCCGCACGCCGGCAACGACATCCGCGACCGCGCCTCGCTGCAGCGCGGCGCTCGCAACTTCATGAACTACTGCTCGGGCTGCCACTCGGCGCAGTTTGTCCGCTACAACCGCATGGCCGCTGATCTCGGGCTCACGGAGGCGGAGCTGACCGCCAACCTGATGTTCACGGCGGAACGGTCGTCCGACACGATCAAGAGCGCGCTCGCGGCGGACGACGGCCGGAAATGGTTCGGCAATGCGCCGCCGGACCTGTCGCTGATCGCGCGGCGCCATGGCACGGACTACCTGTACGGGTTCCTGAAGGGCTTCTACGCCGATCCCAGCCGCCCGACCGGCGTCAACAACACGGTCCTCCCGGGCACGGCGATGCCGCACGTGCTGGCGGACCTGCAGGGCCTTCAGACCGCCGTATACGCCACGCACGCCGCCGCCGAGGACGCGGCCGCGACTCCTGAGATCGAGAAGCTCGAGCTCGCGACGCCCGGAGCGCTGTCGGCCGAGAAGTACGACTCTTTCGTGCGCGATACCGTCAATTTCCTCGAGTACATCGGCGAGCCGGTGCAGGTGAAGCGGCGCGACCTCGGTGTGTGGGTGATGCTGTTCCTGCTGGTGTTCACCGGCTTTGCGTACCTGCTGAAGCGCGAGTATTTTCGCGACATCCACTGAGGTCGGGGAGCCGCCTGCCGCCTCATGGCCCGGGAGCCGCAGCTGAGTTCGCGTCGCCCGTACCTGCTGCGCGCGATGCACGAGTGGATGACCGACAACGGCCAGACACCCCACCTCGTGGTCGACGCCGCCATCGATGGGGTCGTCGTGCCGCGCCAGTACGTGCGCGACGGCAAGATAGTGCTGAACGCAAGTTACGCGGCCACTGCCGGGCTGATGCTGAAGAACGACTGGGTCACGTTCAACGCGCGCTTCGGCGGCAACGCCTTCGAAGTCCGCCTGCCGGTAGGTGCAGTGCTCGGCATCTACGCGCGTGAGACCGGTCAGGGAATGATCTTCTCCGACGACGAGCCGGGTCCGGAATCGCCCGATCCGGCGCCCAAGCCGCCGGGCGGCGACGAGGCGCGCCGTCCGCAGCTCAAGATCGTCAAGTAGTTCCGCCGCGGTCGCCGGCTACGGGGGAGGCAGGGGCCGGATCTGCCCGTCGCTGCCGACGATCGCCCAGTCGAGCCCGCGCCGAACGCGCCCGCCGGCATCGACGGTCAGCCGCCCGGTCATTCCGGGCAACGGCTCGACGATCGGGACGTGCGCATCCTTGAGCTCGGAGATCAGCCGCCAGGCGTCGAAACCCATCGCGAACAGCCGGCTGCGGCGGCGCGCGTTCGCCGGCCACAGCTGCTGCACCGTGTTCCTGAGCTCGGCGATCGCCGGATCGTCGGCGATCATCCACGGGATGTCCGTGAACGCCACGCCCTCGAGATCCAGGTTCGCGATCGGATTTGGATCGTAGATGTCCGAGATCGAGTACACCGGCAGATCGCCGGCGTAATGGAACTTGAGCTGCGGGCGCACCAGCCGTCCCTGCACCGGCTGGCCGGCGAGGAACACGAACTGCAGGTCGTCGCGTCGCCGCGGCGTGAACTGCAGCGGTCCGACCGCGGCGGTGAGCGCGCGGTAGCGGCGCTGGCTTTCTTCAAAACCGAGGATCGCGACGATGGCGTCGGAGTAGTCGGTGGTGTCCGCGGCGAAGCTGCGGGCCGCGACGACGGTGCCGCCGCCCGCCGTCAGAGCCGTCTGAAACGCGGCCAGCACGCGCACGCCCCATTCGCCGTCGGGCACGAGCGCGACGCCGATGCGCCGGCCCTCGGCGAGCAGGCGCTCGGCCACCTGCCGGGCTTCGTCCTCCGGTGACAGCGCGAACTGGTAAAAGCGGCCTGGTAGCGGCTCGCCCTCCGGCAGCAGATTGAGCGCGAGCGTGGGCACGGTGCCGTCGGCTGCCCGCACGACCGCCTGCACGTTCTCCTTGCCCAGCGGCCCGATCACGAAGCCCGCCCCGTCGGCGACCGCCCGCCGGTACGCCGCTGCGGTGTCCTCGGTCGCGTCGTAGATCCGCAGCCGCGGCCGCGAGGCCGCATCCTGCAGGTAGTACGCCGCCAGGAAACCATCGCGCACCGCCTCACCGGCATCGCTCAGCTTGCCGGACAGCGGCAGCAGCAGCGCGACCTGGGGCGGGAGCTGCAGGTTCGGGCCGGCTTCGTTCTGCATGGTTGCGAGCAGCGCTCCGTTGGCCGGGTGCGAAGGGTACCGCGTCGCCCAGCTGGCGAGCTGGGTGCGCTCGGCGTACGGGTTGCGGCGGCCCTGCGTGGCGATGCGGGCGAGTTCCAGCCACCCCGCCGTGATGGGGTCCGCGCCGCGCGGCACGCTGAGGCTTGCGCCGCGCGCGGCAGCGGCGCGCAGCGTCTGCCACAGCAGGCGCTCGTTGTCCGCACGCTCGGCGGGCGGCAGCAACTGCTCGCGCGCTGTCAGCGAGCGCACGCCCTCGAAGGCGCGGCCGGCAAGGAACTGGGCACGGGCCCGCCACAGCAGCACGTCCGCCTCCGCGCCCGGCGGCGGCGGGTCGCCGAGCGCGCGCAGGCTTGCCAGCGCCCGCTCCGGCTGACCGGCGGCGATCGCGAGCTCGGCGCCCGCCAGGCCGCGGGCGACGCCCGCGGGCGCGCGCGGGTCGATGCCCGGGACGGCGGCGAGCTCGGACTCGACGCGGGTCGCTTCGGCGATCGCCGGCACCAGCAGCCACTGGTGCAGCGCGTGCACGAGCGGGGTGACGCGCGCATCGCCCTCGGCGTTCGCGGCTACGGCCTCGAAGACGCGGGCGCTGGCAGCGTGGTCGCCGCGACGCGCCAGCAGCTGCGCGCGCTCGACGCTCGGGCCGTTGTCGACGGCCGGCTTGACGACCTCCGGACCCGGGCACCCGTATAGCAGCGCCGCGCACGCGAGCGCGCTCGCCGCCCGCGCCCAGGCGGGTTGGGGGGAGCGGGCGCGATGCTCGGGACGTTGCATGCGTCGTTGCCTCCGTGCAGGATGCCCCCGCGCGAGTTCCGCGAGCGGCGGCCTAAGTATAGTGTCAGCCTCCGGCACCCTCTTCGTTGTCGCGACCCCGATCGGCAATCGCGGCGACCTGTCGGCGCGGGCGCGGGAGACGCTCGCCGGCGTCGACCTCGTGGCCGCCGAGGATACGCGACACACCGGCTCGTTCCTCGCCCAACTCGGCATTTCAAGACCGCTCGTGTCGCTGCACGAGCACAACGAGGCGAAGCGGGTCCCGGAGCTCGTCGAGCGCCTGGCGGCCGGCGCGCGCATCGCGCTCGTGGCCGATGCCGGCACGCCACTCCTCAGCGACCCGGGGTATCGGCTGGTCGCGGCGGCGGGCGCGGCCGGCTTCGCGGTCGTGCCGATCCCGGGGCCGTGCGCGGTGATTGCAGCGCTGTCGGTCGCGGGGCTCCCGACAGATCGGTTTGTGTTCGAGGGCTTTCTGCCGACGCGCGGGCCGAAGCGGCGTGCACGCCTCGCCGCGCTCGCGAGCGAGGCGCGCACGCTCGTATTCTACGAGGCACCCCATCGCCTCGCCGATACGCTCGCGGACCTCGCGGCAGCGTTCGGTGAGGATCGGCCGGCGGTGCTGGCCCGGGAGCTGACCAAACTGCACGAGAGCGTCTACCGCGAGCCGCTCGGCGCGCTGGCGGCGGCGGCGCGCGGCGATGCCAACATGACCCGCGGCGAGGCCGTGCTCGCGGTCGCGGGTGCGCCGGCGGCGGATCCGGACGCGGCGGCGACGGGCCTGGCCGACCGGCTGCTGGTGGCGTTGCTTGCCGAGCTGCCGCTGTCGCGCGCCGTGGACGTGGTCGCTGAAGCGACCGGCGAGCGGCGCAACCGGGTCTACCAGCGGGCCCTCACCCTCCGACGAGCGCAGCCGCCGACGCCGGGCGAGTCCGGCGCGAGCCCTTGAGCTTCGCGGCGCGCGCGCCTATCGTGCGCGCGGGAGTCGGCCAGGCAACCGCTCCAGGCAATCGGTCGTGTCGCTTCGGCGGCGCGTCGCTCCTGGGGAGGAAAGTCCGGGCTCCACAGGGCAGGACGCCAGGTAACGCCTGGGGGGCGCGAGCCCACGGAAAGTGCAACAGAAAGCAAACCGCCGAAGTCCCGGGTTCGCCCGGGGCTGGCAAGGGTGAAAGGGTGCGGTAAGAGCGCACCGCGTGTCTGGCAACAGGCACGGCACGGCAAACCCCGTCCGGAGCAAGGCCAAATAGGGGAACGTGCTGCTGGGAGCTTGCTCCTGGCGGCAGCGCGCGGCCCGCGCGCGTTCCCGGGTAGGTCGCTCGAGGTGCACGGCGACGTGCATCCCAGAGGAATGGTTGCCCACGACAGAACCCGGCTTACCGGCCGACTCCCTTTCTCTGTGCTGCGCGCAGACCCGCCCGGGCGCGGCATCCTGTGCGATGCGTCACAGTTCCGATTGAACGTAATTTGGCCCGATTCTTGCTTGGTCATGACACTGAGCCGCAACTCCGTCGCGTAACCTACTGATTCTGGCGCCGTTCGATCCTTCAGAGCGTTCTGCGAGACAGCCGGTAAGTGTCTGTCGTCGCAGGAAAAAACCGCCGCCGCAGCGTTGACCTGCTCGGCCGATGCCCCTATAGTGCCCGCGAGTGGGAAAAAGTGGGGAGGAATGGGGTAAAGCCCCATTTACGAACGTGTTCCGCGGCGCCAATCAAGTCACGCTCGATGCCAAAGGCCGGATGGTGCTGCCCACCCGTTACCGGGACCGGCTGCTCGAGCGTTGCAACGGGCGGCTCGTCGTCACGATCGACCGGGACCAGTGCCTGCTGCTGTACCCCCTGCCTGACTGGGAAGAGATCGAACGCAAGCTGATGCGGCTGCCGACCCTCGATCCGCAGGCGCGCCGCATGCAGCGCCTGATGGTCGGCCACGCGACGGATCTCGAGCTCGACGGCCACGGGCGCGTGCTGCTGCCGGCGGAGCTACGCACATTCGCGGGACTGGTGCGCGACGGTGTGCTCCTCGGGCAGGGCAACCGCTTCGAATTATGGGACGAGGCGCGGTGGACCGTGCAGCGCGATGCGTGGCTCAAAGACCAGGAGCTGCCCGCCGAGCTATCCGCCGACCTCGAATCGCTGTCGCTGTAGCGATGGCCGCGCGCGTGCAGCGGGTGCATGCCGTGCGCAGTGGTCGTTGAGGCGGACGCGCGCATGGCAGAGGTGCCGGTGCCGGCGCATGCGCCGGTGCTGCTCGACGAAGCGGTCGCGGCGCTGGCGGTGCGGCCGGGAGGCACGTACGTCGACGCCACGTACGGACGCGGCGGACATGCTGAGGCCTTGCTGGCGGGCGTAGGGCGCGGGGGGAGACTGGTTGTCGTCGATCGTGATCCAGAGGCGGTTGCGAACGCCCGGCGGAAATTCGGCAGCGATCCGCGCGTGCGCATTCATCAAGCGACCTTCGACCGGCTGCTGGAACTCGTGGGTCCTGCGCAGGCCGACGGGGTGCTGTTCGATCTCGGCGTGTCCTCGCCGCAGCTCGAGGATCCCGCGCGCGGCTTCAGCTTTCTGCGCGACGGGCCGCTCGACATGCGGATGGATCCGAGCTCCGGGCCGAGCGCGGCCGACTTCATCGCCAAGGCCTCGGAACAGGAGATTGCCGAAGTGATCGCTGCATTCGGCGAGGATCGCTTCGCGCGGCGGATCGCCCGTGCGGTGGTCGCCGCGCGCGCCGCCCGGCCGCTCACCACCACCGGCGCGCTCGCGCAGGTCGTGGCCGGCGCCGTGCCGGCACGGATGCGCGAGCCGGGCAAGCATCCCGCGACGCGCACGTTCCAGGCCCTGCGCATACAGGTCAATCGCGAACTCGAGCTGCTCGAGGCGGCGCTCGAGGCGGCGCTCGAGGTGCTGGCCGTCGGCGGCCGGCTCGCGGTGATCAGCTTCCATTCGCTCGAGGACCGGCCGGTGAAGCGCTTCATGCGCCGCCACGCGCTCGGCGACCCGATGTGGCGCGGGCTGCCGGACGCGCCGCTCGCCGCGCGGCCACGGCTCGCGCTCGTCGGCAAGGGCCGGCATCCGGCCGCCAGCGAGATCGCCCGCAACCCCCGCGCACGCAGCGCGGTGCTGCGCGTGGCCGAGAAGGTGCGGGCGTGAGCGCGCGCCTGCTCCCGATGGCGGTCGCTGCGCTGTGGGTCGCGGTGCTCGCCTCCGCGGTCGGCGTCGTCTACGTCAAGCACGAGGCGCGCACGCTGTTCGTTGAACTCGAGAAGCTGTCCAGCGAGCGGGATCGCCTGAACATCGAGTGGGGGCGTCTGCAGCTCGAGCAGAGCGCCTGGAGCGCTCACGGCTTCGTCGAGCAGGTCGCCAACCGGCAGCTGAAGATGACGCTGCCGAGCGCTACCGAAGTGAAGATCGTGCAGCCATGAGGTGGAAGCGCACCGAGGCCCAGAGCGCGGCACGCCAGTTCCGACTGCGCGGCTGGTGGGTGCTGGCGGCGCTGGCGCTCGGTGCGGTCGCGATCGTGATCCGGGCCGTCGACCTGCAGGTACTGAAGCATGGCTTCCTCGCCGAGCAGGGCGCCGAGCGATTCATGCGCAACGCGAAGATCCCGGCACACCGCGGGGCGATCGTCGACCGCTTCGGCGAGCCTCTCGCCGTTTCGACGCCCGTCGACACGGTGTGGGCCAACCCCTCGGAACTCGCCGCGGCGCCCGATCAGCTGCCGCGCCTCGCCAAGGCGCTGTCACGCGACCGCGAGTGGCTGATCCGGCGGGTGACCTCGAACCTCGATTCCCAGTACCTGGTGCTCGCCAAGCAGCTGCAGCCGGATGAGGCCGCGCGCGTCAAGGCGCTCGGCATTCCCGGGATCTACCTGCAGCGCGAGTACCGGCGCTTCTATCCGGCCGGCGAGGTCACCGGGCACCTGCTCGGCTTCACCGGCGCGGAGGACCAGGGGCAGGAAGGCCTCGAGCTGGCCTACGAGCAGAAGCTCGCGGGCGAGGACGGCATCAAACGCGTGATCCAGGACCGGCTCGGCCGCGTCGTCGAGGACGTCGACAGCGTGCGCGCCCCGCGGCCGGGCGAGGAGCTGGTCACCAGCCTCGACCTGCGGATCCAGTACCTCGCCTACCGCGAGCTCAAGAGCGCGATTCGCGACTTCCAGGCGCGCGCCGGCTCGGTGATCGTGATCGACGTATGGACCGGCGAAGTGCTCGCGATGGTCAACCAGCCGTCGTTCAATCCCAATGACCGCGCCCAGTTCGAGGTCGCGCGCTATCGCAATCGTGCCGCGACCGACATCTTCGAGCCCGGCTCGTCGATCAAGCCATTCATCGTGGCGACCGGGCTCGCGTCCGGGCAGCTCACGGCGAGCACCATCATCGACACCAGCCCCGGGTTCATCAAGGTTGGCACCAAGGTCATCGAGGACGAGCACAACCTCGGCGCGGTCGACGTCGCGACGATCCTCGCGAAATCCTCCAACGTCGGCATGGCGCACATCGCCCTGTCGCTCGACCGGGCCGCGATCTGGGGGACGCTGAACGCACTCGGGTTCGGGCAGGTGTCGGCGTCCGGGTTCCCGGGGGAGTCGGCCGGCCTGCTGACGCACTACTCGCACTGGCGCGACATCAGCGTGGCGACGATCGCGCACGGCTACGGCGTGTCGGTCACGCCGCTGCAGCTCGCGCAGGCGTACGCAACCGTCGGCGCGCTCGGCGTGCGGCGGCCGATGACGTTTCGACGCCAGGAAGGCCCCGTCGCGGGCGAGCGCGTGCTCGACGCGCAGGTCTGCCGCGACCTGATTCGCCTGCTCGAGAGCGTGGTGACGCCCGCGGGTACCGGGATCCACGCCGCGGTCCGCGGCTACCGCGTCGCGGGCAAGACCGGCACCGCCTGGAAGTCGACCGCCGGCGGCTACTCGACCGACAAGTACATGGCCGTGTTTGGCGGCCTGGTGCCGGCGGCCGCGCCGCGGCTGGCAGCCGTCGTCGTCATCGATGAGCCGAGCGGCGGCAAGTACTACGGCGGCGACGTCGCGGCGCCGGTGTTCTCGTCGGTCGTGGCCGGTGCGCTCAGGCTCCTCGCCGTGCCCCCGGACGACCTCAGCAATGTGCCGTCCGCGACACTCGTCCAGGCGGTGTCGCCACGATGAGCGCCGCCTCCCTCGTCGGCCACGGCGTGGAACTCGCATGGCTGCTCGCCGGTCTCGCCGCCGCCCCGCGCATCCTGGTCCGTGACCTCACGCTCGACAGCCGCAGCGTCCAGCCGGGCGATGCGTTTGTGGCCCTCGCCGGCCGTACGACCCACGGCCTCGAGCATGCGCAAGAGGCCGTCGAGCGCGGCGCGATAGCGATCCTGTGGGACCCGACCGAGGGACGCGAGCTGCCGGCGCTGCCGCCGGCCGTGACGACCGTCTCGGTGCCGGGCCTGCGCCCCGAGCTCGGCGACGTCGCCGACCGCTTCTACCACCAGCCATCGGCCGAGACGGTGGTCACGGCAATCACCGGGACCAATGGCAAGACCACCTGCGCCTGGCTGCTCGCGCAGTGCCACGGATCTGGCGGCGCCTACCTCGGCACGCTCGGCTTCGGTCGTCCCGCGCGGCTTACACCGACGGCCTACACCACGCCCGACGCGGTGGCACTGCACCGCACGCTGCGCGCGCTGGTGGCTGACGGGGCGCAGCACGTGGCGCTGGAAGTGTCCTCGCACGCGCTCGACCAGGACCGAGTCGCCGGCGCGCAGCTGCCGATCACGGGCTTTACCAACCTGACACGGGACCACCTCGACTATCACGGCACGATGGCCGCCTACGGTGCCGCCAAGGAGCGGCTGTTCCGGTGCCGCGGCGTTCAGCATGCGGTAATCAACGTCGGCGATCGCTTCGGCCGCGAGCTCGCGGGGCGTCTGCCGCCGGGCGTGACGCTGACCGCGGTGCGGGCCGACGGTGCCGCGCCCGCGGGCGGACGTTTCGTCGTGGCAGAGCACGTCGACTGCCACGCCGGCGGGCTGGCGCTCACCGGGATCACGCACACCGGTCCGTTCCGGCTGCGCTCGCCGCTGATCGGAGCATTCAACGCCGACAACGAGCTGCTGGTGCTCGGGCTGCTGCTCGCGGCCGACATGCCGTTGCCGCAGGCGGTCGCTGCGCTCTCGGGTGCGGTCGCCCCGCCGGGGCGGATGGAGGCCTTCGCGCTCGGTGCGCACGGCCCGACGCTGGTCGTCGACTACGCACATTCGCCGGATGCCCTGACCAAGGCGCTCGCCGCGCTGCGCGCGCATACGACCGGCCGGCTGTGGTGCGTGTTCGGCTGCGGTGGCGACCGCGATCCCGGCAAGCGGCCGCTGATGGCCTCCGCGGTCGAGGCAGCCGCCGACCGCATCGTGATCACCGACGACAACCCGCGCCGCGAGGATCCCGAGCGGATCGTCGCGATGCTCAGCGGGGCGCTGACCGGCCGCGTGCCCGTTCACATCGAGCACGACCGGGCCAAGGCGATCGCCGGCGCGGCCGCGCAGGCGCGGCCGGGAGATGTCGTGCTGATCGCCGGCAAGGGGCACGAGGACTACCAGATCTACGGCACCGAGCGGCGTCAGTACAGCGACCGTGAGGTCGCGCGCTCGCTCGCGGCAGGTGCCGCATGAAGCGCTCGCTCGCGCATTTTGCCGGGGCGATGGGCGGCACGCTGGTCGGCGCCGATGCCGGGTTCAGTGCCGTGTCCACGGATTCGCGCACGCTCGCCGCCGGCGAGCTGTTCGTCGCGCTGGTCGGGCCCAATTTCGACGGGCACGCGTTCGTCGCGGCCGCGGCCGGGCGCGGCGCGGCCGGCGCGGTGGTGGACCGGCCGGTGCCGGTGGACCTGCCGCAGATCCTCGTCCACGACACGCTGCATGCGTTGCAGCGCGCGGCCGAGTCGTGGCGCCTGCAATTCGACATCCCGGTGATCGCAGTCGCCGGCAGCAACGGCAAGACCACGGCAAAGGAGCTGATCGCAACGGTGCTGGCGGGGCAGGGCCCGTGCCACTCGACGCGCGGCACGCTCAACAACCACATCGGCGTGCCGCTGACGCTGCTCGGACTGGAGCCAAGGCACGCGACCGCGGTGGTCGAAATCGGCGCAAATCACGCCGGCGAGGTGGCGGCGCTGCTGCCGCTCGTGCGGCCGACCATCGGGCTCGTCACCAATGCCGGTGCCGAGCATCTCGAGGGCTTCGGCGACCTCGACGGCGTGGCGCGTGCGGAGGGCGAACTGTTCGCCGGGCTCGAGGCGGGCACGACCGCAGTCATCAACGCCGACGATGCCTACGCGACGCTGTGGACGGAAATGAGCCGTGCCACGCGGCGACTGACCTTCGGCTTCTCGCCGCTCGCGGATTTTCGCGCGGTCGGCGCGTTTCGCCGCAGCGGCCCAGGCGAGGTGCTGCAGGAGTTCGAGCTGGTCACCCCGGTCGGCCGTGCGCGCGTGCGACTGGCGCTTGCCGGCCGCCACAACGTTGTCAATGCCCTCGGTGCCGCCGCCGCCGCGCACGCGGCCGGTGCGCGGCTCGCCGACATCGCCGCCGGGCTCGAGCGCATGCGCGCGGTGAAAGGCCGCCTGCAGCCGCACCCGGCGCTGAACGGTGCGCAGCTGATCGACGATTCGTACAACGCCAATCCAAGCAGTCTGAGCGCCGGGCTCGACGTGCTGGCGGGCTTCGGCGGCGAGCGCTGGCTGGTGCTCGGTGACATGGCTGAACTCGGCAGCCACAGCCGCGATGCGCACGTGACCGCGGGACGCGAGGCGCGGGCGCAGGGCGTCGCGCGGCTGTTTGCGGTCGGTTCCCTCACACCGGAGGCGGTCGGCGCCTTCGGGACCGGCGGCGAGTGGTTCGCCGACAGCGCCGCGCTTGCGGCTCGCGTCGGCACGCTGCTGGCGCCGGGCGTCACGGTGCTGATCAAGGGCTCGCGCCTGAACCATTTGGAGCGCGTCGTCGAAGCGCTGCGCGCGCCGGACGCCGGCCCGCGATCGCGCGCGGCTACAGGGAAATAGCGAGCCAGCATGCTGTATCGCCTCGCCGAACTGCTTGCTCAGCGCCATTCCGGCTTCCGGGTGTTCGCCTACCTGACGCTGCGCGGCATCCTGGCTGCCATTACCGCGCTGCTGATCGCGCTGCTCGTCGGGCCGTTCGTGATCCGCCACCTCAGCGCTCGCCAGATCGGCCAGAACGTGCGCGACATCGGCCCCAAGTCGCACCTGACCAAGCAGGGAACGCCGACGATGGGCGGGGCGCTGATCCTGGTGGCGATGCTTGCCTCGACGCTGCTGTGGGCGGACCTGGGCAACCACTACGTATGGATCGTCGCCGGCGTCACGCTGGCTTTCGGCCTGATCGGCTTCTACGACGACTACCTGAAACTGGCCATCGGCAGCTCGAAGGGGCTGCCGGCCCGCTGGAAGTACCTGTGGCAGTCGGTCGCCGGTCTCGCGGGCGCGACCGCGCTGTTTCTGACCGCGGCGGTGCCCGCCGCGACCGAGCTGCACGTGCCGTTTTTCAAGGAAGTCGTCGTACCGCTGGGCGCGCCGGGATTCATCGTACTCAGCTACTTCGTCATCGTCGGAACCAGCAATGCCGTGAACCTGACCGACGGCCTGGACGGACTCGCGATCATGCCGGCGGTGATGATCGCCGGCGCGCTCGGGGTGTTCGCCTATGCCTCCGGCAACGCGATTTTCGCCAACTACCTGCTGATCCCGCACGTCCCCGGCGTCGGTGAAGTGCTGATCTTCTGCTCGACGCTGGTCGGTGCCGGCCTCGGCTTCCTGTGGTTCAACACCTACCCGGCGCAGGTGTTCATGGGCGATGTCGGCGCGCTGGCGCTGGGCGCAGCGCTCGGAACGGTGGCGGTCGTCGTGCGCCAGGAGATCGTGCTGTTCGTCATGGGCGGCGTATTCGTGCTCGAGACCGTGTCGGTGATGCTGCAGGTCGCGTCGTTCAAGCTGACCGGCAAGCGGATCTTTCGCATGGCGCCGATCCATCATCACTTCGAGCTGCAGGGCTGGGCCGAACCGAAGGTGATCGTGCGTTTCTGGATCGTCACGGTGGTGCTGGTGCTGGCCGGGCTTGCGACCCTGAAGGTCCGCTGATGACGCTGCGCCGCAATCTCGTGGTCGGCCTCGGCAAGACTGGCGTCGCTGCGGTGCGCTGGCTGCACGCGCGCGGCGAGGACGTGGCGGTCACGGACTCCCGCATCGCGCCGCCGGGCCTCGCCGCGCTCGGTACGCTCGGCGGCTACTTCCCGCTGCACCTCGGCGGCTTCGACCTCGCGCTTCTGGATTCGACCGACCGGATTGTGCTGTCTCCGGGCGTATCACGCGACGAGCCACTGGTGCGCGAAGCGCTGGCCCGCGGGATCACGGTGCTCGGCGACATCGAGCTTTTCGCGCGCGCCAAGCAGGCACCCGCGGTGGCCATCACCGGCACCAACGGCAAGAGCACGGTGACGACGCTGGTCGCCGAGATGGCGCGCGGCGCCGGACGGCGGGTACTGGCCGGGGGCAACCTGGGCGAGCCGGCACTCGATCTGCTGTCCGAGCCGGTGCCCGAGCTCTACGTGCTCGAGCTTTCGAGCTTCCAGCTCGAGTCCACCGACTCGCTTGAGCTTGTGGCCGCCGCGGTGCTGAACCTGACGCCGGACCACCTGGACCGCTACCGATCCCTTGCCGAGTACGGAGCGGCGAAGGCCCGCATCTTCGCGCACGCCGCGACGGCGATCGTCAACCTCGACGATCCCCACGTCGCCTCGCTGCCGCGCGCTGGCCAGCGGCGGGTCGGATTCAGCCTGACGCGCGCCGACGCCGACTGGGGTCTTGCGACCGGCGGTGGCGAAGCCTCGCTGGCGCGCGCCGGCGAGCCGCTGCTGCCGCTGCGCGAGCTGCGGCTCCCGGGCCGTCACAACGCGGCCAACGCACTTGCCGCGCTCGCCGTCGGCGCGGCGGCCGGACTGCCGCTCGCGCCGATGCTGGCGACGCTGCGCGACTTCGCGGGGCTGCCACATCGCAGCCAGTGGGTCGCCGAACGGGGCGGAGTGCGCTTCATCGACGACTCGAAGGGCACCAACGTCGGCGCGACGCTGGCGGCGGTCGAGGGCCTTCAAGGGCCGCTCGTCGTGATCGCCGGCGGCGACGGCAAGGGCCAGGACTTCACGCCCCTCGCCGGCGCGTTTCGCGGCAAGGTGCGCCACGTGGTGCTGATCGGGCGCGACCGGGAGCAGCTCGCCCGGGCGCTCGCCGGCGCCTGTACCACCGAGTTCGCTGCGGACATGGACGCCGCGGTCCGGGCCGCGGCGCGCGTGGCCCGGCCGGGCGACCTCGTGCTGCTGTCACCGGCCTGCGCGAGTCTCGACATGTTCCGCGATTACGCCCACCGCGGCGAGGCGTTTGCGGCCGCCGCGAGGAGCCTCGACGCATGAGCGCGTTCGCCCCCGCGGTCCGCGCCGCTGCACGCTCGCGCCTGATCCTCGACTGGCAGGTGATCGGCTTGACCGCGGCGCTGGTGCTGTTCGGGCTGGTGATGGTCGCGTCCGCCTCGATCACGGTCGCGGCACGCGACGGCGACCCGTTCTTCTTCCTCGAGCGCCAGCTGCTGTTCGCGCTGGTCGGCACGGGCTGCGCGGCCGTTACCGTCAGGATCCCGACGGCCACGTGGGAGCGGCTCAGCTTCCTGCTGCTGGTCGTGTCGATCGTGCTGCTCGCACTGGTGCTCGTGCCGGGCGTCGGTCACGCGGTCAACGGCAGCCGGCGCTGGCTGCGGCTCGCCGGCCTCAACTTCCAGGCCTCGGAAGGCGCGCGCGTGCTGCTGCTCATCTACCTGTGCAGCTACCTGGTGCGCCGCGAAGAGGAGGTGCGCCAGAGCATCGTGGGCTTCCTCAAGCCGCTCGGCGTGCTGGCCTTCGCGGCGCTGTTACTGCTGGTGGAGCCCGATTTTGGCTCGGGCGTCGTGCTGCTGACGACCGGCATCGGCGTGCTGTTCCTCGCCGGCGTCAGGCTGCGGCACTTCCTCGCGCTGTGCGGAGTCGCGGCGATCGCGTTCGCGGCGATCGCCGTATCGAGCGCCTATCGCGTGAAACGCCTGACGGCGTTTCTCGATCCGTGGGCCGATCCTTTCGACACCGGCTTTCAGCTGACGCAGTCGCTGATCGCGATCGGGCGCGGCGAATGGTTTGGCGTCGGTCTCGGGGCGAGCATCCTCAAGCTGCTCTACCTGCCGGAGGCCCACACCGATTTCGTCTTTGCGGTCCTTGCCGAAGAGCTCGGCTTCGCCGGCATCGCGCTGATCGTCGCGCTGGTCATCGCGCTCGTCTACCGCTCGCTGATGATCGCGCGGGCGGCTGCCGAGGCGGGCCTGAAGTTCCAGTCGTATCTCGCGGCGGCGTTCGGTATCTGGTTCGGCCTGCAAGCGTTCATCAACATGGGCGTGAACATGGGGCTGCTGCCGACCAAGGGACTGACGCTGCCGCTTTTGTCGTACGGCCGCTCGAGCCTGGTCGTGACCCTCGGCTGGATCGGCATCCTGCTGCGCGTGCACCACGAGACGATGAACACCAAGTCGGTCGCGCTGCGGGGAACCGCCCGATGACGACCGTGCTCATCATGGCCGGCGGTACCGGCGGACACGTGTTCCCGGCGCTGACGGTGGCCCAGGTGCTGCGCGCGCGGGCCTGCCGGGTCGTATGGCTCGGCACGCGTCGCGGCATCGAGGCGCGCCTCGTTCCGCAGGCCGGCATCCCGATCGAATGGGTCCGGGTCGCGGGGCTGCGCGGCAAGGGGCTGGCCAGCTGGTTCACTGCGCCCTTCCGCCTGTCGCGCGCGCTGGGTGATGCACTGCGCGCAATGCGAAAGTGCCGGCCGGACGTGGTGCTGGGGCTCGGCGGCTTCGTCGCAGGGCCCGGCGGCGTGGCCGCGCGCCTGCTCGGGCGGCCACTCGTCATTCACGAACAGAACGCGGTCGCGGGATTCACCAACCGCCTGCTGGCGCGCATCGCCGCGACGGTGGCCGAGGCGTTCCCCGGCAGCTTCGCACCCGCGATCGGCGCGGTCGCAATCGGCAACCCGGTGCGCCCGGAAATCGAGATGCTGGCCGCCAGGAGCAGCGCGCCGCGGCCGCGCAGGCACCTGCTCGTGTTCGGCGGCAGCCAGGGGGCAGCCGCCCTCAACCGCATCGTGCCGGCGGCGCTCGCGCTGCTCCCGGCCGCGGATCGCCCGCAGGTGCTGCATCAGGCGGGCCGCGAGCGGCGCGACCAGGTCGCCGCGGCCTACGCAGCCGCCGGAGTCCAGGCCGAGGTGCGTGAGTTCATCGACGACATGGCCGAGGCCTATGCATGGGCCGACCTCGCGGTGTGCCGCAGCGGCGCGCTGACGATCGCGGAGCTCGCCGCTGCCGGCGTGCCGGGCCTGCTGGTGCCGTTCCCGGCGGCGGTCGACGACCACCAGACCGCCAATGCCAATTTCCTCGCCACGCGCGGCGCTGCGGTGCTGCTGCCGGAGGCGACGCTGACGCCCGAGCGCCTGGCCGCGGAACTGAGCACGCTGACCGGGCCCGATCCGCGGCGGCGCGAGGCGATGGCCGAGGCGGCGCGCCGCGCCGCGATGCCCGGGGCCGCCGACCGGCTCGCGGACCTGTGTCTTGCGGCGGCGGGGGCGCGCCCGTGAACGCCCGCATGCACCGCATCCAGCGGATTCACTTCGTCGGCATCGGCGGCAGCGGCATGGGCGGCATTGCCGAGGTGCTGCTCAATCTGGGCTACAGCGTTCAGGGCACGGACCTGAAGCCGAATTCCGTCACGCGCCGGCTCGCCTCGCTCGGTGCGCAGGTGACCATCGGCCACGCGGCGGAGCACATCGCCGGCGCCAACGTGGTCGTCGTCTCGAGCGCGGTGGGCGCGGACAATCCGGAGGTCGTGGCGGCGCTGGCGGCGCGGATACCGGTGGTGCAGCGCGCCGAGATGCTCGCCGAGCTGATGCGCTTCCGGATCGGCATCGCGATCGCCGGCACGCACGGCAAGACCACGACCACCAGTCTCGTGGCGAGCATCTTCGCGGAAGGCGGCGAGGACCCGACCTTCGTGATCGGCGGTCGCCTGAAGAGCGCCGCGAGCAACGCGCGCCTGGGCACCGGCCGGTACCTGGTCGCCGAGGCGGACGAGAGCGATGCCTCGTTCCTGCACCTGCAGCCGATGGCGGCGGTGATCACCAACATCGACAACGATCACCTGGTCACGCACGGCGGCGACTTCGGCAAGCTGAAACAGAGCTTCGTCGACTTTCTGCACAACCTGCCGTTCTACGGCGTCGCGGTGCTGTGCCTCGATGACCCGCAGGTGCGCTCGATCCTGCCGGGCGTCGCCCGGCCGGTCGTGACCTACGGCTTCGACGCGGCCGCCGATGTGCATGCCACCGGCGTCGTGCGTCGCGGCCTGACCTCACGGTTCGACGTCGTGCGTCGCGACCGTACCGCCCCGCTCGGGATCACGCTCAACGTGCCGGGGCGCCACAACGTGCTCAACGCGCTGGCCGCGGTCAGCGTCGCGACCGAATTCGACATCCCCGACGCGGCGATCCAGCGCGCTCTGGCGCAGTTCCAGGGCATCGATCGACGCCTGCAGGTCATTGCCGAGATCGACGCCAGCGCCGGCCACGTCACGCTGATCGACGACTACGGCCATCATCCGACCGAGGTGGCAGCGACGCTCGAGGCGCTTCACCAGGGCTGGTCCGGACGGCGCATCGTGCTGGCGTTCCAGCCGCACCGCTACACGCGCACGCGCGACCTGCTCGATGACTTCGCCGAGGTGCTGTCGACCGCTGACGTGCTGCTGGTCACCGACGTCTATCCGGCCGGCGAGGCGCCGATCGCCGACGCCGACGGCCGGGCCATCTGCCGCGCGGTGCGGACCCGCGGCCGCATCGACCCGGTGTTCTGCGCCCGGCCCGAGGATCTGGCCACCGCACTCGTGCCGCTGCTGCACGACGGCGACGTGCTGGTGACGATGGGCGCAGGAAACATCGGCGCAATCTCCCACGAGCTGCCGGCGCGGCTCGCGGCCGGAGGGCGGCGATGAGCGCCGTACGCGAGTTCGCGATCGCGGCGGAGTTCCTGCCGCACGTGCGCTTCGCCGAGCCGATGGCGCAACACACCTCCTGGCACGTCGGCGGGCCGGCCGACGTCCTGTTCGTGCCGAAGAGCGCGGACGAACTGGCGCGCTTTCTGCGGGCGCTGCCGGCGGCCGTGCCGTGCCACGTGCTCGGACTCGGCTCCAACCTGCTGGTACGCGACGGCGGTCTGCGGGGCGTGGTGATCTCGCTGCATCTCGGCCTCGACCGGCTCGAGCGCATCGCCGCGACCCGCGTGCACGCCGACGCGGGGGTACCGTGCGCACGCCTCGCGCGCGAATGCGTCGAGTGGTCGCTCGGCCCGGCCGAGTTCCTCGCCGGCATCCCGGGCACCGTCGGCGGGGCGCTGGCGATGAATGCCGGTGCCTGGGGCGAGGAGACCTGGCCGCACGTCGCCGAGGTCGACGTCGTCGATCGCAGCGGTGCGCGGCGGACGCGCCCGGCCCGCGAGTACCGGTGGGGATACCGGCGCCTCGAGGCGCCGGTGCCCGGCGAGTGGTTCGTCGCGGCGCGCTTCGAGTTCGCCCCGCAGCCCCAGGCGAGTACCGAGCGGATCCGCGCGCTGCTGCTGCGGCGCCGCGAGACGCAGCCGATCGGCGCGTGGAGCGGCGGGTCGACCTTCACCAATCCGGCCGGCCAGCACGCGGCGCGCCTGATCGAGACGGCCGGGCTCAAGGGCTACCGCATCGGCGGGGCGGTCGTGTCGACCAAGCACGCCAACTTCCTGGTCAACGAAGGCAGCGCGACGGCGGACGATATCGAGCGGCTGATCGGGCACGTGCAGGCGGAGGTCGAGCGCTGCCATGGCGTCCGGCTCGAGACCGAGGTCCGGATCGTGGGGGAGCGCGCATGAGCAGCCGCGGGTCACCGGGATCCGGCGCGGGCGTCAGTGCCGCGGACTTCGGCCGGGTCGCCGTGCTGTACGGCGGCGCGAGCTCGGAACGGGAGGTGTCGCTCGACTCCGGACGCAACGTGCTCGCGGCGCTGCTGCGGCGCGGCGTCGCGGCCGAGGGCGTGGACGGCATCGACGCGCTGATTGCCGGCATCACCGCCAAGAGATACGACCGCGTATTCAACATCATGCACGGTGGCGCCGGCGAGAACGGCGTCGTGCAGGGGCTCTTGGAGGCTCTCCAGGTTCCCTATACCGGCTCGCGCGTGCTGGGGGCCGCGCTGACCCTCGACAAGGTCCGCACCAAGCAGGTGTGGCTGTCGCTCGGGCTGCCCACACCGCGTTACGAACGGCTGGCGCCGGCCGGCGACGTCGCGGGCGCCGCGCGGAGCATCGGCTTTCCGCTGATCGTGAAGCCCTCGCTCGAAGGCTCAAGCGTCGGCGTGAGCCGGGTTTTCGATGCGAGCCAGCTGCCGGCCGCGGCGGCGCTCGCGGCCCGCTACGCCGGGGAGCTGCTGATCGAGACGCTGATTCAGGGCGGGGAGTACACGGTCGGCATACTCGACGGCGTCGCGCTGCCGACGATCCGCATCGTGCCGGCCGGCGAGTACTACGACTACCACGCCAAGTACGTGGCCGACGACACCCAGTATCTGTGTCCCGGGCTCGAGCCCGCGGCGGAGGCCGCGATGCGCGCGCTCGCGCTCGAGGCCTTCAATGCCGCCGGCGCCGCGGGCTGGGGCAGGGTCGACCTGATGCGGGACGAGGCCGGCCGCAACTGGCTGCTGGAGGTCAATACGACCCCGGGAATGACCAGCCATTCGCTGGTGCCCAAGGCTGCGCGGGTGGCCGGCATCGAGTTCGACGAGCTGGTGTGGCGGATTCTGCAGACCAGCTTCGGCTCCGGCCGCGGCGGGCGCTCATGACGGTCCTGGCCGACATCCTGCCGCGCCGCGCGAAGAACCGGGCGCGCGTCGAGAGCACGCGCCGCTTGCGGCTCCCGGCCGTCAACTGGACCCGCGTCGGCTCGATCGCGCTCGGGGTTGCGGCCGTGGCCGCGCTCGCCGGCCTGATCGGCTTTGCGCTCGATCGCCCAGTGCGGCGGGTCGACGTCGCCGGCAGCTTCCAGCGGGTCTCGCCGCTCGAAGTCGAGGAAGTCGTGCGCCAGCGGATCCGCGGCGGCTTCGTGACCGCCAACCTCGACCAGTTGCAGCGCGCAATAGAGACGCTGCCATGGGTCGACCATGCACGCGTCCAGCGCCGCTGGCCGGACGGGCTCGTCGTGCAGGTGACCGAGCAGATGCCCGCGGCGCGCTGGGGGGCCACCGGGCTGCTGAACGCGCGCGGCGAGCTGTTCCTCAAGGACGCGCGCCACGTGCCACCGGAGCTGCCGCGGCTCGAGGGGCCGGACGGCGCCGAGCATCAGGTGGCCGATGTCTTCTTCCGCCTGCAGCCGCGCCTGCTCGAGGCGGGGCTGCGCATCAGCGCGCTGCGCCTCGATGCGCGTGGCGCCTGGGAGCTCGATCTGGCGAATGGCGTGACGGTGCGCCTGGGTCGACGCCAGTTCGAGGAGCGTATCGAGCGATTCTTCAAGGTCGGCGCGCCGGTCGTCGCGAGCCGCTCGAACGACATCGCATTTCTCGACATGCGCTACTCAAATGGCTTCGCCGTCGGCTGGCGCACGCAGGGCGGGGCGCAGCCGCGGCCCGCGGCGCTCGACGAGACGCCGACCAAGCTGAAACGGGACCAAGATGCCTAAGCGTATAGACCGAAACCTGATCGTCGGGCTCGACATCGGCACCTCCAAGGTGGTCGCGCTGGTCGGCGAGCTGAAGGCGGATGGCGAACTCGAGGTCATCGGCATCGGCTCCCATCCCTCGCGGGGACTGAAGCGCGGCGTCGTAGTCAACATCGACTCGACGGTGCAGTCGATCCAGCGCGCGGTCGAGCAGGCCGAGCTGATGGCCGGCGTTGAAATCAATGCCGTGTACACCGGAATCGCCGGCAGCCACGTGCGCAGCCTCAACTCGCACGGCATCGTCGCGATCAAGGACAAGGAAGTGACGCAGGGCGACGTCGCCCGGGTGATGGATGCCGCGCAGGCCGTGGCGCTGCCGGCCGACCAGCGGATCCTGCACGTGATCCCGCAGGAATTCATCATCGACAACCAGGAGGGCATCCGCGATCCGATCGGCATGTCCGGCATCCGCCTCGAGGCCCGGGTGCACATCGTCACCGGCGCCGAGAGCGCCGCGCAGAACATCGTCAAGTGCGTGCAGCGCTGCGGCCTCGAGGTCGAGGACATCGTGCTCGAGCAGTGGGCCTCGAGCTACGCGGTGCTGACGGACGACGAGAAGGATCTGGGCGTGTGCCTGGTCGACATCGGCGGTGGCACGACCGATCTCGCCGTGTTCTCGGGCGGTGCACTCAGGCACACGGCCGTGATCCCGATCGCCGGCGACCAGGTGACGAACGACATCGCGGTGTCGATGCGCACGCCGACCCAGTACGCCGAGGACATCAAGATCCGCTACGCCTGCGCGCTCAGCCAGCTCGCCAATCCCGACGAGACGATCGAGGTCCCGAGCGTTGGCGACCGCCCGCCGCGGCGCCTCGCGCGCCAGACGCTCGCGGAGATCGTCGAGCCACGCTACGAGGAGCTCTACAACCTGATCCGCGACGAGCTCCGGCGCTCGGGCTTCGAGGAAGCGATCGCCGCCGGAATCGTCATCACCGGCGGCAGCGCCAAGATGGAAGGCGCCGTCGAGCTCGCCGAGGAGGTGTTCCACGTCCCGGTGCGGCTCGGAATCCCCCACGGCGTGATCGGGCTCGCCGACGTCGTCAGAAACCCCATTCACGCGACTGGCGTAGGCCTGCTGCAGTACGCCCGCGCGCAATCCGCGCTGGCCGGCGACACCAAGCCGATCGGCGCCAACGTCCGCAACGTCTTTGATCGGATGAAGTCCTGGTTCCAGGGTTCTTTTTGACTCACTCGGAGGAGATACACATGTTCGAACTAATGGACGCCTACAGCCAGAGCGCAGTCATCAAGGTGCTCGGCGTCGGCGGCGCTGGCTGCAACGCCGTCGATCACATGCTGCTGGCCGGCATCGAGGGGGTGGATTTCGTCTGCCTCAATACCGACGCGCAGGTGCTCAAGAAGTCCAAGGCGAAGACCACGCTGCAGATCGGCACGAACATCACCAAGGGCCTCGGCGCCGGTGCCGACCCCGAGGTGGGCCGCCAGGCTGCGATGGAAGACCGCGATCGGGTAATAGAGCTGATCGAAGGCTGCGACATGCTGTTCATCACGGCCGGCATGGGCGGCGGCACCGGCACGGGGGCGGCACCGGTGGTCGCGCAGGTGGCCAAGGAGCTCGGCATCCTGACCGTCGCGGTCGTGACCAAGCCGTTCACGATGGAGGGCCACAAGCGCATGTCGATCGCCGAGCTCGGCATCGCCGAGCTGGCCAAGTTCGTCGATTCGCTGATCACGATCCCGAACCAGAAGCTGCTGTCGGTGCTCGGTCCGAAGACGCGGCTGCTCGATGCGTTCACCTCTGCAAACGGCGTGCTGCAAGGAGCGGTGCAGGGAATCGCGGAGCTGATCACGCGGCCCGGGCTCATCAACGTCGATTTCGCGGACGTGCGCACCGTGATGAGCGAGACCGGCATGGCGATGATGGGCACCGGGCATGGGACCGGCGAGGACCGCGCGCGGCTTGCGGCCGAGATGGCCGTGTCGAGCCCCCTGCTCGAGGACATCAACCTTGCCGGCGCCCAGGGCATCCTCGTCAACATCACCGCCGGCATGGACATGGCGATCGGCGAGTTCGAGGAGGTCGGCAATACCGTCAAGCAGTTTGCGAGTGACGACGCGACGGTCGTGATCGGCACCGTGATCGAGCCCGAGATGCAGGAGGAGCTGCGCGTGACCGTGGTCGCGACCGGCCTCAACCGTTCCGCGCCGCGGCTCGCCCAGCCCGCGGCGGCCATGACCCGCGCCGAGCCCACGATGCGCATGGTCAGGAAGCACGGGACGGCATCCACGGCGCCCGACTACTCGCAGCTCGAGCGGCCGGCGATCCAGCGCAAGAGCGCGGTCGGTGACGGGCTCAGACCCGAAGTCGACGGCGACGAGGTGCTCGATATCCCGGCCTTCTTGCGCCGCCAGGCCGACTGACATCCGGGGTGGGGGGCCGGCCGACGGCCCCGCCGCGCTCCGGCAGGGAGGAAACGATGCGTGACGAACGACGGCTGAATGCGCTCGCCAGGGGCCGGCTCCGCGCCCAACGGGGGGCCGAACCCCGCGTGCCGGGGCCCGACGGCCCGCCACGGAACGAGCGGCGCGTCACCCAATGCGGTCAAAGGCTTGTAGCGGTTTTCAAGCCTGTGCTAGGGTGCTGAGTCCCTGCCGCAGGGCAGGGCACGTCCGACCTCTTGTGACTGTCGCATGCTGAACCAGCGCACGCTCAAAAACACCATCCGCGCCACGGGCATCGGCCTGCATTCGGGGCGCAAGGTGTTCATGACGCTGCGCCCGGCGCCCCCCAACACGGGCATCGTGTTCCGGCGCGTCGACCTGCGCGAGCCGGTCGACATCGAGGCGCGCGCCGAGAACGTCGGCGACACGACGCTCGGCACGACGCTCGTCAATGGCGATGTCCGCGTGTCGACCGTCGAACACCTGCTGTCGGCGTTTGCCGGCCTCGGTATTGACAACGCCTTCGTCGAGGTCAGTGCGGTCGAGGTCCCGATCATGGACGGCAGCGCCGGCCCGTTCGTGTTCCTGCTGCAGTCCGCGGGCATCGAGGAACAGAACCTGCCGAAGCGCTTCGTCCGCATCCGCAAGTCCGTCGAGGTGCGCGACGGAGACAAGTGGGCGCGTTTCGATCCGTTCAACGGCTTCAAGGTCAATTTCGAGATCGAATTCGACCATCCGACCTTCCGGCGCCATACGCAGCGCGCGTCGATGGATTTCTCGACGACCTCCTTCCTTCGCGAGGTCAGCCGCGCCCGGACCTTCGGCTTCATGCGCGACCTCGAGGGCCTGCGGGCGCGCAATCTCGCGCTCGGCGGCACGCTCGACAATGCAATCGTGCTCGATGACTTTCGGGTGCTGAACGAGGACGGCCTGCGTTACGAGGACGAGTTCGTCAAGCACAAGATCCTCGATGCGATCGGCGACCTGTACCTGCTGGGCCACAGCCTGATCGGCGAGTTCAGCGGCTACAAGTCGGGCCACGCCCTCAACAACCAGCTGCTGCGCGCGCTGATAGCCGACGCATCAGCCTGGGAGGAAGTGTCGTTCCGCGATCGCAGCGAGGCGCCGATCTCCTACGTCACGGCCGCCGCCGTCGGCGCCTGAGCGGGGGGCCCCCGCCGCCTCACCGCGGCCGAGGACGCGGCCGCACCATGACGACCATCCGCGTGACCGCCTGTCCGAGGGCCGTCGCGACCCGCGGCGCCAGTTCCGGCAGCTCATAGCGCAGGCGGCTCGCCCAGCCGCCGCTGTCGGTCACGAGCGTCAGCACACCCTGTTCGTCGAGCGTGGCTCCCCACACGTGCCCGGCCGCCTCCGCGGGCAAAGCCTGCTGCACTGCAACAAGCGCCCGGTTCGCCGCCTCGGCCCCCGTCTTCAGGCGTTCGAGTTTTGCTTTACCTTGGGCCAGTAACTCGCTGACGGCGGTTGGTTTTCGCATTTTTACAGCCCGGTACCGGTCCCAAAATCACACAAAAGTGGTTGTTGCGCCAAGGGTTTTTGTTGCATAGTTCCTATCGCTGTACAAGGGCAAACCTGCCGAAAGGCGGGGACGCAAAGCCACCGGTCTAAGGCGAGAGCTATGACAGCGGGGTTACCAGTCATGAGCGCCATGCAGGCCGTGCGGGATGGGGACCGGCCATTGAGTGACACCGCCCGCAACGCCCCGAGCGGGGCGGAGGCGGTGGCGCAGAGATTGCGCGGGCCGGCCGACGCCCAGGCCCGGACGGCCCGTCCGGCGCGCGCGGGGGTCACAGCAGGCAGGTCCCCCCGGCGGGACCTGGCTCGTCCGGGCCTCCGTCCGTCGGGTCGACTGGTCAGTGAGGCCTGGCGCGGGTGCCGGGTTGGGGTGCGCGTGGAGCAACGGCGTTGAACATCATCGTTTTCGACCGCCAGCACGGCCATGCCCGGCAGTTCGACCTGCGCTCGCCCGCCTTTCTCGGGGCCTCCGTCGGGGTCGCGTTGCTGCTGCTCGGCGCGGTCTTCGCCGCCGGGTCCTGGGTCGGGGCCCGGTGGGCCGAGAGCCAGCCGGCGCGGCAGTTCGCGCACTGGTCGGCCGAGCTCGGCAAACAGCGTGAACAGATCGAGGCGGCCCGCGCGCTGCTGCACCAGAACGTCGATGCGCTCGCCATGCGCGTCGGCCAGATGAATGCCCACGTGATCCGGCTTGACGCGCTGGGAAAGCGGCTCACGGAGATGGCCAAATTGAACAAGGGCGAGTTCGACTTTGACAGGTCCCCCGCGGTCGGCGGGGTCGACGAGGCCGCGGGGCCTGGTCTGCCCGCGAGCGCGCCGCTGCTGACCGACATGCTGGACCGGCTCTCCGACCAGATCACCGACCGCGAGCGGCAGCTCGGCGCGCTCGAGAATGTGATCCTGACGCGCGAGCTGCGGCGCGACGTCTACCCGCAGGGCCGCCCGGTGCTCGCCGGATTCATCTCCTCGTTCTTCGGCCAGCGCCTCGACCCGTTCACCGGCTACACCGCGTTCCACGCGGGCGTCGATTTCGCGGGCGAGGCTGGCGCCGAGGTCGTGTCGGTGGCGACCGGCGTCGTGACCTTCGCCGGCGATCGCTTCGGCTATGGCAACCTGGTCGAGATCAACCATGGCAACGGCTACCTGACGCGGTATGCCCATAACTCCGTGCTCCTCGTGAAGGCCGGCGACACGGTCCAGAAGGGCCAGGTGCTGTCGCTGATGGGCAGTACCGGCCACTCGACCGGGCCGCACGTGCATTTCGAGGTGCTGAAAGACGGGAACCCCGTCGACCCGATGGCGTTTATCAACGAGAACGCCACCCCGCTCCTCAAGGGCGGGCGTTGAACGGCGGGCCTGCGGCCCCCATCTGAGGGGCCGGCCCGCGCATTCCACCGGCTCCAGACCCCGTTCGGGGCCCGCCGGCCAGCGGCGGGTATTGGCGATCACTCCTTAGTACAATGCGCGACTTTTCCGCGTAGGGACGGGGCCGCCAGACGCCCGGCCCGGAAGGACCTCGACCCGTGCTTAAGCTCCTGACAACGATCTTCGGCAGCCGCAACCAGCGCCTGCTGCGCCAGTACGCGAAGCTCGTGACGACCACCAACGCGGTCGACGAGCGCATGAAGGCGCTGCCCGACGCAGCGTTCCCGGGCGTGACGGCGGCGCTGCGCGAGCGCCTCGCCAAGGGCGAGACACTGAACGACGTGTTGCCGGACGCCTTCGCGGCAGTACGCGAGGCGGCACGGCGCACCATTGGCCTGCGGCACTTCGACGTGCAGCTGGTCGGCGGCATCGCGCTCCACGAGGGGAAGATCGCCGAGATGCGCACCGGCGAGGGCAAGACGCTGGTCGCCACGCTCCCGGTGTACCTGAACGCGCTGCCCGCGAAGGGCACGCACGTGGTGACGGTGAACGAGTATCTCGCCGGCCGCGACGCCGAGTGGATGGGCCCGGTGTACCGGTTCCTGGGGCTGACGGTCGGCGTCATCAGGGCCGGCCAGAGCCAGGAGGAGAAGCGCGCCGCCTACGCGTGCGACATCACCTACGGCACCAACAACGAGTACGGGTTCGACTACCTGCGCGACAACCTGGCGTTCCGGCTCGAGGACCGGGTGCAGCGCTCGCTGGAGTTCGCGATAGTCGACGAGGTCGACTCGATCCTGATCGACGAGGCGCGGACCCCGCTGATCATCTCGGGACCGGCCGAGGAAAGCACCGAGCTGTACCTCAAGATCAACGCGCTGGTGCCGCGCCTAAAGCGCGCCACCGGTGAGGAAGCCAACGACGGCGACTACTGGGTCGACGAGAAGCAGAAGCAGTCGCACCTGACCGAGGCCGGGCACGAGCGTGTCGAGGAACTGATGGCCTCGTCGGGACTGCTGCGCGAGGGCGAGAGCCTGTACGACGCGGCCAACATCCGGCTGATGCACCACCTGAACGCGGCGCTGCGGGCCCACTCGATCTATCGCAAGGATGTCGAGTACATCGTCCGCAACGGCGAGGTCATCATCGTCGACGAGTTCACCGGCCGCACGATGCCGGGCCGCCGCTGGTCCGACGGCCTGCACCAGGCGGTCGAGGCCAAGGAACAGGTGCAGGTCCGCGAAGAGAACCAGACCATCGCCTCGATCACGTTCCAGAACTACTTCCGGATGTACCGCAAGCTCGCCGGCATGACCGGCACGGCCGACACGGAAGCCTACGAGTTCCAGCAGATCTACGGGCTCGAGGTCGTCGTGATCCCGACGCACCGGCCGATGATCCGCAAGGACATGTCGGACCTCGTGTACCTGACGCAGAAGGACAAGTTCGAGGCGATCATCGAGGACATCCGCGACTGCCTCGCCCGCCAGCAGCCGGCGCTCGTCGGCACGACCTCGATCGAGACCTCGGAGCTGCTGTCCAGGGCGCTCACCAAGGAAGGCATCGTCCACCAGGTGCTGAACGCCAAGCAGCACGACCGCGAGGCGCAGATCGTCGCGCAGGCCGGCCGGCCGGCGGCCGTGACGATCGCGACCAACATGGCCGGCCGGGGCACGGACATCGTGCTCGGCGGCCGGCCCGACGCGCTGGCGCCGGGTGCGCCGCCGCCCGATGCGGCGGCGACCGAGCAGACGCGCGTCGAGTGGAATGCGCGCCACGAGAAGGTCATCGCCGCCGGCGGCCTGCACATCGTCGGCACCGAGCGCCACGAGTCGCGGCGCATCGACAACCAGCTGCGCGGTCGCTCCGGGCGCCAGGGCGACCCGGGCTCATCGCGCTTCTACCTGTCGCTCGAAGACAACCTGATGCGCATCTTCGGCGATCCGACCCGAATGAAGGCGCTGCTGTCGCGCGTCGGCATGAAGGAAGGCGAGGCGATCGAGAGCGGCATGCTGACGCGCCAGATCGAACGGGCGCAGCGCAAGGTTGAGGCCTACAACTTCGACCTGCGCAAGAACCTGCTCGAGTACGACGACGTCGCCAATGACCAGCGCAAGGTCATCTACGGACAGCGCAACGAGCTGATGGCGGCCGAGGACATCGCGGACACGATCCACGCGCTGCGCGCCGAGGTCGTTGCGGCCGTGGTCGCGCAGTTCGTGCCCGCGGAGAGCATCGAGGACCACTGGAACGTGCCCGGGCTCGAGGAAGCAATCAAGCGCGACTTCGGGGTGGCGGTGGCCGTCAAGCAGTGGCTCGAGCAGGACCGCAGCCGCGGCCCGGCCGAGCTCGTTGCGCACCTGACAGAGGTGCTCGATGCGGCCTACCAGGAAAAGGAAGCGCTGGTAGGCGCGCCGGACCTGCGGCGCATCGAGCGCACGCTGATGCTGCAGATGGTGGATACCCACTGGCGCGAGCATCTCGCGGCCATGGACTACATGCGCCAGGGCATATTCCTGCGCTCGTATGCCCAGAAGAACCCGAAGCAGGAATACAAGCGGGAGGCGTTTGAGCTCTTCTCGGCGATGCTCGAGCGCATCAAGTTCGACACCGTGACGCTGCTTGCGCGGCTGCAGATTCGTTCCGAGGCCGAGCTCGAGCGCGAGGAGCAGGAGCGCCAGGCACGGCTGGCACGCATGATGCAGTTCCAGCATGCGCCGCCGCCGCCGGTGGCTGCCGTCGCCGGCCCCGCGGACGGGCAGGGACCGCTCGCCGACGCCGCGCCCGAGCCGGTGCCGGCGGCGCCGGTCGTGACGCCGTTCCAGCGCGCCGAGCGCAAGGTCGGGCGCAATGAGCCCTGCCCGTGCGGGTCCGGCCGGAAATACAAGCATTGCCACGGCCAGCTGCAGGGCCAGGCCTGAGGGATCCGCGGTGAGCGGCCCAGCGGAGCGGGGCCCGCCCGTCCGGGTGGTGGCCGGCGCGCTGATCGACGCGCGCGGCCGCGTGCTGATTGCCGAGCGGCCGGCCGGCAAGACCTTCGCCGGTCGCTGGGAGTTTCCCGGCGGCAAGCTCATGAGCGGCGAAGCGCCGCGCCAGGCGCTCAGGCGCGAGCTCGCCGAGGAACTCGGCATCGAGGTCGAGCGCGCCGAGCCGCTGCTCGCCGTCACGCACCGCTATCCGGCTGCTGCGGCCCCGGTGCTGATCGACTGCTGGCGGGTCGACTCGTGGCGCGGCGAGCCGGCCGCGCTCGACGGCCAGCGCCTCAGATGGTGCACGCGCGAGGCGCTCGCCGAGGCCGATATCCTCGAGGCCGACCGGCCGATCGTCACGGCGCTGCTGCTGCCCCGCGTGTTCGTCCACCTCGAGGCGGCCGAGACCGTGATTGAGCGCGTGGCGACCGTGCCCGGCGGACGGGAGCGCACCGCATGGCTGCTGCACTCAGTGCCCGACGACTCCGGCGTCCTGCGGCGCCTCGCGGAGCACGGCGATCTGGTGATCGTCATCGATCCGCACGCGCCGCCGGCCGGCGGCGTCGGCTGCCTGTATACGGCCGCGCACCAGTTCGCGCCGGCTGCGCACCGGCACGCGCCGGCCGGGCGGGTCGTGCACGCGGCCAGCGAGGCGCGTCAGGCGCAGGCGGCGGGAGCGGATTTCCTGGTGGTGCCGGGCGGGAACCTGCTGCGGGAGGAGCTGCGCGGTATCGCTGCAGCGGGACTCCCCTGGTATCTCGACGTGACCTCGCCCGCCGCAGGCTCGCAGCCCGCGCCGACCGGCCGGCTGTGGTGGCGGGCCGAGCTCCCGGGCGCGGGCCTGTGAGCCGGCCGGCGCTGCGGCGAGGGGGCGAGGCTACTCGAGCGTGGCGAGCTTGAGGTCCGATCGCGCAGTCGCGACCGCGGCGATGATCAGCGAACCGTCGGGCGCCGCGGTCATGCCGGAGCCGGGCAACAGCCCCGGCAGCGGCCGGATGCGGGTGAGGCGATCGTCCGCGATCGAGTAGCGCGCCAGTTCGGCAGGCCCGTCGTCCGGGCGCGTGACGAACCAGACCGCGTCGGCCGTCACCTCCCAGTTGCACCAGTCAGCGGGGGCGAGATCTGCCGTCACCAGCGTCTCGTCGCCGCCCGGCTCGCGGTTGCGGCGCCACAGTCCCCGCCGGTCGGGGCGCACGTAGTAAAGCGCATCGCCGTCGCGCGACTCGAGCGAGGCGAATCCACCCTCGGTCGTCAGTGCCTCCGCGGTGCCGGCCTCCGGCCAGCTGCGCCGCCAGATCTGCCACATCCCTGACCGCGCGTTCGCGTAGTACAGCCAGCGCCCGTCGCGCGAGAAGCTCGGTGCACGGCTCACGCCGTCATCGCTCAGGCGCTCGAGGCGGCCGTCCGCGACCGTCACGGCCCACAGGTCGAATCGCCCGGCGCGCGCGCCGGCAAAGGCGATCGAGCGTCCGTCGGGCGACCAGCGGGGGCTCTCGAGGTAATCGACATCGGCATGCGTGAGCATCCGCGCCTCGCCGCCCGTGACTGGCGCGATCCACAGCTGGTCGCGGCCGCTCCTGTTCGAGACGAACACGAGTTCGCGGCGATCGGGGGACAACTGCGCCTGGCGGTCGAGCGCGACACCACCCGGCCGTGCGTCCCCGAGCGCGGCCGTGGCGTCGCTTGGCGCACGCACGAGCCGCGTCGTCAGCTGCCACTCCTCGAACACGAGCGAACGGCCGTCGTTCGAGATGGCCGGCGAGCGCACCTCGTTCGGGGTCGCGAGCAACAGCTCCGGTGGCCTGCCGTCGAGTCGCGAGCGCCACAGGGCCATCCTGCCGCCGCGCGGCGAGGCGAACACCACCGAATAGCTGCCGCCGTCCCAGGCGGCACCCGCGAGCGGCCAGCCGTCGCGCGTGACCCTCTCGACCGCAGTCCCGCCGAGCTCGAGCAGCGACAGGTCTGCGACTCCGACCGCGTGCGAGCGTACGAAGGCGAGGCGCCGCCCGCTCGGCGACAGCACCGGCTGCATATCGCCGGGCATGCCGATCACCGGGTTGGTGACGCCTGTGAGGCGCAGCGTGTCCATGCTCTGCGACACGAGCTGCCTCGACAGCACTCCATCGGCGCGGTGCGAGTAGATCAGCGCCGCACCATCGCGGGTCCAGGTCACCGGTCCTGCGGCCCCAAAATTGCAATCCCCGATGCGGCGCTCGTCGCTGCCGTCCGGGACGATCACGTAGACCGCGCACCCGGCCGGCGTGATCCGCTCGAACGCGATCCGGGTGCCGCTCGGGGACCAGGCCGGGTATTCATCGCTGCCCGCGCCGGCAGTCAGCGGCCGCCAGCTGCCTCCCGCGACGGGGCGCACGACCAGATGCGCGCCGCTGCCGTCGGCGCCGCGCCAGCTGTAGACGACCTGCCGGCCGTCCGGCGAGAAGCTCGGGCTCAGCTTGTCGCCGGGTTCGGTTGCGAACGGTGCAACGTGCGTCACCGTGCCGAAGCTGACGACGTGCCCGCGGTCGACGAGCGTGATGAAGCCGGCGGCCAGCCCGGCGACGACGAGCGCGGCGAGGCCGATCGCCAGCCAGTGGCGCTTGGCGCGGCGGGCCCAGGCTTCGACGGCGCCCGGCTCGTCGCGCAGCACGTGGAAGTCCGCGGCCTTCGGGCCGCGGCCGGGCACCGGATCGCCGATCTCGAGGAGGTAGGCATCGCCCTGCACGTTGGTCAGGCGCACGGCGCCATCCTCGGAGAATGCTCGCCGCAGGAACCCGAGGCTGCGCCGGAGTTTCGGTTCCTGCTCCTCGAGTGCGCCCGGGCCGAAGACCCGTGCCGCGAGCTGGTCGCGGTTGACCCCGCCCGGCGGCCGCTCGGCGAGCACCAGCAGTACCAGCAGCGTCGGCGCATCGAGCGCAATGATCCGGTCGGCCCGCGTCATGCGGCCGAGTGCGGGGCGCACGCGCCACGTTCCGAGGTCGAAGTCCGGGACGGTCCGCGGGTCGGGCGGGGGAGCCACCGGGCCGACGGGTTTCCTGACGGGCCGGCCGAACGCCTTGCGCCGGCCGAGTTCCAGATAGCCAGGCCGTTTCATTGTGGTGGTCCTAGGAGCGCGCAGTGCCCGGCCGCGCAGGCCCGCTCGACGGCGCGTGTGCGCCGGCCGGCGCGGGTCGCGGGCCCGCCACCGGTTGCACCGGGTCAGGCATGGCGCATCGGCTCCAGCGGTTTGCCAAAGTCTAGCAGACCAGCTGGCGAGGCCAGGGTTCCGCCCGGCCGGCGGCGCTGCGCCGGCGGGCGGGCCGTGGGCTGCGAATGAGGCCGGGAGGGCGGCGGCTGCCGGTCTCAGGCCCGGGCGCTCGGCCGGGCGTTGATCGCCGCGTACCAGCGCTTCAGGTTCGGCTGCGCGTCCGTGATCCGCAGGCCAGAGGGCTTGCCGAAGTCGACGGTCGTGAACGCGACGACATCGGCCATGCTGAATGCGTCGCGCGCGAGGAACTCGCGGCCGTCGAGGGCACGGTCGAGCGCCGCGTACCCCTCGAGCACGGCCGCGCGCTCAATCTCGGCCCACTCCGGCACCTGCTTGAGGCGCGTGGCCCAGAACGGGTGCGAGTGGCGGAACACGTGCGTCGTCGGCACGTACAGGCGGAACATCAGCCGGTCGATCCAGCAGTTGACGTCGGCTCGCTCGCGCGGCGTGCGGCCGAACAGGTTCGGTTGCGGGTGCTGCTCCTCGAGCCAGCGGCAGATCGCGAGCGACTCGGTGAGATGCGTGCCGTCGGCAAGCTCCAGCGCCGGCAGCTCGGCGAGCGGGTTCACGGCGAGGTAGAGCGGCTGGCGGTGCTCGCCGGCGGCGATGTCGACCTCGATGATCTCGAGCGTCAGCCCCTTCTCCGCGGCGAACATACGCACCCGCCGCGGGCTCGGCGCGAACTTGTTGGAGTAGAGCTTCATGACCCCTCGTCCGGCGATGGTCCATCGGAGTCGGCCGGCGCCTCCTCGCCCGGAATCGCATGGCGCTCCGTGAGCCAGGCTCCCAGATCGAGCAGCTGGCAGCGCTCGCTGCAGAACGGCCGCCACGGGTTGGCCGGCACGGCGGGAACCTGGCGCCCGCACTGCGGGCATTTCGATCGGGAGACGGTCACGGCTGAAGGCGGGTCAGGTGCAGCAGGTCAGCACGAACGGCACGTCGCCCGGCGCCTGTACCGGACGGTTGTCGGCGTCGACCCAGCTGAGGAAACGGATGCTGCAGCGATGGTGGCTGCCGCTGATTTCGGGATAAAGGCCGCCTTCGCCCGGCAGCGTGATCCGCAGCAGCTGGATCGGCGTGTCGCGCTCGAACACGATCTGGTAGCTGCCGCCGGCGGCGACTTCGCGCCGTGGCCGCGCGTTCTCGCGGGTCACCCACAGCAGGTCGGCCACGCTCTCGCACAGCGGCCGCAACGTGCCCAGCCAGGCGTTGAAATCGGCCTGGCGCGTCTCGGTCGGAAGGTTGAGCCAGTGAAAGTAGTCCGGCAGGTCGAATTCGCAGGTGCCGCCCGGGATTGCGCTGCGGTGTTTGATCGCAGCGAGGAACTCGCTGTCCCTGAGGCGCGCGAGGGCCACGCTGCTGGTCGCCTGCAATTCGTCGCGCCGCTGCGTCAGCCGCGCGAGCACGGCGCGCAGCCGGGCAGTGTCCACGCCAGGCCGGCTCTGGAAGTCGCGCAGCACCGCCATCTGGCGCTCCAGGTCCTTGAGCACGTCACTACGCGCATCGCCGCGCGCCGTGATCGCGAGGATCTCGAGCAGGCTCGCCACGGCCGCACGGCTGCTCCAGGCGGTCGGCGTGTCGTTGTGGTAGAGCGCCTGCTGGTAGAGGAACTCGAGTCGTAGAAACGTGCGCATCCGCTCGTTGAGCGGTTGCTCGAAGACCACGGTACGGCGCGCCGCGAGGGTTTCTGGCTCGGGAGGGGCCATCGGCTGCATGCCGCTATTCTGCGCGTCGCGAGCGGAGGCCGTAAACAGCTGCGTGCGCCCCGGCAGCGGCCCGCCGGGTCACGCACCCCCGACACGGCGGTCGCCAGCGAGCGACAGGTAGCGCCGATGCAGCTCGTCGACCGCGCGTTCGAGGTCCGCGAGCGAGCCGCTGTTGTCGATCGTATCGTCGGCGATCGCGAGCCGCGCCGCACGCGGGGCCTGGGCGGCCATCATCGCCGCGGCCCGCTCGGCCGTCTCGCCATCGCGCGCCATCAGCCGGGCCTTCTGCAGCTCAGCCGGGCAGTCGACCACCAGCACCCGGTCGACCCAAGCCCGCTGGTCCGTCTCGGCGAGCAGCGGAATGGCGATCAGCGCGTACGGCGCGGTTACGGCCATCGCCTCGGCCTCCATCGCCCGGCGTATCGCCGGATGCAGGATGGCCTCGAGCCGGCGCCGGCGCTCGGGCTCGGCAAACACAATCTGGCGCAACCGCCGCCGGTCGAGCCCGCCGTCCGGCAGCACGAGTCCCGGGCCGAACTCCGCAAGCACCGCCGCGAGCGCGGGGGTCCCTGGTGCCACGACGTCGCGGGCGATCCGGTCGGCGTCGATGACCGGGACGCCACGCCGGGCGAAGGCGTTCGCCACCGCGGTCTTGCCGCTGGCGATGCCGCCGGTGAGCCCGATGCGCAGTGCGGCCATCGGCGGCTCAGCGCCCGAGCGACCACCACGGCGCGACGAGAGTCTGTGCCCACATCATCACGAGCCAGCCCGCCGCCGCCAGATACGGGCCGAACGGAATCGGCACCTCGCGGCCGTGCCGCCGCAACACGATCAGCAGCACGCCGATCGCCGCGCCGGTCGCGGCAGAGAACAGGATCACCGGCAGCAGCATCTGCCAGCCGAGCCAGGCGCCGAGCGCGGCGAGCAGCTTGAAGTCCCCGAAGCCCATGCCCTCCTTGCCGGTCGCCAGCCGGAACAGGTGGTAGACGCTCCACAGGCTCAGGTAGCCGAGTACGGCGCCGAGCACGGCGCTGCGCAGGTCGACCGGAATGGTCGCGGCTCCGCGCCCGAGGCAGGCCGCGGCGAGGAGTCCGGCCCACAAGAGCGTCAGCGTGAGACTGTCCGGCAGCAGCTGGGTGTCGATGTCGATGCCGGTCAGCGCGATCAGGTACCAGCTGACGAACAGCGCGCAGGCGGCCTCCCAGCTCCAGCCGTAGCGCCAGGCGACGGCTGCCGATACCAGGCAGGTCGCGAGCTCGACGAGCGGATAGCGGGCCGAGATTCGCGCGCCGCACGCGGCGCAGCGGCCCCGCAGCGCCAGCCAGCTGACGACCGGGATGTTGTGGATCGCCTTGATCGGCGTGCCGCAGGCGGGACATGCCGAGCGGGGCGTGACCAGGCTGTAGGTCGGCGCGACGGGTGGCGCGGCAGCGGGCGCGCCGCCGTCGGCGGCCGTGTCGCCGGCGGCAAGCTCAGCGCACTGCGCGCGCCACTCGCGCTCCATGATCCGCGGCAGGCGGTAGATGACGACGTTGAGAAAGCTGCCGATCAGGAGCCCGAACAGCCCGGCCACGACTGCGAACAACAGCGGCTGGGTGCTCAGGACCCCGATGAGCTCCATCACGTGGCGCGCGGCCGGGCCGGCGCGGCGTCAGATGACCGAGCCGAGCTTGAAGATCGGCAGGTACATCGCGACGACGAGTCCGCCTACCAGCACGCCGAGGATCACCATGATCATCGGCTCGAGCAGGCTCGACATCGCATCGACCGCCGCGTCGACCTCAAGTTCGTAGAAGTCGGCGACCTTGCCGGCCATCTGGTCGAGTGATCCGGACTCCTCGCCGACCGCGATCATCTGGTTGACCATGTTGGGGAACAGGCCCGTGTTCTCCATCGCGCGCTGCAGGCGCTGGCCGGTCGCGACCTCGTCCTTCATGCGCATGACGGCGTTTTCATAGACGATGTTGCCGGTGGCTCCGGCAACCGAGCCCAACGCCTCGACCAGCGGCACGCCCGCCGAAAAGGTCGTCGACAGCGTGCGCGAGTAGCGGGCGATCGCCGCCTTGACCAGGATCGGCCCGACCACGGGCATCTTCAGCATCGCCCGGTCGACCCACTCGCGCATCGCGCGCGAGCGCTTGTGGAAATAGATGAAGGCGTAGATCCCGCCGCCGACCACCACAGCGAGCAGCCAGCCCTTCGACTGCACGAATCGCGACAGGTTGACGACCATCTGCGTGAACGCCGGCAGGTCGGCGCCAAAGCCCTTGAACAGCGTCTCGAACTGCGGAATCACGAACACCAGCAGGATCACGGTGACGATCACCGCGACCGCGAGCACCGCGGCGGGGTAGTACAGCGCCTTCTTGATCTTTTTCTTGACCGCCTCGGTCTTTTCCTTGTACGTCGCGATCTTGTCGAGCAGGTTCTCGAGCGCGCCAGCCTGCTCGCCGGCCTCCACGAGGTTGACCGACAGGTCATCGAAGTACAACGGGTGCTTGGCGAGCGCCTCGTGCAGCGACGAGCCGCCCTCGATCTGCGACTTGATGTCGAGGATCAGCTTCTGCATCGACGGCTTCTCGTGGCCGGTGCCGACGATCTCGAAGGCCTGGACCATCGGAATGCCTGCCGACAGCATGGTCGCGACCTGGCGGAAGAAGATCGCGATGTCGCCCGCAGTCGGCTTCTTGCCCGACCGCATGGCGTTGCTCTGCTTCCTGACCCGCGTCGCCACGACGCCCTGGCGGCGGAGCTCGGCGCGCAGCGCCTGCTCGTTCACCGCCAGGCTCTTGCCGGTGACCCGATTGCCCTTGCGATCCTTGCCCTCCCAGCGGAAGGGGATGTCTTTAGCTATCGTCGCGCTCTGTGCCATCTCGCTAGGCTCCCTGGATCGTCAGCGTCATTACGCTCACTCGATCGTGATGTTGTTGACTTCTTCCAGGCTCGTCAGGCCGTCCTTGACCTTCTTCAGACCGGACGTGCGCAGATCCCACACGCCGTCGCGCTTGGCCTCGTCGTTGATCGTGATGGCGTTGCCGCCCTCCATGATGAGCCGGCCGATCGACTCGGTCACCGGCAGCACCTGGTAGATGCCGGAACGCCCCTTGTAGCCGTCCGTGCATTGCGAGCAGCCCTTCGGGCCGAACAGCTTCAGGCCGGCGGTGACGTCTTCCTCCCGGAAGCCTTCCTTGAGGAGCGCCTCGCGCGGGATGTCGAGCGGCTGCTTGCAGTGGTTGCACAGCCGTCGCACGAGACGTTGCGCGATGACGAGGCTGACCGAGGTCGCGATCGCGTAGGGCTTGACGCCCATGTCGACGAGCCGCGTCAGCGTCTGCGGCGCGTCGTTGGTATGCAGCGTCGAGAGCACGAGGTGGCCGGTCTGTGCTGCCTTGATCGCAATCTCGGCGGTCTCGAGGTCACGCACCTCGCCGACCATCACCACGTCGGGGTCCTGACGCAGGAAGGCCCGCAGTGCCGCCGCGAACGTGAGCCCCACCTTCGGGTTGACGTTGACCTGGTTGACGCCCGCCAGCACGATTTCCACCGGGTCCTCGGCCGTCGAGATGTTGGTGTCCTCGAGGTTGAGGATACCGAGGCCGGTGTACAGCGACACAGTCTTGCCGGACCCGGTCGGCCCGGTGACCAGGATCATGCCCTGGGGCTTCTTCAGGTACTTGAGGTACAGCTCCTTCTGCAGGGGCTCGTAGCCCAGCGAATCGATTCCGAGCATCGCGCTCGATGCATCGAGAATGCGCATCACGCTCTTTTCGCCGAACAGCGTAGGGCAGGTGCTGACGCGAAAGTCGATGGAGCGGTTCTTCGACAGCCGCATCTTGATACGGCCGTCCTGCGGCACGCGGCGCTCGGCGATGTCGAGTCGCGCCATGACCTTAATTCGGGCCGAGATCTTCTGCGCCAGCTGCACCGGCGGCACGGCCACTTCCTTGAGCACGCCGTCGACCCGCTGCCGGACGCGGTAGGACTTCTCGTACGGCTCGAAATGGATGTCCGAGGCGCCCTTCTTGATGGCGTCCAGCATGACCTTGTTGACAAAGCGGACGATCGGCGCGTCCTCGACGTCGTCGCGGGTGACCGCGGCGGCGTCGGCCTCGTCGTCGTCGCCGGTGACATCGAGCAGCTCGATGTCGAAATCGTCGTCGCCGAGCGTCGGAATCGTCGTGTCGACCTGCTCGAGCGTCTTGGCCAGGGTCTTCTGGAGCTTGTCTTCCTCGACCACCACCGGCTCGACGTGCATCGACGTCGAGAAGCGGATCTCGTCGATGCCGTGTAGGTTGGTTGGATCGGAGATCGCGACGAACAACCGCCGGCCGCGCTTCATCAGCGGGATGACGTGGTGTTTCTGCAGCAGCTTGTCGCTGACCATCCGCACGACGTCGAGGTCCATCTGGGCCGCGTCCAGATCGAGCAGCGGCACGCCGAACATTTGCGAGGCGGTGATCGCAATCTCGCGCGCCTCGACGATGTTCTTGCCGACGAGGTACGAGACGAGGTTCTGGCGCGCTTCCTTGGCGGCGCGCTGGGCGTCCGCCATGGCCGCCTCGTCGAGCAGGCCATCCTGCACGAGCTTCTCGGGCAGCCCGATGTTGTTGGCACCGCGGCTGGCGGCGCCGGCAACAGACAATGCGTTGTCGCTCATGCGGTTATGCGTACTCGCGGCATAGTACCCATAGTACTGGACCTGTGGGGATAGACAATTGTTAAGTCTAGCCGATGGTCGCACATCTGGTTCACCGGTCGGTGTGACCGAACTCACGGCCGCCGGGCGCGCTTGGTGAACCGCGCCGCGAAGCGTTGGAGAACGAAAAAGGGGCCCCGGTTGGGGCCCCTTCCGGAGCAGCCGCCCGTGCGGCCGCCCTTGCAGCCAGGACTAGCGGCAGGACGCCGGCAGCCACTGTGCGTTCGTGATCGCACCCGCAGCAGCCGCAGGCGCCGCTACCGTCAGGGTCGGAAGCACGGCTGGCGTGCCGCAAACCCACACGATGTCCGAGTTGGCGCTCAGGCCCGGGCTGATGCTCAGCGTCGTCGCGGCCGTCAGGTTGGCATTGGCCTCCTTGCCGCCGTAATAGATCACGATCTGGCCGTTCGCGGCCGGAACGTCGACCTTGGAGACGTACTTGCCCGACGGGTTCGCCGGGAATCCAAGGCCACCCGCCGTCGAGGCGGTCGTGATGCCAGCCGCCGGCCACGCGCCGTTCGTGCTGTAGTAGTCGGCCAGGGCCGCCTTGACGCCGGTCGCCAGGCTCAAGCCTTCCGTCACCTGCGAGCGAATCACGTAGTTCTGGTAGGCCGGCAGCGCGATCGCCGCCAGGATGCCGATGATGGCGATCACGATCATCAATTCGATGAGCGTGAAGCCCTTCTGGATGTGCCTGCGCATACAAACTCCTTTGAACAAACAATGCGTCCGGGACGCGGTTGCAGAACGGAATTCCGTTCCTTGGGCTAATTCAAAGCAAGAGGCATGCCACAAGCGTGGCTCTGCACGTAAGCCATTGATACTTATGTACTTCATGACGGATTCAATGGGGGCGCAGGCGCTGGCGGCCGCCCGCCGAGGGTGCCGGCGCGTCGTAAAGTGACGCGCCGCGTCACCAGTCGTTGCCCGCGGGACACAGGCCGGCCGCACCCGGCGGGCTACTCGATCCCCAGCTTCTTGATCCGGTAGCGCAGCGCGCGAAAGGTGATCCCGAGAACCTTCGCCGCGGCGGTCTTGTTATAGCGGGTCTGCTCGAGCGCCTTCAGGATCGCATCGCGCTCGATGTGCTCGACCTGGGCATCGAGGGCCCCCTCGCCGAGGTCAACCGGGGCGACGGACGCGCCCGGCCCTGACCGGATGGCGATGTCGGCCGGGGTGATTCGCCCATCGGCGCACAGCGTCAGCGCCCGCTCGAGGATATTCTCGAGCTCGCGTACGTTCCCCGGGTAGTGATAGGCGAGCAGAACCTTCATCGCCTCGGGAGTGATTTCCGGTACCGGGAGCTTCGAACGGCGCGCGAGGCGATTGAGAATGGCGCGGGCCAGATCCGGCACGTCCTCGAGCCGGGCCCGCAGCGGCGGTACCTGGATCTCGATCACATTGACCCGGTAGTACAGGTCCTCCCGGAAGCGGCCGTCGGCGACGAGCGCTGCCAGGTCCTTGTGCGTTGCCGACAGGATCCGCACGTCCACCGGCACCTCGCGGGATTCGCCCACCGGCCGGACGGTCTTCTCCTGGATCAGCCGCAGCAGCTTCACCTGCATGTGAAGCGGCAGGTCTGCCACCTCGTCGAGAAACAGCGTGCCGCCCTCGGCGGTCTGCACGAGTCCGGGCTTGTCGGCGACCGCGCCCGTGAAACTGCCGCGCTTGTGGCCAAACAGCTCGCTCTCCATCAGTTCGGTCGGAATGGCGCCGCAGTTCACCGGCACGAACGGCCCGTCGCGGCGGGCGCCGGATTCGTGGATCAGGTGCGCGACCAGCTCCTTGCCGGTGCCCGACTCGCCCGTGATGTGCACCGGTGCCTGGCTGCGGGCGACGTGGGCGATGAGCTCGCGCAGCTGTTCCATCGCTGCCGACCGGCCGAGCAGGCGCGGCGCGACGACGACGCCCGTCTCGCCACCGATGTCGCGACCGGCGAGCTTGATCGCCTGGGCGACCAGCTTGCGCAGGTCCGCCAGGTCGAGCGGCTTCGACACGAAATCGAACGCGCCGAGCTTCAGGGCCTTGACCGCACTCTCGACGTTGCCGTGGGCGGTGATTACCGCGACCGGGAGCTCGGGCCGGTGGGTCTGGAGCCAGGCGACCAGCGTCAGCCCGTTGCCATCGGGCAGCTGCATGTCGGTCAGGCACAGGTCGAAGTGCCCGTCCTTGAGCGCCTCCTGGGCGGAGGCAATGTCGTGCACCGAGCGGGACTCGATCGACATCCGGCCGAGCGTGATCGACAGCAGCTCGCACAGGTCCGGCTCGTCGTCGACGATCAGCACGACCGGCTTACCCATCGGCTCGGCCCTGCCAGCGCTGCGGGTCGGCAAACACGAGCCGGAAGATGCTGCCGCCGCCGCCACGCGGCTCGTAGAGCAGCAGCGCGCCGTTGCGATGTGCGAGCTCGCGCGAGATGAAAAGCCCGAGCCCCGTGCCGCCGCGGCGCTGCGTGAAGAAAGGCTCGAAGATCCGTTCGGCCGCGTTGTCGGCGATCCCCGGACCCCGGTCTGCAACTTCGAGGAACGGCCGGCCGGTCGACTGCAGGCGCGCGACGACGACCTCCACAGGCGGTGCCCCGGGCATCGCGGCGCTGTGGCGGATCGCGTTGTCGCACAGGTTCCAGACGATCTGCCTGAGCTGCCCCGGGTCGACCCGCACCTCGATATCGGGGTTTGGCAACACCGCCCGGATCCGGCCGGCCGGCAGCTGCAGCGTGTCGCGGAACTCGCCCAGGAAATGGCCGACCCACTCGCCGACCCGCAGCCGCTCCGGCCGCGCGCTCTCGCTGCGCGACAGCTGCAGGATATTGGCGACGATGGTGCTGACGCGCTCGGCATTGGTGGTCATGATCTCGGCCAGGCGCTTCTCCTGATCGCCGAGCGCGGCGCTCTCGGCGAGCAGCTGCGCGGCGTGGCTCATCGCGCCGACCGGGTTGCGGATCTCGTGCGCGATGCTCGCCGACAGCCGGCCGAGCGCCGCGAGCTTCGTCTGCTGCACGCGCTCGGCAAGCTGGCTCGTGTCGTCGAGGAACGCGATCAGCGGCGCCGGGCGATTGCGCCCGAGCGCGGCGAAGTGCGCTTCGACCTCGCGGCTGCCGTCCGCCGCCACGAAGCTGGCGGTGTCCGACGAGGTGCCTTCCGGGCGGCGGCGCCAGCTCTCGACGTGGTAGAGCAGTCGCGGGGAGATCTCGCCGAGCAGGCTCCCCGGCCGCGCCTCGGGCCCGAGCAGCTGCCGGGCCGAGTCGTTGATCAGGCGGATCCGATCCTCGGCATCCACGACGACGATGCTCTCGCGCAGGTGCTGGACAATGTACTCGGAGAGCTGCGCCAGGTTCGCGACGTCTATGTCGCGCTGGCGGACCACCGCCTCGGTCTCGCGCAGCCGCAGCGCCATGAAGCTGCCACCGCCCGCGACCAGGAACAGCACTGCCCCGTAGTAGCCCGCCTGTACGAAGCCCACCGGGCTGACCCCGTCGATCAGCAGCGCCGCGCCTTGCTGCGCGAGCAGCGCAAGCACCGCCCCGGCCGCCGTCACCATCGCGCCACGGGGCAAGGCGATCAGCGACAGTCCGCCGACCGGCACGATCAGCAGGATCCCGAGTCCGCTGTCGGCGCCGCCGCTCGCGTAGACGACGAGGCTCAGCGTCGCGATATCGACGATGACCGGCAGGTAGGCATGCCACACCGTCGTTCGGGTACGCCGTTTGAGCACCATGATCAGCGCGACGCCGATCAGGAAATAGGCATACAGGGCGGCCCGGAACAGGGCCGGATGCGCGTCGCCGACCAGGTGGGGCTGGACGGCAATCGCGAACACGAGCACCAACACCAGCGGGACCAGCAGCCGGAACAGGTTGAGCAGCCCGAGCACACGCCAGGACAGCTCCGACGTGTCGTACATGGCGCGCAGACTGTGCTGCATGGGCCGGTCCTTTTGCGCTCTCGCGCACGGGGCGCGACGGCGGCGAATGTAGCATCGTTCTAGGGGGCGCGACCGTGCGGTCGAGCACGCCTTTCCTTTGCTTCTGCCGGCGTGCTTCGCGCAGAATACCGCCGGCGTCGAGGGCGGGGAGGCGCGATGGGCGCGCAACATCGGTGAACCTGCACGAATTCCAGGCGAAGGAGCTGTTCCGGCGCTACGCTGTCGCGGTCCCGCGGGGCCGCGTGGCGGCAACCGGCGCCGAGGCGGCCGAGGCCGCTGCGGCGCTCGGCGGGAGTCTGTGGGTCGTCAAGGCGCAGGTGCACGCGGGCGGGCGTGGCAAGGCCGGTGGCGTCAAGCTGTGCCGCAGCGTCGAGGCGGTGCGCGAGGCGGCCGACGCACTGCTCGGCACGCGCCTCGTGACCAAGCAGACCGGCCCCGACGGGCTGCCGATCCACCAGGTGTACGTCGAGGTCGGCTCGCCGATCGCCCGCGAGCTGTATCTGAGCCTGCTCCTCAATCGCGACCGCAGCCGGCTCGCGTTCATTGCCTCGGCGGCCGGCGGGATGGACATCGAGGAGGTCGCGGCGCGCACGCCGGAGCGGATCCTGCGGGTCGAGATTCACCCGGCGGCGGGCCTGGCGGGCTACCAGTGCCGCCTGCTCGCCTTCGGTCTTGGCCTCACGGGCGCGCAGGTCGCGCAGTTCGAGGCGATCGCCCGCGGCATCTACAGGCTGTACATCGACAACGATGCCACGCTCGTCGAGGTGAACCCGCTGATCGTCACCAAGGACGGCGCGGTGCTCGCGCTGGACGCCAAGATCAACATCGACGCCAACGCCGTGTTCCGCCAGCCGGTCATCGCCAAGTACCGCGACCCGTCGCAGGAGGATCCGATGGAGCGCGAGGCCTCGGAGCACGACCTCAACTATGTCTCGCTCGACGGCGACATCGCCTGCATGGTGAACGGTGCCGGACTCGCGATGGCGACGATGGACCTGATCAAGCTGCACGGCGGCCAGCCGGCGAACTTCCTCGACGTCGGTGGTGGGGCGACGCCCGAGCGCGTGGCTGCCGCCTTCAAGCTGATTCTGTCCAATCCCCGGGTGCGTGCGATCCTGGTCAACATCTTCGGCGGCATCGTGCGCTGCGACATCATCGCCGAGGGCGTCATCGCCGCGGTCAAGACCGCAGGCGTCGCGGTGCCGGTGATCGTGCGGCTCGAGGGTACCAACGCCGACGTCGCGCGCCAGCAGCTCGCGCACAGCGGGCTCGCAATCACCCCGGCGAGCGACCTTACCGATGCCGCGACCAAGGCGGTGCGCCTCGCCGCCGGCCGCGAGGGTCAGGCCGCATGAGCATCCTGCTGTCGAAGCGCAGCCGCGTGATCTGCCAGGGGTTCACCGGCAAGCAGGGCACGTTCCATTCCGAGCAGTGCATCGCCTACGGCACGCGGGTGGTGGGTGGCGTGACGCCTGGCCGGGCCGGCCAGACGCACCTCGGGCTGCCGGTCTTCAATACCGCCCACAAGGCCGTCGAGAAGACCGGCGCCGACGTCAGCATGATCTACGTGCCGGCGGCCGGGGCGGCGGATGCGATCCTCGAGGCGGCCGATGCCGGCATCAAGCTCGTCGTCTGCATCACCGAGGGGATACCGGTCAACGACATGATCGCGGTCAAGGAGGCGCTCAAGGAGTACGGTGCGCGCCTCGTGGGCCCGAACTGTCCGGGCGTGATCACGCCCGGCGAAGCGAAAGTCGGCATCATGCCGGGATTCATCCACCAGCCAGGACGGGTCGGCATCGTGTCGCGCTCCGGGACGCTGACCTATGAGGCGGTGTTTCAGACCACCCGGCTGGGTCTCGGGCAGAGCACCTGCATCGGCATCGGCGGCGATCCGGTGCGCGGCATGAACTTCGTCGACGTGCTGGCACTGTTCGAGTCCGACCCCAAGACTGACGGCGTGATCATGGTCGGCGAGATCGGTGGCAGCGACGAGGAAGCGGCCGCCGAGTTCATCCGCCGCCACCTCACCAAACCGGTGGTCGCCTACATCGCCGGAGTGACCGCGCCCCCGGGCAAGCGCATGGGGCACGCGGGCGCCGTGATCGCTGGCGGCAAGGGCACGGCGGCGGACAAGTACGCGGCGCTCGAGCGCGCGGGCGTGAGGACCGTGCACTCGCCGGCGGAGCTTGGCAGCGCCATGGCGGAGGCGCTCGCGGGCCGGGCCGCCGGCCGGGCGCGCCCGGCTCACGCCCGCACCGCCGCGCGCACCGTGCCGCCGGCGAAGCCCGCCCCACAGCGCACCGCTTCCCGGCCGCCGGCGCCGAAGGCGGCCACGGCCAAGGTGACCGGCGCGGCATCGCGGAAGGCCGGGCGGAGCGGCAAGCGCCGCTGAGTCAGGCGCTGGCCCATCGGCACACGGGCGGAATTCCAATCACATGGCAGCAATCGTCGCATGACCGGGGTTCCGCTTCGCCTGCTGCTCGCCCAGTGCGACCTTACCGTCGGCGACATCGACGGCAACGCGGCGCGGGTGCTCGGCGCCGCGAGCGCTGCGCACGCCGCCGGCGCCGACCTCGTGATGCTCCCCGAGCTCGCGCTCGCCGGCTACCCGCCCGAGGACCTGCTGTTCCACTCCGGCTTCCGGCGCCAGGTGCGTGCGGCCGTCGAGCGGCTGTGTCGCGAGGCCGGGCCGGTCGATGTGCTGTTCGGCTACCCGGAGTACGAGGGCCGTGCGATCTACAACTCCGCCGCGCTGATTCGCGCCGGACGCGTACATGCCAACCACCGCAAGGAGATCCTGCCGAACTACAAGGTATTCGACGAGAAGCGCTACTTCACGGCCGGGCGCACCCCGACGCTCGTGGACCTCAAGGGCGAACGCATCGCGCTGCTGGTCTGCGAGGATATCTGGGAGCGGGAGCCGGCCGTGGAGGCGCGCGGGGCCGGTGCCGAGGCGCTGCTCGTCATCAACGCCTCGCCCTACCAGCTGCACAAGCAGCGCGAGCGCGAGCACGTGGCGCGCGAGCGCGTCGCGGAGGTCGGGTTGCCGCTCGTCTACCTGAACCTGGTTGGCGGCCAGGACGAGCTGGTATTCGACGGCAACAGTTTCGTGCTCGCCGCCGATGGCACGCTGACCCAGCGGTTGCCGGCGTGGCGGGAGGCGACCGCGCTCGTCGAGCTTGCGCGCGTCGGCGGGCGGCTGGTGCCGGTACCGGGCGCTATCGCCCCGGAACTCGGCGAGGAAGCCAGCGTCTACGAGGCGCTGGTATTCGGGGTGCGCGACTACGTCACCAAGCACGGCTTTCCGGGCGTCGTGATGGGCCTGTCGGGCGGCGTCGACTCGGCCCTGACGCTCGCGATCGCCGTCGACGCGCTGGGGCCCGAGCGCGTGCATGCGGTGATGATGCCGTCACGCTACACGGCGCAGATCAGCCTCGAAGATGCCGAGGCCGAGGCGCGGGCGCTCGGCGTGCGCTACAGCACGATCTCGATCGAAGGCATGTTCGAGGCGACGCTCGCCGCCCTCGCCGAGCAGTTCGCCGGGCGGCCACCGGACACGGCCGAGGAGAACATCCAGTCGCGCTGCCGCGGCGTGCTGCTGATGGCAATCTCCAACAAGACCGGGAGCATGCTGCTGACAACCGGCAACAAGAGCGAGACGGCCGTCGGCTACGCGACCCTGTACGGCGACATGGCGGGCGGCTTCGCGCCGATCAAGGACTGCAGCAAGCTGCTGGTGTACCGGCTGGTGGACTACCGCAACGGCCTCTCGCCGGTGATTCCGGCGCGGGTCATCACCCGCCCGCCGAGTGCCGAGCTGCGCGCCGGCCAGAAGGATACCGACACGCTGCCGCCCTACGAGGTCATGGATCCGATCCTCGAGGCGTTCATCGAGGAGGACCTGTCGGTGGACGAGATTGCGGCCCGCGGCTTCGACCGGGCGACGGTCGGGCGGATCCTCGAGATGGTCAAGCGCAACGAGTACAAGCGCCGCCAGGCGCCGCCCGGGATCCGCATCAGCGGCCGTGCCTTCGGCCGCGACTGGCGCTACCCGATCACCTCGGGCTATCGCGCGCGCTGACGGCCGGCGCCGCCGGCGGCGGCAGTCACCAGACGTGCCACCAGTGCTTGCGCGTCTCGCTGGCCGCTTGCTCGGGGAAGTTGAGCGCCAGCACCTTGCTGGTGTCCGCCGCGAGATCGGGCATGCCGAGCTTCTGGTAGGAGGCGACAATAATCTCGAGCGCCGCACGCGTCGCGGGCGCCCCGTCGTAGTTCTCGATCACGTAACGCGAGCGATCGATCGCCGCGACCCAGGCGCCGCGTCGCAGGTAGTAGCGCGCCACGTGTATCTCGTAGTCCGCCAGCCGGTTGCGCACATAGACCATCCGCTGGCGGGCATCGGGCGCGTAGTCGCTGTGGGGGTACTGCGTGACGACCCGCGCGAACGCGTCGAAGGACTTGCGCAGGTCCTGGGGCGGCCGCTCCGACATGTCGACGCCGAGCCAGCGCTCGAGGAAGTTCGGATCCTTCTCGAAGTAGACGAGACCTTTGATGTAGTACGCGTAGTCGATGCGCGGGTGGGTCGGGTTCTCGCGGATGAAGGTGTCCGCCGCATCGATCGCCGATTCCTTCTCGCGCTGCTTGTAGTAGGCGTAGATCAGGTCGATCCGGCTCTGGCGTGCAGCATCGCTGAACGGATACTTCGCCGTCAGAGCCTCATAGGTCTTGATGGCGACCGCGTAGCTGCCTTCATGCAGTGCCTTGCTCGCCCGCGCGTAGAAGACCTCGGGCGTTGCCGCTGTGTCCTCCTTGTGGCGCAACGCCTTGCAGGCGCCGAGCGACAGCGTCGCGCCAAGCAGCGCAATCAGGGCCGCATGGCCAAGACTGCTGCGACGGCTGGCGCGGGCGGCGAGGCCGGCTGGCGCGGGGCGGGGCGGGCTCAAGGGCGATACACCGGGAAATGCAAGGCGCGGAAGTATAGCGTATGTTGTTCGGATGCCTGGCCCTCTCGAGGCGCGTATCCCCGCCGCGAACCGCGGCCAGCGCTTGGACCAGGCGCTGGCCGCTCTGTTCCCCGATTTCTCGCGGACACGGCTGAAGACTTGGATCGAGGCGGGCCGCGTGCTGCTGGACGGACGCGCGCCGCGGCCGAAGGACCTGGTCAGCGGTGGCGAGCTCGTCCAGCTGCACCCGGTCGATGCGCCGCAGGTCGAGATGGCACCCGAGCCGATCGCGCTCAACATCGTCCACGAGGACGCCACGGTCATCGTCATCGACAAGCCGGCCGGCCTGGTCGTGCACCCGGGCGCCGGCAATCCGCGGTCGACGCTGCAGAACGCGCTTCTGCACCACGATCCGAGCCTCGCGCGCCTGCCGCGGGCCGGCATCGTGCACCGCCTCGACAAACAGACGAGCGGGCTGCTGGTCGTGGCGCGCACCGCCGAGGCCCATGCCCGCCTGACGCGCGCGCTCGCCGACCACGCGGTCGCGCGCGTCTACGAGGCGGTCGCGATCGGTGTGATGACGGCCGGCGGCACGGTGAACGCGCCGATCGACCGTCACCCGGTGGACCGGTTGCGCATGGCCGTGCGCGGCGATGGCCGCGAGGCCGTGACCCACTACCGTGTGATCGAGCGCTTCCGCGCCCACACCCACGTGCGCGTCGAGCTGGAGACGGGCCGCACCCACCAGATCCGCGTGCATCTGGCGCACGCCGGGTTTCCGCTCGTCGGCGATGCGCTCTACGGCAAGCGCCTCGTGATCCCGCGCGGGGCGACGCCGCGCCTCGACGCCGCGCTGCGCGGCTTCCGCCGCCAGGCACTGCACGCGGCGCGGCTCGCATTCGAGCACCCGGACGGTCGCGGCAGGGTCGAGTTCGCGGCGCCGCTGCCGCCGGACTTCGTCGAGCTGCTGGCGGCGCTGCGCGAGGACGCGGACGCGGCGCGCGACGACCCGCGCGGACGCAGCTGAACGATGGCGGCCTGCGCCCGATGAGCCCGGTCGGTTGGCTCGAGGCCGACTGGGCGGCACCGCGCGGCGTCCGCGCCGGCGTCACGACCCGCGCCGGCGGCGTCAGCACCGGCCCGTTCGCGACGCTGAACCTCGCTGCCCACGTCGGCGACGATCCCGCGGCCGTCGCCACGAACCGCGCACGCCTCACGGCCGCGCTCGCCCTGCCCGCGGAACCGCTGTGGCTGCGGCAGATGCATGGCGCGGCGGTGGTGGTCCACGACGGCGTGCGCCGCGACCCCGCGGCCGATGCAGCGGTGACCTTCGCACCGGGGCGCGTGCTGGCGGTGCTGACTGCCGACTGCCTGCCGGTGGTAATTGCGAGCCGCGACGGTGCGCGGCTCGGCCTTGCGCATGCCGGCTGGCGCGGGCTCGCCGCCGGCGTGATCGAGGCGACCGTGCGGGAAATGGGTGTCGCGGGCGCCGAGCTCGTCGCCTGGCTCGGGCCGGGCATCGGCCCCGCAGCGTTCGAGGTCGGCGCCGAGGTGCGCGAGGCGTTCACCGCCCGCGACCCGGCGGCGGCCGAGGCATTCACCGCCAATAGCCGCGGCCGCTGGCAGGCAGACCTGTACCGGCTCGCGCAGCTGCGCCTCGCAGCGCTCGGTGTCCGCTCGGTGAGCGGCGGCAGAAGCTGCACGTTCGCGGACGCCGAGCGCTATTTCTCGTATCGACGCAACGCCACGACCGGCCGAATGGCAACACTCGCCTGGCTCGCAGCCAGCGCGGAAGGTACCGCCGGCGGCACCGTCCGGGCGTGATCCGCGCCCCGCGTGAGTGGCTGGCACCGGGGCGCGGCCTGGCTGCCGGGACCGGACTGCCTACCCGCGGCCGCCCGCCCGGTCCGGGCATCGGTGGCTTTCCCGGTTGATTTTACCGGCCGCAGCCCCATGCTTTCGGTCACTGCACCATTACAGGGAGCCGGCCCATGCGGCAGGACAAGCTCACCTCGAAATTCCAGCTGGCGCTGGCCGAAGCGCAGTCGCTGGCCGTTGGCCGCGACCACCAGTTCATCGAGCCCGCCCACCTGATGCTGGCGCTCGTCGACCAGCAGGGGGGTACGGTCCGCCCGCTGCTCGACAAGGCCGGCGTCGACCTGAACGTGCTGCGCTCGCAGCTCGCCCAGGCGCTCGACAGGCTGCCGCAGGTAGAGGGCACGGCCGGCGAGGTGCACATCTCCAACGACCTCGCGCGGCTGCTCAACGTCACCGACAAGCTCGCCCAGCAGCGCGGCGACCAGTACATCGCCTCCGAGCTGTTCGTGCTCGCCGCGATCGACGACAAAGGCGGGCTTGGCAAGCTTCTGCGCGAGGCCGGTGCCGTTCGCGGCGCCATCGACAAGGCGATCGAGGAGGTTCGCGGTGGCGAGAAGGTGCAGGACCCGAACGCCGAGGAGGCCCGCGGGGCGCTCGAGAAATACACCATCGACCTGACCGAGCGGGCCCGCGCCGGCAAGCTCGACCCGGTGATCGGCCGCGACGACGAGATTCGCCGGACGGTGCAGGTCCTGCAGCGGCGCACCAAGAACAATCCGGTACTGATCGGCGAGCCCGGCGTCGGCAAGACCGCGATCGTCGAGG
>Ga0181521_10000164_pt1 | contig 76647 bp, 63 predicted proteins | sample PEATcosm2014_Bin_32_FD_119764 | JGI IMG/M metagenome (GOLD analysis project Ga0181521, IMG submission 119764) | Peatland microbial communities from MTU Mesocosm Facility, Houghton, MI, USA - PEATcosm2014_Bin02_60_metaG | ecosystem: Environmental > Terrestrial > Soil > Wetlands > Peat | place... | reverse complement strand
TGCGGGCAAAAGGCAGGAGTCCAACTTCGGCCATCGCACCTCCTGCCTCCATAGAAAACCACGGAGGTGGCCCACGGCCCTCTCGAATTTCAATGTGGTTGCGAGGATGTCAACAGAGCCAAGTTGTCTCATCAATGGATTCGGCAGGGATGGAAGAGTTTCCTCAGGGGCGCTTCGCGCCCTGGGCTGAAGCCCAGGGTCTACCGAGCCCCGTTCTCTGAGGGTTCTTGAAGTCGGAGCTGAAGCTCCGACCCCCTGAGAAGCATTCATGAGACGGCCTGTAGATTCATTCACAGCGTTGGATGTCAGAGCTGGGGAAAAAGCAGCTTGATTAGCAACACGCGAGGGCAAAAAGTGACGCGCCCCGAGCGATTCGGGGCGCGTCGAGAGTCGATGCGCGAGGCCATGCGGCACGAATGTATGATTACTTCTTTTCGTACCACTGGGCGTTTATCGCTGTAAATTTCTGCCACTTCTCCGGCAGATCTTCGAGCGCGAAGATGGCGGTAACGGGGCACACAGGCACGCAAGCGCCGCAATCGATGCATTCGACCGGATGGATGTACAACATCGTCTCCGACTGGAACGCCGCCTCGTCCTTCCGCGGATGAATGCAATCCACCGGGCAGACATCAACACAAGCGGTGTCCTTCGTGTTGATACAGGGTTCGGCAATCACGTAGGCCATGCAAGATCTCCTTTGATGAAGGCAGCGGGCCGGACCTGCAGAGCGCAACCGGCGGAAGACAACGCGATTCAGGCGCCGCCAGGTCACAAGTGCCTACACTCAATTCTACGTGGGTGGTTCAAGATTCTCAACCCGTTCAAAGGCGCTAAAATGGGGGCCCGAGAAGCGGGCGTGGAAATCAGGAGTCTGCTTATTGCGCTCGTGGTAACGGCGGGAATCGCACTGGCCGCCGCGCAGACCCACGCCATCTCGCGACAAGAAGATTAGACGGAGGCAGAGATGCTCGATTTGAAAGGCAACAAGATTACCTATTTCGGCCACAGCACTTTTGGGATTACCACGCCCAGCGGCCAGTTCGCGCTCATCGATCCCTGGGTCAACACGAACCCGAAATGCCCGGAGTCCCTCAAGAAAATCGCGCGCCTGGATGCCATCTTTCTCACCCATGCGCATACGGATCACATGGGCGATCTCCTGGCGCTGGGGAAACAATTCAAACCTAAGATCGTTGTCAACTTCGAAACGTATCTTTATCTCGATTCCAAAGGACTGGGCGGTCAATGCCTCCCGGGAAACAAAGGGGGCACCCAGCAAGTGGGCGATTTCAAGGTGACCATGACCCACGCCTTCCACTCCAATTCGATTGATGAAAAGGGGCAGAGACTCTATGCCGGGGAACCCGCCGGCTTCATCGTGAATCTCCCCGGGGGCGTGACTCTCTATCACGCGGGAGATACCGCGGTCTTCGGAGACATGAAGTTGATCGCGGAAATTTATAAGCCGGACCTGGCGTTTCTGCCCATCGGCGACATCTACACGATGGGTCCCCGCGAAGCCGCCGTCGCCACACGCTTGCTCGGCGTCAAACACGTCATTCCCATGCACTACGCGACTTTTCCAATGCTCACCGGCACGCCGGAAGGCTTGCGCGCCGAAACAAAGGACATCGCTGGGCTGGAAATCCACGCCATCAAGCCGGGGGAAAGCCTGAGCTGAAGCGCGCTACGCGATAACATCGGTGATTGATGAGCCTGAAGGTAGGAAATTTTCGGTACGGCGGTCCTGGCGCGCAGTTGTTTTCAGGAGCGGAAGAAAATCCGCAGGAAGAATCCTAGATTGGCCGGACGCTCCGCGAGCCGCCGCATGAAATAGGGAAACCACTCGGTGCCGAAGGGGACGTAGATGCGCAGACGGTAGCCATCCCGCACCAACTGGCGCTGCAGGTCCGTGCGCACCCCGTACAGCATCTGAAACTCAAAATCGTACTTGGAGATCTTTTTTTCCGCCGCCCAGCGAATGGTCGCCGCGATCACGCGCGGATCGTGCGTGGCAATCCCGTGATAAAAACCGCTGGAAAGCAGTTGGCGCATCAGGTGGAGGTAATTTCCGTCCACATCGACTTTGCGAGGATAGGCCACCTCGATGGACTCCTTGTACGCGCCCTTGCACAGGCGTATGCGGCAGCCATAAGACAAGAGGTCACGAATGTCGCTTTCACTGCGGTAGAGGTAAGACTGGATCACCGCGCCCACCGCCGGCGATTGCGCGCGCACGCGTTTCACCAGTTCCACGGTCCGCTGGGTGTACACCGAGCCTTCCATATCAATGCGCAGAAAGCTCTCGTACGCCGCGGCGCGTTCGGCAATCGAAAGCACCAGCCCTTCACAGAATTCCACGCTGAGGTCCAGGCCGAGTTGCGTCAATTTGCAGGAAACGTTGGCGTTCAACTTCTCCTCGGCGATGCGGTCATACATCTTCAAATAGGTGTCGCGCGCCTTTTGCGCATCCGCCGGCGTCGCTACGTTTTCCCCCAGGCAATCCAGGGTCACCGCCATGCCCGCGTCGTTGCACGCGCGCGCCGCTGCAATCGCCTCATCCAGCGTTTCTCCCGCAACGAAGCGGTGCGACATCCGCCGCGTCGTTGCGTTGGATGTGACCCAATGCGCGAGGCCCTTACTGTCGGAGAGTTTGAGAAGAATCGAGCGGAGCATGGACACTCTGATTATGCCCGTTGTTACCAGGCGAGGCCAGTGGCGAGCTAGTCTTTGTGCTCTTCCAGGAACTTTTCCGCGTCGATCGCCGCCATGCACCCGGAACCCGCCGCGGTCACCGCCTGGCGGTAGCGGTGGTCCTGCACGTCGCCCGCGATAAATACTCCTGGAACGCCGGTCAGGGTGCCGTGATGCGAGATCAGGTAACCGTTCTTGTCCATCTCCAGCTTGCCGCGGAATACGATTGAATTGGGGTCATGCCCGATGGCTACGAACACCCCATCCAAGGCGATTTCCCGCTGCGTCATGGTTTGCGTATTACGCAGGCGCACGCGGATCACCAGCCCCTCGGGCGCGAGAATTTCCTCAATCACGTACGGCGTCACAAACTCGATTTTCTCGTTTGCCCGGGCGCGATCAATCATGATCTTGGAGGCGCGGAATTCATTCCGCCGGTGGATCAGGTACACTTTGCTGGCATAGCGCGATAGAAAATTCGCCTCTTCCATGGCGGAGTCCCCGCCGCCGACCACCGCAAGGGGCTTGCCGCGGAAGAAATAACCGTCACACGTGGCGCAGGTGGAGAGCCCGCGGCCGATCAGCTCTTTCTCGCCTTTTAGCCCGAGAAGACGCGCCGAGGCGCCCGCGGCCACGATCAGCGATTTCGCTTCATAGACTTCATCGCCCACCTGGATTTTGAATGGCCGCTGCGTCAGATCGACTTCGCTCACCGTGCCCGCTTTGAAGTGCGCCCCGAACTTCTGGGCTTGCTTGCGCATATTCTCGATCAATTCCGGGCCCAGAATGCCATCGGGAAATCCGGGGAAATTCTCCACGTGGGTGGTCAGGGAGAGTTGCCCGCCGGGTTCGTTCCCTTCCAGAACGAGCGGGCTCAAATTGGCGCGCGCGGCGTAAATCGCCGCGGTCAATCCCGCACAGCCACTTCCGATAATCACGACCTTGTGCATGAGTATGGCTCCGCAAATTTGATTCTTGATGGGGGCCTGGAGGTACAGAGCGAAAGATGATTGTAGCATCCCCGTGCAAGCAGGAAGGTGCAGGTATGGAAAGTGCGCCAGCGCGGATTGTTGACGCTGACGGGGGCGGGGTGCAGGATTCAAGCCAGGTCACGTCCATCCGGAAATATTCGCTTTTCAGGGGGGCATGCGATGGAGAAACGAATCGCCGTGGTCAGCTATTGGCTGGGTATCGCGTGCGCGCTGCTCACGATTATCTTTCGTGCGCTGGCAGTCTTCGGCATTTGGCCAAACCTCGTACCCGCCGAAGGCGCGCCCATTTCCTATTACACCTTTTTGCGCGGCGGCGTTCTGCTCCTCCTCGTTTCGATTGCCTCGCGCCAGGTCAGCGATTGGCATACCGGTAAGTCCTAACAAAAAACAGCAGCACAGACGCCCAACTGCATTCCCGTCCGCTCCGGCACAATGCGGCCAATTTGGCGAAACTCAACCGCATATACCAATGGACACCTTACAGGGCATCTATCTACAGTTGAAGCTCGATTCCCCCATCTTGCGAGGAGGCTCATGCATGGACCCACGTTATCCCATCGGAAAATTTGAGCTACCCAAAGAAGTGACGCCGGCGCTGCGCCAGGCCGCCATCGACGATACTGCCGCCACTCCCGCCAAAGTCCGGGCCGCGGTTGCCGGACTCAGCGACGCGCAACTTGATACTCCTTATCGCGAAGGCGGCTGGACCGTGCGCCAGGTCGTCCACCACCTGGCGGACAGCCATATGAACGCCTATGTGCGGTGGCGCCTCGCGCTCACCGAAACCCAGCCAACGATCAAACCTTACGAAGAAAGCGCCTGGGCCAAGCTCGAGGATGCCCGGAGCGCTCCGGTGGAAGTTTCGCTGAAGCTGCTGGAAAGCATGCACGAACGCTGGGTGCGCCTGCTGCGCTCCGTGAAGACGGAACAATATGCGCGCACGTTGCTTCATCCCGATCACGGCGTCAAAAACCTGGACTGGCTGTTATTTCTGTATTCCTGGCACGGGAAACATCACACCGCGCACATCACGCAACTCCGCAGACAGAAGGGCTGGTGAATTTGAATTTGCGGAGCGATTCCTCCACTCCGGGACGGCCAAAAGCGCCGTCCCTCCGGTCGGAATGACAACTCTAGGGAGTTGGATGATTTGGGAGAATCCAGCTTCGGCAGTCTTGGATTTTCTCACGACGATCGATCGGAACAAAGCAAGATGCGCTCGCTTGCAAATGTTCAATTTCAGATTTCGGGGTAAACCCCCGCTGACAGAGTAGCCGAAGGACGAGCGCGTCGTGTACGATGGATCAGCGGGTTTTGGCAAAGGAGAACAGATGGCGCGAGCGGCAGGAAGCTATGCAGTTTTCGAGACATCGCTGGGCAATATCGTTTGCCGGCTGTTTGACAAGGAAGCTCCTAAGACGGTGGAGAATTTCATCGGGCTGGCCGAGGGCACGAAGGAATTTGTCAATGCCACCTCCGGCAAAAAGGAAAAGCGCAATTACTATGACGGCCTGGTCTTCCACCGCGTGATTCCGCAGTTCATGATTCAGGGAGGATGCCCGCGGGGAGACGGCCGCGGGGGTCCCGGCTACAACTTTGCGGACGAGTTCCATCCATCGCTACGTCATTCAAAGCCGGGCAAACTCTCCATGGCTAATTCCGGCCCCGGCACCAATGGCAGCCAGTTCTTCATCACTGTTGCGGCCACGCCGCACCTGGATAATCGCCACACCATCTTCGGTGAGGTCGTCGAAGGCCAGGATATCGCGGACAAAATCTCCAATGTGCCGCGTGATTCCATGGACCGCCCGCGCACGCCCGTGGTCATCCAGAAGTTGCGCATCGAACGCGTACCGTAGGACACTCATGCTCTCTCCCGCGCGCCTCACCGAACTCATGGTGGAACTGGTGTTCCTGCTGCTGGGGACTCTCGTAGTGTGGTTGGGAGTCAGCGGGCGCATCTATTTCGATCGCCGCAGCGTTTCCTGGCTCGTCCTCAGCGTGGCTTTACTGGCGTGGGGCCTCTTGGCCCTCGCTCGGCCCGGGCAATGGTCGGCCCGCTGGCAGAGATGGAACCGCGGACTCTCGCTGCTGCTTTTGGGTGCACTTATGCTCGCGGCGACGCGCGTCCCCTTTCTGTGGGTCGGAAAATTATTGGCGCTTGCCGGTTTGGTGCTAATCCTGCGCGGCATTTTTGGGTCCATCCTGATTTTCCGTCACCCCTAGCTTCGCTTCCGCTATAATGCGGGGCCGATGGTAGTCTTTCCCAGACCAGGGATTCCGCCCGAGGTACCAAGTTGCGGTTTTTATCACTTTGATAAGGAGAATATTTGTGTTCAAAGAGTTTAAGGAATTTGCCATGCGCGGCAGTGTTTTGGACCTTGCTGTCGGTGTGATTATCGGCGCGGCGTTTGGAAAGATCGTGGCCTCGCTGGTGGATGATGTGCTGATGCCGCCGCTGGGGCGCCTGCTGGGCCATGTCGATTTTTCCAATCTATTTTTGAATCTCAGCGACAAGCACTTTGACACGCTCGCGGCCGCCAAGGCAGCAGGCGCTCCCACATTCAACTACGGCAACTTCATCAACACGATCATCAATTTTCTGATCGTGGCCTTCGCTATCTTCCTGGTGGTGCGCTCCGTAAACCGCTGGATGCCGAAGCCCGTGCCGCCTCCGCCGCCGGTCACGACGAAGGATTGCCCGCAGTGCGCCATGCCGATTCCCCTCGCGGCGAAAAAGTGCGGGCATTGCACTAGCGCGGTGTAGGGCAGATTTCTAACACGAATCTGGACGGCCGGGGAGGACTGCATGGGCGCGGCACGGGCGGCTGGATTTCTGGGCGGGCGTGAGTCATGATTTGGCGGAGTAGCATTCTTCACTGACGGCGAAATATGCGCGCACCAATATCCAGGTCTTGGACGGCTTGCGTGGCGTTGCTCCTGCTCGCGTGCGGTCCGGCGAGAGGGCAGGCGGGCGCAGGTTCCGTTATCGCAAAAGACAGCGACGAGATTGTCGCCAACTACCGGAAAATTATCGTGCTGATGAACGGTGCGGGCGCGCTGGATCCGGGCGTTAGGGAGCGCGTCTCCACGGCCGGAAAAATTCTCTTCCAACAAAACCAGGAACGCCTGACCGCGTTGGAAGAGCAAATCACCCAAGCCCTCGCCGACGGGCGCACTGCTCCTGCCGAAGTATTTTTGGAGCGCGTGGAAAGTCATCCGGACTATCGAGACGCCGACAAGCTCGTTTTCCGCGATTTGCTTGACGGACTGGCGGCAGCAAAGGAAACCGCGGCGAACGCCAAGCTGCAGGGCAGAATCCGCGACGACCTGGCGGCGCTGGAACAGATTCAGGGGCTCTACCAGAAGGAAATCGGCGAGATTCTAGGGAATCTGCAGACCCGCGGCATGGTCGTCCATCGCGAGGCCTGGGAACGCTACGTCAGCTTTCTGCAGCAGAAATATACCCGCGAGAAGATTCTGAAAGAGATGGAAGGGGCGCTTCCACCGGCGGAGATGCGCAGCGGCGGAAAGAAAAAACCGCCCAGCGGCGAAGTATTTGGCACGGACTTGCCGCCCAAAACGCTGGTGCTGACCTTCGATGACGGGCCGCATCCCCGCTACACCGACCAAATCCTGGAGATCCTCAAGAAATACGGATTGAAGGCCGTTTTCTTCCAGGTGGGGCGCAACCTCGGCCCGGAGACCACGGATGCCAACGCCAAGCTCACCGCGACGGCCGCGGTCAGCACGCGCATCCTGGCGCAGGGCTCGACGCTGGGAAATCACAGCTACAGCCACCCCGTGCTCCCGAAAATGGATGAAGCCGGGTATACGAAAGAAATCGAAACGACCAGTGCTTTGCTCACCGCGCTTATTAAAGCGCCGCCGGTGTTGTTCCGGCCGCCCTACGGCGCGATCAACGCGGGCATTCTTGCCAAGGTACAAAGCGACAAAATGAAGGCGATCTTGTGGAACGTGGATTCGGAGGATTGGGCCGATCCCGTGCCCAACTCGGTCGCTCAGCGCGTTCTACAAGAAGTGGAAAAACAGGGACACGGCATCATCCTGTTCCACGACATTCACAAAATTGCCCTGGAGGTTTTGCCGCAGTTGATTGAAACGCTGCAAAAGGATGGATTCCAGTTTGCCTCCTGGAACGGCAGCGCGTTCGCCGTGGAAGGAACGCGCGGGCTGGACACGGCCCAGGCCCAGCCGGCTCCAACGCCGATCTACCGGGAAAGTTGGGCCGCGGTGATCGGCATCGATGATTACCAGACCTGGCCGAAACTGAGTTACGCGGCGAATGACACGCAAGCGGTGCGCGAACTGCTGATCAAGAAATTCAATTTCAAGCCGGATCACACGTTTCTGCTGCTGGACAAGGAAGCGACGCGGCAAAGCATTCTGTCCCTCTTGGGAGATAAACTCGGCAATCCCGATCTGGTGAAGCGAGAGGATCGCGTGTTCGTATTTTTCGCGGGGCATGGAGCTACGCGCCATCTGGCCTCGGGACGCGACCTGGGCTACATCATTCCCGTGGATGCGGACTTGACGAATTACGAGGGCCAGGCGATTTCGATGACGAATTTCCAGGACATTGCGGAGGCCATTCCGGCGAAACACGTCCTGTTCGTGATGGATTCCTGCTACAGCGGGCTGGCGCTGACGCGCGGCGGCGGGGCAACGCTGGGCCTGGGCAATTACCTGCTGGAAATTTCGCGGCGGACGGCGCGGCAAATGTTCACCGCGGGCGGCATGGACCAGCAAGTGGCGGACAACGGGCCGAACGGCCATTCGGTTTTTACGTGGACGTTGCTGCAAGGGCTCGACGGGCGCGCGGATTTGAATGGCGATGGCGTGGTCACCGCAACGGAACTGGCGGCTTACGTTACCCCAGCGGTGTCGGCGCTGTCCCACCATACACCGGCGTTTGGCAACCTCCCCGGAAGCGAGGGCGGCGATTTCATTTTCGAGCTGAATCACGAGACGGAATTCCTGAATGAGAATTCGGCGCAATTGGGCGATGAAGGAATCAAGCTGAACGCCCAATTGGAACAATTGCGCGAGCAAATCCGCAAAGAGGCGGCGCAGAACGCGGAGTTGAAGAAACAATTGGCGGCGGCGCAAGCGCAACTTCAGGAGGGGCAGCCAGCTGGCAAGAGTGGAGCGATGCCCGCGGCAGGTGCGGAGGCTGGCGCGGCTGGTGCCAAGGACGTGCCCGCGGCCACCAACGATGAGGGCATGCGGCTCTACAAAGAGAAAAAGTACAGCGAGGCTGCGGAGAAATTCAAGCAAGCCGCGCAAATGAAGCCGGACAGCGCGTTGTTTGCAAATAACTCGGGTTTCGCCCTGTTCCGGTTGGGTTTGTATGCACAGGCCATCGAGTGGTTCCAAAAAACAATTGCCCTGGACCCCAATAGCGCCATCGCGTACTTGAATCTGGGAGATGCGTATTTGCAATTGGGGAAAAAGAGCGAGGCCAAACAGGCGTATGAGAAATATCTGCAATTGCAGCCGAACTCGAAGGCGGCGCCAGCCGTGCAGGAAAAAGTGAAGAGCCTGGAAGCGCCCGTGAATTAGGCCGGATCTCTCAAGAACTCCGATCTATCGGCTACTCCATTTCGGACAGCGGCGAGCAAGGATTAGAGGCAGGTACTTGTAGTGGGTTGGCTGCCAACAACTACTTTGATCACTGACCCTCGATGAGGACGGCTTGGCAATGCTATGATTAGAAGTGCAGGGTACCTACAATAAGGATTCCATCTATGAATCTTAAAGGTATTCTGTACCCAAGAAGTGCCCCACAGGTCTTTCCTTTTTCTCCACTATCGATGACCTTCCGCGCCCTCGCGGCTGGGGTTCTCGCATTCGTTTTTTCCGCCTTTCCAAGAGCACACCAAACTTTATGTGTGCCGGTGCAGCAGTCAGATTTGCCTCCGGATTTCCGGCAACTTCTGCAGAAGCTCACGGACTTCTCGCCGGACCCATGCGGCCCTCCTTATGGGCAGGAGAAAAACTGGCACTCCGCAGATGTTGAGTCCCGTCTCTTCGATCAGGCGGCAGACATCGTTACTCAGGGACTGAACGCAACTCCCGCCGGTCCAGGATCGCCGCGAGACCGCGCTGCAGAAGCACTGAAGAAGCTGGAGCAGATGAGCGCCGAGATCAATGCCAGTTGGCCTGAGGAGAACCGCTTCCATTTTCAGATACTCGACCTCCCACCTGCGTTGGTCGTGAAAATGACGGTCCGAACGCGTGGAGGGTTCTTCGTCTTCGGCATCCCCGAGGAAGATTCTGGAAAGGCAAACAAGCTATGGCGCAGGGTTGGTTCAAACGACGAGTCTGATGTGCACGATGTGCCCCAATCCCCGCTCGACCTCTATCCGCTGCACCGGGGACCCTCGGGGAACGCGCGGTTCCTTGCCAAGTTCATCCACAGCGGGTGCGCAGGCAGCATCGGCGTTGCGTACGACGCCCGCGAGTGGATTCCGGAAGGCATCGGAAACCTCGACCAGATCATCAAGCAAGGAGGCGCTTTTGGACTGGATGATAAGGTACCCGGATTCCCTCAGATCGGTGAGCTCCGAAGCGAAGGTCCGTTCATCACCCTGCCCTATTGCTGGTTTTCGCAAATAGACACTTGGGACAATCCCAGTCTGTGCGCGGTCGATACCTACGACCTCTCCGGCGACAACGTCAAATTCCGCGCCCGCACTTACAACCGGCCAGACCTCGTACCGATTGCCAAGGCCATGGAATATGCGGAGCAGCGGGACTACCCCGCTCTTCTCGGCTACTGCGCTTCGAGCCAGGTCGCTCGTAGGTTGGTGCGAGACGTTCCGCCCAACGTCGGTGCCGAGGACCTTCGGGTGATTCGTATGGGATACGGGAAGGAGCGCGTCGAGCTGGGCTATGGTTCCGCATATCGCTTTGACGTGGAGAAGCGCGCTGGCCGCTGGCTGGTGGTCGCCTTCAACTTGGAATGAAAGCATCCGCAACGAGGAACTGGAATAACTGTTGAGTCCGCGTATCAGAAAGTCAGACACTGTCCAGTCGTTGAGGAAATCGACCAGGCGAACAAAAAATAATTGAGACGAGATGCGTGCGGCCTTAGTGGGTTAATTTCGGAATACCAACTAGGTTTCGGACGCGCGGAATTCGCGGCCGCAATCCGCGCAGGGGCACATCGAGCGCAGATAGTCGTAACTGAAAATCCCCGTGGAGTGGCCGTCATTGAAGTTGATCTGGATGGCGTAATTTCCCACCTGTGTCGCCGATTGCGCGCGCGGCTTGGGCTTGAACATGGGCAACACGGCCGAGGGCACGGGACTGCTCCCCGCAAAGGCCTGTTTTTTGCCGCGCTCGTCATTGCACGTGGCGCACGGACAATTGTCCCGGAGATACGGAAAATCGAAGTGACTCTCGTGGCCGTCGGCCCAGGTGATGTCCACACCTGCGCCGGTCTTCACGTGAATTTTCACGGCCGTGGGTTTTTTGCGTGAGTCGATTGGTATGGGCATGGGGAAAGAGTTGTCAGTTCAAAGTTATCAGTTATCAGTTGTCAGTTAACAGTTTACCGCTAGTGTTGTGTCCCGAAAATACCAAGAAGAAGCTCAGAGTCTTCAGGGGCTGAAGCCCAATCCATTTCTCAGGCTTTACGCCGGGGCCCTTCGAAGCTCTGGGTAAACTGAAGCCCCGGCCTCCTGAAGAAAAGTTCGCTGACCGGTCTAAAGACCGGCCACTACATGAGCTGGACCGACCGCTACATTAGTTGGACCGGCTACGACAAAAGCAGGACCGGCTACGACATGAGCGGGATCAGTGGGCGTCTTCCTTAGGCTTGTTGTTGCAGCAATCGCCTGGGGGAATGGGGTTGCCGTGCGGGCACGTGGTGGGATGGCCCAGAAACGAGCAGATGCGTTCGTCGAGTTCGGGGCTGATGATGTGCTCGAATTTGCATGCCTGCGTGTGCGCCTCGTGATCGTCAATCCGGAACGTGTCCTTGAACAATCGTTCCGCCAGGCGGTGACGCCTGACCACATCGCGCGCGCGGCTCTCGCCACGTTCGGTGAGTTGCACCTCATGATCCTGCACGCGCACCAACAGCAGATCTTCCATGCGCGCCAGAGTACGCACGGGATCCACGCCGCCGGGGGTGCGGATGTGCTCGACGTCGGCCTTGTTGCCTTCCTCGCCGCAGACCCATATCTGCTCGAGCAAGTGGTCGAAATGAATGCCATCATCCATGGTCACGCGCTGGTCCACCGCCAGGTGCCCGTGTGCCAGCTCGATCCGCCGGTCCGCCTGCTGCGCAATGTCGGGATCGTGCGTGACCATGAGGATCGTGTGCCCGGCGCTGTGCAGTTCGCGGAACAATGCAAGCACGATCTCCTCGTTCGCTTCATCCAGGTTTCCCGTCGGCTCATCGGCAAGGAGAAGTTTCGGCTGGTTAATCAGCGCCCGCGCGATGGCCACGCGCTGCTGCTCGCCACCGGAAAGTTGCGAGGGCAGGTGCGTCATGCGGTGGCCGAGGCCCACGCGTTTCAGAGCTGCAGCGGCCTGCGCTTCGTCCGTGATGCTGTGAAAGTATTGCGCCAGCATCACGTTTTCGAGCGCGGTCAAGTATTGCACCAGATGAAACTGCTGGAACACAAAGCCGATCTTTTCGGCGCGGTAGCGCACCAGTTCGCTTTCGCCCAGGTTCGCCAGATCCACTCCGTCCACGAAGACGTGGCCCGAGGTCAAAGCATCCAATCCGCCAAGAATATTAATCAAAGTGGTTTTGCCCGAGCCCGACGGGCCCATCAGCGCCACCCACTCGCCCGCCTGGATTTTTACGGAGATGCCGTCCAGCGCGCGGAGTGTCCCGTACTCCTTCACCAGCGATTCGATCACCACTTGCGAACTCACGCTTCACCTCGAAATACGGATGCGGGACGTATGCCGGCGAGCCGCCGCAACGGAAACGCGCTGGCAATGGAAACAATCACGGTGATGGCCACGGAAAAAGGATACACAATCCAGCGCGGCTGCGCAGCCACGCCAAACACCGCTTTTCCCAGCCAGATGGATAGGAGCAATCCGATCGCCGAACCTACCAAGCCCCCGACAATTCCCATGAGAATGGCCTCGGCGAGGAACAGCCGCACCACGCGGCGCACCGAGCCGCCAATGGCCTTCATCAGGCCGACGTCGTTCTTGCGCTCAATGGCTACGTTGCTCATGCCCGCCATCACGCACAGAGAAGTCAGAATCAGCACCAGAATTACCGTCGCGGAAAGCAGCCCGCTGATGCGGTTGTAGAGGCGGCCCTCGGCTTCGGCGAGTTGCTTGATGCCGTGAACGTCCACGCCGGGAAGGCTCCGGCCCAACCTGGCGATGAATTGGTTCAACGAATCGGGAGTTCCCGTCACGCTGAGTTGGATCAGGCTGATGCGCCCGGGCAGATTCGCAAGTGACTGCGCGGTGCCGAGACGCGTGAAAATCTGCGTGTCTTCGGCCCCGCCCGTGGCCACCACCGCAAACACCTTGCAGGCCGCGGCGCGTCCCGCATTCCGAAGTTGCAGCGAGTCTCCCGCGTGCACCGCAAACTGCGTGGCGGCTTTAGCCCCGACTTCGCACGCCGCTGGATCGTTTTCCAGCGACGCAAGGTATTCGCTCCGCCGGCCGGGGCGAATTTCGGTCATGCCGTGGCCTTCCGTGCCCGCGATCACCGCCGGCTCGAAGTGAAGCTCTCCCGCTTTGGCGATTTCCCCGATCACATAGAGGAAAGCCACGGCCGGTACCGGCTTGCCTTCGTGGCTCGCGGGTAGCTGCCCCAGCACCGCCTCATCCAGCGTCGCGCCATTCCCGTCCGTGCCGGAGTCGCGTGGCGTTACAATCACGTTCGCTCCCAGGGCGCGAAATTCCGTGGTCAACCGCCGCTTGGCGTCAATTTGCAGATTCAGCAGCGCCGAGGTCACCGCCGCACCCGCTCCCAGCGCCAGCAAAATGACGAACAGCCGGGCATAGTTCGCGGTCAGCAGCCGCCGCACAATGCGCCAGAACATTGCGCTAGTCTGCATCATTCGCCTCGCAGAATCGGCGCTGGATCGTAGCGCGAAGCCCGGCGCAGCGGAAACGCGCTGCCCAATAGAGTGATCAGGGCCGCCAGCCCAAGAATAATCAGCAGCACAAAGAGCTTAGGCGCCGGCGCAAATCCGAAAATCCGTTCGCCGAGCAAGCGCGCCAAGACAATGCCCAGCGCGTAGCCAATCCCGCCTCCCACAAAAGCGAGCAGCAACTGTTCCGCGGCCAACAGGACCCCCACAAGTCCGGAGCCCGCACCCAGCGCCTTCATCAGCCCAATTTCCGTGCGCCGTTCGATCACCGATGCAGCCGCGGACGCGCCAACGGCTAGTGCCGCGGCCAGCAGCGCTGCAAACGTCACCAGCCACAACAGCGTGCGCACGCGCGTCAAGATGTTGCCTTCGCCTTCGGCCACGCGGCGGATCACGCGCACGTCCGTGCCCTTCAGCTCTTCGCTGATTTGCAACGCAATGGCGCTGATGTACGGCGTGCAGTACCAGGTGTCGAATTCCGCAGGGGTCATGGTCTTGGGATCTCTGCGCGCAAAGGCATCTTCCGGCTTCGTCAGCGCGCTCACATACAGCCGCCGGTATTGCCCGGGTTTGTTGGCCAGTTGCTGCGCCATGGCAAGCGACGCGACAATGGCATCATCCTCCGGCCCGCCGGTCGTCAGAATCCCAACGACGTTCAACCCACTCTCGTGCGATTTATCGGCCGCAGTCACATTCAGGGCATCGCCCACCTTCACGCCGTATCGCTTGGCAAATCCCGCACCAACGACACACTCCGTGGAGTTGTCTTTGAACCACTTCCCTTCCACATGCCACCAGGGATTCGTTTTCTCGATTCCCGTTTCGTAGGTGGTGCCGTCTGGAATGGGAACCTCCCGGTCGTGCCAGGTCCCAATGAGGGTGGTCCTGCCAATCGCTCGCAGCGGCTCAGCCGGCCTGTTGTTCACTTCTATCGCGTCCACCGGCACATCCAGGATTGGAGCGAACGACATGATGTTGAAGCGCCAGAAAATTGTTTTAAGTTTGCCCAAGTCCGCTTCCGGCAGGTACGCTCCCGCGTTCGCTGGGCGGTAATCCACGCCGCCAATCTCCAACGGCAAGGAATCCGCCTGCGGTGTTACCAGGAGATTCGCGCCCAGGCTGCGGAATTCCTGAGCCAGACGGTCGCCCACGTCCAGGGACACGCTCAGCGCCGCCGTGGCCACGGCCATGCCCAGAGCGAGCGCGGCCATGGTCAGCAACTTACGGCGTGGCCGGCGTGTAAATGAATCCGCTACGAGTCGAAAGAACATGGCACCTGGTCAGAAAGCCTGTGTCAGTTCAGAACAAAAAATCGCCTATCGTCATGAAGCGGCCCCTGCGGCCAAACCCGGATTGAGGTCTGTGGCCGTGGCGTGCCAAGAAGGGCTGCGAAAAGGCTCAAAACCATTTCCTCAGGGGCTAAAGCCCTGTAATAGCCAGGCACTTAATGTCGGAGCTAAAGCTCCGACCCCCTGAACTGCGGAGTTTGCGGCAAGCTGCCTGAACGACGGCTCCTTCCCTACTTCGGAATCTCCTCCGCGGATTTCGCCAGCGCCGAAACATCAATCACGATTGTGTCGCCATCCACATGCGATGCGAAACCGATGGGATTGCACCCGCCTTTTTGTCCGATTGACGGAATGTAGATGGCCGACGCGCAGCGCCGGCAAATGACGTTCTGCCCTTCCTGCCTGTAGCCATCCGCGCCGCAAATCAGGCAGGCATCCAGAGCCGTGCCGTAGCCGCCGGGCTTCTTGATCACCAGGAACCGGATCACCTGCCCATTCACGTTGATGGAAAACAGATGCAGGTTGCCATCCTGCACTTCCGCCACCGGAATGCGCACAAGATTGTTCACCGCTTCCACGGGCTTCGCCTGAACCGGGGCCGCATTCACCCGCGCATAAATAAAATCGGCCGTCAGCGCCAGGATCACACTCAGGCTCATCGCCGCGGCCGCAATCATCCAGCGGCGCTGCCGCCGGTTCTGCGCTTCCAAGAGGCGCCGCTCCGCGTCATTCATTGGCACGGTCGCCGCTTTGGCGTGCGTTGCCGATTGCCATTCGCGGAGAATCATTAAGGCCGCAGCGCCAAAGACAAAAACAAAGAAAAACAACTCGTTGGCCACGATCGGCCCCAGCAGCGCCATCTCCGCCTTGCTCGAAGGAATCCAGCGCGCCTCGCTCAATTCGTGCAAACCCGTGACCGCCAATTGAATCGCCACCAACACCAGAATCGCGCTGGTCACGGCGAAAAACCGGTGCAGCGGCACCTTGAGTGTCCCTTTGAAAAAGAAAACTCCTACCGCTACGGCCGCGCCAATTCCCAAGGCGGTGCCAATCCACGTTTGCAGCCCTTCCGTGGACAGCTCCACCGCGCGCAGAATCAGCGCGAGTTCCGCTCCTTCGCGCAGCACCATCAGGAAAACGAATAGCGCGATACCCCACCCTGCGGCCTTGCCCGCACGCTCGGCGTAACTCTCCACCTTTTGCTCAATTTCCTTCTTCAGGTGCCGCGCCACGCGATTCATCCAGAAGATCATGGTGACCACAAAGACAGCAGCCACCAGCAGCAGCACCCCTTCAAAGCCGTCTTCGCTGATCTGGAATCGCTCCAAAGCAATTGCAGCCGCAAGACTTAGCGCCACGGCGCTGGCCACGCCGCCCCAAACATAGCGCGCCAGATGAGCGCGCCCGGTGCGGGAAAGATAGACCAGGATAATACCGACGATGAGTGCCGCTTCGACGCCTTCACGGAGGGCGATGAGGAAAGCGGAGAGCACGGGATCTCCAGTTGAAACTAATTTGCAACAACAAACCCAGTTTACCCCTCCCCCTTTCCCTCGTCAAGTTCACGCTTCGTTCCCGTTCCTCACGGTAGAATAGGCTTTTGCGTCTAACCATGAGAATGCTTGCTGCCACCTTGCGCCCTGCTCTTTCGCTTTTGCTCTCCTGGCTGCTCCTTTGTGGGCAATTGCCCGCGCAATCCGGCTCTTCTGCCGGGCAGCCCGCGCAGGATCCATTCGCCATCGTGAAGCCAGACCCAAAACTGGCAAAAAAACTCGTCGCACTCGCGGCCCAAGCCGAAGCCGCCGGCGATGACGAAGCAGCCCTGCGAGCTTACGAAGAGGCGGCACGCTACGCCCCGTTTGATGTCACCATCGTTAGCAAAGGCGCGGCCTTGCGCTCCAAGCTCGTTCGCGCCCACGTGGACAACGCCGAACGCCTTGCGCTCGATCGAGATTTCCAGGCCGCCACTATGGAACTCGGCGCGGCTTTGCACATCGATCCGAGCAACACCATTGTCCAGGAACGCTTGCGGCAATTTCAGGCTCGTGGCAACGAAAAAGAAGAACTTCAGCGGGAAGAACCTCCCACGGGTTTGCCTGTCCTCCAGCCGCAAAAAGTCACCCGCAGCTTCAACCTGCGCGGCGATGTCCGCAGCGCTTACGAGCAAATCGCCTCCGCCTACGGCATCAAGGCCAGCTTCGACACCGATCTGTCCGCGCGCAATGCGCGCCTGCACCTTGAAAACGTCGATTTCGATACCGCCATGAAGGTGCTCACGCTGGAATCGGGCACCTCCTGGCGCGCGCTCAATCCGAAGCTCATGTTCGTGTTCGCCGATACCGCCGAAAAGCGCAAGCAGTACGAACCCGAAATCGAAGAGACCTTCCGGTTACCCGTCTCGCTTGAAGCCTCCGAAATGACCGAGATCTACCGCATCGTTCGCGAAATTACCGGCTCGCAACACATCCAGCAGTCCGTCGAATCCCGTTCCTTGACCATCCGCGACACGGTGGCACGCGTGCGCCTGGCCGGAGAGATCATCCGGCAGTTGGAGCGCGATCATGGCGAGGTACTTCTGGAAATCGATCTTCTTGAAGTGGACCGGACCAACGCCACGAACCTCGGGATCATTCCGCCCGCCAGTGTCAGCGTGTATGCCATTCCTCCAAATCTCATTCAGCAAATTAAAAGCGCAACCAGCCTCACTTCTTTGCTGACCCTGCTCTCGGGCATCTTCGGCAGTGCAGTCGGCGCCGCCTCCGCCAATGGCATCTCGAGTTTGGCCTCCGCCATCCCGCCACTGGTCGCCATCGGCGGCGGAAAATCGACATTCCTGCTGTCGCTGCCCACAGCCACGGCCAATTTTTCCCAAGCCCTTTCGCTGGTACACAGCGGGCGGCAGGTCCTGCTCCGCGCTCAAGATGGCAAACCGGCCACGTTCTTCGTGGGTGATCGCTACCCCATCACGCTTTCCTTACTCTCCGGTAGCCTTGGCAGCACGGGTCTTACCGCCAATCCTGGCGGAATTGGCACCGCGATTCCAACGCAACAGTTCACCGTCGGCCAATCGCCCGTCGCTCTTGTGACTGCCGATTTCCGCCTCCTCGGCACGCAAGATCTCGCGGTCCTCAACCAGGCGGATAACTCCATCACCATTCTTCTGAATCAGGGACCTAACTCCGTCTCCCAGTTCGTCCAAGCAAATGGCTCACCGTTTCTCCTGGCGGGTGGAGCCCCGGGCGCCCTGGGCATCGTGAGTCCGACCGTGACTCTCACCGTGACCGCGGCCACTTTGACCTCCATTGCCGTCACACCCGCTGACTCTTCCATTGCCAATGGAGCTACCCTGCAACTCACGGCCACAGGCACGTTCAGCGACGGCACCACTCAGGACATCACGCACGGCGTTTCCTGGTCTTCCTCCAACTCTGCGATTGCGGCGATCAACCCGGTCACGGGAATCGCGCTTGGTCTGCAGGCGGGTACGGCAAACATCATGGCTTTGCTCGACGGCATCACCAGCCCAGCCGTGCCGTTGAACATCACCAATGCCACACTGCAATCCATCAGCGTGGCTCCCGCAACGCCTTCGATTGCCCTGGGCACCACGCAGCAATTCACGGCCACCGGAACCTATAGCGACCTTAGCACGGCAAATGTCACCACCAGCGTGACCTGGGCTTCTTCCGTGCCCGCCACGGCCTCGATCGGCGCAGGCACCGGGCTGGCCCACGGCCTCGTGGCTGGCACCACGCAAATCATCGCTACGCTTGGCACCGTGGCCAGCGCCTCGATACCGCTCACGGTCACTACGGCAACCCTCAAATCCATTGCCGTCGCTCCCGCCGCCCCATCCATCGGGCTGAACGCCACGCAGCAGTTTTCCGCCACCGGCACCTACAGCGACGGCACTACCCAGAACATCTCCGGCAATGTCCTCTGGGCTTCCTCCAACACTTCCGCCGCAACGATCAATGCGAGCAGCGGCCTCGCCACCGGCGTCAGCGCCGGCACGACGCAGATCACCGCCGCGCAAGGCGGCGCAGGCATCCCCGTGGCCCTGGCGGTAGGCAGCTTGAACACGACAACCAATTCGTTCCCCGATTTGCTCGTGGCGTCGCAGGTTACGAATTCGGTCAGCGTACTTCTCGGCAATGGGGATGGCACCTTCAGCAACCCCACGACTTCCACTTCTTACACCGTGGGCAGAAGTCCCACGGCTATTGCCCTTGGCGAGATCAACACGAATACCGACAGCAATCTGGGTTTCGTGGTCACAAATTTCGACGACAACACCTACTCCGTGTTTACCGGCAACGGCGACGGTACCTTCACCCAGGTGAAGGGGTCGCCCTTCGCACTTCCCAATGTCGTGGCTAATTCCGAACAAGGCCCCATCGCTGTCACGCTCGCGGATTTCAATGGCGATGGCATTCCGGACCTCGCCATTGTCAACCAGACCAGTAAAACGGTGAGCGTACTCAAAGGCAATGGCAACGGCACCTTTACCGAATTCCCCAAATCGCCCATCACCGTCGGCACAACTCCCGTGGCCATTGCTTCGGGAACGTTGAGCGCCAGCACCGGCCCGGCCCTGGTCGTCGCGAATCAGGCCGATGGCACCATTTCCGTCCTGCTCGGCAATGGCGACGGCACCTTCAGTTATTCTTTACAAACTCCCATTACCGTGGGCACCACACCGAGCGCGGTGGCGATCGGCAGCTTCCTGGAAGGCTCCAGCGGAGTCGCTGTGGCAAATGCTGGCTCGGGCACGGTCTCGATTTTGGTGGATGAGGGCAGCGGGCTTCTGGTCAGCGCGCTGGAGCCGGCCGCGGGCACAAACCCCGTGGCACTCCTCGCGGGCGATTTCACCAGCAGCACCTTCCCGGACATCGTGGTGGCCAACGATATCCCGCTCGTTTCCGGGCAAGTCACGGATGGAATGGTGACCTTGCTCACCAGCCCCACCAGCCTTATCTCCAATCCGGCCCTCACCCAGCAACCCTACCCGGGTTCGGAATACCAGGACATCGGATTGAAAGTGAAGGCCACTCCCACGCTGCATCCCAACAAGGAAGTCACCCTGCAACTCGATTTCGACATCAAGGCTCTCGCGGGGTCGAACGTCAACGGCATTCCGGTGATCACCAACCGCACGCTCACACAGGTGGTCCGCCTCAAGGAGGACGAAACCTCCATCATTACCGGCTTGCTTGATCAGGAAGAGACCCGCACCATTACCGGGCTTCCCGGCTTCGCGCAAGTCCCCGGGGCGGGCTACGTTTTCGGTGCGCACAACGACTCCTTCACGGATACAGAACTGCTTATCCTGATTACGCCCCGCCGCGTGCGCTCGCCCTTCCGCGAAAGTCGCGATATTTACGCGGGTCGCGGCGACGCGACTGGCCGCGGTTCCAGCGGGGCCAACGTGCCCCTGGCGCCTCCTCCGGAACCGCCGCAACCCACGCCGGCGCCCGCGCAACCTGCGGGCGAGCAACCCGCTACTCCGCCGCCGAGCCAGCCTCCCGTGCCTGCACCAAATCCTCCAGAGACACCGGATCAGTCCAATCCGCGCGAGCGCACGCCCGATCAGCCTCCACCCCCGCATCCCGAGTTCTGAGCCAGGAAAGGCCTTCTGGCGATCCTATGAGGTCCGATGTCAGGACTCCCAAAACCGGAGATCGCCGAAGGTCCCAATCAAGATTGTGCACGAAGTGTCAGTTGAGGTCTTTCGGGGCGCAGACAGCGCGCCCCTCAAGATGACACCGTACCGAGCGCTCAAGATAACATCCAAATTGTGTCTGGTGAGAAACTCCTGCTAGCAGGCTGCTGAAAAATGTGTTTCGCCGTCATTTCGAGCCTGCCTGCGGCAGGCAGGCGAAGCGAGCTACGGTTTTCCATCGCACGTCTTTCGTGCGATGAATCCCTCTTCGATCAGAATACCAAGAAAAGAGAGATTCCTCACCCCGACGAAGCGTACGGTGCGCAAAACCCGCGCTTCGCAGACTCCGTTCCCTCCTGCGGCGGGCAGGCGGAATGATGAATTCGATGTTTTTCGGCAAGCTACTAGGGCAGCGGGTCGAAGACCACGATAGGCTGGTAGGTACGCGGCACCACGGCTTCCGCGATGGCGATCAATTTGTTCTCCTGGCTCAGCACGCGCAGCCTCGGCGCACTCGGCCCATCGGCATCGAGCTCCGCCGTCGCTCCGGGAGGAAGCTCGGTACGGCCCGGCTGGAGCCGTGCCACCATCACGTTGAACTTCCCGCCGTGGCGTACGCGTTTTTCGAGCACCGGCAGGACGTGCGTGCTCGGAAAATTCGGCAACAACCCTTCCAGTGGAATCAGTCTGCTCGCGAATCTTCCTGCGCGGGCGTCCTCCGCAAGCTCCTCGAGGGGAATGGCCTGTTCCAGGGAAAACTCGCCCACTGCCGTGCGCGTGATCTCCGCAAGATGCGCGCCGCAGCCCAGCTTTTGCCCCATGTCGTGGGCCAGCGAGCGGATGTACGTCCCCGATGAGCACTCAATCGAGAAGCGCGCGATGCTGCCTTCGATTCCCGTCAACCGGTACTCAAATAATTCCACCGAAGCCGGCTTGAGTTCCACGAACTGATTTTTGCGCGCAAGTTCGTAAGCGGGCCGTCCATGCACTTTTTTCGCGGAGAATATCGGGGGCGTCTGTTCAAACCGCCCCAGCGATTCCGCTGCCAGGCGCTCCAGAACCTCGCGATTGAGCGCGGGCGCGCCATCCGGACTTTGCGCCACTCCCTCCGAATCGTAGGTGTTCGTGGCATAACCGAAGCGGAATCCCGCTTCATATCGTTTGCGCCGGCCCGCATAAAAACGCACCAGCCGCGTAGCTTTACCCAACAGGAGAACAAGCACACCCGTGGCCAGAGGATCCAGCGTTCCCAAATGTCCGATCTGCCGGAACCCCGCCATGTGCCGCACGGCATCCACAATGTCATGCGAGGTTTTGCCTTGCGGCTTGTCGATCACGAGCGCTCCGTCGAAAGGAGCCGGTTTGGGTTGGCGTGGCATGGAAGAATCGTAGTCGATTCTGGATTTCGGTGTTCCGTTCCCTGGCGATCTGGATTGATTCTAGTGCGATCTTCCGCGGCTTTCCTGCTTTTCTATTCTACTGGAAGTCACTCTCCCACCTTCCGTTTATCCCTGGGCTACCGCCCGCAGAATCTTTTTCGCAGTCTTCTAGGCGCTTATTTGAATGCACGGTCGCAGTTACTCGGAGCAGTCAATTCGCACGGAAAATCGTTTGGCCTCCGAGGCTATAGTGTGGGTCTCAGACGCACTTGATGAGACAGCGCGGCGGTACGTAATCCCTTCTCTGTCCAGAAATGCTCGGACCTCTGACCAGTGGACGGCGAAGTTGACATTCTGTGGCACGTCGCCTGTCAAATGCACAATCCGTAAGGCATCCAATTTAGCGACGACAACCCCTATGACATGTCCGCTCGCGTCCATCAGCGGACCGCCGCTATTGCCCGGTTGTACGGGCGCGCTGATTTGGATGAAGCGGATGTCGTCTCCTAATCCTGCGGTTGCGCTAATCACTCCCGTTGACACATTGCCTTCCGATGAGAGGATGTCTGCTAATGGGTAGCCAAAAACTATTACTGCGTCTCCCGATTTTGGAGCCGCTCCAGTTCTGAAGGTTGCAACAACGTCCGGAGTTGTGTCTGCCTTCAATAGTGCTAAATCACTTTTGGCGTCACGGTCAACGACTACTAAGGGCTTCCCATCACGTGTGGCCAGCGTTTTGCAGCCTTCCACAACATGATTATTAGTGAGGATGTGTCCTTGCGCCGTCACGTAGAATCCGCTGCCGAATCGCTTGGTCTCTGAACTGCCGGTGGGGGCAGATGGCCCGTTGTCTGAAGGGGCCGGGCAACTAAATCTCGTGCGCATCCTTTCAAGAAAGTCCGGGTTTTCGAGCACGCTAAGTTGGGATTTGGCCTCATCGACTATTATTGCATTCAGTTGAGTGAAGCCGCCGACTTCTATGACTTTCTGGAATGCTGCTTTGGCATCAGCGAATCTGCAAAGTTCTATTTCCACGTTACCGAGTTCATCCCAGCAAGATGAGTTGTCCGGGTCTATTGAAAAGCACCTCCGCAGAACAGGAATCGCGTCTTCACCCTTCCCCAGAAATCTCAACCCCTCTGCGATGTTCTTGAGGACCTCGGTTTGCATCTGCGGCTCCGAGTTCGGACATTCGCCGAGGTACTTCCGACCTTCAGCAACGACCTTCTCCCAGGCGTCTTCACACTCTTTGAGCCACTTCAATCTCCGCTCGTCGTAGTCGTTGCTGCCATAGTCCTTCGGCGCGGCGTCTCGAACCTTCCTTTCCTCTTCAAGTGTAGCGACAAAGCGTCCGTACAGGTTGTTGCACCGTGCGGTTGTGGATTGGGCAATGCACGGCACAGGGCTAAGGGAGCCAAACACGAGGAAAATCACGCTGCTCCTGAGAAGAGAAGAACGAAGTAACATGCCACCTCCTCTGCGCCGTCCGGCACGTTGAGCAATCTGTCCTGGGTCAGATCTGCACGGTCAAGTTTTCTCACCTGTGGAACAGTTCATTGAGGATCGTCTTTGTCAGATCCGAACTTTTGTACCCTTTGCCCCTCCATCGGAAATAAGCCTCGCCCTCAGCTGTGAACACTGCTTCTAATTCCTCTGGCGGACCCCCGTCGATGAGTTCATACACAAATTCGCAGCGGGCATCCGGGTGGAACTGAATGAGGACGACTCGGCGGCCTTTTATACTAAGCTCGACTTCGTTGCTAGATACTTGGCACGTCACTGAGTTTTCGAGGCAGCTCTGTTTCAGGCAGTTTAGAAACTGCGACCATAGCTCCGTGATGACATATAGCGGCTTATCCGACATGTGGGGCAATCATCGCAGTTGACTGAAAACGCTGTCAAGAGCGATGGGGTCGCGTATGTCGTGCAGGAGCTTGCTTTTCTCTCCGTCCTCGCACGGCTATTTGAATACGGCAGGGCGCAGGAAAGCACCATTCGATCTCCTTGCGTTGGCCGTTCAATAATCAAACGATGACGCATCTACAAGTTGGTTTCCGGCGTGGGCGGCTTCTCGCTCTTCGCTTCTTTCAGCAGCCGCTCGATGCGCTCCACATGCTCCTGCGAAAGATCCAGCGTGAAGTGCAGCTCCGGAACACGCCGCACCTGCAAGCGCTCCACCAACTCATGCCGGATGTATCCCATGGCATGCTCCAGCGCCTTGATCGCGTCGGTTTGCTCCTGGGCGTTCTCGCTCCCCACGCTCACGAACACCCGTGCGTGTTTCATGTCCGGCTGTACGCGCACATAGCTGACGGACACGCTCCCCTCCAGCCGGGGGTCCTTCAACTCGCCGACGAGCATAGCATTGACCTCGTGCGCGATTTCCTCGCCCACGCGTTCGTGACGATGATGGTCAGGGCTCATCTTTGTAACTTGCCTGGCTCAGAGTTCTCCCGTTTCGGAGTTCCTGCTTTCGGATCACTTTTCCCCGATAAGGCGTTTCTGCCGCGCATTTCGCTGTACAGAGTCACAATATCTCGATCGCATGCCCAACCACCAGCGGCCCCAGAATGCGGTCCGCTTCCGCCAAAACCTTCTGCAGCGCTTGTTCGACGTGCTGCTCTTCGTTCGATACCGTGACCACTCCTACCACGGAGCGCTGCCAGGTATCCATGAAATCCAGCTCCGCCACCGCTACGTTAAACTGCGCGCGCAAACGATCCTTCAAACTGCGCAGCACCTGCCGCTTGTCTTTCAAGGATTGGGCTTCGGCGATGTGCAGTTCCAAGGTCAGCAATCCAACCGGCATATACGGCTCCGAGCCTGCTCGCTTCAGAACTCTTTTGTTTTTGGAAGGGCGGCTTCCCCTCTTACGCGCTCATCCTTGTCAGGTAATTCTCTGGGCGCAAAGTGTGCCCCAGGAATCCCTCTTTCCCGATCCGCCAGCCCTACTTGCGGCCGGAAGGCCCGCTGCCCTGGCCTGCGGCTTCCGCAGCACTGATTTTCTGGACGCTGAAACATTCCAGAATGTCGCCTACCTTCACGTCGTTGAAATTGGCGATACCCAGGCCGCACTCGAACCCGGCGCGCACTTCGTTCACGTCATCCTTGAAGCGCTTCAGGGAATTCAATTTCGACGTATAGATTATCGTTCCATCCCGCACCACGCGCACCTGCGCATCGCGCTTCATGATCCCATCGAGGACGTAGCAGCCCGCCACCGTTCCCGATCCTTTGATGCGGAAGGTGTCGCGCACTTCCGCGCGGCCCAGGTAGGACTCCTGAATGACCGGCTCCAGCAGCCCTTCCATGGCCTTTTTGATTTCGTCCGAAACCTCGTAAATGATGTTGTGGGTGCGGATCTCAACCTTTTCTTGCTGCGCCAAATCCGCGGCCTTGCGGTCCGGACGAACACCGAACGCAATGATGACCGCTCCCGAGGCCGATGCCAGCAGCACATCGTTTTCCGTGACGGCCCCGACTCCCTGGCTGATGATCTTCAGTTTCACGCGATCATCCGAGAGCTTGGGCAGCATTTCGGCCAGCACTTCCGCGGAACCTTGCACGTCCGCCTTGATGACGATGGGGAGTTCCTTGACCTCGCCGGCCTTCAACTGCTCGTGCAATTGGTCCAGCGTAATTCTTCCGCCGGCACTTGCGCGCAGCGCCGCATCCCTCTGCTTGGACTGGCGGTACTCGACAACGTGGCGCGCCTTGGCCTCTTCCGTCACTTGAAAGTGATCCCCGGCTTCGGGGACGCCCTGCAAGCCCAGCACTTCCACCGGCGTCGAAGGCGGCGCGGTCTTGACGGGTCTGCCGCGCTCATCAAACATCGCGCGCACTTTGCCGAACACCGATCCGGCGATGAAGAAATCGCTGGTGTTCAGCGTGCCGTTCTGCACCAGAATCGTGGCCACCGGGCCGCGGCCCTTGTCCACACGGGACTCCAGCACCGTACCGCTTGCCGGCGCGTCCGGATTCGCCTTCAACTCGCGCAGGTCCGCCACCAGCAGAATGATCTCCAGGAGTTTCTCGAGGTTCTGGCGCTTTTTCGCGGAGACCTCCACGAATTCCGTGTCGCCGCCCCATTCCGACGGCATCAGCCCCAACTCCGTAAGCTGCCGCTTGACCCGCTCCGGCTGCGCCTCCGACTTATCAATCTTGTTCAGCGCGACGATAATCGGCACATTGGCGGCTTTGGCGTGGTCAATCGCTTCGCGCGTTTGCGGCATGACACCGTCATCCGCGGCCACCACCAGGACCACGATGTCCGTGACCTTCGCGCCACGCGCTCGCATGCGCGTAAACGCTTCGTGACCCGGGGTGTCCACGAACACCACGCTTTTTCCTTGCACCAGCACCTTGTACGCGCCGATGTGCTGCGTGATGCCGCCCGCCTCGCCCCCGGCGACGTCCGCTTCCCGGATGGCGTCAAGCAAACTGGTTTTCCCGTGGTCCACGTGGCCCATCACCGTAACCACCGGCGGCCGCGGCCTCAGGTTTTCCTTGGTTTCTTCCTTCGCAACTTCCAACACCATTTCTTCTTCGAAAGACACCACACTAACTGTCCCATTAAACGATTGCGCCAGGTCTGTCGCCGTGGGCACGTCCAGCGCCTGGTTGATGCTCGCGAAGACGCCGCGATCCAGCAAAGTCTTCAGCAAATCCTTTGCGCGAATGTCCAGCTTCTCCGCCAATTCGCGGATGGTGATGCCTTCCGTCAGGGTCACTTCACGCGGGGCACGAGGTTCCGGCGGCGCAATCGTCGCTGCGGCCACACCTCGGCCGCCCGCGCCCTGCCGTTGGCGCGTCGGATGCAGTTTGCGCTCGCCCTCCATCTCCCGCTTGTCCGCCATCGGGCGCTGGCGCTGCGTGGGCCTCCGCGCATAGAGCGGTTTGCCCGGCTCCGCCTTTACCGGCATCTTTTCTGGAAATGGCGGTAACATCCCTGGCCGGCCGGGCGCGCGTGTGCCGGGACGCGATCCCGTCGGCGCCGCGCCAAGCCTTTGACCAAACGGATGGCCTGTTTCGCCCGGGCCACCTGGACCGCCAGGGCGCGAGGTACGTGGCCGCCCACCCTGTCCAGACTGTTGCGGACGCATCGGCTGACCGGGTCGTGGCCCGCTTGGGCGCTGGCCGCTGCCCGGCACCGTGCCGGGAACTGGCCCGCGGTTGCCGGTGGGCAACGGGCGGGAAGGAACTTGTGTGCGTGCTGGTGCACCAGGAGCTGCGGCCGCTGGACGCGCTGCCATCGGTTGCTTGCCGGGCTGCGCTGGACGTCCTGCCGGCGGCGCTCCACTGGGGGCTGGACGCGCTGCAACCGGTTGTACCGCGGGAGCGGCAGGCCGGGGCGGGTGCGCGGGCGCTGGCCTTGGAGCCGCAGCAGGTGCGGGAACAACAGCAGGGGCCGTTGGCCTCGCTGCCACTGCACCTGGAACCGCTGTGGGTGCTGCCGATGCCGCTGGCCGCGCAACGGGCGCGGCGGGGGCCGGTGCAATACTTGGCACCGATGGAACTGCATGCGGCGCGACCGGAGACGCCGCTGGATGAGCAGCGGGCGCATGTACCCCAGGCGCATGTGCTGCCGGTATCCCAGTAACTGGTGCTGCGGGTTTCGCCGGAACCGCGGTTGCTGCATGCAGCCCGGGGCGCCTTTGCGCCGCCTTAGCCGCCGCTTCCTTTGCCGCACGTTCCGCATCGGCCGCTGCTTCGGCGTCGGCAATACCCTTCAAGTGGTGCCGGACCTTTTCCGCAGCTTCGACGGTGATCGAACTGGAATGCGTTTTCTTTTCCGTTACGCCAAATCCAGGAAGAAGGTCAATGATGGCTTTAGCTTTGACCTCGAGTTCGCGGGCGAGTTCATTGATGCGGACTTGGGATGCGTCACTCATGCTTCGTTAGGAACTTTCCTCTTCCTGCTGTTTCGCCGGAGCTTGCGCTTCCGCGGATGCAGCGGCCGCGGAGGTAGCCTCGGCGGCAGGTTCTTCGGCTTCGGATATTTTTTTGGCGGCAGGTTGCGCCGCGGCCTCGGTCCCGGGTTCGGCGCTGGCTTCGCTGGCCGGTTCACTTGCGCCTTCGGCTGCTGGGGCCGGCGCGGCTTCCGTGCCTTCCGCAGGGGCTTCCGCCGGCGCCGCCGCCGCGGCGTCTCCGCTTTCGTAGAAGCGGTTCACCGCTTGATAGATTTTGTCCACCATCTTCTCGCCGATGCCCGGAATTTCCATCAATTGCTCCGGCGTCATCCCGGCGAGTTTTTCGAGTGAGGTGATTCCCGCCGCTTCGATCTTCTCGATGGTCTTCGGGCCGACACCCGCCAGCACCGTGAGTGGCGTCACCGCCGTGGTCAACGCCGTCATCTGCTCTTCGATCTCGCGACGCTTTTCTTCTTCGCTCTTGATGTCGATGTCCCAGCCAATCAGCTTGCTGGCCAGCCGCACGTTCTGGCCCTTTTTCCCGATGGCCAGGGAGAGTTGCGAATCCTCCACGATCACTTCCAGCTTCTTGGTCTCCGGATCGACGATCTGCACGCGCGTCACTTTGGCCGGGCTCAAGGCCTTCTGCGCAAAAGCCACCGTCTCTTCGCTGTAGGGAATGATATCGATCTTCTCGCCGCGCAACTCGCGGATGATGGATTGCACGCGCATGCCCTTCATGCCCACACAGGCACCCACGGGATCGACGTCTTTGTCGCGGCTGGCCACAGCCACCTTGGTGCGCTCGCCCGCTTCCCGCGCCGCCGCGCGGATTTGCACCGTGCCGTCGTAAATTTCCGGCACTTCCATCTCAAACAGCCGCTGCACCAGCGCCGCGTCGGCGCGCGATACGATTACCTGCGGACCCTTGGCCGCACGGTCCACCGTGCGGATCACCACGCGCAGGCGTTCGCCGATGTTGTAGGTTTCCAGCTTGGACTGTTCGCGCTTCGGCAAACGCGCTTCCGTTCGCCCCATGTCCACGATCAGATCCGGGCCTTCCGCACGCTTCACGATCACGGTGACCAGTTCGCCCGCGCGGTTGTGATACTCGTTGTAAATGGTGTCGCGTTCCGCTTCCCGCACCTTTTGCAAGATCACCTGCTTGGCCGTTTGCGCCGCGATGCGCCCCAGCACGTCCGTGGGCTTGTTGGTCAGGATTTCCGTGCCTACTTCGGCATTCGGATTTTTCTTTTTTGCATCCGCAACGCTGATTTCCCGCTTGGGGTCGGCCACTTCCTCAACTACGGTGAGCACCGAAAACACGTCCACCTGGCCGGATTCCGCGTTGAACTTTCCGCGCAGGTCTTCTTCCGTCTTGTAAAACTTGCGCGCGGCAACCACCATGGCGTCTTCGATGGCGGAGATCACCACCTCCGGCTCGATATGCTTCTCGCGGCTGAGCATCTCAATTTGTTGGTAAAGAAGATTCGCCATTTCCTGTTCCTAAAATTCGACCACTAAGTTAGCTTTCCGAATCGTCTCCAAGGGTATTTCCACCACTCGTGCTTCCTTGCCCTTCAACTCCATGCGGACTTTTCCTTCCGTGAATCCCTTCAACCGCCCTTCAAAAAACCGGGCCTCGCCGATGGGCTCGTTGGTCGTAATCTTCGCCAGGCGGCCCGTGAAGCGCTCGAAATCCCCGGCCTTTTTCAGCGCGCGATCCATTCCTGGTGAACTGATTTCCAGGATATAGCCCGGGCCGGGTACCAGTTCTTCCACATCCAGAATCACGCTCAACTGCTGGCTGACCCGCTCGCAATCCGCGTGACTGATCTTGGGGAAGGGGTCGGGCAGCGTTCCGCCCTCGGCCGCCTCCGCGGGCTTCGCCGGTGGCAACCGGTCGATGTACACCCGCAGGAAACGCTGCTTACCGATCTTCCATTCGACATCCACGACTTCCAAGCCCGCCGAACGCGCTACCCGTTCGGCGGCCTCGCGGACCTTTTCCAAATTCACGCAGAGACTCCCCGGCCTAAGCCGGTCTCAAGCTCGTTCCCACCGGCGGCAACAAAAAAGTGGGCTTGCGCCCACTCTATGGTGCGACCCGTTTCAGAGCGAAGAGTCAGTATATTCCCGCAGCACGGTAAAAGCAAGGCACCCAGGGGCCTGGACACAGGAATTCTGGCCGACCCAGGAAGGAGAAGCTCGCCACATATCGGTGTCCCTTGATAGGTTCAATCCTTGCGGTCCCTTCATTTGACCCGGGCAAACCAGTTCTTTCTGGCTCCCTTCCTATCTTTAATCTTGCTAACGACTTGTAATATTTGCGTGCCCCTGCTTCCCCCATGAACCGCGCCGGCGTATGCTTAGTGGGAGCGTGTGTGTTGAGCGGAGGGGAGGGGCTCGGAATGCCCGCCAGGTTTCTGTACATGCTGCCGCTGGTTCGCGCCGCAGCGTTGGGGTTTGCTTTTGTTCTCTTGTCGGTTCCTCTCTGGGGTCAGCACCCTGTCATGCCGCCAACTGCCGAATCACCCGCCGACCTTTTGAACAATCCTGATTTTGAACTCGACATCTTCGTCCGTGACCAGCACGGAAATCCTCTCGATGTTGCGGCTGCCGTGCACCTCTCTTCCGCGCACTTGAACTATAACGCCATCGTGCCCACGCAAGGCGCATCCGCGGCCCATTTTTTCAACCTCGGGTTCGGCGAATACGAGGTGGAAGTGACTTGCCCCGGTTTCCGCAGAACGACAGAACATTACAGATCCGGGTTCAGTCACGGAAGCCTGCCCCTATATATCTATCTTCTCCCGGAATCCGTGCCGGCCGACCCGGCAAGCCCCTTTGGCGGCTTGATTCTACGTCAGGAACTCCGTGCTGAAATGCAGTTGGGTATAGGGGCCTTGAACCGCGATCGTTACGAAAGTGCCAGAAAAACCTTTGCCAGGCTCTTGCGGAAGGCCCCCGGCAATTCCGACCTCGTTTATTTTCTGGGCGAGACGGAACTCGGTTTGCAACATCCCGATGTGGCCCGTGAAGATTTCCAGCGCTCCCTGGCCCTGGACCCTAACAACGAATTGGCTCTCGTTTCACTGGGCCAAATGCAATTGCAGGGCGGCGCACCCGCGGATGCGGTCATCCCACTGGAAAAAGCGGTGTCCCTGGGGCGCGCGGGTTGGCACGCTGACTTCGAATTGGCCTCCGCCTATTTCCAGCTCCACCGTTTGAGCGAGGCCGAATCCGCGGCTTCTCGCGCTGTTTCTCTCGCCAAGGAAAAGGGCGCGACTTCCCTGTTCCTGCTCGGGGAGATTCAATACGCCGAGGGCAAGCGCGCTGATGCGAAACAAAGCTGGGAATCCATTCTGAAGCTCTTTCCAAAGGACTCCGCGGTATTCACAACCAGAAAAATGCTGGGGCGCTTGGAGAGCGAAGGACTAGATTCTGGTCCCGCGTCCGAAGCGAGCCTTCCGCCTCCACCTGCGCCGGACACGAATCCGGTCACTTTCGTTGAAATTCCCTGGGCTCCGCCGGATACCGATAACGCCGTTTACGATGTTGCTCCCCAGGCGAATTGCAAGGCCGCAGCAATTTTGGATGGCGCACTGGACCGGATGAACTCGGAATTGGCCGATTTTGAAAAATTCACGGCCACCGAGCATATCGAACACCAGGACATTGACCGCTACGGCTGGCCGGGAGCGGTGAAGTCGCACGATTTCACGTATGTCGTTTTCGTTCATCCCCTCCGGAAGAACTCGTTCTATCTGGAGGAATTTCGCGATGGGGAAGTTGACCTGTACGGTTTTTCCGATGTCATCATCAGCACCGGCCTCAACACTCTGGGTGTGAATGTCCTGCAACCGTATTATCGCGAGCGCTTCAATTATTCCTGCGAAGGACTGGCCAAATTGCGCGGGCAGGCGGCCTGGCAAATTCACTTCGAAGAGAAGCGCGACGCGAAAGCTGGAGGTGTCCGAACGTGGCGTGCGGGTAACACCACGTATGACATCGCGATCAAAGGACGCATTTGGATCTCCAGCGCGAGTTATGCCGTCCTCCGTATTGAGAGCGATCTCCGGGATCCCGTCGCCCGGCTTGGGCTGACCAAAGATCATCTCCTGGTCGACTATGGCCCCGTCAATTTCGCTGCACGAAACGCGCAACTCTGGCTGCCCTGGAGCGCCGACATGTACATGGAGCTCCGCGGCAAGCGCTACCACCACAGGCACTTCCTGAGCGACTATCTGCTCTTTGATGTTGACACGACCCACAAGATCGGAAAACCTGCAGAACCCCCGCCGCCAGCCGCTGAGTCTGCTCCTTAGCCGGCAGCAAAGCATCGCGCGGAAAACAAAAAAGGGCTGCCGCCTTCCCCAGGCCGCAACCCTCTTCCGCTTTGCAATTTTCTGTCGCCGCTGCTTACGGCTTCGGCGCCGGCTTCGGCGTGTTCGCCGCCGGCCTGGTTGCCGGTGCCGTGCCAGCCGCCTTTATCGGATACGCTTGATCGTACAGCTTGATGATTTCCTGGGTGATATCGATATTCGACGAGGCATACAGAATGGGCGAACTCTGTGCCGACGTATCGAACACCGCCACGTATCCATTCTCCCGTGAATAGCGGTCCAGCACGTCTATCATCTTCCGCCCGATGCGGTCCACCACCTCGCCCTGCGCGGCCTGTGCGTCCTCGTTGAGTTCGTTGTTCTTGCGGTCAAGCTGAGCAGCCAGCCGTTGGCCCTGTGTTTGCGCCCGGGCTTTTTGCTCGTCGCTCCAGGTGGTCTGGTTCGCAGCGAGCTGCTGCCGCAGATCGTTGATCTGCTTGTTGAGGTTTTCCAGTTCGTTCTGTCGCGGCGCAAACTGCGATTGCAATTCCGCGGATGCCTGCTTACCCTCGGCGGTGGACGCAATCGCCTGCCGTATGTTGATCACCGCCACTTTTGTCCCGCTGGCGGCGCCAGCCGTCGTGGTCCCCTGCGCCCAGACAGCCGCCGTTCCCAGCAGGCAAGCAACGCTCAGCGCAGCCGTGCGAATCATGTTTCTCGAATTCACTGTATTCTCCTTGTTGTTCTCCGGGCCGCTCATCCATTTCCGCGGTTGGGCGGCGTGGAATGTCAACCCTTTGCGTTTTTAACCGTCGACCGGTCGCAATCTTTCCTGATCCCTGTGGAGCGAAGACAATCGGGTTGTCTGCGAGTCCTTCCGGGTTCCCACCCGCGCTTCCCGGCACCATGGTGCCCTCGCGGGCTCCGGCAGCCACAGTACAAACACAAAAGTATAGCGGACTTGTAGATATACCCGCAATCACTATGCCTTCTCACTTCATTCCCGCAACTTAATCGCCCGGTCTCCCCGGCTCGCTCTGCTGTTACTTGGGTAAAGCCAGCAACAGCACGCGGTTGTTATTCTGGTCCGCAATCACCGCGGTGTTGAACCAATTGTCCACCGCCACGGCAAATTGCGATTGGCTGGTGATCCCCAGCGTCTGGCGTGTCTTGAGGTTCTGCACATCGACAATCGAACTCGTATTCGATGTCGAATTGATGGTCAGCAATGTCCCCGTCTGGTAGTTGTAGCCCAGCGAGTACGGGTTGAATCCCACCCGGATCGTATTCGTCGACCCGGTATTCGGATCGAACACAAATACCGCGTTCTGCTGAGTTGATGTCGCGTAGAACACGGCGTCAGAGGGCGTCGGATTGAAGGCGGGCGCCGGGTCGAAGACAATGCCCGTGAGGCTCGCCGTCAGCGAAGCCACCGAAGCGGTCGTGCTGCGAACCGGCACGGGCCCAGAGAGCGCCACCACGTCAATTCCCGCCGAAGCACTGCTTGTGCCGGTGTTCTGCAGGTTCGTAACTGCCGCAATCGCCTGGTCGGGACTGATTGCAATGGCGGTCGGCGGTCCGCTCAAAGCCACGGTTGTCGCCACGGGTACCGTGGTCGTGACGGCCCCCGGCAACAGCACGGTCAAGTCGATCGAAGACAGTGTGTTCGATCCGGCGTTAGCCACCAGCGCCAGTGCGCGATCCTGATCGATCGCCACGCCCAGCGGGGCGAGTCCAACCACCACGCTGTTGGTGGTTGTCGTGGTCGTACCGGAGGTGATTGTAATTGGCACCACCGCCGCCAGATACGGCGGATTGTAGTGATTGTAGTCGATGATGGAGGCAGTTCCGTTCGGTGTATCTCCGCTGTTCGCCACAACTGCATATCCCAGCCGCGGGATCACCGCCACTCCCAGCGGATTGTTTCCGACCGTCACCGTCGTCAGCACCGAGCCGTACGGCACAGTGGTGCTCGGCGTCTTGAAGCCCAGCGGATCAATCGTAATCAACGATACGCTGTTGCACGCGTAGTTGGTCACGAAGGCAATGTGCAGCGAATCGTCAATGGCCACGCCTTCCGGCCCCTGCGGAAATGTAGCTGTTGGCGCGCATACGGGAGTTAAATTCAGCACGCCCACGGCGTACAAATCAATGGAGTTCGAGACCACGTTACCCGCCACCACATCGAGCGCGAAATCATGCGCCACCGTGAACACGGATGCGTCAATGCTTACATTGATTTGGCTATCGGTCGGTTGTCCCAAAACCGTTACGCCGGTCGAGCTGCCGTCCAGGCGAACAACCGGTGTGCCTCCACCGGAGAGGAAACCTTCCCCGTTAATCTGCAACGTCGCCGTCTGCCCCAGTTGCACCGCCTGCGGCATGCAGGAGTTGATCGCGCTGGTCGGATCGCAGATTGTGGCGGGTGCGCTGCCCAGTGCCGGCTGCGCACTCGGAACCGCCGCGCTTGGACTGGTCACTTGCAGCGTCTGCACGTACACCTTCTTAAATAAATTGCCGGGATCGAGGTTCATATAGCTGACCGTGTTGCTCCCGGCGTTCGCTGCCAGCACGAACCTCGACTTGGGGTCGTAAATCATCGGGCCATTGACTGTTACCGCTGTCGTCTGCCCTGCGGGCGTGTACGAGCCTGAGCCCACCTGTCCCGTCGAGATCGCCGCAATGATGCGGTACGGCGACGTGCCGGTCCCGGTGAGGGCGGCGCTGCCCGGATTGATCAGCGAAATAGCATTACCCGGATCACTCGGCCCCGAGAGTGTGTTCGGATCATACGCCACCAGCACATTGGTGAACGGATCGAAGGAGATTGAGCGGAAGCCGAGTTCCGGCGCCCCAGCCGGCGTCGGCGTACAGCCGTTGCAGCTTCCAGCCGTCAACGTCACTGATGCCGTCACCGCCTCATCCTGTGTGCCGATGAAGGTAATCTGCGCCGAACTGGCGTTCGGGTCCGCAAACGCCAACGTGCCCGTCGTCGGGTTGATGGCCGCGCCAGTCACGTTGGGTGTCACATTAAACGAATAGTACGGCGTGCCATACTGCACCGTCCCCGGATTGCTCGCTGTGTTCGTGTTGTCTTCGTTATCGGCAGAGGACGAGTATTGTGGTTGCGCATACTCGAACGTCCACGCGTCACTCACGCTGCCCGGGATTACCTGGTAGGTTCCATTCAAATCCGCCGGCAGTAACCCGGCGATGATTACCGTGCCACCCAAGGCGGGGTTAATCCCATGGGGCGTCAGCGTGACGATCTTTACGATGCCATCCGTGCGCACCGCGCCGCTGGTGGTCGTCGTTCCCCCTGGGGCGATCTGCGCGGACACACCTTGCTGCAACAGATCCACCACCGAATCCGAGCCCGCACCACCCGGGGTCACATACGCGACCGGCGCTCCCGGTTCCATCACCACTTGCGGCGTGCTTCCCGTGACCATGGAAACCGGCGCGAGCACACACGGCGGTTTCTGGACGCTGGAATTGCTGAAGCATGTGTGCGTATCACTGCCGTCCAGGTTCGGGTTCACATCCACAATGAATCCGATATTGGTGTTTTCATAGGCGAGCGCCGCCAAGTGCGTCCCGGGATCGACACCGACCGCATACGGCGTCGGCTGTGTCGTTGCCGTCTGTTGCAAAAGCGAATTCAAATCCACGGGAATGGATCCGATGGCCGTGATGTTCGTGCGTGAGATCGCATACAAGTACAGCTTGCTGTCTCCGGTGCTGACCACCACTCCAAGGTCCTGGCCGCTGTAACCCGGAATATTGATCTGATTATCAAGCGCCACACTGGTCGGTGAGCTTCCCGTTGTCATCGTCAAGCTCACCGCCGGAACCGGCGCCGAACCCGTCAGGTCGATCAATTGCAGCGCGTTCGTGCCCTGTTCCGTTAGCACCGCGAAACCCTTCGTCGAGTCCAGAGCAATGCTGCTAGGTAACGCGTTCGCGGCTCCCAGGCTAAAACAAGGAGGATACGAAGACTGTGGGACAGGAGCACCGGCGCAAGGAACACCCAACGGATTCGGAGTGAAATTCGTGAACGTGGGCTGCACGGCCACGTTGGTCGTGGCCGTCGGAAAGGGCGGCTGCAACCCCTGCGGGGCGTCACTTACCACGGATACCTCGTACAGCCCCGGATTCTGCAAGGTGCTTCCCTGCGGGTTACCGACAATTTGGCGTGGACCGGAGGAAGGGTACGAACTGCTCGCCGACCCGTCCAGGAGTAATTCCACGATCGGCGAGTTTGTGCCCCCGAAATACCCTCCGTCCATGGTAATGTTGGCGTTCTGGCCTTGCGGAAAGCTGTCGGGCGACACGGCCACCAACGCCGGGCTGGCATACGCAATGGTCAGCGGACAGGAGATGTTGCTGGTGGCGGTTGATCCGTCCGCATTGGGCACGTTTGTGCAGGGGTATATTGCCGTCTCACTCCCCGGAATCCCGGTAATTTCGATCTGTGCGGTTCCTGGAACCGCCAACTGGGTGGAGGTCAGTTCGATTCGCGTCATGATCGAAGCGCCGCAGGTCACCACCGGCGTCACCCCGCTGGCGCTGGCTGTGCAGTACGCCAATGAAATGGGAATCGTGAAGATGTTGGTCGAAACGATGGGGAGCCCCTGCGTTTGCCCGGGCGGAATGAAGAATATCTGCGTCGAGTTGAGCAGGTTCTCGGCGTTCAGATAGATGTTCGCGTAAGTGCTGCCCGCCGCGACCGTGGATGGGAAAATCCCCGCAAAGTTGATGGAATTATTCGTGGCGCTGACCAGGGTGATCTGGGCATAGGTGTAGTTCTGGGGAGCAACACTCTTCCACATGACCAGGTACACCGTCGTCGGACTAACGGTCGTGCTCCCTGCCGGTGTGGTGGCGGTTGGTAGCACTGCCGGTGCGGTATAGATTCCGTTGTTGCCTGCATCCATTGTTCCGCAGGTCGGACTGCACGTCACCGCCAGGGGATTGGCCGTATCGTTGTTCGTGTTCGTGGTATCGCCCGGGTTCGGCTGCACTAACTTCCAGCTCAGACCAAGCGCCGGCGCATTCTCCAGCGATGCCGTGAAGGCCTCGGTCGCTGGCGGCGTCAATCCCACGGGAATCGTTACCGATAGTGGCGAAAGAGAAGCGCGAATCCCGGAATCCAGCGTCACTATGGCGGTCGCGGTCTTCTTGTTGTCCGCGTCCGCTGTCGCGGTAAAAGTGAGCGTGGGCGGAGGACTCGGAAAATTAGCCAACGTAGGCGCTGTGTAGGTAAGAACGTTGGATCCGTTCGTCGTGGTAATCACCCATGTGCCGATCGAGCCGCCGTTCATGCTCTGCCCGCTGGTGCAAGATCCCGTCACCGCCGCAGGGTTCTGGTTCGACGCTGTCGGCAGGGGCGTATAGGAATAAGTACACGGCCAGGTTGTCACCGTCGTGATCGTACTCCCGGCTACCGTCGCGGTAAATGTCTGCACCTGTCCGGCAATCACGAGTTCCGCGGGAGGACTGACGGTTATCGTGACCACGTTCACGCCTGTACTGCTGCATCCGCCCAAGAACACGGCCGTGCACGCGAATGCCACTACTGCGCAATTTACGATCTTACGCCACTCCATAACACACTTCTCCTCCATGCCAGTGCCGCGGGTATCCCCCGCGCACCTTGTTGCTGAATCTCGATTGATGAATCTCATAATCGTGCTTTCTTCTCTTACCCGCTGCCCAATTCTCCCCTTGGCCTCTCTGCCGGATCGCTGCTTTGCCGCCTCTTTCACTATTTCCCTAACTTCCGTGCCTGCCCGAAAAAGTCCGCAATCCCGGCATCCTGCTAGAACGTCCGGCTGACCGTGAATCGGAACGTGCTCCGTGGCTCAAAGTAATCCAGGCGTCCTGGATTCACCAGGTACGGTGAAAGCGGAGTCAGGATAATCGGATCGCAACTGTTCGGCTTCAACGGATCGGTCAGCCCCAGCACCCGGCATTGCAGGTACAGGTTAGTCATATTGATACTATCGAAGGGCGCCACGATCGTCTGATGAAACCGCACCGGATTATAGGCCCAGTAGAGCCGGAACGGCGCTTGCACGATGGGCAGGTTGATATTGAACTCGATACCCGTGGACGCCCGCGGATGGAAGTTGGTGCCTGGCGCGATTTGCAACTGCGACTGCTGGTTCACCAGCGGGAATTGGGAATTGATGTTCGCCACTCCCGTCGGGTCCAGTCGCAACGCGCTCTTGTCCAATATCCCCGTGGTGCCCGCATCCGCGAACAGCGTCACGCTCACCGGCCCCGCAATGGGGATGCGGTACTCAAAATTTCCCACTCCCTCCATATCGCCACCCGGCCACACGATCGTGTTCACCAGCAGGGGTACGACGAGCGACCCTGTCCCGCCTCGATACGGGAACGATATCGTCTCGTCCACCACGCTGGGGATGTACGACACCGGCGAAATCCCGCGAATATCAAACCCGCGGATGTCGTTTTCCCCGCCCATGTAGAACCGGCTGTACGGGGGCACTTCCTTCCCGCCATATCCCGTCGTGAACGCGCCCAGGAACCTCACCCCAACCGCATTCCGCCGCTTATTGATCGGGTGGAAATATTTGAACTCCCCCGTGTTCGTGATGGTGTTGACGTTTCCGCCGATTGGTCCGCCCGTGAACGCCAGCGAATAGAAGTAGCTTTTCCCCGATGTCGCGTTGATGGGGTTGTTGATTGCGTTGTGATTGATCGTTGCGGTGACCGTGCTGGCCAGGATTCCGTTCAACGCGCTTGGCCCCGCGATGCTCTGATACTGCAATTGCGTGAACAGCAGGTTGGAGGCCTGGTTGTAGGTCGTGATGTCCGTTCGCGTTAAGCCGTACGTCAAACCAAGGCGCGTAAACGCGCGCCGCTTCAGCGGGTAACTCGCGAACATCGTGAATCCCGTGCTGTTTTGGTTGTAGTCCTGAATGTATTGCGGGTTGATGCTGACTGCTGCCCCCGTCAACAGCGCCGCCTGCTGTGCCTGATTGAATTTGTACAACGACGAAAACACCGTGAAGCCGCTCGAAATGGGGCGGTCAAAGAGGTAGGGTTCCGTGAATCCGAACATTGCGCTGCGCTGATACTGCCCCAGTTGCGCCGAAAGGGTCAGCGTTTCGCCCAGTCCCAGGAAGTTGTTCGTCTGGTAAGTCAGCCCGACGAATCCTCCCATCAACCCGCTGACGCCCCCCTGCAAGCCAATCGATTGCTTGCCCTTTTCCTTCAACTTCAGCAGCAGGTCGACGGTGCCCTCTTTCGGGTTGCGCTTGATTTCCACGGCCTTGTCCGCATCCAGCTTGTCGAAATAGTCCAACTGGTTGAGGCGTAAAATACTGACTTCCCAGGCGTGCTTGTCGAACAGCGAGCCTTCGTCAAGCAGCAACTGGCGCCGGATCACTTTGTCTCGCGTGGTGGTATTTCCGATGAAATCAATGCGCCGGACGTAGTACTGCTTGCCTTCCTCGAATTTCATGGTCACGTCAATGCGCTTGGCTTCTTCGTTGATATCCATTTCCGGGGTGGGCACAAAGTCGATGAAGCCGTAGCGCCCGTAAATTTTTCCGTAATCCTCGAGCGCTTTGCGTATTTTGGCGGAAGAAAAAATGTCTCCCTGTTTCAGCGGGAACACGTTCTTCAGCGCGTCCACCTTCAAGGAAAGCCCCTTGTCCGGATCGCTGCTGGCGATTTTCAAGGTGCCCATGCGGTAGCGCTCGCCCTCATCGATCGGGATGGTCATGTTGACCGCCTTCCCGCTCGTTCTTCCCGTGAGTGGTACGCCCAACCGCCAGCCTTCCGTATCGACATTCTCCAGGATGGGGTCCTTCACCAGCACCTTGAAATACCCGTTGTCCGTGTACAACCCGCGGATGCCCACTTCGATGTCTTCGATGAGCTTGTCGTGATCGTAAGTCTTGGTCAGCACATCGATTTCCGTAATGTGCAAGGGAATCGCGTACGGCCGGTCGTTGTGCATCGCCCGGATCAATTTCCTGCGGCTGAAGACGTGGTTCCCCGTGAACTGGATCTTGCCGACTTTGACCTTTGGCCCTTCGTTGATTTTGAAGACCAGAATCACCGCGTTACTCGAGGCAATCCGCTCGTACTGCGGGGTCACCGTGGCGAACTGTCGGCCATGCTCTCCCAGCAGTTCCTTCAACACGACTTCCGCTTTCTTGATGCGCGTGGGGTCAAACTGGCTCTCCACCGTCAACCCAACCTTCTTTTCCTTAAACCGGTCCAGGATGTCGGACTCGGAAATCGACTTGATCCCGTCATAGCGGATGCGTCGGATCACCGGCCGCTCTTTCACTTCCCAGGTAATGATCTTGCCGCCCGGCTTGTCCGCCGAATCTTCCACCTGCAACTTGACATCCTCAAAAAACTGCGTGTTCCACAGCGCAATAAAATCCCGTCGCAGCGCCTCTTCGTTGTAGGGATCGTTCTCGCGGGTGAAGATGCGTGCATTCACCGTGTCCCTCCGGATGCGTCGGAGCCCATTCCATTCGATGCGCTGGATAAACTCCTGCGCCTGCGCTTGATTGCTCTGCGCTTGCGCCGCGGCGCCAAGGTAATCCTCAATCTTTTCCTCAAACGTGGTTTCATTCAGGGAGGCATGCAAGAGGTAGGTAGGTTTGTTATCGCGGGAATGCTCTTCCAGGTTGCGGGCAAGAGTGGGGAAACCAGAGAAATTGGGCCCTGCAAGTAAGAATAAGAACATCGCTAATACGGCGACACGACCGCCAAATGCACGCGGCGCGTCCATTTCTGAGATAAAACAGACTATCCTTCGAGCGGCCATTGATCGGCTCAAGGCCGCGCCCCCAAATCCAAGATGTTTTTCTCCTGCCAGACCCGGCGTGGGCTGGCCGCACGCGCATCCCTGAGCGATTCCCTACCGGGCGAAGCGCTTCGCGATCACACGTTGTTGCGTCAGATTCGCTAGTGGACGACCGGGGTTGCCTCGACTACGGGCCGGAATGCGAGGCCTTCCCCCGCGACATAGATCTGCAATGTCGCTGGCCTCTGAATTCCCCCTTGGATCAGAGCCTCGGAGAGCGGATCTTCCACATATTTCTGCAAAGCCCGCCGCAGCGGCCGCGCACCATAATTGCGGTCCGCACACGTTTTCTCCAAGATCCACTGGCGTGCTTCCGGCGACAAGACCACCTGCACCTGCCGGTGAATCAGCGTGTCGTTCAGCTGGCCGACCAGTAGATCGATGATGCGGAGCAGGTCATCGTCGCCCAAAGGATTGAAAAGGATCACTTCGTCCAGCCGGTTCAAGAATTCCGGGTTGAACGCGCGCTTTACTTCACCCAACACCAGATCTTCCATGCTCTTCAGGCTGGCCTCATCGATGCCCGCCTGAAATCCGATCGAGGTGCGCTTTTGCAAGTGCCGCGCACCCAGATTCGAAGTCATGATGACGATGGTGTTCCGGAAATCTACAGTATTGCCGAGGCCATCCGTCAACTGTCCGTCCTCAAACACTTGCAGCAGGATATTAAAGATGTCGGGATGCGCCTTTTCAATCTCGTCCAATAGGATAACCGAATAAGGCGTGCGGCGCACGCGCTCCGTCATCTGCCCGCCCTCTTCGTAGCCCACATACCCTGGCGGCGCCCCGATCAGCTTGGAAACGGAGTGCTTCTCCATGAATTCCGACATGTCGAAGCGGATCAGCGATTTCTCCGATCCGAACAGGAATTCCGCCAGCCGCCTGGCCACCTCCGTCTTCCCGACGCCCGTCGGGCCCAGGAAGAAGAAGCAACCCACCGGCCGCAACGGCGACTTCAAGCCCGCCCGGCTCCGGCGGATGGCCCGCGCCAGCGCCGTGATGGCCTTGTCCTGGCTGATCACCCGCTTGTGCAGCTCCGGCTCGATGCGCAACAGTTTCTGCTGTTCGTCTTCCTTGATGGAGGTGACCGCCACGCCCGTCCACCGCGAGACGACCTCTTCGATGTCTTCCCGCGTGACGATTCCCGTGGACGCGTCATCCAGTTTGTAGCGCTCCCGCAAGCCGCGCAGGTTTTCCTTCTCTTTGCGCTCTTCCTCGGAATAAAAGCGCGCCTTCTCGAATTCGTGAGCGGCAATCGCCGATTCCATGCGGTGGGTGATGAATTTCACGCGCTTCTGCACTTCGCCGACTTCCTCCGGCACGGAGGCCTGGCGGAGCTTCACGCGCGCGCCCGCTTCATCGATCAGATCAATGGCCTTGTCCGGCAAAAACCGGTCGGGAATGTAGCGGTTCGACAGGTAGACGGCATAGCGCAGCGCTTCGTCCGTGTAGCTCACCGCATGGAACTTCTCGTAGCGCTCGCGCACCCCGCTGATTACCAGAATGGCTTCGTCTTCGCTAGGCGCCGGCACCTTCACGGCCTGGAAGCGGCGCTCCAGCGAACGATCCTTTTCCACCGATTTCCGGTATTCTCCCGGCGTCGTCGCACCGATGCACTGAATCTCCCCGCGGGAAAGCGCCGGCTTCAGAATATTGGCCGCGTCCAGCGATCCTTCCGCCGAACCCGCTCCCACCAGCGTGTGCAGCTCGTCGATGAACACGATGGCGTTCTGACTCTCCATCAATTCCTTCATGATGGTCTTCAGCCGCTCTTCAAATTGCCCGCGATATTTCGTGCCCGCAACGATTAACGACAGGTCCAGCGAGAGAATGCGCTTGTCGGAAAGGAACGGCGGCACATCTCCATCCGAAATGCGTTGCGCCAGTCCTTCGACAATGGCCGTCTTGCCCACGCCGGGTTCCCCGATCAATACCGGATTGTTTTTCGTGCGCCGGCACAGTATCTGGATCACCCGCTCCACTTCGTTCTCGCGTCCCACCAGCGGATCGAGCGCCCCTTCGGAGGCCGACTGCGTCAGGTCGCGGCTGAACTCCGCCAGCAGCGACGTTTCCTTTGGCCGCGCCGCCGCCGTCTTCTCGCCGGTCGTCCGCTGCAGTTCCTCGCGCAACGCCGAAAGCCGCAAGCCGCGCTCCATCAAAATCTCCGCGCCAAAGCACTTTTCTTCCCGCAGGATGCCCAGCAGCAGGTGCTCCGTCCCCACATGCTTGTGGCCCAAGCGCTCCGCCTCTTCCGCCGCCATGTTCAGGATGCGCTTGCACTCCGCGCTCAATGGAACTTCCACCGACGTGGAAATCCTCTCGCGAATCGTGATCCGCGCTTCGATCTCTTTCCGAATGGATTCGATGGAGCCCTGCTGCCGCAGGAAGCGGTTGGCCAGCGCCTTGTCTTCTCGCATCAGACCCAGCAAGAGGTGCTCGGTCTCGATGTACGGGCTGCCGTACTGGCTGGCCTCATACCTGGCGAAAAAAATGACGCGCCGCGCCTTCTCTGTATATCGTTCGAACACGATTAGCTCGCTTCTCCCCCGGGGGTTCCCCTCGCCTCGGCTTTCACCGCGCGAGTCCGCAGAATGCCGTGTTCCAGCCCCAATATGCGGTCGCACCGTTCCGCCAGCGCCAGGTTATGCGTCGCGATCAGCGACGTCAGGCGATGGGTCCGGTGCAGCCGCTCCAACAGCCCAAACACGGCCCAAGCATTCTGCTCGTCAAGATCTCCGGTCGGTTCGTCCGCCAGCAGCACTTTGGGCCCGGTGACGAGCGCCCTGGCAATCGCAACGCGCTGCTGTTCCCCGCCCGAAAGTTCTCCGGCGAGGTGCTCGGCCCGCTCCTGCAGACCGACTTCCGTCAGCCACTTGCGCGCTTCCGTCAGCGCGACTTCCTGTGGCTCCCCCCGCACCAGCAGCGGCATTGCTACGTTCTCCGTGGCCGTAAAATCCGGCAACAATTGATGCCTCTGCCAGAGAAACCCCACGGCGCGATTGCGATATTCCGCCAGCGCCGCGTCTTCCTGCGTTTCAATCGCTTTATTTTCAAAGTATACTGTACCGCTCGTTGGAGTGTCTAGCGCGGCCAGCAAATGCAGCAGCGTGCTTTTCCCCGCGCCCGATGGAGCAACCACCGCCACCATTTCTCCTTCGTGCAATTCCAGATTGGCGTCCACTAATACTTCCAGATTTTTCTCGCGCGTGCCGTACGTTTTCTTCAAGCCGCGCGCTTCCAGCACGCTCCGCCCGCTCTCCACGCTCTCGCTGTTGTGCCGGGAGTCCATCACCGCCGTTTTCCCCTCTCCTCGGAACTTCTGCTCCTCATCCACCCCCCCGCGTCTTCCGCGAAAAACTCTTCTTCAATCTTGGATGCCGCGCCTCTAAATGCGGCCAATTCAGTGCTGCAAATTGCGCCTCCAAGGGCTCCCTGACCCATTCCTTTTCCCTTTTCCTTCCATCCATTGCCTAGGGCGTTTGGTAGACTAATTCTCTCTTTTTGGAATACCACTAATCTCTTTTCTTTCAACTCTTTAGCAGTCAACCGGCGCGCGAATTTTCTTTCCCCGGGGCCGCCATTCCAAAATGATCTTGTCTTAGGAGTAGTAGGAGCAAATCAGGCACCAAATCCTACCCGTCTGCATACCCACGCGCAGCGGCAATTTTGAACCCTATTCAAATCTAAGAATCTCCACCGGCAGCAGCCGCGACGCCTCCTTCGCCGGCAGCAACGTCGCAACGACCGCAATTCCCATCGCCGCCACGGCGATCCACATTCCATCCAGAAAACTGGCGTGGAACGGGACGTACGGCACCGCATAAACCTGGGGATCCAGCGGAATCAGGTGATAGTTGCCCGCAATCCAACTGAACCCATACCCGATCGTAAGTCCCAGAACAATTCCCGTCGCGCCAATGGCAATCCCCTGGTACAAAAAAATGCGCCGGATCTGTTCGCGCCGCGCTCCCATCGAGAGCAACACCGCGATATCTTTCGCGCGATCCGTCACCGTCATCGAAAGCACCACCAAAATATTCAAGCCCGCCACAAACGTAATCAGCCCCATGAAAATGGCCGTGACCAGCTTCTCCAGCCGCAGCGCGCGGAACAGCGCACGGTTCTCCTCCATCCATGTTGTCGCCAGGAATCCCTGCCCCGCGGCGTGCTGCGCCTCCCGGCCAATGGCTTCCGCCTGTTCCGGATGCGTCAGCCGGAATTCCAGCACGTTGACAATGTTCCCCGCTCCCGCCAGCGATTGCGCCGCGGGCAGCGTCACGAAGCACCAGTTCTCGTCGTAATCATAAAAGCCCGAATCGAACACCCCTGCCACGCGAAATCGGCGAGTCCGCGGCATCAACCCGAACGGCGTCAGCCTTCCTTGCGGGCTCGTCAGCGTCACGTAGTCGCCCGGTTGCAGTTTCCACTCGTCGGCCAGTTGCTTTCCCACCAGCAAACCGTCGATCCCCTCGCTATCCGGCGCGAAATCCAGGCGTCCTGCTGCCAGCTTCTGGAGCGCTTCATCGCTCTTCTCTTCGCGCGCCACATCGATCCCCTTCGTCACCATCCCCCGCGCCTCGCCGCCAAACGACAGCAGCACCGTCTGGTAAATGGCCGGCGTCACCGAGTGCACTCCCTCAATTCTTCCAAGTTGTTCGGCCAGCGCCTGGTAATTCGGGATGCCCCCGGTGCCCGGCCGCGTCAGCGATATGTGCGCGGTCACACCCAGCAGGCGATCCTGCAGTGTTTCCCGGAAGCCGGTGTTCATGGCCAACGCAATCACCAGCGTGGCCACGCCCGCAGCCACTCCCAGCACGGAAAACAATGTAATCAATCGCAATACGGTGGGTCGGTTCGGAGATCTCAGGTAACGCCGCGCAACCATCCATTCGAATCCCATGGCGCGGCCAGCCCCTATGCCTTTTCGCCTTCCGCAGCGGCCTGATCCTCAGGTTTCGCCGCGGGGCGCAGCAGTGGAAACAAAATGACGTCGCGGATGGAATGCGAGTCCGTCAGCAGCATCGTCAAGCGGTCAATTCCGATGCCTTCTCCTGCCGTCGGCGGCATGCCGTGGCACAGCGCCCGGAGGTAGTCCACATCCAGCTGCTTCGGCGCTTCGTCTCCGCCGTGCGCGATCTGCGCCAGGAATCTGCGCTCCTGCTCCGCCGGATCGTTGAGCTCGGAGAATCCGTTGGCGATCTCCATCCCCGCCACGATAATCTCAAACCGTTCGGTCAGCGCCGGATCCTCCGGCTTCTGTTTGGAAAGCGGGGAAATGTCCGTTGGAAAATCGTAGATAATGGTCGGCTGGATGAGTTTGTGTTCGGCGATCGCCTCAAACAGCAGGCCCGTCCACTCCCCATCCGAAAGCTGCCCCTTAGCGGTGGCATATACCGCGTGATTCGCCTTGGCCCAGACGTTGTACATTTCGCTCGCTCGCTGTGCCCCGCCTGACGCGGCCAGTTCCTCTACTGTCGGCGCTGTCCCGGCCCCGGATGGCCAGTATTTCACGATCGCTTCGCGCATCGTCAGCCGCGTAAACTTCCCAAAATCCAACGCGTGCTCGCCATACCGCACCACCGTCGAACCCGTGATGCTTTGCGCCAGTTGGGCGAACAACTGCTCGTTCAGGTCCATCAAGTCCCGGTAATTGCTGTAGGCCTGATAAAACTCGAGCATCGTGAATTCCGGATTATGCTGCGTGGAGATGCCCTCATTGCGGAAGTTCCGGTTGATTTCATACACGCGGTCAAAACCGCCCACGGTCAAACGCTTCAAATAGAGCTCCGGCGCAATGCGCAGGTACAAATCAATGTCCAGGGTGTTGTGGTGCGTGGTGAAGGGCCGCGCCGTGGCCCCACCGGGGATCGGGTGCATCATCGGCGTTTCCACTTCGATATACCCGCGGCCATCGAAAAATTGCCGCAACTCCCGGATGATCCGCGCTCGTGTCTGGTACACCTCACGCGACTTCTCACTCACGATCAGGTCCAGATACCGCTGGCGGTACCGCAACTCGATATCCGCAAGCCCGTGCCATTTCTCCGGCAATGGCAGAAGCGCCTTCGCCAGAAAAAATAGCTCTTCCACCCAGATCGTCAACTCTCCCGTTCTTGTCCGAAACAGATGGCCGCGCACGGCAATGTGGTCGCCCAGGTCCAGCAGGTGAAACAACTGAAACCCCTTCTCCCCCACCACATCCTTTTTTACGTAAATCTGAATCCGCTTCCCGGCACCCTGCAGGTGGGCGAACCCCGCCTTGCCCATCAAGCGGTACGATACAATCCTGCCGGCCACACGGACTTCCTTGCGGTTGGCCTCCAACTCTGGGCCCGCCACAGCCGCATAGTCCTGGACCAATTCCGAAGGGCTCTCCGTCCAGCGAAATTCTCTCGGAAATGCTTCATACCCAAGGGCTTGAATCTGCTCTAGCTTCTTCTGGCGCTGCTCGAATTGGTCCCGCGGCTCGAATTCCAAGTGTGCATCTTTCCTTTCCAGGTGGTTGCATTTGGAGTATAAAGGCGGTGCTCGATGAGGGCAAGGAATCCCCTTCGGTTCCCTGCTCCCTCAACCCGGATCGAGTCTGCCGGGCGGTACGGCGCTGGTTGGCAAATTTTTACATATAAGAATTGTTACTATTTTCTAATCTTTTTGATACACTTGGAAGTCTCGCTCCACGGAGGTTTCACGTGCAGACCCACCCTTCCCCTCTGCGCGGCGGATCAGTGTCTCAAGATTGGAGATCCCCGCTCGACGGCGATAAATGCTATTCCTATTTGCAAATTCTTCACCGGCTTGAAACATCTTATGCCATGTTTAGTGTCAATCTGGATGAAGCCCTTGGCCTGCGGCGCGATGGCCACGCCGCCAAAGCCCAACAGGTTTTGCGCGTTTCTTCGGCCCTGTGCCAAAGGCTTGCCTCTCCTCTAAACAGCTTGCTCCGCTCGATGCTCCTCCACGCGCGGCATTTCGGCACCGCGCCGCATCTCGCTTCTTTGGATCCCCAGAATTTTCAGAATTGCCACAGCCAGCGTGTCGCGCGCTTCAACAGTGTTTTCAGCAAGCTGCTTCTCACTCGGAGGTCCCAGTTCCTGCATAAAATCTCCACGCTCACCGAACTCGTCGGAGAGCTCGCCGCCAACTTTCTGGCCTCTTCGGAGGAAATCCTCGCAGGCGACTCCTGGGACTCCGATCGCGATTGGGATGTCCTCGATGCCTCTCACTATGATCTGAATACTTGTTTGCGAGAGACCGTCGTTCTCTTCAAGTCGTTCCTTCACGCCCTGCCGGATAGCCAGGTCCAGGAGTTCCTTGCCACCTTTCAAGAGCGCACTGCCTGCGTCGAGAGTTTTCTGCCTGTCAATGCTCACTATCTTGTCCATAGACGGATGGCGGCGATCAAGGGACAATAGGCTCGACCTGCTGGCGTGGCCGTGCCTCATGCAACCCCTGGAGGGCTTTCGGCCTCCTATCCCTGCATATGTGCGCCTCCAACGTCATGCCAGGTACAACTCTTGGAGGGATTCGGCGCATCCGAAAGGACAGTAGCGCCGCTATTGCACAGTTGGCCCGTCAAAGACCAACCGAGCCGGTAGCGTGGAACGAGGCGGAGGCCATCCGCCGCGCGCAAGCCGGGGATGCTGCCGCTTTCGAGTTCCTGTACCAAATGCACAGCCGCAGGGTTTACGCCTTGTGCTTGCGCATGGTCAGCAACCCGGCGGATGCGGAAGATCTCGCGCAGGAGGCTTTTCTTCAGCTCTTCCGCAAGATCGGCACTTTTCGAGGTGAATCGGCCTTTTCCACGTGGCTGCATCGCATGACCGTCAATGTCGTGCTCATGCGCCTCCGGAAAAAATCACTGCCGACCGATTCCCTGGAAGAGACCATCGATCCGGATGCTGAGAATAGCGGGCCAAAACGCGATGTCGGCGCTGCCGATTTGCGATTGTCTGGCGCCGTGGACAGGGTGAACCTCGAACGGTCCATCGAGAAACTGCCTCCGGGTTACAAGACCGTGTTCGTCCTTCACGATGTCCAGGGCTTTGAGCACAATGAGATCGCGAACATCATGGGCTGTTCGGTGGGTAATTCCAAATCGCAGTTGCACAAAGCTCGAACCCGCCTTCGCGAACTCCTTCAGGAAGAGGTCCGGGACCAGGCACGCCAGGAACGCCAGGCCGCCAAATCCCAGACGGGCTCGTTGGATTAAGCTACGATGAAGATTCTGCCCAGGTCCGAACGCGCTGCGAGTGCTTATAAAATATTTTTGGAGAGGGCTACCCAGCGCCTCTCCCTACGGAGTTGGAAGTATGCAGTGTAAGGAATTAGAAGCCGTTCTGGAGCAGGAAGGTCTCGCCCCACTGCCTCCGGCCGCGCGCGCTCACCTCGCGGAATGCTCGGCCTGCCAGGATTTCCTCGCGGACCTCACTGCTCTTCAATCGCTCGCCCAGGAACTCCCGGCCGAAGCCAATCCGCCAGAGCGCCTGTGGGTTTCTTTGCGGGCCCAACTCGCCGCCGAAGGCATAATCAGGGAATCCGTCGAGCTTCCTGCGGGCACGCCCTGGTGGCGGAGTTTTACCGCCTGGCTCAGACCGCGCACTTTGGCCACCGCAGGAGCGGGCATCGTTCTTTTTGTTACGGCCGTCTTTTTGTCGCGAAATCCCATCCCGCTGCCGGTGGCCCGAATCTCGAATCCTCCCGTTACCTCGCCTGTGGCCGCGCCCGTCGCCCCGCCTGGCGGGAATTCTTCACTGACCCCGCGCCCTTCTCCCACCGAAGAGGCCATGGCCAATGGCGGTGTGGTCCTCAATCAGGCCGAACTCGATGTCCCCAATATGCAACTGGCCGGCAATGCCACAGTGGATGCTTCCCTCCGCGACAATCTGCGCACCGTCAACGAATTTATTGCCGAATGCCAGCAGCACTTGAAGCAGCATCCTGGCGATTTGCTGGCCCGCGAATATCTCGAAAGCGCTTATCAGCAAAAAGCCGAATTATTGGCCGCTATGATGGATAGCGGAGGGAGCGAGCACTAATATGCAGCCGCATGCAATCCGCCTTATCGCGTTTTCAGCCCTCAGCGCAGGGCTGCTTGTCTGTGCCGCCGCGCCTGCTTGCGGCGACAGCCCCGAACACCAGGAACGCCATTTTGCCGTGAAAGGCCGCCCTTTCGTCGTTCTCCAGAACATCGTCAATGGGCGCATCGAAGTCAAATCCTGGAAGAATCCGGAAGTCGTGGTCAGCATCACGTCCGCTCCCGGCAAGGTCGCCATTGACATCGAGCAGGTCGGCGATCGCATCGAAATCAACGCCACTTCTCTCGAGACAACCGCGGAGCCCCACGAAGTCGAGGCCAACTTCCAGCTCACCGTTCCGGAGCAGACCGAACTCCAGCTCCGCACCCAGACCGGCCTCATCTACGTCGAGCAGGTCAGCGGCGACATGAAGCTGCAGAGCGTTGCGGGCGATGTTCATCTGAAGGAAGTCTCCGGCTACATTATTGTCAAGACCACCGGCGGCACGCTGATCTGCACGCAATGCGCGGGCAAGCTCGAATTTACTTCCATCAGCGGCAACGTGCAGATTCTCCAGCCCGCCCTGACCAGCGTGAATCTGATGACCACGACTGGCAACATTCTCTACGACGGCGATTTTGTCCATACCGGCATGTACAGCATGAACAGCGGCCGCGGCCTCGTCGAAGTCCGCTTCTCCGGCAATGACTCCTTCGACCTGAAAGCCCAGACGCTTCTCGGCACGGTGGACAACCAGGCCGCCGCATTCCTCAGGCCCGATACTCACGGCAGCCACCACACCCTCGGAAGGTTCAGCAAGGGGTTGTTTGGTACGGTGGGTCTCGGCCTCGCCAAGGTCGAACTCTCTTCCTACAGTGGTACAATTCGAATTCTGAAGCGCGATTAGTTTGCGCTTTCCAGAATTGTGAATTCACCTCTTAGCGTTCGCAGTGCGCCACCGCGCACACCTGTTGTCTGCCTCGCCGGTTTCATGGGATCCGGCAAAAGCACGGTTGGCTCCCGCCTCGCCAAACAGCTCGGCTGGCGTTTCGTTGATCTCGACGAAAAAATCGAGGAAGTTGCCGGCATTACCATTCCGGAATTCTTCGAGCGCCATGGCGAACCCGCTTTCCGCCAATTGGAAGCCGATCAACTTCGCCTGGCCTTGGGCCGCGCCGTCGAACGCCTTGAGCCCACCATCATCGCCCTCGGTGGCGGCACCTATGCCCAACCCGGCGCACCTGAATTCCTCCGCAATTCAGGCATCCCCGTCATCTGGCTCGATACGCCCATCGAAGTCCTACTCTCCCGCTGCACGACCATGACCGGACGCCCCCTCTTCCGCGACGAAGCCAGCTTTCGCGCGCTCCACGCCCAGCGCCTCCCTTCCTATGAGCTCGCCGATTTTCGCGTCGAGAGTTCCGGCGACACCGCTGCCGTGGTCGCCGAAATCTTACGTCGCGGCATTGCCGGTGACACCGGTCAGCTCCCGAATTCTGATTTGGCCGTAGAAGACTCGCAGTCCTGAGGGGGATGCCATGCGGAAAAATTCACTGAGGCGAAATTCACCGGCCATCTTCACCGCCCTGCTGTTTTCTTTCTTCGCTTCCGGCCTGCTCGCCCATGCTGCGCAGAAAAAAGGGCCGGCTGGCTCCGTCTTTTCACCCGACAAGGGCAAGCTCAACATCCTGCTCGATGGCAAGTCCGTTGGCCGCGAGGAATTTGAGATCACCGCTTCCGGCGGCGGTTGGATCGCCAAAGGCACCACCAAAATCAATCCCCCCCAAGGCGCTGCCTCCACCGTCACCGGTACGCTCACGCTTCAGCCCGACGGCGCTCCCATCAGTTATGAGTGGACCTCCCAGGCCGAAAAGACAAATGGGGCGCACATTCTTTTCGCTAATGGCGTCGCCAAAATCACTCTGCAGATGCAGGGCGCCAGCCCTTTTGAGCAGGATCTCTCTTTTGGTTCTCCGCTCATCGCGGTGCTCGACAACAATCTCTACCATCAATACGCCGTCCTCGCCCGCATCTATGATTGGTCGCGCCGCGGCACGCAAAGCTACTCCGTCCTCATTCCCCAGGAACTCACACCCGGCACCGTCACCGTTGACTGGGCCGGCGCCGTCAGCGCCGGTGGCAAGGCCTACGAAGGCCTCAAAGTGTCCACTTCCGACCTCGAGATCATCCTCTACCTCGACACCAACCATCGCCTCATGCGCCTCGAAGTCCCTTCCGCCAAGGTCGCCGTCATCCGCGAGTAGGCTGCCGCAGGTTCGCCTCCCAAAACAGAAACGGCGCCCCGGTTTCGCCGGAGCGCCGTTTTTATCAAAATCACTTGCGAGATTTTTCTTAGCGCGCCAACGGGCGCTGAAACACCGGCATTCCCGGACGCCGCAGCGGATAGCCCTGCGGCTGACCATGGGCTTGCGCGGGTACGAGCCCATTCGAATGGCTGGCGTGTCCAATGTGCCCGAGCTGCCCGTTGCCATTCGCCGGCGCGGGCTGCGGTAGCCGTGCCGGGTTACCGATAGGGCGGAGGGTGATCGGCGTCGCATTTACGTGGTCGCTGATCGCCTGCAGTCTCTTCAGAATCGATTGCCATTGTTCCCAATCCAGTTGCCGCAGAAACGGCCGCAGCCCCTGAATGAAGGGATCTTCCAGCAGCGCTTCGCCGTCCGACTCGGGAATAAAGAAGCGGTTCAGTCCGACGTTCAGCGCCTCGGAGATTTTCTCCAGCGTGCCGAGGCTCGGGGTCATCTGCCCGCTCTCAATGCGCGATAAGTACGACCGGCTCACCTTTGAGCGCGCTTGCAACTGGCTCTGCGTCATCGTCCGCGATTCCCGCAGTTGTCGAATCCGCTGGCCGATATTCTCGACCGTCTCCTGATTCGGAAACTTCGGCGTTAGCACCTCTGCAGCTTCCTGCTCCTGCGGCGGCTCTTGCGGAATCAAGTACTCCATCCGCTGAGGCAGAGCACGCACACAGCGACGGCAGTTGCCGGTGCGCGTCCGGTATTGGACCAGTCCACACGTTTTGCAGCGTATGACTTCCCGGTCCATTTCCAATGAATTCATCGTCGCTTCTTTTTCTATATGTGCCGACACCGGAACTCCTCGTTTGACTTGTTTTCTCCGGCGCGCGGATAGGTGAGGAACGTCGGAACGTTCTTGGGAGGGAAGGCTGTTACTGGCGCGATGGGAGTGTGGCTTGAATTTACATTCGCTGTCAAGAGTATTTTTGGATATTTTATGTCGGCAACGCCCGAAATCGCCCGTGTTTACGCCGTGTTTTCGCCTGTCCTCCCGTACAAATCGACCCGCAACCCTCAGCCCCTTGCGTTCCTCTTACCATCACACAACTATATGTTGTGCTTCGCTTACCCATTGCCCCTCCTTTTCAATTCGGCACTTCTCGCCCCTTTTTCGGTATCCTATCCCTTCTGCCGGAGGTTTCCTCTCATGCCCTCTCGTGAAGACGCCTGGAATCTCCTTTGCGAATACACGCAATCCGAAAGCCTCCGCAAGCATATGCTGGCCGTGGAAGCCTGCGTCCGCGCTTACGCCAAGAAGCACAACGCCGATCAGGAATTCTGGGGCATCGTCGCGCTGCTCCATGATTTCGACTACGAACGCTGGCCCAACAGCGGCCATTCTCCCGATCGCGAGCATCCCTCGGAAGGCGCCAAAATCCTCCGCGCGCATCACTATCCCGAAGAGATGATCCGCGCCATTCTTTCTCACGCCGATTATTGCGGCGTGGCGCGCGAATCGCTCCTCGAACACACCCTTTTCGCTTGCGACGAACTCGCCGGCTTTCTCACCGCTTGCGCCTACGTTCGCCCTTCAAAAAGCATTCTTGATCTGGAAGTCAGTTCGGTGAAAAAACGCATGAAGGATAAAGCTTTCGCCCGTGGCGTCAACCGCGAAGACGTCATCAAGGGCGCCGCTGAACTCGGCATTCCCCTCGACGAGCACATCGCCTTCTGTATCCAGGCCCTGCGCGAACACGCCGACGCCCTCGGCCTGCGCGGCTCGCTCTGATCAGCCGTCCGCGGTCGGTTACCGGAAGCGCGACTCCGCAAATCGCCCTCGAATTATGTCGCTGGTGGATGTCTCGTGTGTTTATTTCTTCTTCGCGGCCGCCTTCTTGATCAGGGCGCTGGCCTTAATCGCATCGGCGTCGTTCTCGAAGCCGATCACCGCCGCATACTTTCTGCCGATCACTTGCGCCATCAGGAAATCCATATTCACGCCCGCCTCGGCAACCGCCTGCGCGATGCCGTGTCCCATGCCGGGCCGGTTATCGCCCTCGACGAATAGCGCTGGAATCGTCGAAGCGGTCAGCCCCGCTCCCTGCGCCGCCAGCGTCGTTTTCTTGCTTCCGACCGGATACAGCTCCACCACTGCTTTTGTGTTATCTCCCGGATTGCGGTACCCCATGACGATCTGCAGGTCCGCTCCGGCCTTGGCCAGGGGTTCCAACGTCCCGGCCAGGGTTCCAGCCTTGTTTTCCAGTTCTTTCCGCCACAACGTGATGCGTTTCACTGTCACTGCCATGGTAGTTCCTCCCGTCAAACCACAATGAGTCCGATGAGACGCATCCTACCTCCGCTTGACGAATTGCTCAATGCCGGATTCGCCCCCCGTCGAGGGCCTTAAAGCATGCACTCTTCAAGGGCGACCTTCAGGCCGGTTCTTAGGTTCCCTTCTGGTGTCATCCCAGCCGGAGCGGCCCGATTTTTTCATCCGCGCTGAATTCTTGCGTGTCGGGCCGCGGAGTGGAAGGATCTCTCCGTCTTCACGATTGGGCACCCGACCCCAAGAGGACAGAGGCGGGGCGGGCTGGTAAAATAGATGGATATGTTGAACCAGATTTCGGGATTTGATGCCAACGCACTGCGGCACCCGCGCAGGAAAACTTATGGCGTGAAGGTGGGCCGCATCATGGTGGGCGGCGGCGCGCCCATCGTGGTGCAGTCCATGACCAACACGGACACGGCGGACGTGAAGACCACGCTGCAGCAGACGCTGGAGCTGGCCGAAGCTGGCAGCGAGCTGGTCCGCTGGACGGTGAACGTGCCGGAAGCGGCGGCGGCGGTGCCGGAGATCAAGAAGCGCCTGTTGGATGCCGGGTGCAACGTGCCCATCATCGGCGACTTCCATTACAACGGCCACGTACTGCTGACCAAGTACCCGGACTGCGCCGGGGCGCTGGACAAATACCGCATCAATCCCGGCAACGTCGGCGCAGGCCAGCGGCGCGACGAACAGTTTGCCACCATCTGCAAAGTGGCGGTGGACCATGGCAAGCCCGTGCGCATCGGCGTGAACGGCGGCTCCCTGAACCAGGAATTGGTGATGCGCAAGATGCAGGAAAACACGGACCAGAACCTGGGCAAGGAGAGCGAAGAGATCATCAACGAGTGCATGGTGCTCTCCGCGCTGGAGTCCACGGAACTTGCGCTGGAGAGCGGCTTGCGCCACGACCAGATCATTATTTCGTGCAAGACTTCGCGGCCGCGCGACCTGATCACCGTGTACCGCGATCTTTCCGCAAAAACGCAGCAGCCGCTGCACCTGGGCTTGACGGAAGCGGGCATGGGAATGAAGGGCCTGGTGTGGTCGGCGGCGTCGCTCGGCGTGCTGCTGTACGAAGGCATCGGGGATACGATTCGCATTTCGCTGACGCCGCGGCCGGGCGGGGATCGCCGGGAGGAAGTGTACGCGTGCTGCGAGCTGCTGCAGGCGCTGGGGATGCGGTCGTTTGCGCCAAGCGTGACGGCTTGCCCGGGCTGCGGACGCACTACGAGCACGACGTTTCAGGAATTGGCGGAAAGCGTTCAGGGCTATATCCGCGACATGATGCCAGTGTGGAAGACGCAGTATGAGGGCGTGGAGACGATGACGCTGGCGGTGATGGGCTGCATCGTGAACGGTCCCGGCGAATCGAAAGCCGCGAATATCGGCATCAGCCTGCCCGGGACTGGGGAGGCGCCACGCTGCCCGGTATATATTGATGGGCACAAGGACGTAACGCTCGAAGGCACCTACGACGAATTGGCCGTGGCGTTTCAGAAGCTGGTGGACAATTACGTTTCCGCCAAATACCCCCGCAAGACCCCGGAGACGGTCTCGGGCTAAGGCGAGGAAAGCGTGTGCTAGACTTTGAGGTTCGAGTTGAGCAGTTGGAGCGGAGCAAACCGTGAAGATCAGCCGGGAAGATGTGTTGCGGGTGGCGGATTTGGCTTACCTGGATTTGGGCGAGGCGGAGCTGGAAACCTATCGCGCGCAGATTGACGAGATTCTGGAATACATCGGGAAGCTGAACGAGCTGGACACCAGCAAGGTCGAGCCGATGGCCCAGGTGTTGGCGGACGATCAGACAGCCGACGCGACGTTGCGCGAGGACCTGGTGGTGCCGTGCGCGGTGGCGGACGATGTTTTGGAGCATGCGCCCGATCCGGAGCCGCCGTATTTCCGCGTGCCCAAAGTGATTGAAAGATGAGGTGCTCTTGGCCCATTGATCGAAGAGGGATTCCTCACTCCGCGGACTCCGTTCGGAATGACAGGGCCTTTTTATGACATCAATGAAGACAATTGGTGAAGTGCGGGAAGCGATTGCGGCGAAGAAGGCTTCGGCACGGGAGATAGCCGCGGAGCATTACAAGCGGATCGCGGCGCGCAATCCAGAGATTAATGCGTTCCTGACACTGTGCGAAAAGCGTGCTTACGCGCAAGCGGACCGCGTGGACGCGATGGTTGCGGCGGGCAAGCCGCTGCCGCCGCTGGCGGGCGTGCCGCTCGCTATTAAGGATACGATCAGCACTCGCGGAGTGCGCACCACGTGCAGCTCCAAGATCCTGGACAACTACATTCCGCCCTATGACGCGACCGCGGTGGTCCGGCTGGAGGCCGCGGGCGCGGTGATTCTGGGCAAAACGAATTGCGACGAATTCGCGATGGGCAGTTCGACGGAGAATTCCGCGTATGGCCCGGTGAAGAATCCCGTGGCGCTGGATCGCGTGCCGGGCGGGTCCAGCGGAGGCTCGGCAGCGGCGGTGGCGGCGGACCTGGCGGTGGCGGCGCTGGGCACGGATACGGGCGGGTCGATCCGGCAACCAGGAGCAATGTGCGGGCTACCGGCGATGATGGGGAGTTATGGGCGGGTGTCGCGTTATGGGCTGATTGCGTTTGCGTCGTCGCTGGACCGCATTGGACCGTTTGCACACAACGTCGCGGATGTCGCGAAGGTTTTGCAGATTATCGCGGGGCGCGATCCGAACGATTCCACGTCCACGACGGCGCCGGTGGAAGATTACGCGGCAGGATTGGCGAAACCCGTCAAAGGAATGAAAATCGGTATCCCAAAAGAGTACTTTGGTGCAGGAATGGATGCCGGAGTACGGGAGAAGGTGGAAGCGGGAATTGCGCTATTGCGGAAGCTGGGCTGCGAGTTGATGGACATCCACCTGCCGCACACGGATTACGCGATTGCTACGTACTACATCATTGCGACGGCGGAAGCGAGTTCCAACTTGGCGCGATACGACGGTGTGCGCTTTGGCCCGCGCGTGGAAGGCGATTCACTGATTGCGACCTACCGCAAGACGCGGGGTGCGGGATTCGGCCCGGAAGTGAAGCGGCGGATCGTGCTGGGAACATACGTGCTGTCGGCGGGATATTACGACGCTTATTACTTGAAGGGGCAAAAGGTGCGGTCGCTGATCGCGCAGGATTTCCGCGAGGCATTCCAGAAGGTGGATGTGATTGTGACCCCGACTTCGCCGGTGCCGGCGTTTAAGCTGGGGGAACGCGTGAACGACCCCCTGCAGATGTATCTTGCTGATATCTATACGGTTACGGGGTCGTTGGCGGGGCTGCCGGGGATCAGCGTGCCGTGCGGAAAGATCGGCGGCAAGCTGCCAGTGGGATTGCAAGTGTTTGGGCCGGCATTCGGAGAAGCGCGGGTGCTGCAACTGGCCCACGCCTTTGAGCAGGCGGGCGGGGCTTCGCTTTAGAGTTCTTGGCAGAGAGTGGGCGTGCCTTCGATCGATCCTATCGTCGAGAAACTTGCCCGAGCGCAAACAACTTTTTTCCGCGCTGCCGACACGATTCCCCCGGAACAATGGCGCAGCAAACCAAGGGCCGAGGAGTGGTCCGCCGCGGAACTAGTGGCCCATCTGGTCATGGTAGAGCGCGCGGTGGTGGGCGGCGCCGATCGCATTATTCAGAAAACTCCAAAAGAGATTCCCTTCAGGAAGCGGTTTCACCTGCCTTTCTGGCTGGTGGAATCGCGGCTGATCCGGCGGAAGACGCCGATACCTTTAGACCATGGCCTTCTGGGACACAAGGAAGAGATGCTGGCAGAGTTGCGAGCCGCGCGCGAGCGCACGCTGTCTTTCCTGGAAGAGACACAGAAGCGGGATTTGAGCGTTTACCGGTGGAAGCATGCCTTTCTGGGGATGCTGAATGTGTATGAATGGTTTGAAATGATTGCCTCGCACGAACTGCGACACACCAAGCAAATAAAGGAAATAGCCGCGCACCTCCCGAAAGCTGTAGAGAATACCCAGAAATAGTACATTTTTGCATACTGGCCTCTATCGCTTGTGCCCAGTAAGCGAACTCGTTTGGGAAGCGGAAAAACGAGGAAAAGGCAGGTTTTTGCATATGGTCAGAGAAAAGTACTAGAGAATTCGTTTTGGGTTAATAAAACGGAACTACTATTGCAGGGGAAATTAGCAACTCGTAATCTTGTTTGCGCATCTCATCAGGTGAAAGGTTACGAGAGCGGCGGAGAAGGAGAGAGGCTACTCTTGGTCAAGGTCAAGTCGAGTCAGAAGATTTTTACGGAGGCGGAAGTTGCCAGCCTGACGGGGATTTGTGTGGAACACCTGCACAATTTCGCGCGGAGCCGGCACCTGGGATTTATCGCGAGGGCTGCGGAAGCAGCAGGAGCCCGCGCGGACCAGTGGCTTTTCACGCTTTCGGATTTGATGGTGCTGGTGACGTTGTTCCCGCGCTGCACGCACTAAGCGGCGGCGGGCCGGGTTCGAGAATCGCTCCTTTCGACGCGTCTGCCGGGCTATTCCCAGCCCCCGGCTGAGTCAGGAATGCGACTGGCAATATTCGGTAAAGCGAGTTTCCCTCCCAGAATTTTCCCCATTCTTAAGTACAGGATGATGCGGCTGCGACTTTTCGGCAGATGTCTGAGTGTTTGCCGGAAGGCGCGTTCACACCGGGGCGGAACGTGGCGTGTTAGTTTGTTTTCGCTGGAAACAGTCCCAAAGGATATTTGCGAGCGAGAGGAACAGGCAGAGGGGGAAGGCCAGGAAGACGAGGAACACAACGGAGAAATGCAGAGGGACTACAGTCCATCATGTGCCAAAGCCAGCAAGACCGAAGCGGAAAGTGGCAAGGAAATTCAACCAAAGGGAAAAACGTGTCCATTTTTCCGACATCTGAAAGAAGAGGATGGTTTGAAGCGCACCCAGAAAGGTGGCGAAGACACCCACGAGCACGAGAACAATGAGACCCGGGCAAGCGAGATGAGGAGAGCGATTGCTCGTCGCCGGGGTCGCGGAGGGCAAGCGAACGGTTGCCGGCAAAGAGTGGCGCTGCCGATTGGCCAGCGAATTGGCTCAGTCTAGGAGAGCGGTGGGGCGGCTTGCGAGGGCGCGGAGGGCGCGCTATGCTGAAATTCAGGTGGCGCGCGCTGTACTTTGAGGCGTGACATGCGCCAACCGGGGTTTTCTGATGGCCGGTCCACGCCATTCCGCCTACTGGTGGTGCCTTCCTTTCGCTGGGCTTCTGCTGGGTGTTGCCGCATTGTCCGGCCACTCGGTGGCGGGCTTTTCCCAAGAACCAAAAACTGAACAGAACCAGACGTCAGCGGCCACGCTACCGCGCGGGAAGAAGCTTGTCTTGAAGGACGGCACGTACCAGATCATCCGGGAATATCAGAGGAACGGCGAACGGGTAAGGTATTACAGCCTAGAACGCGGGGATTGGGAGGAGATGCCGGCGTCAATGGTGGATTGGGATGCGACCGCGAAGGCCGAAGCCGAGGCGGAAAAATCGTCGTCCGCGATGGTCGAGAAGGTGCACAAGCAGGAGGAAGCAGCGCGGATGGACAATGTGGCGGACATTGACGCGAGCCTGCCTGTGGGGGACGGCGCGTTTCTGCCCTCGGGCGAAGGGATGTTCGTGGTTGAGGGAAAGTCCGTGCGGATTCTGGATCAGGTGGGCTCGGGGCTGAAGACGGACAAGAAACGCGTGGTCGAGCAAATTCTGTCGCCGGTCCCGCTCGTGCCCGGGAAACAGCACCTGATCATTGCCGGGGCGCGCGCGGGGCTGCGCTTGAAGACGACGCGGCCGGAGTTTTATTTGCGCGAAGCGCCGCAGGACCCCGAGCACGTGTCAGGAGTAGAAAGGAGCAGCCGCGCGGGGGAATCGGGGCCGGACGTGGAGTTGCTTCGGACGAAGGTAGCGCACAACGAGCGTCAACTGGAATCGATCAGCTCGCTGTTTGGGGAGGAAGTGGACAGGAAGCAGGATGTGATTTCGGTACAGCGCTGGGAGATTGCGCCAGCCGTTTACCGGTTCACGTTGAGCGCGCCACTGCCACCGGGCGAATATGTGCTGGCGGAACTTCTGCCGGACGGAATGAACTTGTTTGTGTGGGATTTTGGCGTGGATGCCAGCCCTGATAGCACGAAGAAATAGAGCAGTGAGCCCTAGGCGTTTTCCGGTCCCGCCGGGGCGTCGTCGACCACGGTCATAAGAAGACTCAAGACATCCGAAATGCGGAAGGGCTTCTGCAGGGTGTGGTCAGCGCGCAAGCCACTGCGGCCACCCTCTTCACCGATGATGTCGCCGGACATGAAGATGACTTCGGGGCGGTTGGGGCCGGCGGCGATCCTGAGGCGCTGGGCAACGCCATAGCCGTCGGCGTTGGGACCGGAGCCAGCGAGCTTCAAATCACAAAGAATGGCGTCGAACTTGTTGCCGAGAACGAGGCTGAGGGCCTCTTCCGCGGTAGCGGCGCATGCGACCTTGAGGCCGTATGCGGCGAGGCCCTCGGAGAGGAGCATGCGGATGCTCTCTTCATCGTCGAGGACGAGAATTGAGCGATCCTGCAAAAACGAGAGCGATTTGATCTTGATTTCGCCGGTGCCGGAACCCGAATCCTGTTCGCGAGGGGCGCCGGCCCCGGCTCCCTGGGGCGAATGCGGGAGAGAAACGGTGAAGGCAGCGCCGCCCGCGGGCAGGGATTCGGCTTCAATGTTGCCGCCATGTTCGCGGACGATGGACATGCAGATGCTGAGCCCAAGGCCGGTGCCGCCACCGGGACGCTTGGTGGTGAAGAAGGGGTCAAAGAGTTTGGCGAGGGTCTCCGGCTGGATTCCGACGCCGTCATCCTGAACGGTGGCAAAGACGCGATTCAGGGATTGGCCCAGGCGAATCTGGATACGGCCGGACTGGCGAACCTCACGGATGGCCTGTTCTGCATTGCTGACGAGATTGAGGAAAACCTGAATGAGCTGGTTGGCGTCTCCGGTGATGGGCGGAAGACCGGGGAAGGGGCGGAAGTCAACTTCGATGTTGTTGCGGCGAAGTGAATGCTCGTGCAACTGGAGGGTGCGGTCGATGAGGTTGTTGAGGTCGAGCACCTTCTTCTGCGGAGAAGCGGGGCGCGAGAATTCCAGAAGGTTCTGCACAATGCGGGCGGCGCGGCGGGCCTGACGATGAGTCATTTCGAGCTGGCGCTTGGTGCTGTCGTCGATGCCCTGGCGATCGCGAAGCAATTCGCTGACGCCGAGAATAGCGGTGAGAGGATTATTCAGCTCGTGAGCGACACCGGCGAGCATCTGGCCCATGGCGGCGAGTTTTTCCGCCTGGATGAGCTGCTCTTCGAGGCGCTTGAGCTCGGTAACGTCGCGACCGGAGATGACCACGCCTTCGATCTTGCCGTGTTCATCGAAGAGCGGGCTGAAGTGGCAGCGAAGGCGGCGCCACGCGCCCTCTTTATGGCGTTCTTGAACTTCGATGGAAGCAAAGCTGCGGCGGCCGGCGAGCACGTCGTCTAAGACAGCAAGAAGGGCGGTGCGTTCGTCCCGATGGGTGTGCTCGCCGAAGGGTATGCCGATGGTTTCCGTGTCTTTATAACCGAGGACTTCCTCGACCCTGGGGCTGGCGAAGGTGTAACGCTTGCTGGCATCCACGACGAAGATCAAGTCGGGGAAACTGTCGACGAGGCGGCGAGCGAATTCCTGCTCCTTGTGAAGGCGTTTTTCGATGGCGCGGCGCTCGGTGATGTCAACTAGGGCGCCCTGATAGCGGACGACGCGGCCGCTGGTATCGCGAACGACAGTGGCGGTGTTCAAGCACAGGAGGGGCTGGCCATCCTTGCGGCGAAGTGTGATTTCGTGGCCCTGCGGAGAAGACTGATGATTGATTTCGCGGGCGAGACTGTTGCGCTGCTCTTGGTCGACCAAGACGTCGCTGACGTGCCGGCCGAGGAGGGCTTCTTTGGAGTCGTAGCCCAACATGCGGACGAGCGCGGGATTGACCTCGAGGATCTGATCCTCGGGGGTAACGATGTAGATGCCCTCCTGGAGGGATTCAAAGAGCTCCGTGAAGCGGGCTTCGCTGCGGCGGATGGCGGTGATGTCACGAGCGAGAAAGGTGAGGCCGTGGACCTTGTCGTCGCGGAGCATGGCGTGTGCGACGCAATCGAAAAAATAGGTGGCGTTGCTGCGCTTGACGCGAACCTGAACGACACCAGTCCAGCGGCGGCGTTCGAGAAACCGGGACATCGCCAGGGCAATGGATTCCGGGGGAGTTTCGTAAACGTCCTCGAAGAACTCGGAGAGATGGCGGCCGATGATTTCCTGGAAAGGGCAACCGACAAGATCGGAGAAGCTGCGGTTGACGGCGCGGATTTCGCCATCGAGGCTAAGGGCGAGGAGCAGGTCGTCAAAGGAATCGATGAGATCGCGGAAACCCTGCTGGGACTTGGAAATCATCTCGAATAGCTGTTGCATCTGGCGGTCGCTGGGAAGACCGGAGCCTTTCTGGTCGAGGCCGCGGACGAGCCCTTTTAGCTCCGCAATTTCCTGAGTTTTCTTCCAAGTGTAGGCGCCGAAGAGCACGACGAGCACCACCAGCCCAACCGTATACGCTAATGCTTCGAGATGGGATTTTTCTGCCCGCAAGGTGCCCCAGGAGAGCGAGGCAAAAACAATGGTGACGATCAGGAGGAGCAAAAAGGTGAGGCGCCAGAGTTCGGTTTGGCGCTTCTCAAAAGCCTCCAGACGCGCCCCTGCGGGGTTACGGGGTTCTCTCTCCGGAGAGACCTTCGGCTCTTCGCCAGGGCTCAAAGGGGCGTGCATGCGCGTTTATGAATCGCAAGGGACCGGCATAGCATCGTGACACATCTGCTGCCGTTCCAACTTGTGCCAACAAATCCCTTCGAGGATGCTCTCTTCGTGTTCGCGTCAGATGCTTGGACCGTCATCTGGCCCAAATAGTTGGAACGGCACTGGCACCATCTTATGGAGGGGGATAGAAGCGCGGCAAGCAGATACGAGCGGGGTGGTACCTGATGTTTACCTGTACTGAGGGACGGCCATCAACTGGTAAAGGGGAAGGCGGAGAAAGCTGCGAGTATGGGGCGGCAAAAAAAAACGGCGCCGCGGTTGAGACCGAGGCGCCGTTGCTAAATTGCGGAATGCGCGGCGAAAATTCGCCGAGGCCAATTAGTCCCGGCCCTCGGTGGCAGTGTCGGTTTCGGCATCCGCTTCCTTGGTGCCGCCCAGGAAGTCGAGGCCAGCGGCTTCGTCCGCAGCGGCAAATTCGGCCGCTTCGGGAAGATCTTCGACGGGAGCAGGAGCGGGCATTTCGGTAAGCAACTGGATGCTACGGTAGTGTTCGAGACCAGTACCGGCAGGAATGAGCCGGCCCATGATGACGTTTTCCTTGAGGCCGCGGAGATAGTCGACCTTACCGGCTACGGCAGCTTCCGTGAGGACACGGGTGGTCTCCTGGAAGCTGGCGGCGGAGATGAAGGAGTCGGTCGATAGCGAAGCCTTGGTAATGCCGAGGAGCAACGGGCGCCCAGTAGCAGGGCGGCCATCCTGGGCGATCACGCGGTCGTTCTCTTCCCGGAAGCGGAACTTGTCCACCTGCTCCTCGAGGAGGAAGGTGGTGTCGCCGACGTCTTCGACCTTGACCCAGCGCATCATCTGCCGGGAAATGGTTTCGATGTGCTTGTCGTTGATGTTGACACCCTGCAGGCGGTAGACCTCCTGAATGGCGTTTACGAGGTAGGCTTGGGTGAACTTTTCACCGAGAACCGCGAGCAGGTCGTGGAGATTGAGCGGACCGTCGATGAGGGCCTCACCCGCACGGACGTGCTCGCCTTCCTGAACGTTGATGTGGACGCCGCGGGGAATGGCATATTCCTTGGTGGTTTTGCCGTCCACGCTTTCCACGTAGACCTTGCGCATACCCTTGCTGATTTCGCCGTAGCGGACGTTGCCATCAATTTCGCTGATGACGGCGGGGTCCTTGGGCTTGCGGGTCTCGAAGAGTTCCACGACGCGGGGCAGACCACCGGTGATGTCCTTGGTCTTGGTGGTCTCACGCGGGATCTTCGCGAGGACGTCGCCAGCCTGGACTTCATCACCATCCTGGACCATCAAGTGGGCGCGGGAGGGCATGAGGTATTTCTTGCGGACCTTGCCGGAAGAATCGCGGATCAAGATGGCAGGCTGATGTTTTTCGTCGCCCGGGGGCAGGGTAACAACGAGCTGCGACAGGCCGGTGACTTCGTCCACCTGCTCTTCGATGGTGAGGCCGGGGCGGAGATCGTCAAACTTCACGGAGCCGGCAGTCTCGGTCAGGATCGAGAAGGTGAAGGGATCCCATTCGGCGAGGATCTGGCCGTGCGTGACGGGGTCGCCGTCGGCAACGCGAAGGCGCGCACCGTAGACGACGTGGTAACGCTCCTTTTCGCGGTTCTTTTCATCCACGATGACAATCAAGCCGGAACGGTTCATGGCGATGAGAGTGCCGCCGCGGCCTTGAACGTGGCGCAGATCGACGAAGCGAACGACGCCGACGTTCTTGGCTTCGAGAGTGGAGCGCTCGCTGACGCGGGTGGCCGCGCCGCCGATGTGGAAGGTGCGCATGGTGAGCTGCGTGCCGGGCTCTCCGATGGACTGAGCGGCGATGACGCCGACGGCTTCGCCGAGTTCGACCATGCGACCGGTGGCCAGGTTGCGCCCGTAGCAGAGGGCACAGACGCCGCGCCGGGATTCGCAGGTCAGCACGGAACGAATGCGCACGCGCTCGATGCCGGCCGCCTGAATGGCGTTGGCGAGTTCCTCGGTGATTTCCTGATTGACATCGACGATGACGCTGCCCTCGAAGTCCTTGATCTTTTCGAGGGAGACGCGGCCCACGACGCGGTCGCGCAGCGGCTCGACTTCGACGCCCGCTTCGATGATTGGCTCGACGTAGATACCGTCGCTGGTGCCGCAGTCGCGCTCGTTGATGATGACGTCTTGCGCAACGTCGACCAGCCGGCGGGTCAAATAGCCAGAGTCGGCGGTCTTGAGCGCCGTATCGGCAAGGCCCTTACGCGCGCCGTGGTGGAGATGAAGTACTGCAACACCGTGAGGCCTTCGCGGAAGTTGGAAGTGATGGGGGTTTCGATGACTTCGCCGGAGGGCTTGGCCATGAGACCGCGCATGCCGGAAAGCTGGCGGATCTGCTGCTTGGAACCGCGGGCGCCGGAGTCCGCCATGATGTAAACGGGGTTGATGATGCCTTCACGGTCCTGGCCTTCGAGGGCCTTGAACATTTCGTCGGCAACTTTTTCGGTGACGTCGCCCCAGATGGCGATGACCTTGTTGTAGCGCTCGCCGTTGGTGATGGCGCCGTCGAGGTATTGCTGCTGCACCTTGACGACTTCCTTTTCGGCGTTTTCCACCAGACGGTATTTGTCGCTGGGGATGAGCATGTCATCGATACCGATGGAGATGCCGGACTTGGTGGCATAGGTGAAGCCGAGGGCCTTCAAGTGGTCAAGCAGTTCAACGGTGGATTCGAGGCCGAAGCGCAGATAGGCGTAGTAGACCATCTGCTGAACGCCCTTCTTCTTGAGAAGGCCGTTGATGTAGGGCATGTGTTTGGGCAGATGGGAATTGAAGATGACGCGGCCGACAGTGGTCTGGATGAACTGGCGCGCCATTTGCACGGGCTCGGTGTGCGTCACATCCTGGTTGTCGTAGGCGGTGGTGAGATCGATGACTTCGCCGGTGTAGCGGAGGCGAATGGGAGTCAAGAGCTCGACTTCACCCGCTTCGAGCGCAAGTTCGACGTCTTCCGCGGTACCGAAGACGCGGCCCTCGCCCTTGGCACCGGGCTTGGACTTGGTCAGGTAGTAGAGGCCGAGAACCATGTCTTGCGACGGAACGGCGAGAGGCAGACCGTGCGCGGGAGAAAGAATGTTGCGCGAGCTGAGCATGAGCACGGAGGCTTCGACCTGGGATTCCGGGGAAAGCGGGATGTGCACGGCCATCTGGTCGCCGTCAAAGTCCGCGTTGAAAGCGGTGCAGACGAGCGGGTGAATGCGGATGGCCTTGCCTTCGACGAGGGTCGGCTCAAAGGCCTGAATGCCGAGACGGTGCAGAGTGGGAGCGCGGTTGAGGAGCACGGGATGTTCGCGGATGACATCCTCGAGGATGTCCCACACGACGGGTTCCTGCTGCTCGACCATTTCCTTGGCCTGCTTGATCGTGGTGCAGTGCCCCTGGGCTTCTAGCTTGTGGTAGATGAAGGGCTTGAAGAGCTCGAGGGCCATCTTCTTGGGCAGACCACACTGATTGAGCTTGAGCTCGGGACCGACGACGATGACGGAGCGCCCGGAGTAGTCCACGCGCTTGCCGAGAAGGTTCTGGCGGAAGCGGCCCTGCTTGCCTTTCAGGGTGTCGCTGAGAGACTTGAGCGGGCGATTGTTGGTGCCACGAAGAACGCGGCCACGACGGCCGTTGTCGAAGAGCGCGTCGACGGCTTCCTGAAGCATGCGCTTTTCGTTGCGGACGATGACGTCCGGCGCGCGCAGCTCCATGAGCTTCTTCAACCGGTTGTTGCGGTTGATGACGCGGCGATAGAGGTCGTTGAGGTCCGAGGTGGCGAAGCGACCGCCATCGAGAGGCACAAGAGGGCGCAGTTCGGGCGGCAGGACGGGGATGACATCGAGAATCATCCACTCCGGCTTGTTGCCGCTCTTGCGGAAGGCTTCGAGGACCTTGAGGCGCTTAGCGTACTTGATGCGCTTCTGGAGAGAAGGATCGGCCTTCATCTTCTCGCGGAGTTCGTCCGAGAGTTTCTCGACTTCCACGCGGCGCAGAAGTTCCTTGATGGCTTCGGCGCCCATTTTGGCGACGAATTGGCCGGGATATTCGGTAGAGAGCTTGCGGAACTCCTCTTCCTGAAGGACCTGACGCTCCTTGAGGATGGCCACTTCGCCGGTGTCCACGACAACGAACGCTTCGAAGTAGAGAATGCGCTCGAGATCGCGCATGGAAATGTCCAGGAGATAGCCGATGCGGCTGGGCAGGCCCTTGAAGAACCAGACGTGGGAACAAGGCGAAGCCAGCTCAATGTGGCCGAGGCGTTCACGACGGACCTTGCTGAGCGTCACTTCGACGCCGCATTTGTCGCAGATCACACCACGGTGCTTCATCCGTTTGTACTTACCGCACAAGCATTCCCAATCGGTGACAGGGCCGAAGATTTTAGCGCAGAAGAGGCCGTCCCGCTCGGGCTTAAAGGTGCGGTAGTTGATGGTCTCGGGCTTGGTGACTTCGCCGTGGGACCAGGAACGGATTTTTTCCGGACTAGCGAGGCTGATCCGGATGGAGTCGAAATCCGCAATCAAACTCGCGCGATCATAAGGGCTGCTGCGATACAAGGTCGTTTCCTCCCTCCCCAGCTTTCACCGGGGACGCGATCCGATGGTGCAGGACCGGCTGAAAACCCAACAACAGAAACTTTCTACTCCCCAGCAACGAGCGCCGAGACGGGGCGCAGAATGCGGCGCCCGCACGGCTGGAATCAGTCGGCCGCTTTTTCCGCCGGCGGCTTCTGACGCTTCATCAACTCGACGTCGAGGCAGAGCGACTGCAACTCGCGAACGAGCACGTTGAACGATTCGGGAACGCCCGGTTCGATGCCCGGCTCGCCCTTGACGATGGCCTCGTAAATCTTGGCGCGGCCATAAACGTCGTCGGACTTTGCCGTGAGGAGTTCCTGCAAGATGTGCGCGGCACCGTAGGCTTCGAGGGCCCAGACTTCCATTTCGCCGAACCGCTGCCCGCCGAATTGCGCCTTGCCGCCGAGCGGCTGCTGCGTAATCAGCGAGTAAGGGCCGATAGAACGCGCGTGAATCTTGTCGTCAACGAGGTGCGACAGCTTGAGCATGTAGATGAAACCGACGGTGACAGGCTGGTCAAACTGGTCGCCGGTCATGCCGTCGAAGAGATTGATCTTGCCGGCGTGCGGGAGGCCCGCGACTTCCAGCAAGTGGCGGATTTCGGCTTCGCGCGCGCCGTCGAACACGGGCGTGGCGAAGGGAATGCCGTCGCGGAAGCCTTCGGCGTAGTCGAGCAACTCCTCATCGGACATCTTGGAGAGCGACTTCCAGATGGCGGTGTCGCTGAAGACTTCGCGAAACCAGCGGCGTAGCGCTTCGGCCTTGACTTCCTTGCTGAGCAAGCGCTTGAGGCTGTTGCCAAGTTCCTTGGAAGCCCAGCCGAGGTGCGTTTCGAGAATCTGGCCGACGTTCATACGGGAAGGAACGCCGAGCGGGTTGAGCACGATTTCCACGGGGGTGCCGTCGGGAAGGTACGGCATGTCTTCCTCAGGCACGACGCGGGCAATGACGCCTTTGTTGCCGTGGCGGCCGGCCATCTTGTCGCCGATGGAAAGCTTGCGCTTCATGGCGATATAAACCTTGGCCAGCTTGATGACGCCCGGGGGCAGTTCGTCGCCCTTCTTGAGCTTTTCCTTGCGCTCCTCGGTGATCTTACGGAGCACGTCAATCTGCCGCGAGGTCATCTCCTCGATCTCTTCGATCTTTTCGATCAGGAGAGGATCCTTTTCGTTGAGCTTCAAACGCTTGAGGTTGCGCGTGGAAATCTTTTCGATGAGGTCGCGGGTAAGTTCGGTGCCCTTGACCAGCAAACGCTTGTTGGTCTTTTCGTCGTGCAGGTCGGCTTGCAGAATCTTGCCGCCCAGCAGATCGCCGAGGCGCTTGAGGCGTTCATCGGTGAGGATGCGAATTTCGTCGGCGAGGTTCTTTTCCAGCTTGAAGACCTGGGAGGCTTCGATGGCCTTGTGGCGTTCGTCCTTTTCGCCACCCTTGCGGGTGAAGATCTTGACGTCGACGATGGTGCCTTCGATGCCCGGAGGGCAATACAGAGAAGCATCGCGAACATCGCCGGCCTTTTCACCGAAGATGGCGCGGAGGAGCTTTTCTTCCGGTGTCAGCGTGGTTTCGCCCTTGGGCGTAACCTTGCCGACGAGGATATCGCCGGGCTTGACGACGGCGCCGATGCGGATAACGCCGCTTTCGTCGAGGTTGCGAAGGAACGATTCGCTGATGTTAGGGATGTCGCGCGTAACTTCCTCGGGGCCGAGCTTGGTGTCGCGTGCTTCGATTTCGTACTCCTCGATGTGGATGGAGGTGTAGTAGTCGTCCTTGACTAGCTTTTCGCTGACGAGGATGGCGTCTTCAAAGTTGTAGCCGCGCCAGGGCAGGAAAGCGACAAGCACGTTGCGGCCGAGGCCGAGTTCGCCGCGGTCCGTGCAAGGCCCGTCGGCGAGGACCTGCGCGGACTTCACGCGATCCCCCACGCGAACGATAGGCTTCTGGTTGATGCAAGTATTCTGGTTGGAGCGCTTGAACTTGGTGAGGGTGTAGATGTCGGCACCCACTTCGCGGCTGAGCACGCCGGAGTGGTCGCTTTCGACGCGGACGATGATGCGCTCCGAGTCGACCTGATCGACGATGCCGTCGCGTTTGCAGAGAACCACGGCGCCGGAATCGCGCGCGGTGACGCGTTCCATGCCGGTGCCAACGAGGGGCGCTTCGCCGCGGATCAAAGGCACAGCCTGGCGCTGCATGTTGGAGCCCATCAAGGCGCGATTGGCGTCGTCGTTCTCCAGGAACGGAATCAAGCTGGCGGCAACGGAGACGAGCTGCTTCGGCGAAACGTCCACGTAATCGACTTCCTCGCGATGCTTCAGGACGAAGTTACCGGCCTGGCGGCAGTTGACGAGTTCGGTGGTGATGCGCAGCCTGTCGTCGAGGGTGACGTTGGCTTGAGCGACGACGTATTTGTCCTCTTCCCAAGCGGAGAGATAGAAGCAGTAGGGCTCGTAGACGACCTTGCGGCGCTTAAGCTCGTCGTTGAGTTCTTCGACGCGGTCGCGTTCCACGATGTCACCGGCCTTGAATTCGCTGTCCCCGGCATTCACGATCTGGACGAAGTCGATGATGCGGCCGCCCTTGACGCGGCGATAGGGCGATTCGATGAAGCCGTAATCGTTGATGCGCGCGAAGCAACTGAGCGAGCTGATGAGACCGATGTTCGGGCCCTCCGGGGTCTCAATGGGGCAGATGCGGCCGTAGTGAGTCGGGTGAACGTCGCGGACTTCAAATCCGGCGCGTTCACGGGACAACCCGCCGGGACCGAGAGCGGAAAGACGCCGCTTGTGGGTGATTTCGCTGAGCGGGTTGGTCTGGTCCATGAACTGGCTCAACTGCGAACTGCCGAAAAATTCGCGGATGGCCGCCATGACCGGCTTGGCGTTGACGAGATCGTGCGGCATGGCCGTGGACATTTCCTGGTAGACGCTCATCTTTTCCTTGATGGCGCGCTCCATGCGGACAAGGCCGATACGGAACTGGTTTTCGAGAAGTTCGCCAACGGCGCGGACGCGGCGATTGCCGAGGTGGTCGATATCGTCGACGACGCCGATGTTCTTGCGCAGCTTGTAGAGGTACTTGATGGCGGCGACGAAATCGGTGGTGTCCAGAGTGCGATTATCGAGCGGCGTATCGAGACCCATTTTGATGTTGAACTTCAAGCGGCCTACGCGGCTGAAATCGTACTTGCGCGGATCGAAGAACATGCCGCGGAAGAGGTTGGTGGCCGTTTCCAGAGTCGGCGGATCGCCGGGACGCAGCTTGCGATAGATTTCGATGAGCGCTTCCTTGGAGGAACGGATAGAGTCCTTATCCAAGGTGCGCGAAAGCACCAAGCCGATTTCATCGCGTTCCGGGAAGAAGACATCCACTTCGGTGATGCCAGATTCCGCGAAGGCCTGCCAGAGATCGGCGGTCAGAGGCTTGTTGGATTCGAGCAGCACTTCACCGGTTTCGCGGTTGACGACATCGGCGACGCTGTAAGCGCCTTCGAGATCGGCAAGAGCCGCGCGAACCTGGGAGATGCGCGCCTTGATGAGTTCCTTGAAGAGGGTTTCGGTGATGCGCTTGTGGGCGCCCACGATGATTTCCTCGGATTTCGGATTGCGGATTTCGTGGGTCAGTTTGCGTTCAACGATGCCGGGCGAGACGTTCCAGAGAAGCTCCTTTTCGCGCAGAGAGATGCGCTCCACCTGGTAGAAGGTACGCAGGATTTCTTCGTTCGACTTCATGCCCAGGGCGCGGAGGAAGATGGAGCCGAGGAACTTGCGTTTGCGGTCGATACGCACGTAAAGGATGTTCTTGGTGTCGTACTCGAACTCGACCCAGGAGCCACGATAAGGAATGATCTTGCCCAGGAAATAGGTGCGATTGTTGGCGCTTTCGAAAAAGACGCCGGGGGAGCGGTGCAACTGGCTGACGATGACGCGCTCGGTGCCGTTGATGATGAAGGTGCCGTTATCGGTCATCAGCGGAATATCGCCGTAGAAAACTTCCTGCTCCTTGATATCGCGAATGGTTTTCGCGCCAGTGTCGGGATCCTTGTCGTAAATGGTGAGGCGGATGGTGACCTTGAGGGGCGCGGAATAGGTCATGCCGCGTTCCTGGCATTCGTTGACGTCGTACTTCAACTGCATGGCCACGGGGTCGCCGCATTTGTTGCAGAAGGTCGGGGTGTTCTTGTTGAAAGTGCCGCACTTCTGACAGATGACATCGCCGGTCTGGTAAGGATTGGTGACGACGGAAGCACCGCAATTGCGGCAGGTGGCGCGCAGGTGATGCAGACCCTTCAGGTTGCCGCACTTGCACTCCCAGTTTCCGATCGCGTAGTCCACGAATTCGAGTTGCGACATTTCGCGGAAGTCGCGGATGGGGAACACCGACGTGAACACGGACTGCAGGCCGGCATCCTCGCGCTCGCTGGGCAGCAAATCCATCTGCAGAAAGCGCTGATAGGACTTTTTCTGGACCTCGATCAAATTAGGGATCTGGATGGACCCCTGAATTTTCGCGAAATCCAGTCGCTGGCGTTCCCGAACGTGCTGGTTGCTATTGGACATGCCTGATGTACCTCATTCCCTTTCGGGCAGCGTGCGGAAAAACTGGAAAAGACACTTCGCCGTGATGGCGCGCGGCATGCCCGATGCCGCCCCGCACACGGTGAGTGAGGGTCCCTCGGGGACCCAAAGGATTGTTGAGACGTCCGGCCGTAGCTTGCGTACTGAATTCCCCTGGCGCAGTTGCGCACCAAATGAACCGCGCCGAAACCGAAGCCCGAAGCATGGAGAGCCGGCCGAAGAGCAGCCGGCCGACCATTACTTGATCTCGACCTTGGCGCCCGCGTCCTCGAACTTTTTCTTGATGGTCGCGGCCTCGTCCTTGCTGACGCCTTCCTTGACGGTCTTGGGCGCGCCGTCCACCAAGTCCTTGGCTTCCTTGAGGCCGAGGCTGGTGACTTCGCGAACCGCCTTGATGACGTTGATCTTGTTGCCGCCGATCTCGGTGAGAACGACGGTGAATTCCGTTTTCTCCTCCGCCGGAGCCGCCGCGGCTGCCGCACCGCCGCCGCCAGCCGCGACCACGGTGGCCGCCGCAGCGGAGACGCCGAAGGCTTCTTCCATTTTCTTGACGAGGTCGGACGCTTCAAGAAGCGTCAGGCCCTTGATTTCTTCCAGGATCGTTTCAACTTTCGACATGACTGCGATTTCTCCTCTCGATATTCTGAAACAAAATTTCCGGAACCGCGGCGGGCGGGGCCCGCTTAGCCCCAAACCCCTACGCACTAAACTTGTTGGCCTTGACCGCTTCGCCGACGGTCGCGGCGAGATTGCGGGGTAGCGCGTTGAGCGTGGCCGCGACCCGCTGAGCCGGAGCACTCAGGAGGAACATGATCTTGCTGATCAGTTCATCCTTGGATGGCATGGTGGCGAGCTGCTGGATCTCCGCGATGGAAATCACTCTGCCTTCCACCACCCCGGACTTGAATTGGAACGACGGAACTTCCTTGGCGACCTTGGTGAGGGCCTTGGCGAGGGCCACCGGGTCGGTATTGGTGTAGGCGATGGAGTTGGTGCCCTTCAAGTTTTTGAGCACGCCCTCGGCAGGTGTGCCGGTGCCAGCAAGCTCCGCGAGGGTGTTCTTGACGACCTGATACTTGCCGCCGGCGGCCTGCACGGCGCGGCGGAGCTTGGTGTCGTTTTCGACGGTGATGCCCTGGAAGGTGGTGAGGATTACGGTGGACACCTTCGCGAGCTCGGTTTTCAGCCTGTCCAGATCCTGCTGCTTTTCGCTTTTCTTCTTCATTATTCTCGGTCTCCGCTAATCTCTCTTCGCGCTACGCGGCGGTTGCTAGGGTCTCGGCCTCGGCGATATCGACGAGGATGCCCGGACCCATGGTCGAAGTCAGAGTAATCTTCTTGACGTACTTCCCTTTTGCCGCGGCGGGCTTGGCTTTCAGAACGGCGGCGATGACCGCGTGCGCGTTTTCCGCCAGTTTGGGAGCGTCAAAATTAATTTTGCCGACGGGGCAGTGGACGATGCCCGCTTTGTCCACGCGAAATTCCACTTTGCCAGCCTTGGTTTCCTTGACGGCTTTGGTGACGTCCGGGGTGACGGTGCCAGTTTTCGGATTGGGCATGAGGCCGCGCGGGCCCAACACCTTACCAAGTTTACCCGCCGAGCGCATCATGTCCGGCGTGGCGATGACGGCGTCGAAATCGGTCCAGCCTTCCATGATTTTCTGAACCATATCGTCGCCACCAACGAATTCAGCTCCGGCTTCCTGGGCTTCGCGCTGTTTATCACCGCCGGCGAGAACGAGCACGCGAACGGCTTTGCCGAGGCCGTGGGGCAGAACGACGGTGCCACGAACAACCTGATCGGAGTGCTTCGGATCCACACCCAGATTGATGGCAAGTTCGACGGTTTCGTTGAACTTGGTGTGGTGCGTTTTCTTGATCAGCTCGGCCGCTTCGGCGAGCTTGTACGGACGCGCTTCCACTTTCTTGCGCGCATTCTCCACATGTTTTCCGGACTTCTTGGCCATTTGTACCTCTGCGATCTCCCGGCGCCTGTGACTCCCTAGGCTTCCACGACTTCCAGACCCATGTTGCGAGCCGTGCCCATGACGGTGCGGACCGCGGAGTCCAGATTGGTGGTGTTGAGATCGACAAGCTTGATCTTGGCGATTTCGACGACCTGTTTCTTGGTGACCTTGCCGACTTTGTTGCGATTGGGCTCCGGCGAACCCTTGGCGATTCCCGCAGCGCGAAGGAGCAGGATGGAAGCGGGCGGCGTCTTCAACACGAACGTGAAGGAGCGGTCCGTGTAGATAGTGACGAGGACGGGGAAAATCATCCCGTCGGCTTCTTTCTGCGTCTTGGCGTTGAACTGCTTGCAAAAATCCATGATGTTGACGCCGTGCGGGCCTAGCGCGGTGCCCACGGGCGGCGCCGGAGTGGCTTTGCCGGCCGGCAATTGAAGCTTGATGGTTGTCTGTACTTTCTTTGGTGGCATCTTTCCTTTACCTCAACCTCGTAAACGTTACGGCGGCAGCAGGCCGCCTGAATTCATCCCAGCTTTTCCACGCTCGCAAAATCCAGTTCGACGGGAGTGGAGCGGCCGAAAATCGTGACGGAAACCTTGAGGCGGCTGTGATCGTTATCGATTTCCTCGACGGTGCCGTTGAAGTTGGCGAAGGGACCGTCCACGATGCGCACCTGCTCATTGCGCTCGAAGACGACCTTGGGTTTCGGGCGATCCAGAGGAACGTGCACGCGATTGATGATGGCGTCCACTTCGGCTTCGGAGAGCGCCGGAGGAGCCGTGGCAGAACCAACGAAACCGGTGACGCGCGGAGTGTTGCGGACGATGTGCCAGGTGTTCTCGTCGAGGTCCATTTCCACCAGGACGTAGCCGGGATAGGACATGCGGGAAGCGACAATCTTCTTGCCGCCGCGCACTTCGACGACGTCTTCGGTGGGGATCAACACCCGGCCGATCTTGTCCTGCAGGCTAAACGCGGCCACACGGCTTTCCAGGCTTTCCTTGACCTTCTTCTCGAAGCCCGAATAGGTGTGAATGATGTACCACTGCATCGACATATGACATCCCGTCCTTAGACGTGAAAGTACTTCAGCAGATTGTCAAGACCGAACTGGGCGATGCGCTCCACGAAATAGAGGAAAACGCCGAAAAAAGCGACGGTCACTATCACCACGGTGGTGGTGGAAACGACGTCTTCGCGACTGGGCCAGGTCACCTGCTTCATTTCCACACGAACATCGTGCAGGAATTGGCGGGTGCCTTGGATGGTTCCCGTGACCTTTTCGCCGACACCGGCCGCTGCCCCGGTAATTGCGTTGCTTTGAGATTCTTCGTTCTTCACTTTAGCCGCCTGCGTAGCCATGAATCCGTTTCACCTGCACGTGCCTCGCGGCTCGTGTCCTTCAAAATCCTGGCAGGGGAGGAGGGATTCGAACCCCCATACCCGGTTTTGGAGACCGGAGTCCTAACCGTTGGACGACTCCCCTAAAACCAAAACCGCCGTGCGCTCCCAGCTCCAAAACGAAAACTTACTTCACTTCCTTGTGCGCCGTGTGCTTGCGGCACGTATTGCAAAATTTCTTTGTCTCCAGCCGGTCGGAGTGCTTCTTTTTGTTCTTTGTCGTGGTGTAATTCCTGTTCTTGCACTCACCACATTGCAAGGTAATGATTTCCCGCATTTCTTGAATTCCTTTTCACTGGAGCGCGAGCCAGCATGGCTGGCTCGCTCCTGTTTCGTATTGCAAATGTTACTCGATGATCTCCGCGACGGCGCCGGCGCCGACGGTGTGGCCGCCTTCGCGAATGGCGAAGCGCAAGCCCTTCTCCAGCGCCACCGGCGTGATCAGCGAAACTTCGCAGCTCACGTTGT
>Ga0181521_10000161_pt1 | contig 77124 bp, 66 predicted proteins | sample PEATcosm2014_Bin_32_FD_119764 | JGI IMG/M metagenome (GOLD analysis project Ga0181521, IMG submission 119764) | Peatland microbial communities from MTU Mesocosm Facility, Houghton, MI, USA - PEATcosm2014_Bin02_60_metaG | ecosystem: Environmental > Terrestrial > Soil > Wetlands > Peat | place... | reverse complement strand
TACGGTAAACGATTCGGCGAGATTTGTCCAGCAAAATCGCCTGCGCTACCTGAACTGTTACCCGCAATCGTTCGTGCAGAACTTGTCGCAGCCGTATTATGCGCGGCGGCCGGTGGTGGGGCTGCCCGAAAATGCCACCATCACGCCGCAGACGCACGAATCGACGCTCATCCCGGGCGGCGGCGTGCTCAGCGGGCGTGTGGCTGACGCCGCGGGCGCGGGCGTGGTCAACGCCACTGTGCGCGCGTACGATGCCAATGGCAGGCTCACCGCCGAAACGCGCAGCGATACCAACGGCAATTACGAATTCGACTCACTTTCCGACGGGCCGGTGCGGATGGAGGTGGAGGCGACGGGATTTCAACGCGCCAATATCACGGGGGTGAACGCGTCAGCGGCACGGCCCAATCGGCAGGACGTGACGATGCAGGCAGGGAGCGCGGCCGACATGATCACCGTTGCCGGAAACGCGAATACAGCGCAAACGATGAACGCCCAAATCTCCAACCTGGCAATCAGTGGCCGCGATGCCTCAAGCCTCGTCCAACTAGGCAGCGGCAACATGCTCGGCTCGGGCGCGCAAGTTGGCGGCACGCGTCGAGGCTCGGGCAGTGGAGGCGGGTACGGAGCGGGCGTCGGCGGCGGAGTCGGCGGTGGAGCCTTCATACCCGCCGCCGTCCCCCAGGAACTCGGCGATCTTTTCGAGTACAAGCTGAAAGACCCCATCTCCATCCCCAAGAACCGCTCGTCCCTGGTGCCGATCGTGCAATCCGAAATCGCCGCGGACAAAGTCTCGCTCTGGAACGATCGCGCCGGATTGCCGCGCCCGCAGCGCGCGCTGTGGCTCACCAATTCCAGCGGCAACACGCTCGATGGCGGCAGCTTCAGCGTCATGGAAGAGGACACTTTCGCCGGCGAAGGCATCTTCGACCCCATCCGCCCCGGCGAGAAGCGCCTCGTCTCCTACGCCCTAGATCTCGCCGTGAATGCCAGCTCCAAGAACAGCATCGAAGCACAGCGCGTGACGCATGTTTCCATCAGCCGCGGCGTCATGAAACAGACCAGCGAAGTCCGCGAGAAGAAGACGTACACCTTCCGCAATGAGGACACTTCGCCGCGCAGCATGATTGTAGAGCACCCCGTGCGGCGCGGGTACGAACTGCGGGGCGATCCCCGTCCCGAAGAAACTACCGCCGATTGGATGCGTTTCCGCGTGCACGTCGATCCCAAACAGACCGCCACGCTGGTGGTGGAAGAAGCCCGGCCGCTGGAGAACAGCTACCAATTGACCAACATCAACGCTCAACAACTGGAGCTGTTTGTGCGCCAGCGGTCCATCGACACGACGGTCGAGGGCACGCTGCGTAAAATCCTGGCGCAGAAGGACGCCATCTCCGCGCTCGATTCGCAGAAAGAAGAACGCAACGGCGAGATGACCAAGATCTTCGACGATCAGCAGCGCCTGCGCGAAAACATGAAGGCGCTCAAGGGAAGCCCCGAAGAGAAAGCCCTGCTCCAGCGCTACACGCAGGAACTCAACGATGAAGAGACACGGCTCGATACGCTCCGCAAGGAGGTTTCACAGCTCGAGCAGCAGTCGGCCAGCGCGCAGGAAGCGCTCGACAAGATGATCGAGGGTCTATCCTTCGACGTGAAGCTGTAGCGGGCTATTGCGAGCAGCCCGCCGGCGGAGCGAGCGCGGGAGGCGCGGGAATACTGAGGGGCGGGAGTTCGTTCTTCTTCAACTCCTCCCATTTCGCGAGCGCCGTTGCCAGCGATTTGCACGCGTCCTCGAAATTCTCGCGCATGCCGATCGTCGGCGGCTCGTCGGCCATTTCCAAGCTCGTCATCTGCGAGCCGAACGATCCATCGATGGTAGTGAAGTTCGTCGTCGGACCACCGCCGCCCCGGCCGAACCCGCCGCCGCCGCGCCCGCCACGGCCCGCGGGAGCGCCGCCGAATGCCGCCGCTTTCCCGGCCAACGTTTTCGCCGCTTCGGTATCGCCCGCTTTGGCGAGTTCCGCCCGCACGTCGGCCACCTGCTGGTTGGCGGCGTACGCCACGGCCATGGCATCGAGAATTTTCAGACCCAAATCGCGCTGCGCCACGATCCCTTCGGGGGACGTCTTCACCCGTGGGTCCATTGTCACCTGGATGAACTGCCGGTAAGCGCAGCCGTCTACCGTCAGCCGCACCGCATAAGTCCCCGGCGCTACCAGCGGACCGCGGGGCTCGGGCGGAGTTGCGCCGTAAAGCGCCGAGATCGGATATGCCTGCGTGCCATACGGCCCGATCTGCGCCGGGCGCGCATACCGCAGGTCCCACACCGCGCGATTGCCGCCCGCCGCCGTAGTGAGCGGATGCGGACGCTCGATCCAGTAATTCGGCACATTCAGTTGCGGCTCCGGCTCCGGCGGAGGCGGCACGCTGGTCAACTCGCGCACCAACCCCGCCGAATCGTAGATGCCGATGGTCAACGGACCCGACGGCGCGGACTTCAAATAATAATTCAGAATCGCCCCATCGGGAGGGTTGTCGCCATGAGTCATTTCCGGCGGGAACGGCGTGTCGAAATCGGTATCGTTGCGAACGCGGATGGTCGTCGCAGGCTTGTACAGATAGCAGTCGGCGTTGGACACCTCCGAAGTGATCTGCCGCAGCGGCGTCACGTCATCCAGCACCCAGAAAGCCCGCCCATACGTGCCGATCACGAGATCGTCTCCGTGCACGATGAGGTCGCGCACCGATGCCGTGGGCAAATTGAGCTGTAGCGATTGCCAGTGGTCGCCATCGTCGAATGAGACCCAAGCGCCGTGCTCGGTGCCCGCGTAGAGCAATCCGGCGCGCACCGGATCTTCCTTCACCACGCGCGCGATTTCGGTATTCGGGATGCCCTCGGTGATCTTCGTCCAGGTTTTCCCTCCGTCGCGCGTGCGATAGATGTACGGCGTGAAATCGTTAGCGCTGTGCCGGTCGATGGTGAAATATGCCGCATTAATATCGTGAGTCGAGGCCGCGATTTGCAGAATCTGGCTGTTGGCAGGCAGGTCCGCGGGCGTGACAGCTTCCCATTTCGACCCGTCGGTAGTTCGCTGAATTCGCCCGTTCGACGTCCCCACCCAAACGGCGCCCGCGCGCAATGGGGAAGGTCCGATCGCGCTGATTCCCGGCGTCGGAGCGCCGCGGCCTCCGCGTGCGGCAGGCGCCGCTTCGGGCTGTTCGGCCGCCGGAGGAGTTGCGCCCGGCACTAGAGTTACATCCGGACTGACCACCTTCCAGGTATCGCCCAGGTCGCGCGTCTCGAGCAGGAACTGCGCTCCGTAATAGTAAATATGCGGGTCCGCCAGCGCGAAGCAATGCGGCGGATATTGCGCGAAGCGTGCGCCCAGCGAATGCGGAGGCGAGACGTTCAGGATCTGCCGCGTGGCCAGGTTCGACCGCTGCAAATTGCTCCCCTGCCCGCTGGCCATGAGGATATTGGGATCGATCGGAGACGCGTTCACATACCCGAATTCATACGCGCCCACCGAAGGCAGCCATTCCATGAAGGTGATTTGTCCGAACGCGCCGCGGCTCGACGTCCCCGCCGACCCGCTGTCCTGCTGCGTTCCGTAAATCCAGAACGGGAAGCGATTGTCGGTGGAGATGTGGTAGAACTGCCCGTTCGGCAGGTTGTACCAATTCAGGTCCCAGGTGTGGCCGCCGTCCAGGCTTACCGTCGGTCCTTGATCCACGCCGGCGATCATGCGCCTGGAATTCGTCGGATCGATCCACAGCACGTGGTAATCGTCGCCGCCCGGCGCGCCCTTGAACGCTTCGAAGGTCTTGCCGCCGTCGGTCGACCGGTAAATCGACGTCTGCATGACGTACACCACATCGGGATTGTCCGGCGCCACGTACACCTGGCTGAAATAGGAACTGCCGCCCGACCGCGGATCGTCGGTGGCTTTGTGCCAATTCGCCCCGCCATCGTCGGAGCGGTACATGCCGCCATTCATCACTGCGAACACGCGCTGGCCGGCCGTGCCCGCAGCTACCGCGAGGCCGATGCGGCCCATGTTTCCTTCCGGCAGGCCATGGCCGCTGAGGTAGGTCCACGTGAGCCCCTCGTCGGTCGATTTGTAAATGCCCGCGCCGGACGTAGCCGCTTCGCCCTCGCCGCGCCCGCCGATGCCGACGCCGCCTCCGCGCCCGTTCGGGGTGGTCAGGTACACCTCCAGCCCCGCGAAAACAGTTTGCGGATTATCGGGGTCGGCAACCATGTTTACCGCGCCGATGTTGTCGCCCTTATACAGAACCTTGGTCCAAGTTTTGCCGCCATCGGCGGAGCGGAACACGCCGCGTTCTTCATTGCGCGCGTAGGTGTGGCCGAGCGCCGCCGCCAGCACGATATCGGGATTGGCGGGATCGACCACCAGCGACACCACGTGGTTGCTGTCGTCGAGCCCGACATGCGTCCAGTGTGCGCCGGCGTCCACCGATTTCCATACGCCGTTGCCGATGTTCATCGACTTCTCGACGCTGCTCACGTCGCCCGTGCCCACGTAGACGATATCGGGATTGGAGCGCGCAATGGCGATCGCCCCGATCGATTCCTGGCGCGTCTCATCGAAGATCGGTTTCCACGTCGTGCCGCCGCTCGTGCTCTTCCAAATCCCGCCGCCCGGCGTGCCGAGATAATAAGTGGCTGGGTCGCCCGGAATTCCCGCGACGGCGGAAATGCGTCCGGCGCGGAACGGCCCCACCTGGCGCCAGCGCATGCCGCTATAAAGCGACGGGCTATAAGTCTGTGCAAACAGGACGGCGGCCGTGGCTGTCGCGGCCGGAAAGAGGGTACGAAAACGCATACTGTAGGAGCATACACTATCCGCGATGCCCCGTTACTGAGCCGGGCCCGGAGGGCACCCCGCAAGGGAGCGGCGCCTTTCTTGTTAAAAACTGTTTACTGGATTTGCACCAGGCCGTTGTTGGGCTGGTCGTTTGCCGGCAACGGCGTCAGATCCTGCTTGCCGCGCCAGAAATCGATATAGCAGACCTGGTGCACGCAGGCCACCGTGCATCGCGGCGCGCAGGCCTTCTCGGTGCGGTATTCGCGGCGGATGTCCTCCACCGTGTATTCGGCCAGCGGCTTGGCGGGATACCCGCGCTGCTGCGAGCAATAGTGCACCAGCCCGTCCTCGCAGACGTATAGATAGCGCGCGCCCGAACGGCATCGCCAGTGATTTTCCCGGCCATGCGCGATATTGTCCTGAAAATAATTGATGCGCGCGTAGCTGCTCTTTTCCATCGAGCGCATAGCCATGTAGACTTCGCGTTCGCGGTCGCCCAGCGGCTGGAGCTGGCCTTCGCCATCGTGAATAATCCCGACCGTGGAGGTGAATCCCAGCTCGATGGCGCGCTTGCCGATGACCAGCGCGTCTTCCGGAGTACGGATGCCGCCGCCCACCACGGAATTGATGTTGACGTGAAAATCCGCGTGTTCGGCCAGCAATTGCAGCTTCTTGTCGAGCACCTTGAGGCTTTTCTTGGAGACCTCGTCGGGCATCGCGTTATCGATGGAAATCTGCAGATGGTCGAGCCCGGCGCGATTCAGCCGCTGGATGCGCTCCGCCGTGAGCAGATACCCGTTGGTGATCATTCCAGCGATCATGCCGCGATTGCGAATGTGCGCCACAATCCGGTCGAGATCGGGATGGAGCAGCGGTTCGCCGCCCGAAATGGTAATGATGGTGGTCCCGAGCCCGGCGAGATGATCGAGCCGTTCGAACATGACGTCCGTCGGCACGGGTTTGGAGACGTCATCGAATTCGTTGCAATAGGTACACGAAAGATTGCAGCGGCGCATGGGGATGACGTGCGCCAGGATGACGTGATCGGTGGACGCCAGCCCTTTGGCGATCATGCGCAGTTCGCGCAAGCGGCGGCCGGCCGCCTTCCACGCCCTGCGAAGATGTTTCCCGGCATCGGACATACGTCGAAGTCCTTCCATTACAACACAGTCACGGAAATTCGCGGAGCGGAAGGAAGCGATTGGTAGCGAACCGGGGTCGAATGTGGAACGCGAGCGGTTCTATGGTATCAATGGGTTACGGAATTCTGGTCGGATGACTGCCGGCTTCCAACCCGATTTGTCGATTTTGCCCCCGCCACAGCGTTGTCTATGGGATGAACTGGCCGCCGTCCCGGAAGAGTTCGTCCTTTACGGAGGCACGGCAATCGCACTCCATCTGGGGCATCGGCAATCCCTGGACTACGATTTCTTCGGCAATCGTCAGTTTGACCCCACGCGCCTGGCGGAACGTCTTCCCTTCCTAGTCGGCGCCACGATCACTCAGCAGGCGCCCAACACGCTATCTGCCACAGTGGAACGCGGAGGGCCGGTGCTGGTCTCGTTCTTCGGCGTTCCCCGGATCGCGCGTGTGCGGCCGCCGCTAGTGGCCGCGGACAACCGATTGCGCATCGCTTCCCTGCTCGACCTTGCGGGAACGAAGGCTGCCGTTGTGCAGCAGCGGGCCGAGGCAAAGGATTATTTCGACCTCGACGCAATCCTGCGCGACGGCCGCGTAGATCTGCCGGCCGCACTCGCTAGCGCCCGCGCCATCTACGGTCCGCAATTCAACCCGCAGATCACGTTGAAGGCGCTATCGTTCTTCGGCGACGGCAATCTTGCCCTCCTGCCAGGCGGGGTGCAGGACCGTTTATCTCAGGCCGCCCGCGAGGTGGATCTGGATCGATTGCCGGCCGTTGCCGGCGAGGCCGATTGATGAAGGCGATACCGCTGAATGCCGAGACGGAGAGACTCGCGCGGCGGCTGATCTGGTTCGAACCGCCCGCCGAGGCGCTCGCCGACCCGGTGCGATTCACGGCGTACGCCATGGCCCGCGCAACGCATGAGGAAATGAAAATCATCCGCCGGTATGTGAACGATGACGAGTTTCTCGAGGCGCTGGACAAAGCGCCACCAGGGATCATCGACAGCCGGTCCTGGGCGTATTGGAATTCGAAAGCGGGGCGCTACCCGGCTCCGCCGGAGCCGAAGCGGCGGTTGGAGTAAGCGCTTATAGACCGTGCTGCAGCAGGAGGGTGGCCGCCGCGATTCGCGGAATTACCGATGCATCGGTGAAGATCAAGCAACTTGTGGACGAAGTGAGCACCAGCAGCCGGGAGCAGACACTGGGCATCGAGCATGTGGCCAAGGCGATCAGCCACACAGAGAACCTGACCCAGCGCAACGCCGCCGGCGCGGAAGACAGCGCGTCCGCAGCAGCCTAACTGAATGGCCAGGCGGCTGTGCTGCGGGAGATCGTCGAGGAGTTGACGGCTCTCACCGGGCCGCCTCCCATCGCCGCTGAGCTTGCTCCGCAAGAGGCTTCCGCCCGCTGCAACCTGCGAAAATAGGCGCTGTGAGACGGATTTTCCTGCTCGCTGTCATCCTCGTGTTTCTGGCGGCTTGCCGTTCCCACCGTCCACGGCAGGTGGAATCCGCCGGCGCGACAAAAGCCACGAGCCAAATCAAAATCATGGTGGGCGATACCCTTTCCAGGCCCGGGAACTGCTGGTTGAGCCCAGCCCACTACGTTCGTCCGGTCTATCCTAAAGAAGCCCGGAGAATTCGCCTGCAGGGCGTGGTAAGGATAAGGGCGCTGATCCGGAAAACCGGCGAGTTAGCGGAGATCGAAGTACAGTCGGGCGACCCAGTCTTCGTTCCTGCAGCTCTCACCGCTGTGAAGCAGTGGCGCTATGATCCGTGCCTTTTTAACGGAGAGCCGATTGAGGTGCGCACCGTGATCGACGTCCCGTTCACGCTGAATCAGTAGCTGTGAAAATAGCCGTGATGAAACCGGTCCAAGTGCCGGCGGGCCCTCCTACTAGACCAGTTCGATTCGGACTTCTCTGCCCACAGCAGTGGCGGCCTTCCGCAGCGTACTCAGCGTGATTGCTTCATAATCCGGATCAAGCAAGCGGTCGAGCGCCGCTCGGCTCGTGTGCATCCTGCGGGCCATTTCGGCCTTCGAAAGCCGGTTTTCTTTCATAGCGGCTTCCAACTGCCGGGCCAACACCCGCTTGATGGCCGTCGCGGTGACTTCCTCATGAATGCCCTCTTCCCGAAGCCAACTGTCGAAAGATGATCCTAGGTTTCTCTTTTTCATTTGCGTCCTCCTCGCTTCCGCCTCAGCGCCAGCTCAATTTCATCTTGCGGAGTCTTCCGGGTTTTCTTCAGAAAGCCGTGTAGAAGAACCATATGCCGATGCTCGATCATGAAGATCACGAACGCAATCCGGCCGCTAACCAAATTGCTGCGAACCTCCCATAGGTCGTGTCCCAGCGGCCGGACGAGCGGCATCCCCAACGGCCGCGAAAACTCAACGTCCTTAATATCCGCCCCAATGGCCCGGCGATCTGCCGCGTCAAGACCCTTCAGCCACTCGCGCACCGGCTCCCGGTCGTTTCCCGGAGCATAGCACCATTTTTGGTACATATGCCGCTTCCGCAGCTCCGTGGGAGCAAGTCCCCGTCGAGATCGTCACGCCCGCGAATCGCTGAATTCTAACGCTTTCGCCGATTTGACACCCGTCTGCCGCCAGTGATAAATGTAGTGTTCTTTCTCAGGAGAGTGTATGGCCGAAGAGCCAAAGCCCGAGGGCCCGCCAGCGGCACCGCCGCCCCACGGCGAAGCTGCCACACCACCTGTAAAACCAGCCGCTCCAGCCGCCAAACCTGCGCCTCCGAAACCCGCCGCGGCAGCCCATGCAGCGCCGCCGAAACCACCGGCCACCATGGCGGCGACCCCGTGGGATAGCGATCTCGCCAAAGAGATCAAGGAACGTTTCGGCGACCGCATCGTCGAAACGTCCACCTACCTCGGGCAGAATTTCGTCGTGGTCAAACCCGATGCCGCGGTTCCCCTCATCGAATATCTGAAGCTCGAGGCCGATTTCGATTACCTGGTGGACGTCACCGCGGTCGATTGGCCCAAACGCGCCGAGCGGTTCGACCTCGTCTACATCTTGTATAGCTTCGCCCGCAACGAACGCGTGCGCATCAAGACTTACCTTGCGGAAAGTTACAAGCCCGAGACGGCGGTCAATGTGCACCTCACCGCCAACTGGCTGGAGCGCGAGGTCTTCGACATGTTCGGCATCGAATTCGCCGGCCATCCGGACATGCGCCGTATCCTTTTGCCCGAGGAGTGGCAAGGCTACCCATTGCGCAAGGACTACAGTATTCTTCAGCAGGACGATCGCTGGGTGCAGGAAAATCTGGGTATCGAAAGCGGTCAGTGACAGTATGCCGGACGCCACATTTTTAGATTCCACGGAATTGGTTCTCAATATGGGGCCGCAGCACCCGTCCACGCATGGAGTGCTGCGCGTCATCCTCAAGCTGGATGGCGAAAAGGTCCTGGGGGCCGATTGCGTCATCGGTTATCTGCACCGCGGGGTCGAAAAGATCGCCGAGAATCGCACGTTCGCGCAGTTCAATCCCTACGTCGACCGCATGGATTATGTCGCCGCTGTTTCCAACGGTCTGGGGTACTGCCTCGCGGTCGAGAAGGTGCTCAACGTCGAAGCTCCGCCGCGCGCGCAGATCGTGCGCGTGATCCTCACCGAACTGAACCGCATCGCCAGCCACCTGCTCTGGCTGGGCACCCACGCGCTCGATATCGGCGCCATCACACCGGTGTTTTATTGCCTCCGCGAGCGCGAAGAGGCGCTCAAGATTTTCGAGAAATACTGCGGCGCGCGGCTTACCACGCATGCCTTCCGCATCGGCGGCCTGCTTTACGAAACTTACGACGGGTTCGAAAAGGACATCCGCGATTTTTGCACCATGTTCCTGCCCAAGGTGGATGAGTACGAGGAACTGCTCACCAACAATCGCATCTGGGTGTCGCGCCTGAAAAACGTCGGGGTTCTCACCGCCGACGAGTGCAAGGAATATGGCGTCACCGGCCCCGTTCTGCGCGCCGCGGGCGTGCAATGGGACCTGCGCAAAGCGCAGCCGTATTCCGGCTACGAGAAATACGATTTCGAAATTCCCACGCGCCAGAATGGCGACACCTACGACCGGTACACGGTCCGCATGCAGGAGATGCGGCAGTCGGTGCGCATCATGCGGCAGGCGGTGGAATCGCTCGCCGAAGGGCCGATCATGGGAAAGGTCGGCAAAGTGATCAAGCCGGCGGTCGGCGAGGCGTACGTTTCGATTGAGGCGCCCAAGGGCGAACTGGGATATTACGTAGTCTGCGACGGCGCCACGCAGCCATATCGTGTGCGTGTCCGGCCGCCTTCGTTCGTGAATTTGCAAGCGCTCGACCGCATGGTTCGCGGCGGCCTGGTGGCCGACGTCGTGGCCGTCATCGGGACCTTGGACATCGTTTTGGGAGAGGTGGACAGATAAAGAGCCGCGACCGCGAGGGAGCGGTAGATAGCTAAAGAGCCGCGGCCGTAAGGAAGCGGTGGGAGTTTTATGGGTAAACTGCTGCGCAAGATCTTTCTGGTGGACCTGTTTCAGGGACTCTGGGTAACGTTCCGAAACCAGCATCCGAAGTATATCTACACGGAACAGTATCCGCAGGAGCGGCCCAAAGTCGCCGAGCGGTATCGCGGTGCGCCGCGCCTGAATATCAATCCGGATAACGGCGAAACTCTCTGCATCTCCTGCAACCTGTGCGCGCTGGCCTGTCCGGAAAACCTGATCGTGGTCACCAGCCAGCGCAATGAAGTCACCAAGCGCAAGGACCTGACCACCTTTACTTATGACACCTCGCGTTGCATGTTCTGCGGGCTCTGCGAGGATGCCTGTCCAGTGGACGCGCTGGAATTGACGCAGGATTTCGAACTGGCCACCTATACGCGCGAAGGCCAAATCTGGGACCGGCAGACGCTCGAAGAGGGGCCCAAGCCCACTCAATACAAATGTTAGACACGATTTTCTTCTATGCGTTCGCGTTGCTCACCCTGGGAGGCGCCATCCTTACCATCACGCGGCGCAACGCGATCCACAGCGCGATTTCGCTGATCGTGTCGCTGCTCGGCGTCGCCGGCCTCTATCTCCTGCAACACGCCGAATTCCTGTTCGCCGTGCAGATCGTGCTCTACGTGGGCGGCATCATGGTGCTGTTTCTGTTCGTCATCATGCTGGTCAATCTCGACCAGATGGCCAAGGAGCGCCAGTTCAACCGCGCGTGGATGGTCGGGTTGGCGGCGGTAGCGGCGGTGGGCGCCGAGATCGGCTACTTCTTTTATCGCGGTCAGGACAGTTTCAAGCTGCCCGAGGTGCAGCCTCCGCCGATCGTCCAGGGCAACACCGAGGCGCTGGCCGACGTGCTGTTCCGCCAATATCTGCTGCCCTTCGAGATCGCTTCCATCCTGCTGCTGGTGGCGATCGTCGGTTCGGTCGTGATGGCCAAGAAGAGGATCTGACCATGCATCCTGTCACCGAAGTGCATTATCTGGCCCTGAGCGCGGCGCTGCTGCTCATCGGGACCATCGGCGTGCTCACCCGCCGCAATATCGTCATCATTCTGATGTCCATCGAACTCATCCTCAACGCCGTGAACATCAATCTGATAGCGTTTTCGCATGCATGGGGCCAGACGCAAGGGCAGATTTTCGCCATCTTCGTGATTGTGGACGCGGTGGCCGAAGCGGCCGTGGGGTTAGGCATCCTGATCGCTCTGTTCCGCAATAAGGAAACCGTGCTGGCGGATGAAATCGACTTGCTGAAATGGTAGGAGCGCCGTGAATTTCCTGGACCAAATCTGGCTCATCCCGCTGTTCCCGCTCCTCGGAGCGGCGATCATGTTCTTCATCGGCCGGAAGCTCGATCCGCAGCCTGTATCGGACGTAGCGATCGCTCCCGGCGTCGAGCCGGTGTACGAGCACGGGCATGCTCACGATCACGGCCACACGCCGCATCACGAGCACCATCATGACGACCATGGGCACGGCCACCACTCGTCCCCGCTGAAAAAACTGATCGACATCATCTGCCCCGGCATGGTGCTGCTGTCGTTTATTTTTTCGGTGGGTGCGGTATGGCAGCTTGCGCAGTCGACACCGCGCCTTCACCAGGTGATTCAATTCACCTGGATCGCCGGCCTGCCGTTCCACATGGCCAACGGCCATCTCGCGACCTTCCAGGCCGATTGGGGATTCCTGCTCGACCCGCTGAGTTCGGTGATGATCCTCATAGTCACCGGCGTTGGCTTCCTGATCCACGTGTATTCCATCGGCTACATGGCTCACGACAACGGCTATTACCGTTTCTTCGGCTATCTCAATCTGTTCGTCTTTTTCATGCTGATGCTGGTGCTGGCGAACAACTACATTCTGCTGTTCGTCGGATGGGAAGGCGTGGGGTTGTGCAGCTACTTGCTGATCGGGTTCTATATTCATAAGAAGTCGGCGGGCGACGCCGGCAAGAAAGCGTTCGTGGTCAATCGCGTGGGCGACGCGGGATTCGTGCTGGGCATGCTGTTGATGCTCTCGGTCCTCGGCACCGTCCGGTTCACCGACGTGAACGCGCTCCTGCGCAGCGGCAACTTCGCTCCGGAAATTCATGGCTTCGGCGTGCTGAGCGCGATCTCGGTTCTGATGTTTTTCGGCGCCACCGGCAAATCGGCGCAGATTCCGCTTTACGTCTGGCTGCCCGACGCAATGGAGGGCCCCACTCCGGTATCGGCCCTCATTCACGCGGCGACCATGGTGACCGCCGGCGTCTACATGGTGGCGCGCTCGGCAGCGCTTTTCCAGCTAACGCCCAGCACGTCTACTGTGGTTGCCGCGGTGGGCGCGTTCACCGCGATTTTAGCTGCCACCATCGCGCTGGTGCAGAACGACATCAAGCGCGTCCTGGCGTATTCCACCGTCAGCCAGCTCGGGTATATGTTTCTGGCGCTGGGCGTAGGCGCTTACTGGGTGGCCATCTTCCACCTCTTCACCCACGCTTTCTTCAAGGCCCTCCTCTTCTTGTGCTCTGGATCGGTGATCCACGCCATGAGCGGCGAGCAGGACATGCGCCACATGGGCGGGCTCAAGGACAAGATCCCAATCACGCACTGGACCATGTTCGTGGGCTCGGTGGCCATCGCCGGCATTCCCGGCCTCGCGGGTTTCTTCTCCAAGGATGAGATTCTCTGGCAGGCCTATAGCTCGCCGCTGGGTTCGAAATTCCTGTATATGATCGGCCTGGTTACCGCCGGACTTACCGCCTTCTATATGTGGCGCATGATGAACATGACGTTCTACGGTAAGTCGCGCGTAAAGGCGGAAGTCGCGGCGCACATCCACGAATCTCCGCCGTCCATGACGGTTCCGCTCTCGCTGCTCGCGGTCGGCAGTATTGTAGCTGGATGGCTGGGAGTTCCTAAAGTCTGGACCCTTTTCGGCGAGAGCTGGCGCGGATTCGAGCACTGGCTGGCGCCGTCGTTCGCCTCCGCGGCGGTCGAGGCCGCCAAGGAGGGCGCGCACGACGCATCGGTGGAGTGGGCGCTCATGGGCGCTTCCGTGGCGATCGCGATTATCGGCATCGTGATCGCGCGGTATTTCTATCACCAGAAGCCCGAAATCCCGGACTCGATCGAGAAAGCCGTCAAGCCCCTTTACGCCCTCTGTTACAACAAATGGTACGTGGACGAGATGTACGATTTCCTCTTCGTCAATGGCCTGTGCAAAGGCGGCGGCGAGGTGCTGGGCGCCTTCGACCGCAACGTGGTGGATGGCGGGGTGAATGGAGCCGGCTGGCTTACCCGGTTCTCGTCGCAAGTCTCGATGTGGTGGGACACGTGGGTGGTCGATGGCCTGGTGCGCTTCACCGGGTTCTTCGTCAAAATGATGTCTTATCCGGCGTGCATCTTACAAAGCGGACGCGTGCAGACTTACGCGTTCTTTGTGGTGGCCGGCGTGCTCCTGATGTTCGGATATTATGTGATTCGATAACTTATGGACCAGCACTTACTCAGTATCGTCTTATTGACGCCCCTCGCCGGCTTGCTGGTTCTGCTGCTCCTGCCGGGCAACAAGAACCTGATCCGCATCTGGGCCAACCTGGCCGCTCTCGCCGGGTTTCTGGTTTCCCTCCCGCTGGTCTTCCGCTTCCAAACCGGCGCTCCCGGCTTCCAGTTCGAGGAGCGCGCTGATTGGATACCCACACTCGGCGCGCATTATCACCTCGGTATCGACGGAATCAGCCTCCTGCTCGTGATGCTCACCACGGCGATGGGCGTGATCGCCATGCTCTGCTCCTGGAGCGGGATTCAGGACCGCGTGCGCGAATACTACGCCATGTTTCTGATCCTCCAGACGGGCATGATCGGCGTCTTTATCTCGCTCGATTTCTTCCTGTTCTACATCTTCTGGGAACTGGTGCTCGTCCCCATGTACTTCATCATCGGCGTGTGGGGCGGCCCGCGAAAATTGTACGCCGCGATCAAGTTCTTCCTCTACACGCTGGCCGGATCGGTGCTGATGCTGCTGGGCATTCTGACCCTCTACTTTCAGCACTTCCAGCAGACCGGCGCCTACTCGTTTGAGATTTCGGAGCTGATGAAGACCACTTCCGGCATGAGTCTCGGCGCGCAGGAGTGGGTCTTCTGGGCGTTCTTCATCGGCTTCGCCATCAAGGTGCCGATGTTCCCCTTCCACACCTGGCTGCCCGACGCGCACGTAGAGGCTCCCACCGCCGGTTCGGTGATCCTGGCCGCAGTTCTGCTGAAGATGGGGACGTACGGATTCCTGCGATTTTCGCTGCCGCTGCTGCCGCAAGCCTCGGCCGACCAGAAAATCGTCCAGATTCTCGCCATCCTCTCGATCATCGGCATCATTTATGGCGCGCTGGTCTGCCTGATGCAGAAGGATTGGAAGAAGCTGGTGGCGTATTCGTCGGTGAGCCACCTGGGCTTCTGCACGCTCGGGATCTTCGCCCTGAATCCGAACGGGATCGCCGGCAGCGTGATCCAGCAGGTAAATCACGGCATCTCCACCGGCATGCTCTTCATGGTGATCGGCGTGATCTACGAACGCCGGCACACACGCGAGATTTCCGAATACGGCGGCCTGGGACACGTCATGCCGAAATTCGCCATCATCTTCGCCATCGCCATGCTGAGTTCCGCCGGCCTGCCGCTGCTCAACGGATTCGTCGGCGAGTTCACGATTTTGCAAGGCGCGTTTGAAGCCAATCGCGTCTGGGCGGCGTTCGCGGTCACGGGCGTGATTCTCGGCGCCGCATATCTGCTCTGGCTCTACCAGCGCACCATCCTCGGCCAGGTGACCAACGGCAAGAATCTGACCATCCCCGACATGAACTTCCGCGAAGTGGCGATGTTCGTCCCGCTGATCGCATGGGCCGTCTGGATCGGCGTATATCCCAAACCGTTCTTCGATGTTCTACGGCAGCCGGTGACCGAGATCGTGGAGCGCGTGCATCCGGACTATTTCAAAGGCAGCCAACCCCAACCGGCCCTGGCTAAACTGAGGGCCAAACTGGGAACCCAGGTAGCGGCGCAAGCGGGAGGCGCGCGATGATCGACTCCTTGTACACCCCCTACGATCACTTTTCCATCGTTCCCGCGCTCATGCTGGCGCTGTTCGGCTGCGCTATCCTGCTGTTCGATTTCCTGATTTTCCCCGATCCCCGCCAGCGCAAATGGCTGCTGATTTTCGTCGTGCTGGCGGAAGTCTTCACGGGAGTCGGACTGTACCGGCAGACCGGTTACGTCGCGGCCAGCCCGCTACAGGCATTCAACGGGTCGATCCAGGTGGACCAGTTCAGCATTTTCTTCAACTGGCTCTTCCTCATTGCCGCACTGATGGTGGCGGTAGTGTCGTACCGCTATCTGGAGAACGCCGGCGAGCACCACGGCGAATACTACAGCCTGATCCTCTTCGCGCAGTGCGGGATGTATTTTCTGGCGACCGGCGCCGACCTGGTGACGCTGTTTGTCGGCCTCGAGTTGATGGCGCTCAGCTTCTATGTGATGGTGGGATTTCTCCGTTCCGAGAAGCGCTCCAACGAAGCGGCGCTCAAGTACCTGCTGCTGGGCGCGTTTTCGAGCGGGTTCCTGGTTTACGGCTTTTCGGTACTCTATGGCATTGCGGGCTCCACAAATCTCAAGACCATCGTAAACACGATCGCCAGCAAGCCCGCGTGGGATCCGGTGGTGTACCTGGCGCTGATCACCACCTCCGTCGGCTTGCTCTTCAAGGTCGCCGCCGCGCCCTTCCACATGTGGGCGCCGGACGCTTATGAAGGCGCGCCGACCACGGTGACAGCTTACCTTTCGGTCGCTTCCAAAGCCGCTTCGTTTGCCTTCCTGCTGCGCCTCTTTTACGGCCAGTTGGCGCCGTTCGCGGCGATGCGCGAAGTGTGGGCGCCGATTCTCGCGGTCATCGCGGTGGTCACCATGACGGTCGGCAATCTCGCCGCCATCAATCAATCCAACGTCAAGCGACTGCTCGCCTACAGCTCGATTTCCCACGCCGGCTATATGCTCCTGGGCGTGGTGGCCGGCAACGAAACCGGAATTACCGGCGTCGAAGTTTACCTGATGGTGTACACCTTCATGAATCTGGGCGCGTTCCTGGTGCTGGTGGCGCTACGCCGGCAGAAGATCATCGGCGATGAAATGGACGACATCTCCGGGTTGATGAAGAAAAGCCCCGGCTACGCGGTCCTGATGCTGATTTTCCTGATCTCGCTCGCGGGCATTCCACCCACGGCCGGTTTCCTTGGCAAGTATTACATCTTCTGGTCGCTGATCGAAGCGCATCAGTACACGCTGGCGGTCATCGCGACTCTCTACGCGGCGGTGGCGATTTATTACTACTTCCGCATCGTGAAAAGCATGTTCGTGGCCGAAGTGAAAGAGAAGGAACCGATGGCGACCAGCTTCGGAATCCGCGTGGCGCTGGCGGTGAGCGGCGTAATGACCCTCGTGATCGGCGTCTATCCCGAGCCGTTCCTGAAACTGGCGCAGGGCTCGCTGCTGCGGTGAGGACGATATGTGGCACACGATAACCTCTAATACGCTGTTCACGCCGATCGTGGTGACGCTGGTCGTCATCGCGCTCTTTCCGCTGGTGGCGGGCTACATCGTGCTGGTGGAACGCAAAGTCCTGGCCGATTTCCAGGTGCGCCTGGGGCCGATGCGCGTGGGTCCGCACGGTCTGCTCCAGCCCATCGCCGATGCGCTCAAGCTATTGCTCAAGGAAGACATCATCCCCCAGGAATCCGATCATGCGATCTTCTGGTTTGCCCCCTGCGTGTCGACCATCACGGCCCTCACCGCGTTCGCGGTGCTGCCATTCGCCAAGACGATTTATGTGGCGGATGTGAACGTCGGACTGCTGGTGATTTCCGCCGTTTCCGCGATGGGAATTCTGGGCATCATTCTCGGCGGATGGGCGTCGAACAGTCATTATTCGCTGTTGGGAGCCCTACGAAGCGCGGCGCAGCTCGTGAGTTATGAAGTGGCGTTGGCGTTCGCGCTGCTTTCGGGCGTGATGGCGGCGGGTACGCTCAGCATGCAGGGCATCATCCTGGCGCAGCAGTCGCGCGGCATCTGGTTCGTCTTCTCGAACTACGGTTTCATGATCGTGCCCTTCGCCGTGTACCTGATCGCCGCCACCGCGGAGACCAATCGCGCGCCCTTCGATCTTCCGGAAGCGGAATCGGAACTCGTGGCCGGATTCCATACCGAGTACAGCGGCTTCCGCTGGGCACTCTACTTCCTTGCCGAGTACGCCAACATTTTCGTGGTTTCCTCGGTGGCCGTCACGCTCTTCTGGGGCGGGTGGCTGCGGCCATTCCCCAGCCTAAGGTGGCTCGATTTTGCCTTGAATGTGGGATTCCCGGTGGTCCTGTTTGTGTCTTCGGGGATTCTGACCCTCACGCTGGTGAAAAAGCTGCGCGATCCCATGCAGCAGAAGGTCCTGGTGGCCTGTGCCATTCTGCTGATCTTCTCCGCCGCGATTTTCGTTTTCCCGGCGATCAACGAACCGGTATCGGGAATGTTCTGGTTCCTCTTCAAGGTCTCCGTCATCATCTACGCCCTGATCTGGTTCCGCGGCACGTTCCCGCGCTTCCGTTACGATCAGTTGATGAATATCGGGTGGAAAATCGCGATTCCCGTTGGCATGGCGGCAGTGGTCATTAACGCGCTTCTCGGGATGATTCCTCCCAGAGGCGCATAATCCGAGACCCTTGCCAAATTACCAGCAAACGGCAGCCATTACTGAGCCGGGCCCAGAGGGCACCCCGCGAGGGAGCCGTGCTTTTCTTCGTGCGGAACAGCGAATTCTGCAAGTGCCTCAATCCGCGTCCTCCGCTTCGATTAAAGAAACCCAGCATTGACCGGCGTCGGTCTGTAAGCCCGTGCGGCAGACCATGTGAGCGCGGCAGATGCGCACCGAGTATTCCGCGCCATCCGTCACCGAGGGGACAGATACGCGAATTCCAGGCGCGAGCGTGCACTTCAAATTGCCGGCTATCATGTTCGCCAACTCCCCAACGACGTCACGCACATCGTCGCTGACGGTATCCTCGGCGGGCACGCCCAGGAAGCGCCCGCTAAAGGCGCAGGCTTGCGCGGGTTCGATGTGGACCGAGATCGCGCCGTTCCATTCGCCGGTTAAGTAGACGGAGGCCGTCAGCATGCCCGCCAACCCGGGACATGGCTCCATCGAGGGCCGTACTTCCAGCCCCATCATGGTGGTGAATACCGACGCGACGACCGTTTCCAGATCTTCGCGGTGAACTCGTGCAACGTTATCCAACATATCGGCTTCCCTCAACACGCAACGTAAACTACCGTATTGCCAATCGCGTGACGCCGAAAACGTTCGCCCGCCGGCAGCCCGGCCTCCGTGGTCCCAACCAGCAGGTAACCCCCCCGGAAGAGGCTTCCGTGGATCTCCTCCAGGATGCGCTTCTTCGTGGGCAGGTCGAAATAGATCAGCACATTGCGGCAGAACACTACGTCGAACGGCCCGAGCGATTTCATTCCCGAGCGCAGATCGAAAGGACGGAAGCGTGCCATCCGGCGCGCTTCTTCCTTCAATTCCCACTCCAGCCCCGCGCGGCGAAAATACTTCAGCAGTAGCGCCGCCGGCAACCCGCGGTTCACTTCCAACTGCGAATAACGGCCCGATTCCGCCTGCTTCAGCACGCGCGATGAAAGATCCGTGCCCAGGATATCGATGTTCCAGCCGCCGAGGCCTGCCTCCAGCAGCGCCATGGCCAAGCTGTAAGCTTCCTGTCCTGTGGAGGCCGCCGCCGACCAGAAGGTCAGTTTGCGCGTACTGGAGCGCAGTTCCATCAACTCGGGAAGGATCGCCTGGCGCAACGCGTCGTAGTGGGCCGGCTCGCGGAAGAAATACGTCTCGTTGGTGGTCATCGCTTCCACCACCTGGCTATGCAGCGGCGAACACTGGGTGGAACGGAGCACTTCGCAAAGTTCGTACAGTGAGGCCAACCCGCGCTCGCGGAGGATCGGCGCCAGCCGCGCCTCCATGAGGTACTCTTTCTCGGCGTCGAGCACGATACCGGATCCGGCATAGACGTGTTGCTGGAGATAAGCGATGTGATCCTGTGGAGGACTCATATGCAGGCGGCCTCGCGCAAGATTGCGGGAACGACTTCGTCCAGCGGCAGAATCTCATTGGCCACGCCCGCGCCAACCACCGCGCCAGGCATGCCCCAGACGACACTCGTCGCTTCATCCTGGGCCAGAATGTAGGCTCCGCGGGCGGCGAGTTGCTGGGCTCCGCTCATACCGTCGTGGCCCATGCCGGTCAGCACGGCGGCGACTACGGCCGGGCCGTAGACATCGGCGAGAGAACTGAACAGCGCGTCCGCCGCCGGCCGGCAGGAGTTGAGCGGTGGCCCCTGATCGAGCGCGATCGTCGGGCCCCGAGCGGAGTTCAGCAGGCGCATATGCCGATCGCCGGGCGCGACATAGATATGGCCGGGAGCCGGAGCCTCGCCATCCGCGCCCTCCTGGACGGAAAGCGGAGTCAGGCTGTTCAGCCGTTCGGCCAGAAGTTGCGTGAACAATGGCGGCATGTGCTGCACGATGAAAACGGGCAAAGGAAACCCGGCGGGGAATTGCGGGATTATCTTCGCCAGAGCCGCCGGTCCTCCGGTGGAAACACCGATGGCCACGGCGCGGCGTTCGGAGCGGAGCGCTGCGGGCGCCACGGCGCGCGGCGGCGTTTGCGGCCGCGCGGCTTCGGGCCGCTCTGGAACCGGCCCCGCGATTTCGAAAAACTGGCGGATCTTCGGGATCAGTTCGTGGCGTAGATTGGCCAGCGAAACATCCAGCGACCCCGCGTTGGACGCTTTCGTAACATAGTCGTCCGCGCCGAGCGACAAGGCTTCGAAAGTGGCGGCGGCGCCACGCTCCGTCATGGTACTGAACATGACCACCGGGGTTGCGCGGTCCTGCCGCCTCAGTTCCCGCAGCATTGCCAGGCCGTCCATCTCGGGCATCTCGATATCGAGGGTGATCACGTCCGGATTCAATTGCGGAATCCGGCTGAGAGCAATGCGGCCGTTGGGGGCCACCCCCACAACGTCAAGCCGAGGGTCCTCCTCCAGGGCGTGGCATACCAGCCGGCGAATCACCACGGAATCGTCCACCACGAGCACCCGTATTTTCTGGCCCGGCTGGATGATTCGGGCGGTACGAAGCCGCATGGCTACTCCACCAGCCCAACCATGCGCAGTTTGTCCGCCAGAATCTCCGCCGTGAAGGGCTTCATGATGTATTCGGTGGCGCCGGCCTCGAGCGCCAGGGTCATCTGGTCGATTTCCGCTTCGGTCGTCACCATGATCACCGGGACGGCGGAGAACTCCGCGCTTCCGCGAATTCTCCGCAGCAATTCCAATCCGTCCATGACCGGCATATTCCAGTCGGCCATGACGAGGTCGGGGCGCGGGCCGGCCCCCAGGGCGGCGAGGGCGTCGACGCCGTTTCCGGCTTCGCGCACCTCGTACCCCAGTCCCCGCAGCGTCCGGCCCAGAATCATGCGGATGGCGCGCGAGTCGTCTACTACGATTGCAGTAGGCATCGAGGCTCCTCAGAATGTGAACCGCGAGACCAAAGCCTGCAGCTGGGAGGCCATATGGGTCAGCTCCTGCGCCGCCTTTTGCGTGTTGTTGGCGCCTTGCGTAGTATCTTTAGCGGCGACGGCGACGCCGGTGATGTTCTTGCTGATATCCCCGACGCCTTTGGCGGCTTCCGCCATGCTCCGGTTGATTTCGTTGGTCGTCACAGTCTGTTCCTCCACCGCCGAGGCGATCGCGTTGGAGATGTCGTTGATCTGATTAATTACCGTCGTGATTTCACCGATCGCTCCCACGGCGGCCTTGGTGTCGCCCTGGATGGCCTCGATCTTCTGGCTGATTTCCTCGGTCGCCTTGGCCGTCTGCTTGGCGAGTTCCTTCACCTCGTTGGCCACCACGGCGAATCCCTTGCCGGCTTCTCCGGCGCGCGCCGCTTCGATGGTCGCGTTGAGCGCCAACAGATTCGTCTGCTGTGCGATGGAAGTGATCACCTTGATGACGTTGCCGATTTCCGTGCTGGATTCGCCCAGTTTGGTGACTGTGACGTTGGTGGCGGTGGCGGAATGCACCGCGTTCTTGGCCACGCGAGCCGCTTCGTTGGCGTTCTTGGCGATTTCGCGAATCGAACTCTGCATCTGTTCCCCGCCGGAGGCGACGGTGGCCACGCTTCGGGACACCTGTTCGCTAGCCGCCGAGACTACATTGGCTTGCGTCGCGGTCTCTTCGGCATTGCCGGCCATTTGATGGCTCACAGCCGTGAGTTCCTCCGAAGACGAGGCTAACGCCTGGGCGTTCTGGCCGATGGTGCGGAAGTTTCTTGCAGGTTGGACGCCATCTTATTGATATCGTCCTTGATGCGCGCGTGATCTCCGCGATATTGCCCCTGTACGCGAGCGGCGAGGTCGCCGGCGGCGATCTTCGATAGAATCACCGAGGCCTCTTTAACCGGCTCGATAACGGCGTCCAGAGTGCGGTCGATGCCTTGCACGATTTTGCCGAAGTCTCCCTGGTGCCGGGACGCGTCCGCGCGAAAGTCGAGCTTGCCTTCGGTTGCGCTCCCGATGAGCAGGTCCGTGTCGGCCATCAGGTTTTTCAGGTGCACGCGAACCTGTTCAATGGTGTCGTTGATGAACACCTTTTTGCCGGGAAAGCGTTCCAGCGGCGCGTCGAAATTGCCGCGGCCGAATTCGGCCACGCAGGCCATAGCTTTTTTCTTTACCGAGATGTGTCCGCCCACCATATCGTTGACGCCTTCGGCCATGGTGCGGAAGTCGCCATTGAACTTGCCGGTGGGGATCTGCACGTCGATGTCGCCCTTGTTGTGCTCGTCCGACATGCGGGTCATTTCGGCGATGAAGGACTTCACGTTGGCGCGCAGGCCCTCGATATTCTCGTTGATGAACACTTTCTTGCCCGGAAAGCGTTCCAGCGGCGCGTCGAAATTGCCCTTGGCGAATTCCGCGATGCAGGCCATGGCTTTCTTCTTCACGGAAATGTGGCCGCCCACCATATCGTTAACGCCCTGCGCCATCACCCGGTAATCGCCGGCAAACTTGTCGCACGGAATCGCTACATCGATATCGCCCTTGTTGTGCTCGTCCGACATGCGGATCATTTCGGCGATGAAGGACTTCACGTTGGCGCGCAGCGCCTCGATATTCTCGTTAATGAATGCTTTCTTGCCCGGGAAGCGTTCCAGCGGCGCGTCGAAATTGCCCTTGGCGAATTCCGCGATGCAGGCCATGGCTTTCTTCTTCACGGAAATATGGCCGCCCACCATGTCGTTGACGCCCTGCGCCATCGCCCGGTAATCGCCGGCAAACTTGTCGCACGGAATCGCTACATCGATGTCACCTTTGATGTGCTCGTCCGACATGCGCTGCATTTCGGCGATGAAGGATTTCACGTTGGCGCGCAGGCCCTCGATATTCTCGTTGATGAACGCTTTCTTGCCCGGGAAGCGTTCCAGCGGCGCGTCGAAATTGCCCTTGGCGAATTCCGCGACGCAGGCCATGGCTTTCTTCTTCACGGAAATGTGGCCGGCCACCATGTCGTTGGCGCTTTGTGCCATCGCGCGGAAATTGCCTCCGAACTTGTCGCAGGGCATGGCTACATCGATGTCGCCTTTGGTGTGCTCGTCCGACATATGGGTCAGTTCCGCAAGGAAGGCCTTCAGGTTTCCGCGCAGTTGGTCGAGGGCATCGTTGATCAGATGCTTCTGTCCCGCCACCTGCTCTAGCGGAGCATCGAAATCGCCCTCCGCCAGGCTTTTCACGCAAACCATGACGCGGCGCCGCACGTCCATCTGACTGTCCAGTATCCCGTTAACCGTGAGAGCGATTTCGCGATCGGCGTCGGAGAAGTGGTCTCCCGCAACTCGGGCGTCCGTCTGCCCCTGGCTCTGCTGTTCCGCGACGTGCCGCAGTTCCTCGAGCAGGCGCTCGGTATCGTGGGAGGTTGTGGGTTTCGCAGCCCGGCCGAGCCGCGGCTCCAGAAGCGCGGCCGAGCCATTCTGCCTGGACCGCGGGGTGGTTTTCATCGTACTTGCCATTTTGAGAGGATGCTCCTTTAGTTCGAACCCGCGGGGCGGGTCTCCAAGAATTCGTTTACTTCCAATGCACGGTCCGGATCCAGGACCAGTAACAGCCGGTCTTTGAGTTTGTACACTCCCTGGACCAACTCGCGCGCCGCCGGGGTCAGATTGTCCGGGACGACTTCAAAGTCCGCCGGCTCCAATTGCAGGACGTCGCCGATTTCGTCCACCAGCAGGCTCACCGGCCCTTCCTCGGTGCGTACCACCAAGTTCATCGGCAGTCGCTCCGCGCTTCTGGGCTTGAGCCCCAGGCGACGGCGCATATCCAGAGCCGTGACAATTTGGCCGCGCAGATTGATGAGCCCTTCGGCTACCGTCGGCGCCAGCGGAATGCGCGTCATCTCCTGGTAGCGCAGGACTTCCTGCACGCGCAAAACGTCAATTCCGAAAAACAGATCTTCCACCACGAAGGTGGCGTATTGCATCGCAAGTGCGACACTCATGCCTGACCCTCCACCGATTCCACCGCCTCTGCCGCACCGCGTGATGCCACCGCCGAAGCCAGTTGCGCGATCGATCCAAGCATCGCCTCCCGCCCGCCCGCGGATGGGGTGAGTTCTATGACGGGAATCTCCGCCAGTTTGGGCTGCTGCCGCATGGCATCTCGCAAGCCGGCGCACCCCCCGGGCGGCAAGGATGCGGCCGCCAGCACGAGATTGACCGCATGGGCGTCCAGCCGGCTCAGCACTTCTTCGGCGCTGGAGGCCTCGACCACCCGATGGCCAGCCATCTCGAGTTCACCGCGGACGAGCCCGCGAACAAACGGCGAGGTTTCGGCCAGCATTACGGCCGCGCTTCGGCGCTCCCCCTGTTGTTTGAGCCATTCGGGCGCGGCGGCCTCGACAACGGCCCTCAGATCAAGGAAATCCGTGACTTCTTTGCCTACGACGGCAGATCCCAACAAGCCGCGCCTGGTTGCAGACTCGCGTACCTTTACCGTTTCATCCGCGATGTCGAGGATCTGGTCGACCATGATTCCGAGGCTCCGTTGGCCGTCCGCGATTACGATCGCCTGGATGGGATCGTGGGAAACCGGCGAATCTGCCGCGGAGCCGGGCTCGAGCACGGAGGCCAGCGAGACCAGCGTCAGAATGCCGCCGCGGTATTGCACGACCTGATGCCCGCCGGCGCGTTCTACCATGGATTGCGGGAATTCCTCCAGGCGTGCGACCAGCGATAAGGGAAGCGCCAGACGCGAGAACGAACCCGCGCTGAACAGCAGTATCCGCTGATTGTCCGAACCGGCCGCCGCGGTTGCCTGGGCAGCCGTGTGGTTCTGGCTTTCGTGGTGGGCCAGCACTCCTGACCGCTGGCCGATGCCAAGGACGTCGAGAATCAAAGCTACGCGGCCATCCCCCATGATGGTGGCGCCGGAGTAAACCGTGAGCCCCTTGAGTTGTTTCCCCAACGGCTTTACCACGATTTCCTGGGTATCCTTGATACCATCCACAACCAGGCCGAACTGCCGGTCTTCCGCCTGCAAGACCACAATATTCACTACATCGCCCTCTGCGGCGCTTTCCAGACCCAGAATCCGGTTCAGAAACGCCACCGGCAACAATCGGCCGCGCCGGCGATAGACCGGTGTGCCGTGCACGCTTTCAATCTTGCTGGCGGAATCGCCTTCGAGGCGGATCAGTTCCAGCAGGCTTGCCTGTGGAATGAGGAACCGTTCACCGCCGCTGGCTGCCACCAGGCCGGGAATGATGGCCAGCGTCAAGGGGATTTTTAAACGGATCAGAGCTCCCTTGCCTTTGGTGCTGGATACATCCACTGTGCCCCCGATGCGTTCAATGTTGCAGCGAACTACGTCCAGGCCTACGCCCCGTCCGGACACGTTGGTCACTGTTTTGGCGGTGGAAAAACCAGGCAGGAACATAAGCTGCATGGCTTCGTGTTCGCTCATGCGCTCGGCCTGTTCCGGACGGATGAGCCCCTTCTCCACGGCTTTCGCCTTCACGCAAACCACGTCTACGCCGGCGCCATCGTCAGCCACTTCGATGTTCACCTGGCCTCCCTCGTGGTAAGCCTTCAGCGAAATCACGCCCTGCTGCGTTTTACCGGCACGAACCCGGTCCTCGGGGGCTTCGATGCCATGGTCGCAACAGTTCCGGACCAGGTGCGTCAGCGGATCCTTGATCGCCTCGATGATAGTCTTATCCAGCTCCGTGCCGGCGCCGTCCAGATCGAGACGAACCAATTTGCCGCAGGCGTTCGCGGTATCGCGCACCAGGCGCGGCAACTTGTTCCAGACCACCCCGATGGGCTGCATGCGCGTCTTCATGACGTTTTCCTGGAGCTCGGTCGTGATCAGGTTGAGCCGCTGCGCGGTTGCGTTCAGCGTGACGTCTTCCTTCTGGGTCGTGAACTGGAGGACCTGGTTGCGCGCGAGCACCAACTCCCCCACCAGGTTCATCAGCTTATCGAGCAGCCCGACATCCACGCGGATAGCCGATTCGGAAACTGCCGAGCTCTTTTCGATTTCTGGAGCCGCGGTCTCCGCGGGTGGAGGCGGTAACTCAGGCGCATCTTCCGGGTCCGCAATGGCTGCGGCCAGGCGGCCGATGAGCCCGCCATATTCGTCGGGCCCTTCCTTTTCAGTGCTCTCGAGGTGGGCCAGAATTTTGCGAATGGCATCCACGCATTCGAGAATGACGGCGACCACCCGCGGCGAGAGCCGTCTTTCGCCAGACCGCAATAGCGACAAAAGGTTCTCCGCCTGGTGCGCGATCCGTTCGAGCAGCGGAAAGGCAAGGAATCCGCACGTACCCTTGATGGTGTGGATCGTACGGAAAACGCTGGCCAACAGATCCTTGTCCGCCGGTTTCTGTTCCAGTTCCACGATCTCCGAATCCAGACGGTTCAGATTCTCTGTGCTCTCGAGGAGAAACTCCCGCAAAATATCCTGTTCCGACACAATGTTCTTATCGGCGGAGGGCTCGAATCCCTGTAGTGCCGGCGACACCAAAACACGGGGCGATCGAATAATGAGCCAATTCCAGTCGCACTGCACCGCTAAGTTGCCTGAATACACACTCAGGAGGCTCAGAAAAAACCCGATACGCAATTGCGATCGGTTCCAATGTTTTTGTGGCGCGTCCATTTCCGGCCTGTCTCGCGGCGCCGCGGGATGTACCCGGGCTGCTGAGCCTGGGCCTCCTGACCGAAAACACCAGGGATCCGAACCAACCGGCACCTTTGATCTCATCATCAACCAGCGTTGCTGACGAACGTCTGCGTCCCCCCGCCGGCGTAGCCGGATCGCGATTTCCGCAAACCGCAACCGCGATCAAGTGCGCCATCGGCCGGCCCGTTATCCTGAATTCGTGCCGACCCGATTAAATCCCACGGAAAAGGCCCTCTGGTATATCGAAAGCCACTTCCGGCAGGAACTGCCCCTCGAGGAAATTGCCGGCGCCGCCGGAGTTTCGCGCTACCACATATCGCGCGCGTTCGGACTGGCCACCGGGCGATCCATCATGCGCTATGTGCGCGGAAGGCGCCTCAGCGAAGCGGCTCGACTGCTCGCCGCCGGCGCTCCCGATATCCTTGCAGTGGCGATCGACTCCGGCTACGGCTCTCACGAAGCGTTTACGCGCGCCTTTCGCGATCAGTTCGGCTTGACGCCGGAGGCGCTGCGGGAACAGGCCACCTTGAACCGACTCAAACTTGTGGAGGCAATCAAAATGGACGAAGCTTTATTGACCAACTTACAGCCGCCGCGCTTCGAAAACGGCCGCACGTTACTGATCGCCGGTCTGAGCGAGCGCTATAACTCCGAGACATCGGCGGGCATTCCGGCTCAATGGCAGCGATTCGGCCCGTATCTGGGCCATATTCCCGGACAAGCGGGCCGCGCGGCGTATGGCGTCCTCTGCAACAGCGACGATGCCGGCAACATGGAGTACATCAGCGGTGTCGAGGTTTCGGACTTTGCGCGCGTGCCCGGGGAATTCGCCCACCTGCGGATTCCCGAGGCACGATACGCGGTGTTTTCGCATCCCGACCACATCTCCACCATCCGCCGGGTTTGGCACACGATTTTCAATCGATGGCTGCCGGAGTCCGGTTACCGCATCGCCGAAGGGTCGGAATTCGAGCGCTACGGCGAGGAGTTCGATGGGATTACCGGAACGGGCGGGTTCGAAATCTGGATTCCGGTTCGCGAGGCGCCGCCGATTGCGGATGCGCCGAGCGCCTCCAGATGAAATACGCCGGAATGCCGGTCAGGATGAGTCCCAGCCCCGCAAGTGACGGGCCGGGCCGGGTGATCAGCATATTGTCCAGGAACCAGATGGTGATCGCCAGGAATAGCAGCGGAGTAACAGGATACCCCCACATACGGTAAGGCCGAGGCACATCGGCGCGCGTGCGCCGCAAAATCATGACCCCCGCTACCATGAGCGCATAGAAAATCCAGGTTCCAAAGAGGGCGTAATCGATCAGCGCCTCATACGAACCCGTGATCATCAGCACGGCCGACCATGCGGATTGCGCCACGATCGCGAACGCCGGCGTCCCGTAACGCGGATGCACCTCGGCGAATTTGCGGAAGAACAAACCATCGGACGCCTGCGCGAAGTAGACGCGCGGAATCGTCAGGCAGCAGCCGTTCAACGTCCCCAGAACCGACACCAGAATGATAACCGAAACCACCGTGCCGCCGGCCGCGCCCAGCGCCCGCCCCGCGGCATCGGCGCCCACGTGTTCGCTGGCGGCGATTTCCGGAATCGTCAACACATGCAGATACGCGATGTTCGCGAGCAGATAAATAGCCGTCACCGCCAGCGTGCCGATGGCCAGCGCCCGTACCACATTGCGCTGCGGATCGCGAATCTCGCCCGCCACGAAGCTCAATTGCACCCACCCGTCATAGCAGAGCAGGCAGGCGATCAGGGCGACTCCGAAGCTGCTGGCCGAGGCCATCGGAACTGCCGCGTTTGCCGTCTGCCCGTTAGGTCCGCCGAATACCAGTGCGGCGGCAATGATGATCAGCAGGCCCACCACCTTGGCCGTCGAAAAACCGTTCATAATGACCGCGCCAAACCGGGTTCCGCGGTAGTTCACCCAGGTAAAGAAGGCCAGTACGGTCAAGCCAAGAACTTTGGAGGCAAGCGGGCCCAATGGCATCAGATACGAGAAGTACATCGAGAACACCACCGCCAGCCATGCCGATTGCGCGCCGCGTGTCACCGTGAAGGACGACCATCCGCAAAGGAAAGCCGCGAACGGTCCGTAAGCTTCGCGCAGGAAGACATATTGTCCGCCGGTGGAAGGGAACACAGCTCCGAGTTCCGCGCAGGCCAGTGCCCCGATCAATGAGACCGCGCCCGCCAGCACCCAAACCCCTAGAATCATGGACGCCGATGGCAGACTGCGCGCCACCAGGTTCGGCACCAGGAAAATGCCGCCGCCGATCGTAACTCCCACAACGATCGCGACCGAATCGGCCAGCGACAACCGGCGCGCCAATTCCTTGGGGGGAGTTATTTCGGCGACAGCTTTCCGCATGGGCTCCATTCTGAGGCGATGGATCAAGCGTACAACGCCGGGAAATGGGGCGCAAATACGGGGGAGCGCGCCGGCTATCGGAAACCGCTCCAGTCTTCGGCTACCACGATGGAATTGGCCGGGTTCTGCGGGAGATATTTCACCGCCACGGCGATGAAAGCCGACAGGTCCCGCGGCACGCGTTCGCGGAGCGCGGAAACGTCTTGCGATGCCGTGTACTCCACTCCCCTGACAAAATAGCTGAAGAAAATCAGATCGTCGCGAATCTCCACCAGAACGGCATCGCCCATCTTGCCGCGGGCCACCAGCAGCGCCCGCCGCCGGCGTTCCCGTTCCTCCGGGCTGATGCGGGAGGCTCGCCATCGGCGAATGCCGGCCACCGCCAGCAGCACGACGGCCGCCACAACCAGTGAAAGTAAGGCTGCCTCCACCGCCGAGGGCGGCCAAGCCAGAGTACCCGGCATTTTGCGGAAATCCCGACCCTCCGAACACCCTCAGTTTAACAAAGGCTTCGGCCTCGCCTGTTCTGCTGCTGCACCGCGACTCTCTCTTCTGAGCTGCGACCGCCAGGGAGCGGTGCTTTTCCATCCCCTGGATTCTGTCAGTTCATTTTTTGTCTGTATTGCTAACGATCAGATTCTGCTTTCTTGCAACGAATTTCATCACGCGGCTTTTGGAATGAGGAGGTTGACGGTGGCGTTGGAAGCCGCAATCACGGCGGTAGCGACCTGTCGACCCTTGGGTGCGACCTGATAGCGATACTGCCGGAAACCTTGCGAATGAGGTGATGAGCCCGCAGCAGGCGAAGCTTTCGGCTGACGGCGGCCGATCGACGGCGGCGCTCCTCCGCGGATTTCTCCGGCGTGGCGTAGAGCACCGGTTGCAGGTCCTTGTTGCGAGCAAGCGCCGGTGCAAGAATAATCTCTCGCCAAGCCGCCAGGCTCGCCAAGAAGATCATCAGCGGCGCCCGCCAGTTTGGTTGCGGCTATGCCGCGCTAGGTTGATCGGCGGCTATGTGCCTTTTTCAGCAGCCTGTTGGCGCGAACCCAGGCTTTCCGCCTCGCCGTAAAGGCGGTCGAATTCCGTTTTCAGGCCGGCATTGGGCGCGCTCAGCGCATCCACCACCTGTTTCGCCCATTCGAAATATTGCCGCCGAGTTTCGACACTCCAGTCGGCCGGCGGGCTCGCCAATATCGCCCGCAGATTCGAGATCTTGTCGGCCAACTTAATAAATTGCGCGCGCACCGACTTATGCGGCGCGTTCACAATTTGCAGGCGCTTCCGTTCCTGCTTGGGCAGCGACTTATCGTCGGTGCATTCCAGCACTAGGCTTGTCACATCCTGACCGAATTTCTCGATCAGTTCCTCCCTCGTAACTCCGACGTCCTCGATGGTATCGTGCAACAGCGCGGCGATCACCACATTCGTGTCGGGCCCTTCCAACGCGCCGGAAACCAGGTCGGCGACCTCCAGCAGGTGATTGATGTACGGCTCGGCCGCGGCTCCCTTGCGGCGCTGAGCGCTGTGCCGGGCGGCCGCGAAATGGGCCGCGCTCGTAATCCGTTGAATCGTCTCTAAGGTGCTTTCCATTCCTGACTCCGATTCTACCGGATAGTGTGCTATTTTCGCATTCTATGAGACGCTACCTGCTGTTCCTTCTGCTGGCGCTGATCGGGGCCGGACAGACCAACACGCGTCCTCGCGCGCGCGATTTGGGACTGGCGCCCGGCGTGCACACACCCGGACCGCTGAATGCCATCACCGATGTCGCCGACGTGCGCGTCGGGCACGTCACGCTGATCGAAGGTGACAACGTGCGCACCGGCGTTACCGCCATCGTTCCCGCCGATGGCAACCTGTTCCAGAACAAGGTGCCGGGCGCCGTCTTCGTCGGCAATGCCTTCGGAAAGCTGGCCGGCTCGACGCAGGTGGATGAACTGGGCACGATCGAGACGCCCATCGTTCTCACCAACACGCTCAGCGTGGGCGCGGCGATGGAGGGCGTGATCGCCTACACTCTGGCGGAGCCTGGAAACGAACATGTGACATCGGTGAACGCGCTCGTGGGCGAGACCAACGATAGCCTCTTAAACGATATTCGCGGCATGCATGTCAAACCGGAACACGTGATCGAGGCGATCCGCAACGCCAAGGGCGGTGCCGTGCCGGAAGGCAGTGTCGGAGCGGGAACGGGAACGCGCTGTTTCAACTGGAAGGGCGGAATCGGCACCGCCTCGCGCGTTTCCGGCGGGTACACCGTGGGCGTGCTGGTGCAGACCAATTTCGGCGGACACCTGACGATGGGCGGCATTCCCGTGGGGCGCGAGTTATCGAACGCCCCCGCCGGCGGCAACGGCGATGGCTCCTGCATGATCGTGGTGGCCACCGACGCGCCGCTCACCGCGCGCGATCTCAAGCGCCTGGCCGCCCGCGCGGTTTTCGGCCTCGCCCGCACCGGCTCCTCTTATAGCAACGGCAGCGGCGATTTCGCCATCGCCTTTTCCACCGCTCCCACGGCACGCATCCGCCAGACCGGATCGCGCCCGGCAACGTACGAGGCGCTCGGCGCCGACGCCGTCTCTCCGCTCTTCGATATGGCGCTCGAAACTACCGAGGAGGCGGTCTACAATTCGCTCCTTCAGGCGACTACCGTGCAATCGAAATTCGGGACTGCGCAGGCGATCCCCATCGACCGTCTGCGCCAGATCTTATCGCGCGGGCGGTAGGAAGAGCAGGAAGTGGCCGATCTCGACGGGCGCCCCGATATCGCCGTAGGCCGCCGCTTTGGCCGGCACGCCGGCGCAATCGGGGCAGAAGACCGCGCACGGGCGAGCCGGATGGCCGATGCCGACGTGCCAGAACCGCACAGCCGGATTGCGTTCGCGGAGCAGAGACTGAAACGGGTATTCGAGCTGATTGCGGCTGATGTCGATTCCCACGGTCGGGCAGCCGGAACGCGCCGTGAGATCGATGGCGGATAAATAGGATGCTCGGTTGTCCCACTGCGTCATATCGCGGAAATAGTTGTCGTCGCGCGATGAGGCGAAGAGGGAATGCGGGCCCGTGAGCGGACGGGTCCAGTTGTGGAACAGCGGCAGGCGCCCGTTCAGCAGCAGAAAGAGGCAAATGGGCGCGGCCAGAATCGCCGGGCGGATGGTCTCGAGAAACGCGCCCGCCAGCGGCGCGGCGAGCGCGAACAGCGGCAACTCCAGCCGGCCCATGAAAAGCTGCCATTTGAGATAGAAGCAGAACAGCAGGTAAGCGGCGATCAATCCGGCGCCGTAGACGATCCACGTCCGCTTGCGTGTGGCCGCCGCGAACGCGAGGGCGATGGCGGCCAGCAGCAGGTGCCAGCGATTGTTTGCATTTGCCTCGTGATTGGCGTTCACCGGAGCGGCGAACGCGGCGCCGGGGAAGGTGGTGTCGCCGTCATTAGGGTCGATACCGAGCGCGCGATGGATGGCCAGCGCGGCGTGGAACACCGCCTGATTCCAGCCTTCGTTGCGATCGCCCAGTTGATCGCTCGCATGGCGGATGAAGTTGGAAACCAGCGATTTCACCCCCGGATGTTGGTTGCGCCAGCGCAATACGCCATCGCCCTGCGCCGAATCGTAGCCCAGCGGCGAGCCGCTGAGCCGCAGATTGCGGACGTACTGTGGCGTATTGACGGCGAGAATGCCGGCGGCAATCCATGCCAGCGCCCGTGCGCGGACCTTTAGGCGGCCAATCAGCACGATCGCCACCAGGAGCGGCGGCGCGAACAGGTACGCGGTGGCTTTCGTTGCCAGGGCCAGGCCGAGCGAAAGGCCGGTGAATGGCGCGTCCTCGCGAACGGCAAAATACGCGGCGCAGATGAGCCAGAGTGCGGCCATCCACTCGTTTTTGGCGCCGGAAGCCTGCAGAATTCCGTTGGGCAGCGTGGCGCAGAAGAAGGCCGCGAACGCCTGTCCGCGAGCGCCTGCGCCCAGAGCGCCCGCCAGCGCCGAGACCGCCAGGATCGCCGCACCGAACGCCGCGCAGGTCACGAGATTGACGAACCGGTCGCCGCCCGAAAGCAGGTAGGTGTGCAGCGCGAAATATTCCGCGAGCGGTTGGAGACTGACCTGGTTGTAATATGGCGTGGGAAAGAACGCCACGCTGCCGGCCTGCGCCCAATAGACTACTCGCGGCATGTGGTACGCCATGGCGTCGGCGGAGTTCGGCGGGCTCATCCAGGCGGTGACGGCAACCACTGCCACAATGCCCGCGCAGACACCCGCGATGAAAATCGGCACCCGATGAATGAGCCGGGCCCAGAGGGCACCCCGCGAGGGTGACGCTGCGTCAAGCGGGGCAGCCAATCCTGGCTGCGGCCGCCTTTCAGGCGGCCACACTCGCGTCAATCCGCGGAATCCGGCTAAAAGCCGGATGCAGGCAGGATTGCCTGCCCCACAAATCCCAGCGATGAGTATAGCCGCCAGCGCGCACCAAACCACAATCAGGGGACTGCGGAGAAGCAGATGAAACGGGCTCAGAATCTCCGTCACCAGCGCCACGGCAGCGCCGAGCGCGACGCATCCGCGAAGGAAGAGGTCCCTCATAGCAGCGCGGCCGAATCGGTGTCCAGAAAGATCGCCGCGCCGGGGTGCTGCCGCAGAATCGATGCCGGGCAACGCGGCGATACCGGCCCTTCGATGGCGTTGCGCACGGCGTGCGCTTTCGCCGAACCGGGCACCGTCACCACCGCATGTGGCGTCCGCATGAAAAATGGAATCGTCAGCGACAAGGCCCGCCGCGGAACGTCTTCCACGCGGGCGAATGCGCCGTCGTGCACCTGCTGCTCGCGGCAGACCTCGTCGAGATTCACGATGCGGACGTCGCGCAGGTCGTGGAAATCGCACTCTCCCGGATCGATAAACGCGAGATGCCCGTTCTCGCCGATCCCTAGCGCCACCAGTACCGGGGGCTGTTCCCGCAAGAGCCGCTGGTAGCGATCGGCCTCGGCTTCTAGATCGGGCGCGTAGCCGGCCAATTCGTGAAACGCCGCCACCGGCACGCGATCCATCAGCCGCTCGCGCAGGAAGCGCCGGAACGACGCCGGATGGCTGGCGGGGAGGCCGGCGTATTCGTCCAGATGAAAGGCCGTGACGCGGCGCCAGTCAATCGAGGCGTCTTCGCCAAGCGCCGCCAGAAATTCGTTCTGCGACGGCGCGGCGGCAAACACCACGCCGGCGGCGCCATCTTTTTCAATGGCCGCGCGAATGACGGCCGACGCCGCCGCGGCGCTCGCGAACCCGGCTTCGCTCCGGTTGGGGTAGACCTTCCACATGGGCTGCTCAGAATCATGGTATGCCGCCGCGAATCCTGTGTGCTACGGTTGAGGACATGAATTTCCGCCAGGGTCACGAGCCACCGCCGGCGGTCGCGCAGGACGGCTGGCGCTATCATCACCTCGGCATCCCGACCATGACGCCCCGGCCGGGCGAGATCCACGTGCCGAGGCTGAAAATCTACGTGTCGGGATTCGAATCGAGTCCCTACGGCATCCAGTGGATGCGCTTCGATCCCGATGCGCCGTATCCGGAGATCGTCAAGACCGTACCTCACGTGGCGTTTGAAGTGGATGACCTCGCGGCGGCGATCGCCGGGAAGGAAATCCTAATCGAACCCAATTCGCCCTCCCAGGGTGTAATGGTCGCCATGATTCTGAGCGACGGCGCTCCCGTCGAGTTGCTGGAATTCCGGCGCTAGGTGGGGCAGGCAATCGTCACCTGCAGAATTCGAGCATTACATTATGTCCGGCGTCATTTTTCGCAAGCCATTGAATCTAAAGACCGTGCGCCTGACGCAAACCGAACATAATGTCCGGTTTACCGCGGCGGGGCGGCCGTAGACGAGGGCGCGGGCTTGCCATCCACGGTGGCCGGCTCCATCAATTCCAGGCGCGTTCCGTCGGGGTCGTAGAGATTCAACTGCCGCTTGCGATTGACGCCGGTGTGGATTTCGAGCGTGCGCGTGTACTGTGGGAACGCCGGGCTCGCCTCCAGCCACGCCTTGGCTTTTTCGATATCCGGCACTTCCAAACACATGTGGTGCGCCGTTCCGCGGGCGGTGGGCGCGGGCAACTGATCGTAGAGCATGAACTCGATATACGTGTCGCCGTCGGGAACGCGCATGTTCACCCAACTGAGCACCTTGCCATCGTGGCTGCCGCGCCAGAATTCGTGGAATCCCAGAATGCCGCCATAGAACGCGATGGCGGGCTCGAGACTCCCCACCAGAATGCCCACATGCATCATCCGCGACGACACGCGATCGGGCATAGATTTGCCCTTCTCGCGCACCGCCCAGCTATCGGGCATGTACTGGACGATTTCCACGGTGTGGCCGTCGCGATCGGTGATATTGAAGTTCCGGTTGCCGATGCGGCCCGTGCTGACCTTATCGGGCACTTTCACACCCTTCGCGGCGAGGTACTGCCGCATGCCCTCGGCGTCATCGGTTTCGAGGGCGATATGGTAGAGGCGATCGCTGCCCGCCGCCTTTTCGGGAAAAACTTCGATGTACTGCCGGTCGTTCACCTTGAAAAACGTCATCGACAGGCTGCCATCGGGATTGTCGAGATGGTACGGCTCGTCATATCCCAGGAAATCGTGATAAAACGCGCGCGATTTGGGGATGTCGTGGACATAGATCGCCATGTGCGCCACGCCCGTGATGCGCGGGCGCGCCGGCCCATCCGCCGCATTCGCCAGCGCAACCGCCGCGAACGCAACGAGCAAGGTCTTCACGGCCGCGCCGCCCATGCCAACCCGTCCGGACCGCGTCCCGTCTTCACTTCGCCCGTCATTTTCATAGTCGCGAGGTCGATCACCGCCACGGCGTCGCGCGTATTGAGCGTGGTGTAAGCCGTTCGGCCGCCGGGAGCCATCAGCAGGCCCTCGGAACTCGCCGGCAGCGGAATCTTCTTATATTCCTTGCGCGTGGCCACATCGATCGCCAGCAGATCGTTGCCGGCCATATCGGAAACGAACGCGTATTTGCCATCGAGCGTGATCTTCAGGCGATTCGCCGCCTGCGTGGACGGGATCGTCTCGACCACCTTCTTGCCCGCCACGTCGATGATCGAAATCGTCTGATCCAGCGCGTTGGCCACCCACAGTTCTTTGCCGCCGGGGGTGAGATCGAACCCTTCCGACCCGTGCCCCACCGGCACATTCGTCACAATCCAATCCATCGGTGGCCGCAGCGGAGGACCGCCGGGACGTCCGCCGGGAAACGCTCCGCGCCCCGGCCCACCCGCGCCGCGCGGCGGCGGACCCATCGGCGCCTCGCCCTGGGCGACGATGCTGATGGTGGCCGAACTGACGTTCGAGGTGAAAACCGTCTGCAGATCTTTCGACGCAATCACCATGTGGGTGCGATTCTGGCCCGTTCCCATCACCCAATCGATCTTCTGCGTCGCGGGGTCGTAGCGGCCCACTACCTTCGCGCCTTCAGCGGTGAAATACAGCTTGCCGCCGACGAATTCCAGGCCGTGCGGCAGCCGCAACGCCCCGAGATCGATGGGCGGCAGCGGCCTTTGCGCCACGAGGTCGACCACGGCGATGGTATTGCCGCTGTAATTGGAAATGTAGGCGATCTTTCCATCGTCCGAGACGGCGACTTCGTGCGGATTGTCGCCCACGGGGACGCGCGCCGCGATGGTCAGGCTCGCGGGATCGACAATCACCAGCGTGTTTTGCGCTTTTTCGAGGACGAGCAGCGCGTTGGCGGGCGTGCTGGCGGCGTGAATCGCGCCCGCCGTGAGACAGACGAGCGGTAACAGGCTCCGGATGTTCATGGTCTTATCCTGTCGAAAGTGTACCTTAATCGCGGGGAGCGGTGCTTTTTGGTGTGCGCCCGATGAAAAGGCACCACTCCCTCGCGGTCGTGGCTCATCAATTCTTCACAGCTTCCTAGCGGGGCGACCTCCGGGCCCGGTTCAGTCACGGAACGGCCGGTGCGACAGATACAACGCATGCCGCGCCAGCATCTCTCTCATCACGGCCGGCTGATTCTCCATGCTGGCGGCGTCGACCGCCTCGCCTTCGATATACATCGCCTCATCGAAGTCGCCTTTTTCGGCGTAGGCAGCTGCCAGGATATCGAGCAGTCGCGCGTCCTTGCGGGCAGAGTACTGCATGGCTCTCGTCGCGAACGTCATCGCCTGCTCGCCATTGCGAATGCCGGCGTCCGGCGAGGTGGCGAGCAGCCACGCCGTCTTCTCCAGGAGCGCCACGTCGTTTGGCCGGGATTCGATCGCCGCGCGCCACTCGGTCAGCGCGTCGGCCGGCCGCCTCTGTGAGAGGAACAGATCGCCGAGAGAGATGTGGACATCGACGTTTTGAGGGTCGATCTGCAAAGCATGGCGGTACTCGTCCACGGCCCCCTGCGAGTCTCCCTTTCGCTCGAAGGCCTGTCCCAGCGCGTAGTGGGCCGACACATTCGCGCCGTCGGCATCGAGCGCGTGGCGCAACTCGACGACCGCGTCGTCGGGTCTGCCGGCTTTGGTCAACGCGGCACCAAGGCTGACACGGAATGCGATGGTGCCGGGCTGTATCTCCAGCGCCTTGCGGAATTCCGCCGCCGCGTCCGCGGGCCGTCCGGTCTCCTCCAGCAACGCGCCCAGATCGGCATGCGCCTTGGCGGATTTCGGGTCGTCATCCACCGCGGCACGGGCCCTGATCTCCGCCGCCTTTTGCAGGTGCACGCCCGCTTCTTCACGATGGCCGGTCATCATCAGCAGTGTCCCCAGATTGCGATTGGCGAACTCATCATCCGGCTCGTTCGCCAGCACCTCGCGCCACCTGGCGATCGACGCATCGTACTGTTTGGTGCGCTGTAAATACGCCGCGGAGTCCACCAGCCGGTAATAATCCATCACCGGCCCGCCGATCTGCTGCAGGCCGTCGGGCGGTATGTTGACAAATTCCGGAATGTTGGCGGCGCGATTCGCCGCCGTGCTGTTGTCGATCAGGATGGGCGGGCTGTCGCTGCCGTCGGCGTCGATGTGCGTGAGATAAAGCTGCGTGTAGGGCGAGCGAGCCTTCGACGAGAAGACCATCCAGCGTCCGCTCGGCGAAAAGCTGTGCCAGGAATTCATGGCCGGCGTGTTGCATCGCATACGGCGCGCTTCCCCGCCCACCGCGGGCACGATGTACAACTGGCTGTCGGGCCGCATCAGTTCGCCGTTTTTGGTTTTGACGAAAACAATCCAGCGGCCGTCGGGCGAGACCTTGGGAAACGTGTTGCTCATGCCGTTCCGCGATGCGCCGGCGATCGGCTCGGCCTCGCCGCCCTGCCCGTTGCGGAACGGAATGCGGTACAGGTCGTATTTCAGCGGAAGCTCCTCAGGGTCGCCGGCGAATTTCGGCACGGCCATTCCCGGCGGATTGGCGTCTTTGGCCTCGGAGCGCTGGAACACCAGGTATTGCCCGTCCGGACTCCACATGGCGCCCATCTGGACGTAGCGCGGATCGTCGGCGCCGGGGAGCGGTTGCATCACGCCGGTTTCGCGGCTGTACCAGGTGACGATTCCGCGAGTCGGGTAGAACACCTGCAGGAAGCGGTAGTCCTTGAAATTCTCCACGTAGTAATTGCTCGGGGGCACCGGCCCGGTGGACGCCATCGATTCGGGGTTCACCGTACTCACCACGTACCGGCCGTCCGGCGAGACCTGCGACATGAAGCCGGCGCGCCCCCGCGAGCGTATTTTGCCCTCGGGCGAGCTCCACGTAATCAGATCCTGCTTATGCACCGAGATCTCCGGCGCGACTTTGACCAGCATGTAAATGCCGCGGTAGTTCTGGATGTTGTCCAGGTCCATGCCCATCGTCTTGCCATCGGCGGAGAACGAATGGCAGTTGCCGCATACCGGCAGGTAGTCCATCACCACGCGGCCGGAGGTTTCGCCGATATCGCGCACGCGCCACTTCACCAGCGGAAGCGCCTCGGTGGCCAGCGGCTTGATGACGCCTCGTTCCACCTGCGAAGGCATCAGCGGCACGTCGCGATAGAAGATGGGCGCACCCACGGGATCGTGCGATGTGCGGATGGCGGTCTTCCCGGTGGAAATGGCGCGGTCCGGAGGGCCCGCGGCGAAACCGCTGATGGTCACCGTGGCGGCGCGATCCACCGATTGGCGTTTGATCAGCGCCCACGTGGCGGCATCGGGCGTCCAGGCGTGGGCTTCCGCCAATTGTGGCGAGAGCTTCGGCGGTTCGTTCGTGGGCGCTACCACTTCGGGATCGATGGGGCCGATCCGCAAGCGCTCGCCTTTGGAGACGGCGTGAACGGGCGCGATGCCCGGTCCGAAAGAGATGTCGATGCGCCAGGAAACGGCGCTCTTCGCGGCGTCATGCCAGAGAAACGCCGGAGGAGTGATTTCCGGCGGGAAAATCGCGCCGTCCTGGGGATAATCGATGACGATCGCCGCCGGGTTGGCGTCCGTTTCCACGCTATCGGCGGCGCTTGCAGCGAGTATCAGAAGCAGGCTTGGAAGAAAAATCGACCTGCCGGGAACTACCATGCCCTTACGATATCAACTGGATCGCCGTGGCGGAATTTCGCGGTGGAACTGAGATATTATCATTGCATTGAATCGAGGAATGAGCATGGAACTCACAAGGCGAGATTTGGGGAGGGTCGCGCTGGCGGCGCTGCCGCTCAGCCGGGCCTTCGGCGCGACGATGATCGATTCGAAGATCGAAGGCGTGCAGATCGGCGCCATCACGTACAGCTTCAACACAATCGCCAGCCCCGATCCGCAAAAAATCATCGACGCGTATGTGGCGATCGGACTCGGTGAAGCGGAGCTGATGTCGAACCATTGCGAGGCGCTGGCGGGGGCGCCCGAGGTTCCCAACTTCGTCCGCGGAGGGCGTGGACTCGGTGGACCGCCGCGCGCCGCCGCGCCCGATCATGCAAATACCCCCGGGACCCCCACCGCTCCCGCTCCGCCGCCACGCGCACGCGCCCCGCTCACCCCCGAGCAACTGGCGGAAATGCAGGCCGCGCGCGAAAAGGCGGCGCAATGGCGCACCGCGACTGGCCCGGGCACCTGGCAGGCGGTCCGCAAGCGGTTCAACGATGCCGGCGTGGAAGTCGCGCTCCTCTGCTACAACATGCAGGACTCCATGAAGGACGAAGATATCGAGTACGGCTTTGCCATGGCGGAAGGCCTGGGCGCCAAAGCTATCAGCACCAGCACCACCCTCACCATGGCCAAACGGATCGCACCCATCGCCGACAGGCACAAGCTCATGGTGGGGTATCACGGGCACGACCAGACCAACGATCCCAACCAGACCGCGACGCTCGAAAGCTACGACACCCTGATGGCGTACGGCGGGTACAACGGCATCAATCTCGACATCGGCCATTTCACCGCCGCCAACTACGACGCCGTGGCGTTTATCAAGCAGCATCACGACCGCATTACCAACCTGCACATCAAAGATCGCAAGAAGGACCATGGGCCGAACGTGGCCGTATGGGGCACGGGCGACACTCCCATCCGGCCGGTGTTGCAGCTTCTGAAGACGGAGAAATATCCGATTCCGGCGAACCTTGAACTCGAATACCCGATTCCCGCGGGCTCGGACATCGTGAGCGAAGCCAAGAAGTGCTTCGCGTACGTGAAAAGCTGTCTCGTGTAGATCGTATGATGCGCCGCATAATGTTGACGATCGCCGTTGCCGCGATCCTGTTCGCGGCCGATCCTTTTTATATCGGGACGTGGAAAATCGACTCGGCGGTGGTCGCGCCGTGGTGGACCGACGCGGGGAAACCGGACACCGCCGAGAGCCAAACGCTGGTCGGCAAGAGCGTCACCATCGCTCCGGCCGGAATTTCCGGTCCCGGCATCCTGGCGTGCAAGGGACCGCATTATAAGGTGTTCGATGTTCCCGCCGAAGGACTGTTTCAGGGCGCTTTCGATGAAGTACACCGCCGCGATCCATCGGCCGACCCGGCGAAAATGGCGGGCGCAGTCGGATTCAAGGGCAAATCATGGAAGTCGGTACAGACCGGCTGCCCGAACGAGATCGACTTCCACTTCGTCGACCCGAACACGGCCAAATTCGGGCTGAATAACTACGTGTATACGTTGAAGAAAATGTGATTGAGCCGCGACCGCCTAAGTAGGGCAGGCAATCTTGCCTGCAGCCGGCTTTCCAGCCGGCTCGCCGCCTGAAAGGCGGCTGCAGCCAGGATTGGCTGCCCTACAAAAAAGCCTTTACGCCGCGCACAGCTCTACTTCCGTGCGCTCCTCGATCAGCGGATGCCGGCCCGCGCCGAGCACTCGCACCGCCGCGAAGCTGCGCTCCTGGCCAATGCCGCGGCATTCTTCGAGCACCCGCTCGGTCAGCTCGGCCGTCCCGGCCTGCGGATTGTCGAGCACCACGCGGCGCACCGTCTCTTCGGAAACCGCTTCGCTGAAGATCGCCAGCACATCGCCCGATTCGATGGAGGCGGTTTTCCGGCGATGAACTCCGCGCGTGGAAAGGCCCAAAGCCGCGCCCGTCCGATCGAGGCGCTCGACCGTGCCGCCGCGTATGAGCAGCGGCGGTTCGTGGCCGGCGTTCACGTATTGTAATTGGCGGCGCGCCGGATCGATGCGGGCATAAAACCAGGGCACGCAAAGATCGCGCGGACCGAGCAAATGAAGCGTGGTGTTGATCTCGCGCGCAAGGTCCACAAGGTCGTGCGGGTTTTCCATGCCAAGCCCGCGGACCAGCGCCTGTAGACAAGGGACATTAATTGCGTGAACTTCGCCGGTGGACGGCAAATCGCCGAAAGAGACCACGAGCCCGCCACCGTTCTGCGGAATGAAATCGTAAAAATTGCCGGTGTATTCGGAGGCGCACTGGCAAAATGCGTTGTAATCAAGCTCCGGGTGCAAGTGCGTATGCGGAAGTGAAAATGTCCTCATACTGAAGTTGACGATGGCGCACGCAATTTGAACGAGCCCGAATTGCACATCTTTGTAAAGAGTTGTGAGCGAGGCCACGTATCATTCGGGCACACTGTGGCGGGCGAGCAACTCAACCGCGCGCGATTCGCCGGCTTTCTCCGCCAGGCGTGCGTGCCGCCATGCCGCCGGATAATCGCCGCGCACAGCGTACATTTCGGCGAGGGCTGCGTGCGCCGCGGCGAAACCCGCGTCGAGATGCACGGCGTGCAACAGCAGACCGAGTGCTTCCTCCTCGCAGCCTTCCATGCGGTAGAACTCCGCCAGGTGGAAATAGGGCCGCGCATTTTCGGGCTCGCGCGCGATCCAGGCGAGTTGCTCTTCCATTTGCCGGCGCGTCTCGGCGTCGAGCGCCGGCTGGATCACTCCCTTGCGCCAGAAGCTCACTTCGCCGCTCCTACCAGCATGATGCGCACGTCCATCACATTGGTGTCCGTCGGCCCGGTAATCACCAGGTCGCCAAGCGATTGGAAATAGCGATACGAGTCGTTGCGGTCGAGGTAGCGGCGCGCATCGGGGTTGCGGCCGAGAGTATCGCCATCGGCGATGGCGCCGGCGGCGTCGGTCGGGCCGTCGCTGCCGTCGGTTCCGGCGCTGAGCACCACCACGTCCGGCAAGCCCGCAATCTCCAGCGCCGCCGCCAGCACAAATTCCTGATTGCGCCCGCCGAGGCCATCGCCGCGCAGCGTGACGGTGGTTTCCCCGCCCGTGACGATGCACGCCGGCGGCTTCACCGGGCGTGACGCCGACACGATTTCGCGTGCGATGGCGGCATGCATGCGCGCGATCTCCCGCGTTTCGCCCTGAATTTCGCTGGCCAGCACCAGCGTATGGAAACCCAACTCGCGCGCGCGCCGCGCCGCGGCATCCAGCGCCAGGCGATTGTTGCCCACCAGCACGTTGCGCACGCGCCGGAACAGCGGGTCGCCGGCTTTCGGCGTCTCGGGCAATTCGCCGCGCGCTCCGCGCTCGATGCGCTCGCGCACGCTCGCGGGCACGCGCGCCACAAGCCCGTATTTCCCCAGAATCGCGAGCGCATCGGCGAACGTGGAGGCATCGGGCGCGGTCGGGCCGGAGCCGATGACGTCGAGATCGTCGCCGATCACGTCGGAAAGCAGCAGCGATTCCACCGCCGCGGGCGCGGCGAGGCGCGCCAGTTGTCCGCCCTTGATGCGCGACAGGTGCTTACGCACGCAGTTGAATTCGTGGATATTGGCGCCGCAGGCGAGCAAGAGTTGCGTGGTGGCCTGCTTTTCCGCCAGCGTGACAGGATCCGCCGGGAGCGGGAGCAGCGCCGAGCCGCCGCCGGAAATCAGGCACAGGACGAGATCGCCATCGCCCGCGCGAGCCGCGATTTCGGCAATGCGGGTCGAGCCCGCTACTCCCGCCTCGTCGGGAATGGGATGGCCGCAGGGATTCAGCTCGATGCGCCGCAGCTTCGTCTTATGGCGGCTGGCCGCCCGCCCGGCGGAGCTTCCGTGCTTCACGTTGACGAGGCCGGCCTTGATGCGGCGGCCAAGCGCGCGCTCGGCGGCCAGCGCCATCGACGCGCCGGCCTTGCCCGCGCCCACCACATAGATGTTGCGGAAGCGCGAGAAATCGCGCCCGCGCAGATGGCGCAGGACGGCATCCGCGGGATCGGCGGCGGCCAGCGCCGCGCGGAAAATAGAGAGCGCCTGGCGGCGCAAAAGGCGGCTCATTTCATCAGTGGGTGCGCCAGTATGGTTCGCACGGTGACCGCCGGGTCGTCGCTTTCGATCGGTACGTGGAGATCGGCGAGCGCATAGGCGTCCCGCCGCGCGTGGTAGAGCGATTCGAACGTTTCCGGATCGCGCGCCAATGGACGGTGCGTAGCCTGCGCCACCCGGCGCTTCACCTTCTCGAGCGGGCAATCGAGCCAGACGGCGAGGCCGTTTTGGAGCAGCAACTGGCGATTCGCGGGTTGGGCGAACGCTCCGCCGCCGAGCGCCAGCACGGACGGACGGCCGCGCTCGATCCAACGGACGTGTTGGGCGATGATGGCCGCCTCGATCCGCCGGAATTCCTCCTCGCCGCGTTGGTCGAAGATGGATGCGATGCTCGTCTCTGCGGCGTGCTCGATCTCGTCGTCGATATCGAAGAAACTCCAGCCGAGCTCGCCCGCGAGGTGGCGGCCGATGGTGGATTTGCCCGAAGCCATGAATCCCACCACGTAAAGGCCGGGTGTTCGTTTGAGCCTGATGTTCATGCCGTACCGTTCATTTCCGCCATGCGAGCTTCCACCAGCGCCGGGAACAGCCGCGCCGCCGCCACCAGCAGCCAGCCTGCTTTTGGCGCCAGGATGGTGCGCGCCTCCCGTTCCACTCCGCGCCGTATGGCGCGCGCGCACTCCGCCGCCGAAATGGCCATCTGGCGGGCCCGCACCACGGAATCGGGCGCTCGGCCCGCGCGCACGTGCTGCTGGAATCCGGTGGTGACATATCCGGGACAAACCAGCAGGGTTTTTACTCCGTCCGCGCGCAGTTCCATGCGCAGACCCTCGGTGAGGGCCGTCACGGCATATTTCGACGCGCTATACAAAGTCAGCCATGGCAACGGAATCTTGCCCCCGATGGAGCCGACATTGACGATCATGCCGCTCCTCCGGCCGCGCATATGCGGCGCCACTAGTTGAATCATGCCCAGAAGCGCGAAGAAATTCAACTCCATTAAATAGCGGACATCTTCCATCGATGCGGTCCAGGAATGGCCATAGAGCCCCACGCCGGCGTTGTTGATGAGGATGTCGATGGCGCCGAATCGTTCGAGTGTGCGCTCCACCACGTTGCGGCGCGTCTGGTCGAGCGTGAGGTCGCCCGCGATGACCAGGGCGCCGGTTCCGCCGGCCCGCGCCAGCCCGGCGGCCGAACGCGCCGTGAGAGCGAGCCGCGCGCCCGCGGACGCGAACTCCGCGGCGCAGGCCGCGCCGATACCCTCCGACGCGCCGGTAATCAGGACGACTTTTCCATCGAGACGCATAAGAAAAAGCACCGCTAAGAAAGAAAAGGCACCGCTCCCTCGCGGTCGCGGCTCAGTAACAGGACGTCGCGGGTCGGTAATAGGAGGTCGCGGGTCGGTAATAGGAGGTCGCGGGTCGGTAACAATTTGCTGCCTCGGGCGCTAAAACGTCATAATGTTACCATGCCGTCGCGGCTTCTCCCGCTGTTTCCGCTGCCGCTGGTAGTTTTTCCGCGCACTCCCCTGCCGCTCCACATTTTCGAGGAACGGTACAAGGAAATGGTGGGCGGCGCCATGCGCGATAACTCCGAATTCGGCATCGTCCTCGCCAGGGAAGGGGGAATCGTCAACACCGGCTGCACGGTCACCGTCGAGAAGCTTATCCAGATTTATCCCGACGGCCGAATGGACATTCTGACGCGCGGCCAGCGCCGGTTCGAGATCCTCTCCCTGAACGAAGAGAAAGATTACCTGCAAGCCGAAGTGAACTACTTCGACGACGAGGATGCCGACGACCCGACTCCGGAGCTCCGCCTCGAAGTGCTCGAACACTATCAGACTCTGATGCAACTGCCGGGAGCAGATCCGCGCCCCGATCCGGATCTCGCCGACCGCCAGCTCAGCTTCCAATTGGCGCATCATTTGCCGGACGTCGATTTCCTGAGCCTGCTCCTGAGGCGCCGATCGGAAAGCGAGCGGCTGAAGCAACTGAGTCACTACCTGGCGCAGTATATTCCGCGCCAGCGGATCGTGGAACGCATGAAGGAACTGGCGCCGACCAACGGCCATGGAGGCAGGCCCGCGGGTCTGTAGGCGATGACCTCGCTCCACGGCACCGATCCCCAGACGATGCGCAGCCCTTGGTCGTTCATGGGTTCCATTTGCCTGCATACCTGGGTGCTGGCATGGGTGGCGCTCGCGCCGGCGATTCCCAGCGAACTCAAAAACCCGCTCTCGGCGCGAGAATTCCCACTGCAAGACCAGCACATCGTCTGGTATAAACTGAGCGATCGCCTACCCGACGTCAAGCCCCTCGAGGCCAAACACGACGTCCGTACGCTGCGCGCGCGCGCGAAATTCGAGCAGAACATGGTTGCCGGGCCGAAGGACACCGACCGTCCGCCGCAGTTGATCTTCGCACCGGCGCCCGAGATCGCGCCGGCCAAGTCCCTGCCCTTGCCGAACATCGTGGCAGTGGCTCCCCAGCGCCCGCCGGCGCTGCCGTTCACCGCTCCGCCAGTGAAGCCGGCCGAGCCGGACCGTACTCCGACCCTGCCCGACGCACCGAAAGTCGGCGCCGCCGCTCTCGACGCGGGAGTTTTGCCGATCAAGGTTTCCGGCCCGCAAGCTCCGCGTTTCATTCCGCCGAAGAATCCCAAGTTGACTTTCGGATCTTCCGAACCGGCATCGTTGCCGCCGGCGCCGGCAATCGGATCCTCCGCGGCTCCCAATTTGAGTACGCCGGTTTCGTTGCCGCGCCAGCAGGAGAAATTCGTTCCGCCCGCGGCACATGGCCCTGCGAGGGCCGCGGAGGGGGGCCCCACGACCATTTCGCCGCCACCGCCGATGCTCACAGCCAATGCCGCCGTCCCCGCCGGAGCGTCTCTCGTGATCGCGGGGCTGGATCCCGCCAAAACAACCGAGGTCCCCTCGCCTCCGGGATCGATGAAAGGCGGATTTTCCGGCGGACCGAAGCCGCAGCCGGCGGGCGGCGAAGGGACCGCGTCTGGCGCGATGCTTGAAATCCCCAGCCTCACGATTCAGGGAGGCGCCAAAAGTCCGCAGCCGCCGATCATGGTGGCGAGCGTCTCACCGACCTCGCCCGAAGGGCTCGCGGCAGCCCTGCACGCCGCCCGCGGCGGCATCCCGGCCGAAGGGTCCGCCCATGGTGCGGTGCGCGCCGCGCGCGCTCCCGATCCCCGTATGTATGGCCGCCAGGTTTACACCATGGCTGTCCAGATTCCCAACCTCACCAGCTATTCGGGCAGTTGGGTGATCTGGTTCGCCAGCCGCCAGGCCGATGCAGAAAATACCGCGGTGGACTTGCGCCCGCCGCTGCCCCTCCATATGGTGAGCCCCCGCTACGTCCATAGCGCCCAGGAAGACCGCGTGCAAGGCAAGGTGCGTCTGTGGGCCGTGATCGGCAAAGACGGGCACGTGAGCGATATTTCGCTTCTTCAGCACCTGGACGACCGCCTGGACGCGAGCGCGGAGGAAGCTCTCGGCAAGTGGCTCTTCCAGCCGGCGGAACGCAATGGCAGTCCGATCGATGTTTTCGCAGTGTTCGAAATCCCCTTCACGCTCGCGCCCGTAACCAAACCCGCCCGATGACGACTCAATTCCTGGTAATCGACGCCGACGACACGCTCTGGGAGAACAACATCTATTTCGAGCGCGCTTTCGATGAATTCGTGGCCTTCCTCGACCACTCATCGATGACGCCGGTGGAAATCCGCGCGGTCCTGGATGAAATCGAAGAGGCCAACGCCCGCATCCACGGCTATGGCTCGCTGAATTTCGCGCGCAACCTCCGCCAGTGCTACGAGCGTCTGGCCGAACGCGCCGTCAGTCCGGGGGATCTGGGCACGGTAATGGCGTTTGCCGAGCGCATTCTGGAGTGCCCCATGGAGACCATCACGGGGGTTCCGGAGACGCTCGAATACCTGTACACGCGGCACGATCTGACGCTCTTCACGAAGGGCAATCCGGAGGAGCAGAAGCTGAAAATCGACCGCTCCGGTCTGGGACGCTTCTTCCGGCACACGGCCATCGTCAAGGAAAAGGACACGGAGGCTTACCGCTCGCTGGTTCGCGAGCGCCAGTTCGACGCGGCGCGCACGTGGATGGTAGGCAACAGTCCGAAGTCCGACATCAATCCCGCCATGGAAGCAGGCCTGAACGCGGTTTTCGTTCCTCACGCGCACACCTGGGTGCTGGAGAAGCAGGAGATCCGGCGCGGGGCAGGCCGGTTGCTGACGGTGGAATCGTTCGAGGAGTTGCGGAAGTATTTTTAGTGGCAAAAGCACCGCTCCCTCGGGTGATGTGGAGAATTGATGAGCCGCGACCGCGAGGGAGTGGTGCCTTTTCTTCGAGTAGGCAGCCAAAGCACCGCTCCCTCGCATCGCGGTCGCGGCTCAGTAAGAATAGGTCGCGGCTCAGAAAAAGTCGCGAGTCAGAAAAGGTGGCGGTAATAAAAAAGGGGCAGAGCCGAAGCCCTGCCCCTGGTCCTGCGCTAGCTTACTACTGGATGGTAACTGTTACCGTGTTGGACGCCTGACCGTTCACGATGATTTCTACGCTCACCGTGCCGGCGCCCTTCAGGCTGGTGGGTATCGGACCCAGGTTCACCTGGTCTTCGCCGATGACACCCCATTGCGGTTGCGCACCGGCATAAATCACCGGTACGGAGATGCCGTTCATGGTCGCCGTTACACTGTTGGCCGCGGCGCCGCGGATACCCGTTCCGTACAGCACCAGGTATTCCTGATCGGTGGAGTTGGCCCACACGATCGGGACCCCTACGTACTGTTGGGTATTCGGGTTCAACTGGAACAGCGGCTGCTGAGTGGATTGCGTGCCATCGGCGTGGACCGCCAGCACATAGCCGGCCGCCACACCCATGCCGCTCATGTTCATCGAATACAGGCCCGGAGAAGTCGGCGTGATGAGGATGACCCCAGCTGCCGTCTCGCCGCTGGCGTTGGTCACCGTCACGGTCGCCAATCCCGTAGCTGTGTTGGCGGGGATGATGAAGTCAATCTGCGGCAGCGAAACATAATACAGAGGCGCGAGCCGCGCCACCCCGTTGCTGTCGGTCACCGTGACCGTGGTGCCGGAGAGAGAACTCGGCAACGGAATGACGGTAGCGGTCGCCGTGGTGTAAGCCAGGTTCGAGCCGAAGATGGTCGCGAAGGAATTCGGCGCGAAGTTGGTCCCGGTATATCCGGCGGCGTTCACCACCGAGATCGCGACGCTGAAGACGCTCAGGCTGACCGCGGGCGAAGTACTGGTGGCGAAGTTGCCGTCGCCCGAGTACGTGGCGGTCAGGAGTTGCGTCTGGCTGCCCGAGGTAAGGGCCGAAGTATTGAACGTTGCAGTCCAGACACCACCCACTGAGTTCAGGGGCGCGGACCCGAGAACCTGGCTGGTAGTGGCATCGACGAACTGCACGGTGCCGGTGGGAGCAACACTGAGAGGCCAGGTAGCGGGCACGCTCACCACCGCGGTCAGAGTGATGCTCTGATTCGAGGTGGAGGAGTTGGGCATGGCCGCGACCGTGGTCACCGTCGGGGCCTTGTTCACGATTTGCGACAAGGACGCCGAGGTGCTCTGGCTGAAGCTGCCGTTGGCCTGGAATTCGGCGGTGATGCTGTGCGTACCGACGGACAGATTGGTCAGCGTGGTGCTGAAGGTTCCGTTGTTGGCCGATAGCGGATTGCCGATGGCGTTGCCGCCGTCATAGAGCTGCACCGTGCCGGTGGCGGGAACAGTACCCGGATAGGGCACCGCTACCGTGACGGTCACGACGACGGGCTGGCCGTAGACCGACGGATTCGCCGAGGACACAATCTGGGTAGTGGTGGTCGCGGTGCCGACTACCTGCGCGAGGTAGATGGACTGCGCCGCACTCCAGTTGTTGTCGCCGACGTAGAACGCCTGGATCTGGTGGTTGCCCGCCGGCAGCGTGGTGCTCAATGTGGCCACACCGGAAGCCAGAGAGGCAGCGCCGATCTGCGTGGCGCCATCCATGAAGAAGCCGATCTGACCCGTGGGATAAGGCACGCCCACCGGCGGATTCGGCTGGATTTGCGCCGTGAAGGTGATTACCTGGCTGGCCACCGAGCCCGCGGGCACGCTGCTGGTCAGGTTCAAAGTGGAGACGATCTTGTTGACGATCTCATTCATCTGGCCGCCGGATCCCGCCTGGTAGTTGAGGTCGCCGAGGTAGCTGGCCGAAAGCACGTGTCCGCCAACAGGAAGCGCCGTGGTAAACGAAGCGCCCGTGCACGTGGCACCGCACGACTGGGACAGCGCCGGGGTGGAGAGCACGTTCGATCCGTCGAACAAGGTGACTGCGCCGGTGGGAGCGGGAGTTCCGGTCCCGGGGTTAATCGCCGACACCTGGATGGTGTAGGTGACGGGCGTGCCCAGCACCGACGGGTTCTGGCTGGTGCTGACGCTAATGCTGCTCTGCACCTTCGAGACGCTCTGGTTCAACGACCCCATACTGCCGGTGTAGTCCAGGTCGCCGGAATAGACCGCCGTCACCGGGATTTGGGCCTGCCCGTTACCGGCGGATATTGTTAGGCTGTTCAGCGTCAGAGTAGCGACGTAAATAGTTCCCGAGACGTGAGTCAGGGCACCCGTGCCGAGGACTGTCCCAGGATTCACCGCAGAAACGTAGTTGGAGTAGAAGGTGACCGACCCGGTCGGGCCGGCGTTCGCGCCGCTCAAAACTGGAGCACCGGGGGCTGTTACGGCGACCGTAGCAGTCAAGGTGACCTGCTGGCCGGTAGTAGACCCGTTGGCGCTCGAAGTCAGGGTCAGGCTGGTAGCGGCCTGGTTGACCACCTGGGAAATGGAGCAGCCTTGCGTGACGCTCGCCGTGCAGGGCAGGGGCGCCGTGGTGCTGGCAGCGTAGTTGGTGTCGCCGGAGTACTGCACGGAGATGGTGTTGGGGCCGACTGGCAGGGGCACGTTGATGGTGTTCGGCACCGTCAACGTGGCCGTGGCGGAGCCGCTGACGTTAGCCAGAGCGACGGTCCCGAGCGGAAGCCCGCCATCGACGAACGTCACGGTTCCGGTCGGAAGCGCTCCGAACGATCCCGGCGCCGCGACGATCGCGGTAAAGGTCACCGCTTGGCCGTAGACCGACGGATTGACGGTCGAGGTGACAGTCGTGGTGGTCGGGCCCTGGGCAACTTGCAACTGCTGGACCGCCGAAGCGCTGCCGGCGAAATCGGGATCGATGGTCACCGGCGGAGTGGCCGCGGTAACGCTGATGTACTGGGCGCTGATATTATGCGTACCTGCCGCCGCTGCCTGGAGCGGGGGCGAGGCCAGCGTGATGGTGATGGCGGCGGTCCCGGCATTCGGGTCTACCGCGACACCCACCCCGCCAGGATTGAGTAGCGTGGTGCCATCGTAGAACATCATCAGGCCCTTGAATCCGGGGTAAGGAGTGGCTTCGCAACTGTTGAGCGCCGATGGCCCGGCGTTCACCTGCTCGGCGCACACCTTGGCGCTCAGCACAAACTCCGTGCCGTACTTCTGGGCGGCTGCCGGAAGCGGAGTGAGCGCCGTGATCGTCGGAGCGGGGCTGATCGTGACGCTCGGGAAAGCAGCCGATTGGCTCGACGAGAAATTCGAATCACCGAGATAACGAACCTGGATATTGGCGTGCGTGCCCACACCGAGATTCGGTACCGGTCCGGCGGCGTTGATGCTACTGGTGGTGATGGTGACCGTGGACTGGTTGGTGCACGGTGAGCTCGGAATCACCTGGATGGTCGGTCCGATTTGCGTGCCGGCATCGGTGAAGTAGGCGAAACCGGTGGGGCAGCCGGTTGCCGGCGAAACCGGTGTAATGGTCGCCGAGAACTGGATCTGCTCGCCGTACACCGGGGCATTCGGAATGCCCTGGGTGGCGTAGACTTCAGGCCCCGGGGCGATCGTGGTGGCGCCCGAGGCGGTGCCGCCCTGGGTGACAACTTCCGACAGAATCACCGGAGGATTCTGAGTAGCCGAATTGCCCGAACCGTAGTTGTCGGCAGCGCCAGGGATGTACACCGCGCTGATGCTGTGATTACCGACGCTTAACACCGGGATGCCGCCCGAGGGTACTGTGATCTGCGCTGTGTACGGACCGGTGCCGGCGATGGTTTGTGGCGTGCCCAGCAGGGCGGCGCCATCGTAGAACTGCACCATGCCAGTGGGAGGCGTGCTTCCAGGAACCGTAAACGTTGCCGTGAAGGTGACCGTCTCGCCAAAGACGATCGGGTTAGCTGGCGGAGCGGCGGTGGTTGGAATGATGCTGGTGAAGGTCGGCGCCGGCTTGCCTACCGTCTGCGTGATGGTCTGGCTGCTCGTGGTGTTGGTTTCGTTAACGGCCGGCGAGTACGTCGCCGTGATCAGATAGGAACCGGCGGCGTTGAACGGTGCGGTATTGGCCGGCACGTTGCAGGTCACGGACGCGCCGCTGTTGGCGGAACTCAGCGACAGGTTGGCGCAGGCGTTGGTCAGCGGATTGCTGGTTGGGGTGGCAACGCCCCAGGTGAAGGTCACCGTCCCTTTCAGCGTACCCGTGCCGTTGCCGGGCGGGATTACGGTGACAGTTGCCGTGAAGCTAACGGCCACACCGGGCTGGCTGGGATTCTGCGAGCTCACCAGCGCCGTCGACGTTGTCGCCGTGCCTACGTTCACCGTGGTCCCGGTAATGGTGGCGCCGGTCAACGTGTGGTTGGCTTCGTTTTGGAGGTTGCCGACCGTGATGGTATTGGCACCGAGCGCGAGGGCGCTCGTGGTGCAGGTGGCCACTCCGTTGGTGACGACAGCCGCGGCGCAGACCGGATTCGGGCTGCTGCCGTTGCTGCTCAGGAAGTCGATGTTGCCGCTGACCGGATTTCCGACGGAGGCGAAAGTGGCCGTCAGAGTGATCGACTGGCCGAACACCGGACTGTTATTGGAAGACGTCACAGTCACGTTGTCCGGCGCTTTGGTAATGGTCAGAACGGCTGCCGGGCTGCTCTGCGCTGCCGCCCAATTGGCGTCGCCGCCGTACTGCACATAGAAGGTATACGGCGAGTTGGGGACGACAAGCGAAGCGGGCAGTTGAATGTTCGTGAAGGTGATATGTCCATTGGCATCGAGGGTGCCAGTGGCCAGCGTGGTATTGCCGGCTATGAGGGAAACGGAGCCCGTCGGTATGGCGCTGGCCGTGCCGGCCACGGTAATCTGCGGGAGCGGATAGGTCACGTTCCCGATCATGCTCCAATACGGGACTGTCATCGAGAGCGGCGTGGCGGTGGTGACGGTCGGGGTCCCTTTGGCGACGGTGAACACGAGTTTCGGCGACAGCAGCGAAGGCGCATAGTTGGTATCGCCGATGAACTGCGCGGTAATCGTGTGCGGGCCGGCCATCGGAGTCTGCGCTGGCGTGGTGAAGGTGGAAGTACCGGGAGTGGCGCTCACCAGACCGCCCAGCGCAACACCATTGTCATAGAACTGCACGGTGTTGGGGGCATAATTCGGGCTGGGGTTGGCCGGCGTCAAGTTGATGGAGTATGTTACAGACGTCGGGTAGGTGATGGGAAGAGCGGGAGTGGTCACCGGCTGGCTGATGGTGGGAGCAATCTGACCCACGTTTTCCGTCAGCACCCCGGAGGTCGCGCTGCTCCAAGTGGAGCTATTCGACGAGGTGTAGCTCGCGACTATGGTGTGAGAACCGGAACCTAAAGGAGTATTCGGGACGGCGGAGCCATACGTGATGCTGCAAGTTCCGCTGGTCACATTACCGGTGGCCGGCGGCACGAGGGTGATGGTACTGCCCACGCCGCCATTGCATACCAGCGCGGTTGGGGTACCGGTGATGGAATCGGTAAGGGTCACGGTACCGGCCGGGGCGGTCGGACCGCCGCTCACGCTGAAGTTGTAGATGACCGTCTGATTCAGCGAAACCGGGTTGGCCGAAGGCGACAGGCTGACCGAAGTATTGCCCGTGTTGACAGTGAGCTTGACACTCGGTCCCACCCCTTGAGCGAGCGCGGCGAAATTGGTATCGCCATTATACGCCGCGGAAAGAGTGTGGCTTCCGGGAGAGAGCGACGAGGTAGTCAGCGTCGCGACACCGTTGCTCAAGGGAACAGTGCCGATGGAAACCGCCCCGGCGGGTGCCAGGGCGTCGTAGATCGTCGCGGTTCCGGTGGGAACACCTACCGACCCGGCGCCTGCGGGCGCGAAGGTTACGGAAACGGTCACCGGCACGCCGAAGGCTGCCGATCCCGAGGGGCTCGTGTTGATGGAGCCGGTCACCGTGTTTTGGCCGACAAACAGGCTCCCCGAGCCGGTCGCTGAGGCGTAGTTGGCATCGCCATTGTAGGCAATGTTGATGGTGTCCGGCTGCGTCACCGGGACGGTGATCGCGGCGTTGGTGACACCCAAAGAGCACGAACCGCCCGACAGTTGGCAAGTGCCGAGAGTAGTGGCGCCGAAAGTGAAAGTCAGGGTGCCGGTGGGAGCCGCGGGGGGCGGATTACTGCTGCCGGCGTTGCTGACCGTGCCGCCGACGGTCACCGCGGTACCGTAGGCATTGGGATTGATGGCAGTTCCGGTCGTGAAGCTGCTCGCGGTTACGGTGTCGGTGAATTTCGTGACGCTGAATGCCGCTCCCGTGGAACTCGCCGCGGAATAGTTCGGGTCGCCAGTGGGATATTTCACATAGAACGTATGCGATCCGACGGCGAGCGTCAGCGGCAGAGTAAACGAAGTCGAGGTGCCGCTGCCGGGAACGGCGAGCGTGCCGAGCAGAGTGGGGCCGTCGTAAATCTGGAACGACTGCGACGGGGTCGGACTCGGAGGATTGGCGCCGAAACTATACGTGAAGTTGAGGGTCAGCGCAGTGCCGCCATTATAATAGGGCGCCGTGGTAACCGTGCTCGCTCCGGACATCACCGTGGGTGTGCCGATCGTCGGAGCGAACGGGTTCACGGTTTCGGTGAGCGCGGCGGAGCTGCTGGCGCCGAAATTCTGGGACCCTCCGAAATTGGCCACGATGGAGTGAGTTCCGCCGGCCAGGTTGGCCGATCCGGTATACGTCACGACGAAGCATTCCGTGGCTGGATTGGCAGCGCTCAGGCTGGCCGGGCAGGCCACCGTCGCGGCCGGGCTCAGAGCATTGCCGTTATCGGTGAGAGTGACGGTGCCGGTTGGATTACCCGCGCTTTGCGGTGCGGAAACCGAGACGGTATAGGTGACCGTTCCCAGGAGGTTGATCGGGTTGGTGTTGGCGCTGATCGTCGTGGTCGTGGTCGCCGGGTTAACCGTCAGGCTGAAAGTACCTGACGACGCGAGGTAGTCGAGGTCCGCGGGCGTCGGCGTGTACGTCGCCGTAATAGTCTGCGCGTTGGTGTTCGCCCCGATCAAGGTTGCGGGCGTGCATTGCGCCGTGCCGTTGACATTGAGAGCGACGTTCAAGCAGAGGTTGGTCGCGGCTCCGAGCACGAACGAAACGGTGCCGGTGGGCGCGGGCGATCCCGAGGCAACCGCCGTGGAGGCGGCCACGGTTGCCGTGAAGGTGGCGTTGGTGCCGTACTGAATGGGCGAGGGCAAGGAGGACGTCACCGTTGTGGTCGTGGCCGTGGAACCCACGTTGAAGGTGGCGGGGTTCACCGTCGCGCTAGGAGTGGAGCTGAAGTTCATCTCCGTGGCAGCCTTCGTGTAGGCGATTGCGAGGGTGTGATTCCCGTACGCGGTGCCGGAGGTATTAAAGGTTGCGGAGCCGTTGTTCAGGACTTGCGAGGAAGTAGTGAATCCGGCGGGTCCGCCAACTGTGAGGACAACCGAGCCGCTGGGAGTTTGACCACCGGAGGGGATGGCCGACACGGTAAAGGTGAGCGCCTGGTAGGCCGTCGGGTTGGCCGGTGAAATCTGGATATTGAAGGTCGGGGCAGTGGGGCCGACGATGAAAGCCACCGGGGTGGCGGTGCTGTCGCTGGCCCCCCAATCGAGCGCGGTCCCCGTGCCCGGCGTATAGACAGCTACGATGTTGTGGGTTCCCGCCGCGAGTGTGGAAGTGCTATAGCTGGCGGCGCTGGACGTTCCCGTCGAGGTGAGAGGGATCGGCGTGGCATTGAGCAGGGCATCGCCGTTGTTGCTGTCGTAGAAATTGATCGTGCCGGCCGGCGTCGGGACGACTGCCCCTATGCCGCTAACGGTGCCAACCGTAGTGCCGCAATCGATTTTGTTATTTCCGTTGCAGCTCACGGTGGCGGTCATCGTCACGCTGCTACCAAGGGTGGAGTTGCCGCCGCCGGTCACTACGGTGGCGGTGGGTTGGGCCGTGATGGTGAACGACGTTGCGCCGCTCGTGCTGGTATTGAAGTTGCTGTTGCCAGGAGTATAAACGGCCGTCAAACTGTGGGCGCCGCCGGCCAGAATAAAGTTGCACGAAGTAGCGGTCGAGGGGTTCCCACCCAAGGGGTATGCGACGCCGCATACGTCGTTCGCCCCGTCATAGAAGTTGACCGTGCCGGTCGCGGGACCGGGCCCGGCAGCCGGGGTGACGGTTGCCGTGATGGACATTGGCGTGGGGTACACGGCGGGTGTGCCCGCACTGGTGGTGATGGTGGTATTGGTGTTGACCGCGACAACCGACACCGGAACCGTAGTATTCGATGTGCTGGTCAACCAGACGTAGGTGACGCCCAGATAGGTCGCCCCGTAATTGTGGGTACCCTGGCTGAGCGTCACGGGAGTCGGGCACGTATAGACTGACTCACCCGGATTGGGTCCGGCTGTGCGCACGCCGGTGCACGCATCCCCGGCATTCCCGTCGCTGAAGATCAAGCTGCCCTCGGGCGGCGTGCTGAACTGCAGGTTGTTCGGAACCGCGGTGGTTAACGTCGTCACCGTGGCCGACAAGGTGGCCTGCGCGCCATAGGCGATCGGGGTGGTGGGATTGGGATTCAGGATTACAGTTTGGGTGCTCACCGGGTTGACCTGAACCGTGATCGATGCGGTGGTGCTGTTTTCGAAGTCGACGGTGTCGGAGCTGACGAACTGGATCGTGAAGGCGTTGAAGCCCGGGCTATCGATCCCATTTTGATCGTTCACGTTAGCGGTAATGTTGCCGGTATCGGGAAGCGGAGTTCCGACCGGAACGGGGGCCGCGGCCTGGGGGTTGTTAAAGTTGATCGACAGGTTTGCGGCATCGATGGTGATGTTGTTGTCGTAAAGGATGACGTTGCCGACTGGGGAATCGCCCGGGTGGGTGACATCGGTAACGTCGAATGGGAACCCGATTGCCTGCCCGTAGTTCAAGCTGCAGTTCGGAGGTGCGACCGTGCACGGCGTGGGGATACCGTTGCCATAAATGCCGCCCTGGACTCCCACCAGGATCTGCGTCACATCGGCGTCGGTGAAGGTGGTTTGCGCTTCCGACTGGCTGCCCTTGGCGTCGAGCAGGAACTTCATGCCGAAGTACTTCTGGGCGATATTGAAGCTGGAGACCGAAATCCGGCCGTTGCCATCCGCCACTGCCGTTCCGGTGAACTCCGTGGTGGGCGTAGCCGACATGGCGGTGACGGTCAGCGCCACGGTCTCTCCCGGCTTCCAACCACCGCCGGTGAAGGCTGCGGTGTTGCCCGGCTGATAGTCGGCCTTATCGGTTTGAATCGTGGAGAACAGGTAGTTTTCCGCGCCCGACAGGTAGCCGCCGCCATTCCGGCCGCCGGCGGCTACGATGCCGCCCGCCATCAACGAAGTGGCCGCGCCAGTGCGCGCGCTGTTCATCGGGGTGGCGTTGCTGAATTTGCCGGTCCACGGCTGATAGATTTCGGTGGAGGAAAGGGTATTCTGTCCATCGCTGCCGCCGAAGACCAGCACGCTGCCGTTGCCCGGCAGAGCAAATGTCTGGTGGCTGCCGCGGGCAATGTTGAGATTCGGTCCCGCAACCGCCGTCTGTTTGTCGGCGTTGAAGATTTCGGTGGAGGCCAGAGGGGCGCCATTCTGATCGAAGCCGCCCGTAAACATGACCGTGCCATCCAGCAGCCTGGCGGCGCCGAAACTGCTGCGCGCCGTCAGCATCGCGCCGGCCGGCGCGATCCCGTTGGTGTACGAATCGAAAACGTCAATGGTATTCAGTGTGTGCTGGCCGTCGCTGCCGCCGGCGATCAGAGTGCGGTGATTGTCCACCATGACGACGGCATAATTCGTACGCGGCGAGGAGAGATTTCCCAGCACCGTGAACGAATTGTTGGCCGGGCGAAACACTTCCAATTGCGAGGTGACGCCATTGTTGGTCTTCCCGCCCATCAGCAGCACGGCGCCCATTTCGGTAACCGAAGCAGTGTGACCGTAGCGCGCGGTGTGCATCGAGCCGGCGGATGTCCACGCGCCGGTTGAAGGCGTGAAATACTCGGCCGAGGCCAAGGCGTTGATTCCGTCGTTCCCACCGGAGACAAATATGCGACCGTCTTGCAATAGGGCACAGGCGGCATTGGAGCGGGCCGTCAGCATCGGGGGCCCCGCAGTAAACGCACCATTTGTTCCCAGGATGTCCACGGTGTTGACGACTCCGGACGTCCCGGTGCCGCCGGCGAACATGACACGTCCGTCGGCCATCGTAACCGAACAGGCCCCGCTGCGCGCGGCAGACAGGCTGGATCCCGCGCTCCATGCGTTCAGGGTCAACCCACTGTTTTGAGCGTGAAGCAGGATGAGCCAGGCAGAAGCCAGAAGAATGAAACTCGCAATCAGATACCTAGAGTGACGCACAGTTACCTCCGTCGAATAGTGACACTCCACACACTTGTCGCTGCTCATCTACCTAATCACGCGGAAGAATGGAAGTCAATAGAAAAGCGGCAATTTGAGACAGAAAAGTGCGTTACGACGGAATTCTGCAATGAATCGTTCCCGAAATCCGCCTAAAGTAAGCGCAAAATGGCTCCTTTTAGTCGCAGAAAATAGGGGACTTACCCGATTTCCAAAGAAAAGGTGCCAGGCCCTGAGGGGCGCAGTTTGCGCGAAACTATGTGGGATTTAAGTGGGGAAACGGCGGATTTCGCAACCCGCCGCTACTGTTCGACGCGCTTCGGTTTTTCGTACGGAGTCTTGAGAAGTTTCGCGGCTTCCGCCTGGGCGCCCTGGGTATTGTCCTTGGTGCGGATAGCGAGGTTGTATTCGTTCACGGCGCGATCGCGCGAGCCGCTGATATCGTAAATCCGGCCCATATTAATGCGCGCCCAGACTTCGGTCCATTTGGGATCGAGATCTCCATCCAGCGCCGCGCGAAATTCGTTGATCGCCGACTGCCAGGTCTGTTGCAGGAAGTAAACTTCAGCCATGCGGTAATGGGCCAGAGAGCTGTTGCGGTTGGTTTCGAGCGCCTTCTGATATTCCTTGAGCGCATCGCCGAATTCGCTCAACTCCGCAAACTGTTCTCCTTTGCGGATGGCGACCGCCACGCGAATACTGGGCTCGTAATGCAGCACCATGCTGTTGGGGTCGATTTCAACGGTCTTGGGTTTGCCGAACGTATCCACGCTGAATTCCGACGATGTTCCCACCACCTCGACCTTGGCTTCCTCGGGATTTCCTTCGGTCGTGATCTTCAACTCTACCGGCATGCGGAAGGTGTCGAGATCCTGCGTAATTTTACCCGTGACGCGGAAGCCCTTCTGCTGTTCGCGGAATATCGTATATTCCAGCTTGAATTGCGGAGCGCCGCTCGATTCAATCCATTCGGTGAAGAAATACCCCAGCTCTTTTTTGGAAACCGTCTCCGCCACCTTCTGAAAATCATCGGTATTTACCGGCTTCCAGCCGTCCTGCTGGGCAAAAGTCTTCAGCACCTCAAAGAATGTGGCATCGCCCAGCATGTTGCGGAGCATGCTCAGTACGGTCGCGCCCTTGGCGCCGGTCAGCGCCCACAACTCGGGCGAATAATCCTCCAGGCGCGACGATTGGATCACGGGCACGGTATCCACCGTGAGGGCATCCACCATCACACCCTTGAGGGCCGTCTGCATGGCGCCGGGGCCGGTGTCATGCTCGGTCCACAACAATTCCGAATACGCCGCCAATCCGTTGGTAATCCACAGATGGTTGCGGGTGGTGGGAGACAACAACTCTTCCCACCATTGGCGCGACACTTCGTTGGCCAGTACGTTATCGCTCACCAGCGGCGTGATGGCATTGGGCCCCAGAAAGATCATTCCGGGCGCGGCGTAGCCTTTGGGCGCTCCCGCTTCGGTCTCGATCACGGTCAGGTTGGCGTAGGGCGGAATGCCGAAAAGCCCGGTGAAGTGCTCCATGATCTGGCCGATTTTTTCGCCGACCGGCTGCGCCTGCGCCGCCTCCGGCCCGCGGAAATACACCGCGGTGGTAACGCCCGCGGAAAGCGCTTTTACGGGCTGGTCCTTGACCACCGCGATGCTGCCCGGAAACGAAGTGCGCGCGAATTTGAAATTCCAGGTGGTTTTATCCCCCGCCGCCGCCTGATTATCCATTCCCGTGCCCAGGACGGTATAGCCGGCCGGCACGGTGACGTGTATTTCGGCGGCAAAACGGTCGGTTGTATAGCCGCTCACCGGAAACCATCGCGCCGGATACATCAGATACGCGAAATCGGGATGAATCGCCGCGAACTTGATGCCGTAAACCGGCGATTCTTCGTTGCCCGTGAGCCGGCCGTCGTACTCGAACGCGATGGTTACCGGCTTGCCTTTGGGGAGCGGCTGGTCGAAGTTCAGGCGGATGGTGGAATCGCTGGTATTGCGCGTCGTGGGAATCTGTTTCCCCTGTTCGTCGGTGACGCGCGCGATACTGAGCGCGTTGTTGAGCTCGAACGTGGCCGAGCCGATGTTTTCGTCCAAGGGAGAGAAGCGGACGGCGGCCTTCACGGCCAGCGTGGAGTTATCGGGCGCGATTTCGGCATCGATGGTGTACTGCTCCACATCGATGCGATTGGCGCGGCGCTCCTGAGAGGGCGCGTTCTGTACGCCGATAAAGATCAGCAGGCCGGCCACTACGGACCAGCCCGTACGGGTGCGGATATCACGAAGCATGTGCAATCTGTCCATCCAGAATACCGTCGATGAGGAGAGCCGCGCGCTCTGGCGCCGCCTGCCCTCCCTGCGATAACTTTTCCCTGACCGCCGCCAGGCCGGCCTTCATTTCCTCGCGCGCAGCCGCATCTTTCAACAGGCGATTCGCCTCGCGCGCCAGCGATTCTCCGGTCATTTGCCCCTGCATCAACTCCGGGACCACCGCGCGCCCCGCAATCAGATTCACCATGGAGTAAAACGGCACGTTGACGAGGAACTTTCCCGCAATCCAGCTCGCCGGAGCAACCTTATAAAAAGTCACCATGGGCGTTCCCAACAGAGCGGCCTCCACCGTCACTGTCCCGCTGGCCGCCAACGCCACGCCGGCATACGCCATGGCATCCCAACTTTCCCCTTCGATCACGCGAATCGGCGATTCGCCCAGACGCTCTCGAAAAAAAGCGGCCCCAGTCGTCGCCGAGGCCGGCAAGAGTACATTCACTGCATGCTCCCGATAAAGCCGGACGGCGGCATCGGCCAGCGCCGGCAGATGACGCGCCGCTTCGCCGCGCCGGCTTCCTGGGAGCACCACGACTATTGGACGGGCCGGCGCCAATCTGTGTTTCTTAAAAAATTCGTCCCGTGTGAGCTTGGGCCGCACCAAACCGGCCAGCGGGTGGCCGATATAGGTGGCGGGGACGCCCTGGCGCCGGAAAAAGTCTTCTTCAAACGGAAAGATGCACAACAGATGCCGGAGATTTCGGCGCATTTGGCGGATCATTCCGCGGCGCCACGCCCACGCCTGCGGGGCGACCAGGTAGACCACGGGAACTCCCGCCCGATGGAGACGGCGCGCGACGCGCAGGTGAAAATCCGGCGAATCCGTCAGAATCGCCAGGTCCGGCCGCTCCCGCTCGGCCGACGCGAGCAGCTTGCGATATTCCCCGTAAATTCTTGGAATGTGATGCACTACTTCGAGGAGCCCGACCACCGCCAGGCTCGCCGCATCCACCACAGTGCGCACGCCCGAGTTGCGCAACCGCGGGCCCGTACACCCGAAAAATTCAGCGTCCGGGGCAAGGCGGCGTAGTTGGTCCACTACCAGCGCGGCATACAAATCGCCCGACGCTTCGCCCGCCGAAACCAGAATTTTCCGAGGCATATATGCCAACCGCGCCGCGGCTCCCCGGGCCGCGCATAACCCAAACACGCCAACTGAAAGCTATTTTAACCCTGATACAATCGAACCACGGGGATGTCCATAGATACAGATCATGGCAGGTTGACGGTGGAAGAACTCGCCGCCCGCTTCCGCGGCGAAATGATTCCCCTCACCGGCAAATTTTCATATTTCACTACGCTGCCGGTGGCCGAAGAGGACTTGCGCCAGTATCTCAACGATCCGATTACCGCCATTTCGCCGGCCATCGTCGCCGCGCTGCCGAAGGTGGGCCTGATTCTCGCACCTTACCTGGAAAAGGGCAACGGCAAAGGCGGCGATGCGGTGACATTCGAGCGGCCGGCCGACGCGCGCTACCTGGCCGTCGTGCGGCGCGATGTGGAAGACATGACTATCCTGGCCCTCGGCATCAAGGAGGTCGAGGTGGCCGACTATCATTATCAACTGTACAGCTCGCTTTCAACCCTGGTGGCCGACCACTGGCCGCCGGAAGCGCAGGACCGCTTCTTCCGCACCATTCGCGAGGAACTGAGCGCCGACGTGCACGGCGAGATCGACGAGCGAAGCTGGCATCTCAAACAGGCCTTGCAGCGCCGCCAGACCAACGTGCGGAAGGAGACGAAGCTATTCCGCGAGTACGCCCGCCAGGCATTCGAGGACACGCTGACGCTGTACCTTCACGGCACGTGCTGCGATATCGACGTGGAGACCGGACCGCGGCAAATGCCCAGCCGCTACATCCGCCGCCGCCTCGAACTGCTGATCTCGCTTTTTCCCCCGCCGGAGGGCTACGCGGTGCTGCCCGAGCAGTTGAAGTCGCGATGACGGTCTATAATCGAGGCATGAACCCCACGGACCTCTACGAAAAGGACTTTTACGAGTGGACCGTGCGCAATGCCGAACTGCTGCGCTCCGGCCGGGCGAGCGAGGCCGATCTCCCGCACATCGCCGAGGAGATCGAGGATATGGGAAAGCGCGAACGGCGAGGATTGCTTCACCGGATGAGCATCATAATTGCGCACCTGCTCAAATGGAGGTTTCAGCTCGAGCGCCGGTCTCGCAGTTGGGAGTTGACCATTCGCGTGCAGCGGAAAGATCTGGCCAAGCTGGTGACGGAGAATCCGAGCCTGCAGCCCTTTTTGCAGGAGAGCCTGCCGGAAGCTTACGAGCACGCGATGGTGGAGGCGATGACGGAAACCGGGCGGCCCGAATCGGAATTCCCCAGTTCTTGCCCCTTTACGCTGGATGTGATTCTGGACCCGGATTTTCTGCCGTAAGGAGCGCTTTCAAGATCCGCGATGCTACTTCTTTCCCGCGCTCGCCCACTTCGCCTATCGGGCCAACGCAGGACGGGCACCCCGCCTCGCATGGGCACGCCGCGATTAACTGCGCGGTCTGCTGCAACAGCCTGGGCGCCAGGCGATAGAGCGGGGCGCTCTGCCCCACTCCGCCGGAGTACATGTCGTACAGATAAAGGTTGGGCTCGAAGATGGTTTGCCCGCTTCCGCTCTCTTCGCCGAGCGCAATTCCGAGATCGCGCGGATCGCACATCAGCAGCAATGCCGCCACGGTCCGCAGGGCGTTGCCCAGTCCGCTGATGCCGCTCTGCTTTTCGGTGGGGCTGAATTCCGCGAATTGCGCCAGAAACGCCGCCGGAAAATGCAGCCAGAAAGCCGTGGTGTGCATTTCCTGCTCGGGCATCGAGAGCTTCCCCGCCCCGACGTTTTCCATGGTGTAGAATTTGATTTTCTTGAAGCCCACAATCTGGCGATTCACGCGCACGTCGCCATGCAGGCGTCGGGCCCCGGCCAGCGCTTCGCTCTCGAATTCCTCCAGCACCTTCACCTGTGTGTAATCGATGGCGTCCGTATAGTAATCGCAATCCACGCTCTTGACGTAGGCTTTGCGCTCGTCGTAATCGAACCGCTCGACGTGAAACTGCCGCGCCTCGTGAAGGTAGATCGCCTTCTCATGCAGCGTCGTCAACGCCGTGGAGAACGAGACTTCGGCAATCACGCTGGGTTCACCGGTGATATCGATCACCACGAAATTGTCGCTGGTTACCGAGCGCAAGCTGGTGGCATCGGCCGGATAGCTGTCCTCGGTCCAGTGCCACGCGCCCGCCGAGTGGTGCAGAAATCCGCTCTCCTCCAGAAACTTGCAAATGTCTCCGATGTCGTGCCGGCCGAAATTCTCACCGTCGCGCAAAGGCAATTCAAACGCCGCGCACTTCAGGTGGGCCATGAGAATTTCCAGGTTGTCGGGATTGATATAAGCGTGTTCGGGCGATCGTCCGAAAAAGAAATCGGGATGCTCCACGATGTATTGATCGAGGGGCGCGCTCGAAGCCACCAGCACCGCCGCCGATGTTCCCTGCCGCCTCCCTGCGCGCCCCGCCCGCTGCCAGCTCGAGGCGATGGTTCCCGGATATCCGGCCATCACCACGGCATCGAGCGATCCGATATCGATGCCGAGTTCGAGCGCGTTGGTCGCCACCACGGCGCGGATTTCGCCGTCGCGCAACCGCCGCTCGATTTCACGGCGCTCGCGCGGCAAGTATCCGCCGCGATACCCGCGCACCGTCTCCCTGGGCACGGGACCGCGATCGCAGGCGTCTTTCAGGTAGGTCACCAGCACTTCGGTGGCGAGCCGGCTGTTGGCGAATACCAGCGTCTGCAAATGGCGCTCGATGAATTCCATGGCGATGCGCCGCGACTCGCCGATGTAACTGCGCCGGATTCCCAACTGCCGGTTGACCACCGGCGGATTATAGAAAATGAAGTATTTCTCGCCGCGCGGCGCGCCGTTCTGCTCCACCAGTTCGAACTTTTCGCCGGTGAGAGCTTCCGCCAGCTCGCGCGGGTTGGCGATGGTCGCCGAACAGCAGATAAATCGCGGCTGCGAGTTATAGAACTCACAGACGCGCCGCAAGCGCCGCAGCAGATTCGCGAAGTGGCTCCCGTATACGCCGCGATAATAGTGCAGCTCGTCGATGACGATGTAGCGCAGATTCTCGAAGTAACGCGCCCAGCGTGTGTGGTGCGGAAGAATGCCGCTGTGCAGCATGTCGGGGTTGGTCAGCACCACGTTGGCTTTCTGCCGGATGGCCTTGCGCGCATCCTGCGGAGTGTCGCCATCGTAGGTGAAAGCGCGAATCTCAGACCCCATGGCGTCCACCGCGGTCTGAAGTTCGTGCAACTGATCCTCGGCGAGAGCCTTAGTAGGAAACACGTACATGGCGCGCGCGCCATCGTCCGCGAGCAGGAGATTCAGCACCGGCAGGTTGTAGCACAGCGTCTTGCCGCTCGCCGTCGGCGTCACGATAACCACGTTTCGCCCCGCTGACGTGTGCTCGAAAGCCTCAGCCTGGTGGGTGTAGAGCCGCGTGATTCCGCGCGCGGAAAGCCCCTCTCGCAAGCGCGGATCGATTATCGAAGGAAGATCGGCATACGACCCGTCGCTGGCCGATTGATGATGGATTGCCCGAACGGGCGAATCGGGCTCGCGATGCGCCGACCGATAGCGCGAGACCACCGCTTCCAACGAAGATTTGGTGGCCACCGCCAGTTCCTGCGAGAATTCCGGAAATCCCAGCGACAAGTCCATGCTGCTTTCGCCTTTTCTTTGCTAGTGTAGCAGGGTTGCCGGTGGGCGGACAAAAAACAACAGCACCGCTCCCTCACGGTCGCGGCTCAGCAGTAGGAACCTGTCTAGTGCTCTCTTACGAACTCATACCGTTCCAATGTTGCCGCAATCTGGTAGGCCGGAATTTCTTCGCGACCGCTCTCCATGCGCTCCGAGCGAAGCACCTTTCCGATGCATCGCAGGTTCACCGCCTGGGTGCCGTCGGAATTGAGCGTGATCACGTATTCGATCGGACCGCCGAGATCGGGCTGCCGTTCGGCGGTGAACAGCACGCCGGTCGAACTTATGTTCTTGGTTAATCCGATGGCGGCAACGCGGTCCGTTCCTGAGCGAGTGATTTCCAGCGGTAGCTGTAGTTTGAAGCGTCTGGTTCGTCGCTGTTCCATTGAGTCGATACTAATACTAATGGACGGTAACAATCACGTCAATAGATCTTCGATACGCAGAGAGGACGAACGTACTAGTCAATGGTGGTCACCAGTACGGGGAGGGTGGGGACGAGTTCGCACCCATCCCCGGCACTAATCATTTCACTTTCAGGAAAATGATGATCAATACATACAGGGACAGCGATTCGATAAACGCCAGCCCTATCAGCATGGCGGTTTGAATTGCGCCGGCGGCTCCGGGATTGCGAGCCATGCCTTCCACCGCGCTGGCAATCGCCTTGCCCTGTGCCAAACCGCAAAGGCTCGACGCCAGGGCCATGGCGAAACCGGCGCTGAGCACCACCCACTGGCCGTTCACGGCGGAACCCTGGCTGGCGGGCGCACCTTGCGCGAAAATCATCGGGCTGGCAAGCAACATGAGTGCCAGCATTACAAGCAGTCTCTTGGTCATTCGTTTTCTCCTTAAGAAATCGCTCCAGGAGGTGGTCCCCGGACACCCTACAGCCGGGCTCACACTGCAAAGCGGATAAAGCCGGTATTAATGATCGTGCGCCACCGCGCCGGCCACATAAGCCATGGCCAGGAGCATAAAAATATAAGCCTGTATGATTCCGACGAACATGTGCAGCCCCATGAAAACCACTGGGATCGCGAGCTTGGTGAGACTGAGGAACACCAGGGTGACCTGTTCGCCCGCGAACATGTTGGCATAAAGACGGACAGTGAGCGAAAGAACGCGGGCCAGGTGACTGATGATCTCGATGGGAAACATTAAAGGCGCGAGCCACCAGATGGGGCCTCCGAAATGGGCCAGATACCGCAAAGGACCCTGCGCGATCACGCCATGCAGGTTGTAATACACGAATGTGGCAACGGCACAACCAGCGGTCACCGACGCGGTTTGGGTGGGCGACTCGAAGCAGGGCACCAGACCGATGAGGTTCATGGTCAGGATAAAAAGAAAAATCGTGCCGAAGTAAGACAGATAACGATGCGCGGCGTGGCCTACCTGTTGTTCGCCCTGACCCTTCACGAACCCGTAGAGCATTTCAAAAACATGCTGTAGCCCGCCGGGCTTCTCCACCGAAAGCCGCGTGCGCAAAAACGCAAACAGCGCCATCAGCAGCATCACCACCACGAATTGCATCACCACGAAATTGGCCCACGGCCGCTCCTGGGGATGCATTCCCACCAAACCCAACACCGCGTTGGCGGGCGCGGCAAGGTAGTCGTTGAAAAGCTTTGTGACCCAAAGCTCACTTTCTGGCATAGACAAGCTCGAATATGACTTCCACAAATAGTGCCGCGGTCAATACCAAAAGCCCCGCGAGCACGGCAGTCAGACTGATTGGAGAAAACCTCAATATAACATAGGCGCAGCCGCCCAAAATCAAATACCGGAAGCCCACAACGACGCTCCGGAAGCGCGGACGCCCGCGCGCGCCGAGGCCCGCCACGAGTTTGTGCAGCCAGTGGTAATTCAGCCCGGAGATGGCCGCGCCCAACAGGAACCCCGCGCCGGTTTTCCACCCGCCGAACACCCAGGCGACACATGTTCCCAGTGCCGCAACCGCGGTCAGAATACGTCCGATGCGCGCGGCCGTGCTGGCGAAGCTCAGGCGGTCAGGCGCCGTCGTCATGAGAATCCTGCATGACCTGGCGGATCAGAGCCACAAAACCGGCTGCGCTGCCCAAGATGAGAAATACGATTTTCAACCAGTCGGTGCCGAATGCCTTGTCGAGGTAGTAGCCGATCGCGTATCCCACCAACGTGGATGCGGGCAGCAGCAGCGCCAGCCCGGTGAACTGCGCATAGCGCGCCGCCGCAGTTTGCTTCCTCGCCACACCTATAGTGTACGCGCCACGGTATAGAATTGAGCAAGATTCCGCGCTGGCGGATCACGGACGTATGAGCTGGAAGCTCGGCGCACTGACTGCTTTGCTGCTGCTCACCTGGGCCAACGCCCAGGAGCAGTCGAGCATTGCCGGCCGGGTCGTCGATACGATTACCGGCCAGCCGCTCAAGCGCGCTCATATTCGATTGCTGGTCGGCGAGTTCCATCAGACTCCGACCGCAGTTTACGGCGCGATGAGCGATTCCGACGGGCGCTTCTCCATTTCGCCGATTCCGGCGGGTTCGTATCTCGTGCAGCCCGAACTGAGCGGATATTTTTATTTGCCGAAATCGTTCACGGTGGCGATCAAGGCTGGCGAGCGACTCGACGATTACCGCATCGAGCTGACTCCGCGGGCGATACTCTCTGGGCGGGTGCTGGACGAGCACGGCGAGCCGGTGAAGGACGCGAACATATGGCCCGAGGCGCAGGGCGCCGCTCTGAACCTGGCCATGCGCAGGTTTGACTACCGCACGAGTGAACTGGGTGAGTTCCGGCTGGCCGTGCCGCCGGGAAAATACCGTCTCCGCGCGCAGGTCTTCGACCGCCAGGAGATTCGTTCCGATGGCACGCTGGCGCCGGCTTATTATGCGACCACCTACTACCCGAACTCGTCGCCGGCGAATGCGGAATTGGTCGACGCGCGGCCCGGAAAGGAGACGTCCGGGCTCGAGATTCGCTTGATTCGCCTGCGATCGCTGAGCATCTCGGGAACGGTAACAGGCGCGACCCCAGGCACGCCGGTCGCGGTGCACATTCGCCCGGAAATGGAATTCGACTCCTTGACGATCCCGGCCGGCAAGGATGGCAGCTTCGCGGCGGGGGATCTGGCGCCAGGCGCCTATTACATCTACGCCGAAAGCGGCGAAGGCGGCGAGAAATGGCGCAGCGCGGAACTGGATTTCTATCTGGACAACGACACGTCGAACGTGAGCCTGTCGATGGCGCGTCCCTTCAGTCTCACCGGCAAGCTCACCGGCGGTCCGCATGCCATCGTGCACCTGGAGGCAGGCGGGTGGGGGAACAGCCGCAAGTTCTCCGCGCCGGTAGCGCCGGACGGCACGTTCCATTTCGACCAATTGCAGCCCGACCGATACACATTAACCTTGAGCGCCGCTCCCGAGGACGGCTACATCCGGCTAGTGGAACTGGATGGCGCGGCAATCGAGGCGCGGGAGGCCGAGCATAGCAATCGCGACGAAGCGACAACGCCCGCGTTCGGCATTCCCCTGGATTTCATTAAGGCATCCGGAAGTGCAAGCCTGAAGGTCGTCGTTGCCCCCGGCGCGCGGATTTCCGGCACAGTGCAAGGGAAATCGGGAGTCTTGGCCGACGGCCTCGCCACAGTGGAGCTGCTGGCGGAGGGTCAGCGCTCGGTCTGGCTCATAACCCAACCCGGCAAGGATGGCGCGTACGTTTTCCATGCCATCCCGCCCGGCAAGTACCGCATCTTCGCCGAGCACCGGATGGAGTCGGAGGGCGCGGACACGGATTTTCGGAAATTGGCCGATAGCGCGGAGGAGATCGAGTTGCATGAGGGCGATCGGATGACGAAAGATCTGACCGTGATCGAGGGGACGGGAGATGCGAAGAAACAGCCGTAGCGCCGCGTTTTTGCTTGCCCTTCTGCCTGCGCTCGCGCCCGGACAGGACGCCGTCAAGCCTGGCAGCGTGGAAGGCGTGGTGGTCAACGGCATCACGGGTGAGCCGATAGCGCACGCACGCGTCACGCTGAACGTTTACCGCGGCAGTTCCGCGCCAGTCAAGGAATATGGCGCCATCACCGGCGAGGACGGCAAATTCTCTTGGAGTACGGTAGCGCCCAACGGTTACTCGCTCTCAGTCGAGATGCGCGGGTTCATCCAATCGGACGGTCGCCATGGAGTGTTGGTGATGCCGGGCAGTGCCACGCACGAATTGAAATTACAACTCGTGCCGGAGGCGATTCTCTCCGGCCGCGTGCTCGATAGCCACGGCGCCCCGTTGGAGGGCGCGGCCGTGTTGGCGCTCTACGGCGGCATTGGCGATCATAGGGCGACCACTGACGACCGCGGCGAATTCCGCCTCACAGGTTTGCCAGCCGGCAAATATCTGGTGCTCACGAGGCCTCCGGAAGTGCGCGGTCCCGCCGAGATTCGCACCGATGGAACGAAGGAGGAATGCCACGCCCCTACCTGGTATCCGAACGCGAGTGTGAAGAGCGAAGCCGCGCCCGTGGAAGTGACCGCCGGCGCGCAGATCGGCGGAATCGAAATCCGGCTGGTACGGATTCCCATCGTGCGAGTGAGCGGAACGGTGACCGGCGTGATCCCGCGTGGAATGGCGGTCATGGCATCAGCCGAAGACGGCAGCAGCTCCACCGCGTCGGAAATCCGCGGCGGCAAATTCGAAATCTGGCGGCTGGCTCCGGGGAAGTACGGGCTTACCGCCCAGGGGCGCACCGCAGACAGCGCGGAAGTGCGCAGCTATCCCATGCCGCTCGAAATCGCGGACGCGAACAACGACGGCCTGGCATTAGAGGCGATTCCCGAATTCGAGGTCGCCGGTCAGGTGGAATGGGACGGAACTCCTCCGCCCGCGGATCAGCGGAACGAAGCCTGGGTCCACTTGGGATTTCAATATCACGGGAAGATCGAGGCCGATGGAAGCTTTCGGACCCCGCATGCCGTTGTCGGCAAACAAAGGGTCGACCTCACGGGCATGCCCAAAACTGTCTATATCAAGTCGATTCGGTTGGGCCAGGACCAGATGCCGGACGGCGATCTCGATCTGCGAAACGATCCCAAAGGCACGCCGGTCACGTTGCTGCTGAGCACGGCCGGCGCGGAGATCTCGGGCGTGGTCAAGCGCGGCGACGGGCCGGCAGCAAACGTCCTCGTGTGCGCGGCCCCGGACCGGGAAAACGCGCGCTGCGAACACGGATCACAAAGCGGCGCGGACGGAACTTTTACGGTTCGCGGTCTCGCTCCCGGCAGGTACCGGCTCTCGGTAAACATGGGCGACGGTCAACCCAACGCGTACCCCGTGGAAGTGGTCGAGGTGCAGGAAGGCGAGAAAACTACGCGCGATCTGACCGTAGCGCGCTGATTTACTCCACTCCGAACAGCGCAGCGATCTCCCGATTGCCCGACTCCCGCGCCAGTTGCTCGAAAGGTCTCCCCGCCGCGTCGCGCGCCTGTCGAAGCGCTGGAAAGCGCGACAGGAATCGAACTACCCAGCGGACATCGCCCTCGCGAATGGCGTATGCGAAATCGCTCAGCTCGATCCCCAGGTACCCGCCCATTTCGCGCAGATATTCGATCGCCCATCCAGCCGGCGTGGCGCCGAACTCATCGTCTCTGCTGTTGATGTCCGCGCCGCGCTTCACCAATAGCCGCACGATTTCGGGGTGGCCGTGGATCGCCGCGTAGTGGAGCGGCGTGGCGCCCGCGCCGTCGCGGGCGTTGGCGAGACTGGCGTCCGCATCGAGAATGCCGCGAACTCGCTCCAGGTCGCCCTGTCTAGCCGCCGCGATTAAATCTTCAGAAGCACCCATGCATCAATTATCCTGAAGTCTGCATGGTAGAGACGATCCAATGGGTAGACGGCGCCGTCGTCATGATCGATCAGCGGCGGCTGCCGATCGAGGAAACGTACGTCACCTGCCACACCTATGAGGAAGTGGCGGAGGCGATCCGGAATATGACCATTCGCGGGGCGCCGGCAATCGGCGTCGCGGCCGGCATGGGGGTCGCGCTCGGTGTCGCCCATGCCGACGCCGAAAATCTCGATGGCCAGTTCGCCGCGATTTGCGACACGCTGGCCGCCACGCGTCCCACGGCGGTCAATCTTTTTTGGGCCATCGATCGCATGAAGCGCCTCTACGCGTCTCTCCGCGGGCGTCCGCTCGACGAAATCCGGCGCCGCATTCGCGACGAAGCGCTGCTCATGCGCGAGGAGGATATCGCCATCTGCCGCGCCATCGGCCGCAACGGCGCGCCGCTGGTACCCGACCGGAAAACCGTGCTCACGCACTGCAACGCGGGCGCGCTGGCCACCGCCGGATACGGCACCGCGCTGGGCGTGATCCGCGCCGCCATCGAAACCGGCAAAACCATCGACGTCTACGCCGATGAGACGCGCCCGTTCCTGCAAGGCGCGCGCCTCACCGTCTGGGAACTCCAGCAGGACGGCATTCCCGCCACGCTCATCACCGACAATATGGCCGGCCATTTTCTACACTCGGGCCGAATCGGCTGCGTGGTGGTGGGCGCCGACCGCATCGCCGCCAATGGCGACGTCGCCAACAAGGTAGGCACCTACTCGGTGGCCGTGCTGGCGAAGGAAAATAACGTGCCGTTCTTCGTGGCCGCGCCCATTTCCACGCTCGATCTGACGCTGGCCTCGGGCGAGCAGATTCCCATCGAGCAGCGCGCTGCCTCGGAAGTGACGCACGTTTTCGGACAGGCCGTCGCACCCACAGGTACCGCAGTACAAAATCCGGCATTCGATGTCACGCCCGCGCGGTACGTCAGCGCGATCGTCACCGAACGTGGCGTGGCGCGCGCGCCGTTCGAAGAATCGTTGAAACTTTTGGTCGCCGAAGGCGTTTAAGCAGACATGAAGTTGCGCGTGGCCGTCACTGCCACTTTTGTTATCGTCGCCGTCTATGCCCAGAATTCCGAGCACGAGGCGCTCGTCTCCCGCATGAAGGAAGCCGCACTGGCGTATACGGATCGCCTGCAGGATTTCACCTGCACGCAGTTTTTGAAACGCAGCGCCGGCAGTTCGCCCGACGGTCCGCACTGGAAGCTGCTCGACACGCAGGAAGCGCAACTCGACTATGTCGACCACAAGGAACGCTACACGCTGCTGCGGGTGAACGGGCAGACCACCGACCCCGCCAAGCGAATCAAACAAGGCCCGTACCTGACTCCAGGCGGCGAATTCGGCACCATGCTGCAAAAAATCTTCAACCCGAAGGGGCAGGCCGAATTCGAATGGGACCACGAGGAGGGCGACGGCGCGGCGCGCACCTGCGTTTTTCGCTATAACGTGCCGCTGGCGACGACTACCGAGGTTATCAAGGTGGAAGCGGGCCGTATTCCGGTAGGACACCATGGCCTGGTCTGGTCCGATTGCGATACCGGCACCGTAAAAAGGTTCCGCATCGAGAGCGATTTCGGCGAGGTCATCCGCAGTGGACGGCGTATTCCGGTGGGATTTCACCTCGAGGTGCGCTACATGCCCGTGACCATCGGCTCGCAGCAGTTTCTCCTGCCGGACAACGTGGAAGAGGTGTCTCTGTTTTACAAAACCTGGACCAGGGTGGAGATTCAATTCCAGCAGTATCGCAAGTACGACGCCAACTCCACCATCAAGTTCGATGGGCATTTCTAGCCCTGTGTTAACTTGAAGGGAAATGCGAAAACTCCTGACGGTTATTCTGTGTGCGGCCGCATGTGTGGCCATCGCGGCCGACCGGCGCGCGCCCGGTTTCTGCCTCATGGACGCCAAGGGTGAGTGGCACGATCTGGCCGATTACCGCGGCAAGCCCGTGCTGCTGGCGATGATCCAGACCACCTGCCCGCACTGCGCCGGATTTGCGGAGACCCTCGAGCGGGCACAGCAAAAATATGGCGATAAAATCGGTGTCCTGGCCGTGGTGGTGCCGCCCGACACCCTCGATAAGGCCAAGGATTTCGCCGCCGGCCACAAGATCACCTACCCGATCCTCTTCGATGTGGGGCAGATGTGCATGTCGTACGTGCGCGATCCCAAGCTGCAATTTCCGCGCCTGTACATCATCGACCGCAATGGGATGATCTACGCCGACGACGAATACAGCCCTCTCAACGTCGCGATTTTCGAAGGCAACGGCCTCAGCCCCATCCTCGACCACCTGCTGGGCGCGTCCCGAATGTAGCCGCATACTACCAACGGTAGTACGGCGTGGGACTCGCGCCAGGGCTGTTATATACTGCGGGTTACTTCGGATGCTACCTATTTTTTTTGCCACGTACACCGCCGTTTTCATGGCCGAAATCGTTGGCGACAAATTGCTTTACACCACCGGATTGTTGGCCACGCGATATAAGACACTGCCCATTCTGTGCGGCATGGCGATGGCCTTCATGCTCAAGATGGCGGTGGCGGTGCTCGTCGGTCACCTGATCGCCACTCTGCCGAAATGGCTGGTCGCGAGCATCACGGCGGTCAATTTCTTCGCCATTGCAGTGGTGCTGTGGCGCAAGAAAGACGCCCGCGAGGTGACGGAGAAGAATTACAAGGCGTACCGCGCGGCGCTGGTGGCGTTCGCGGCAATTTTCTTCTCCGAGTGGGGCGATGTAGGCCAGATCACGGCAGCCACCATGGCGGCGCGGTTCAATTCGCCGCTCGCGGTCTGGCTGGGCGCGGTAGCCGCGATGGTCACCAAGGGCACGCTCGCTTCGTTCATCGGCGGCGGAGTGCGCGGTTGGATCCAGGCGCATTTCGAACCGAAGACGCTCCGTTACGCCGCAACGGCACTTCTGTTAGTGCTGGGCGCGGCTTCGGTTTGGGAGATTCTCGAACCCGATACGCCGGGCGTACTTTTTTGCCTTTTCCGCCAATGGTAAGGTCAGAGTGATGGGCTCCACGGAGGAACGCAATGCCGCGCTCCGCTTCATTGTCTGCCTGGGTGTGGTCAGTCTGTTCGCGGACATGACCTACGAGGGCGCGTATAGCGCCATCGGCCCGCTGTTCAAGGAACTGGGTGCCAGCGCCGCGGCGCTCGGACTCGTCTCGGGACTGGGCGAGATGATCGCCGCTAGCCTGCGATTTTTCTCGGGCCGGCTGGTGGACCGCACGCGCGCCTACTGGACAGTGGCCATCTGCGGATATTTTCTGAACGTGGTGGTGATTCCGGCAATGGCGTTCGCCGGCAACTGGCCCATGCTCGCGCTGCTGGTGGTGATCGAACGCACCGGCAAGAGCCTCCGCGGACCGGCGCGCGACGTGCTGCTCTCGGAAGCCACGAGCAAGATCGGCCACGGCTGGGGGTTCGGTGTACATGCCGCGATGGATCAGACCGGCGCGGTGCTCGGCCCGCTGTTTGTCGCCGCGGCGGTGTTGCGAACGCACCATTTCGCTCCGGCGTTCCTGCGGCTGGCATTTCCGGCGGCCGGCGCGCTCACAGCATTGCTGATCGCGCGCTTCGTCTACCCGGAGGCGGGCAAGGCTACGCCGAAAGCAGCGAAGACCATCGTAATGCCGAAAGTTTTCTGGTGGTACGTGGCGGCGGCGGGCATGCTGGCGCTGGGATATGCCGATTTCCCCGTGCTGGCGTATCATTTTCAGAGCACCAGCCTGGTGGGGCCGGCGGCCATCCCGCTACTTTACGCGGGCGCCATGGGCATGGAGGGACTGGCCGCGCTCATCATCGGCAAGCTATTCGACCGCTTGGGCATCGGCATGCTCTCCGTGGGCACACTGATTTCGCTCGCCGGGCTGCCGCTGGGATTTCTGGGTGGACAAGCTGCCGCTATCGCCGCCGTCGCCTGCTGGGCGATCGGCATGGGCGCGCAGGATGCCTGCCTGCGGTCGGGGATCGCGCAAGTGGTGTCGATGAACAAGCGCGGCACGGCTTTCGGCGCGTTCAACGGCGTTTTCGGGATCGCCTGGTTCCTGGGCAGCGTCACCATGGGCCAGCTCTACGGCCGTTCGCTGATGGCGCTGGTGGTGTTCGGAGCGGTGGCGCAGTTGATCTCGGCGGTAATGTTCTTCCGCCTGCGCGCGCCGCTGGCGGAAGCAGCGGCGGCAGCGTGACCGCCCCCTACTGAGCCGCGACCGCGAGGGAGCGGTGCTTTTCGCGCGGAACGATTAGTTTTTGTAAGGCACCGCTCCCTCGCGGTCGCGGCTCAGTAGGCGCTGTTGTTAATACTTCGGCACGCTTGGGTCGACCTTATCGCTCCACGCGAGAATGCCGCCCACCACGTTGCGCACGTGTTGGAATCCGTGTTGCCGCAGGACGGCGCAGGCTTTCGCGCTGCGCATGCCGCTGCGGCAGTGGATCACGATGTCGGCATCCTTATCGAACTCGCCCACGTGCTGCGGAAATTCACCCAGCGGAATCAGCTTCGAGCCCGGAATGCTGCAGATCTTGTATTCGTGCGGCTCGCGCACGTCGATCAGCACAAAGTTGTCTCCGCGATCGAGTTTCTGCTTGAGTTCCACTACGTCGATTTCGCCTTCGTTCACTTTCGTCTCCTGGACCGCGGGCGCCGCCTGCGGCACGCCGCAGAATTGATGATAGTCGATCAGCCTGGTCACCGTCGGGTGCGTGCCACACACCGGGCACTCGGGGTTCTTGCGCAGTTTCAGCTCGCGAAACTTCATGCCGAGCGCGTCGTAGAGGAGCAGGCGTCCGACCAGCGGCTGGCCGATTCCCAGGATCAGCTTCACTGTTTCGGTAGCTTGGATCAGCCCGATGGTGCCCGGCAGAATCCCCAGCACGCCGCCCTCGGCGCAACTCGGCACCAGCCCGGGAGGCGGCGGCTCGGGATAGAGACAGCGATAACACGGTCCGCCCTCATATGCGAACACCGTCGCCTGTCCTTCGAAGCGGAAAATCGAGCCGTAGACGTTGGGCTTGCCGAGCAGCACGCAGGCATCGTTTACCAGGTATCGCGTGGGGAAATTGTCGGTGCCGTCGACGATGATGTCGTAATCCTTAAGAATATCGAGCGCGTTTTCGCTCGAAAGCGCCACTTCATGCGGGACGATTTCGACGAAGGGATTGATCGCCTTCATCTTCTCGGACGCCGATTCGATTTTGCGGCGGCCCACATCGCTCGTGAAGTGAATCACCTGGCGCTGCAGGTTCGTAAAATCGACAGTATCGAAATCCACCAGGCCGATTTTGCCGATGCCCGCGGCGGCGAGGTAAAGGCCGAGGGGCGCCCCCAATCCGCCAGTGCCGACCAGCAGCACCTTTGCGGCCTTCAATTTCTGCTGCCCCTCGATTCCCACCTCGGGAATGATCAGGTGCCGGCTGTAGCGCAGGATTTCCTCTTTGCTGAGCGCGGATTTCTCGGGCGGCGCGGCCACGGTCGATCCGCCGGCGATGGAAGGCACCAGCGACAGCGTGTCGCC
>Ga0181521_10000160_pt1 | contig 77194 bp, 70 predicted proteins | sample PEATcosm2014_Bin_32_FD_119764 | JGI IMG/M metagenome (GOLD analysis project Ga0181521, IMG submission 119764) | Peatland microbial communities from MTU Mesocosm Facility, Houghton, MI, USA - PEATcosm2014_Bin02_60_metaG | ecosystem: Environmental > Terrestrial > Soil > Wetlands > Peat | place... | reverse complement strand
GATGTCACGGTCAAGATGCTGACCAACGGACCAGACAATCCGATGTTCGTGAAGGTCAAGGTTGGCGACACCGTAACGTTCGAGCCACGGCAAAAAGCCGGGCACACGAGCATCCTTCTGCTCGTGCCCGAGGGTGCGAAGCCCTGGAAGGCGGCAGCCGACACCCAGATTAAGGTAGTACGCGTCAAGACCCCGGCCCTGCCGCTGTCGGTGCCTGGATAGGGGCGCCGAGCAAGCCAAGGAGCCGCTGCAAGCATCCGGCGCTCTCACGCCCTCAGCGCGTCACATCGATGACCACGCGCCCGCGCGTCCTGCCCGCCAGGATGGCCTCGGCCAGCTCGGCGATTCTTGACATCGGCTCGACCGTGCTCATCTGCGCCAGCTTCGCCGCATCGAGATCGCGCGCGAGGCGCTGCCACGCACGCTCGCGCTTGGCCATCGGCGCCATCACGGAATCGACGCCCAGCAAGGCCACGGCGCGCAGGATGTGCGGCAATACCGTGGCGTTGAGTTCCATGCCGCCGGCCAGGCCGCAGGCCGCCACCGCCCCGCCATAACGGGTCTGCGCCAGCACGTTGGCCAGCGTACTGCTGCCGACGGCATCCACCGCGCAGGCCCAGCGCTCCTTTTGCAGCGGCCCGCCCTTTTGTTGCAGGCTTGCCCGATCCACGAACTGGCTCGCGCCCAGGCCGCGCAAGTATTCGTGCGTCTCGGGCCGGCCGGTCGAGGCCGTTACCGCGTAGCCCGCCTTGGCCAGCAGCGCGATGGCCACCGATCCCACGCCGCCGGCAGCGCCCGTGACCAGCACCTCTGCCTGCCCCGGCTGCAGGCCCCAGTCCACCAGGGCATCGACACACAATGCGGCGGTATAGCCCGCCGTGCCGATGGCCATCGCTTGCTCCAGACTGAAGGCCTGCGGCAGGCGCAGCAGCCACTCGGGCTTGACGCGCTGGTAGCGCGTGTAGCCACCCCAATGGGTTTCGGAAAGGCCGAAGCCGTTGAGCACCACCTTGTCACCCGATCGCCACCGGGGTGAGCGCGACTCGAGCACCGTGCCCGCAAGATCGATCCCGCCGACCATCGGCAGCTTGCGCGCCACCTTGTTGCGGTTGCCGCACACCGCCAGGCCGTCCTTGTAATTTAGCGCCGAAAACGCGACCTCGACCAACACCTCGTCATCGGGCAACTCGGCCAGGGTCAGCGGCTTAAGGCTTGCGCGGGCTGAGCCATCGACATCGTCGATGACAAGGGCGGTAAAGGGTGTGCTCATTGCCGTTGTCTCCTTGCGCGGACCCGGTGACGTGACGGATAAGCCGCCGGATGACATGATCGTTTGCCTGCCCATCGCGGGGCAAAGCAACAGACTACAACGAACGCGATGCCAGGTGCGCAGCCCGCTGGCGCTGGTGAGCAATTCTTCCTGCATCGGGCCAGCGCCGGTGCAAACACCCGCCGGCACGCGGCGCCCTGGCTTGGAGGGTTTGGCGCTTCCATCGCGCCACGAGTCGCCGCCACGCGCCCCTTGCTGGACGGCGCCGATGACCGGCAGCGACAGACTCCGCGTGCGCTTTGGTGCTTGCCACACGCTGGTTTCCGTCTTCCGAAATTGCTGGCAAATGTCGTTCTCCAGCCATCTATGCCAGGGCGAAAATGTGCGAGCATCGGCGCATGAACAGCTCATTTTTTCGCCGCCTTTGCACGCCGGGAGCCATCTCGCCCGGAGTCGTCGAAGCCGTCAGCATTCTTGCGATGGTGGCATTGTTCGGCCTCGAGCGGGCGACCGGTGCCCAGATCTGGCTCCATGTGTTGTACATGTTTCCGCTGGTTGCGCTTGCCATTCATTGTGGACCGCCGGGTCTGGTTGCTCTTGGATTTCTTATGACGGTCGGCTTTCAAATTGTCACGATATTTGCCAACGAAAGCTCCGCCCTCGCAAGATCGGTCAACTCGCTGGTGGCCCTCGCCTGGCCCATACTCGTCGTCCTGCTGGCCAGATTCGCGCGTGCCAGCTACTTCGACATCGCCGATCTAGCGAACCAGGATCCGTTGACGGGATTGCCGAGCCGCCGGCAATTCGAGTCGATCATCGAGAGGGAAATTGCCCGACAAAAGCGTTACGGAGGCGTTTTCTCCCTGGCGATCATGGGCTTTGACAACTTCAAGGCGCTGAACGAGTCCCGCGGATATCGCGTCGGTGATGAGGCATTGAAAGTCCTCGCCAAGCTCCTACGGGAAAACACCCGGCGATCGGATTCGATCGCCCGGCTCAGCGGAGACGAGTTCGCCATACTCTTGCCGAACACCCGGCGGGCCGATTGCACTTCGCTGTGCAATAAGCTTTCCATAATGATTGCAAACCGGATGAGCGACGAGGGAGTCGCAACCAGCGCAAGCGTCGGAGGCGCGACGTTCGAGAACGCGCCGGAGTCGACATCCGACGCGCTGCAAAAGGCGGACCGGGCGATGTCTGCGATCAAGGCAGATCGCAAGGGTTACGCTGCTGCCGTTTTGACTCTTGCCGCGCGGCGACGGAGACGGCAGGCAGGATGACCCGGTGCCGTGCGGCCGTGCGCCGGACCTGCACCGCTAGCACCCGGCAAGACGCTTGCCTGATCGTCGCAATCCTAGCGGTGGCATCATGCGGACCAAGCGCAATATCGGATTGCGCCACCGGCAGGAGAGATGCTTCGAATGTTCCGATCCACAGTCGCGGTTCTCGTAGCCGCCTTTTGTCTGGCTGCCACCGGCGCTGACATTTCGGTGGAAGATGTTCCGCAAGACGCAGCGCTGGCGCGTGCGGGTGATGCAGCCGCGCTCCGGCGCTTGACGCAGGCGGCCGAGCAAGGCAATGCGGAGGCGCAGGTGCGGCTTGCCCGGCTCTACTATGAGGGCGACGGGGTACGCCAGGACCAGGCGCGCGCTGCCGCGTTGTTCCGCAAGGCCGCCGAGCAGGGCAACTCCTTCGCGCAAGTGATGCTCGGCGCGATGTACGAGCATGGCGAAGGAGTTCCCCAAAACTTGGCGCAAGCGGCAAGGTGGTTTGGCATGGCCGCCGAGCACGGGGAAGCCGCCGCGCAATTGCACCTCGGCGCGATGTGCGAGGAGGGTAACGGTGTACCGCAAGACTTTACGCAGGCCGCGGCCTGGTATCGCAAGGCGGCCGAGCAGGGTAGCGCCAAAGCGCAATACGAGCTTGCCCTGTTGTACGCCGACGGCCGCGGCGTCTCACAAGACTTTGCACAGGCGGCCGCTTGGTATGCCAAAGCGGCCGAGCAGGGCCACGCTGCTGCGCAGAGCAATCTCGGGCGCCTGTACTGTGAGGGCGCAGGACTGTCAAAAGACCTCTCGCAATGCATCAAGTGGCTGATCCTGGCAAAAGCCGGCTCTGGCGGCGATGCCAAGGCAGAAAAGAACCTGGCGGATGCAAAAAACCTCGCCACCCCGGAACAGATTGCCGAGGCGCAGGCGCTGGCGCGCGAATGGTGGGCGGCCCATCACTCGGGCATGTAGTCCCAGGCATGAGTTCGGACGGCCGCTTGCGCAAACGACCCGGAATCGGTGCTGTAATGCCCGTCGCACGAGCGCTGCTGCATTTTTTTAGAGGGAGGGAAGCATGTTTCGGGAAACAACAAGAGCGTTTCGCAGCAATCGCAGACGAAGCCTGAAAGCCATCTTGACTTTGCCGGCCCTGGCGCGTGTCTTGCTGCCGGGCGCCCTGCTCTTCCTGGCTGCGCAGGCCGGGGCGCAGGTCGACCCCCTGCCCTCGTGGAACGAGGGTGCTGCCAAGCGGGCGATCATCGCCTTCGTGAAGGACACCACCGAAAAATCGGGACCGAAGTTCGTGCCGCCCGAGGAGCGCATCGCCACGTTCGACCAGGACGGCACGCTGTGGGTCGAGCACCCGATGTACGCGCAGCTGATGTACTGCCTGGCACGGGTGCCTGCGGTAGTCAAGGCCAAACCGGCGCTGGCGAAGGTGGAGCCGTTCAAGACCGTGCTGTCGGGCAACCGCGAGGCGATGGCCAAGCTCACGGAGCAAGACCTGGTGAAGATTGCTGCCGCCACGCTTAGCGGCATGTCCGTGGACGAGTTCAGCGCCGAGGTGAAAAAGTGGCTCGAGACGGCCAAGGATCCGCGCTGGAGGCGACCCTACACCGAACTCACCTACTTGCCGATGCAGGAAGTGCTGCAATACCTGCGCGCCAACGGCTACATGACCTACATCGTCACGGGCGGGGGCCAGGACTTCGTGCGCGTGTACTCCGAGCAGGTGTACGGCATCCCACCCGAGCAGGTGGTGGGTACCTCCGGCGCGACGAACTTCGGTTACGACAAGCGCGGCAAGCCAGTTCTGACCAAGGAGCCCAAGCTCCTGCTAAACGACGACCACGCTGGCAAGCCCGAGGGAATTCACCTGATGATCGGCCGCCGGCCCTACGCCGCGTTCGGTAACTCGATCGGCGATCAGCAGATGTTGGAGTACACGATGGCCGGCAACGGTACACGGCTCGCGGTGCTCGTGCTGCACGACGATGCCAAGCGCGAGTACGCCTATGGACCGGCGCAGGGACTGCCCGCTAGCAAGATCGGCACGTTCACGCAGGCGCTGTACGATCAGGCCAAGACGCAGGGCTGGACCGTCATCAGCATGAAGGATGACTGGAAGCGCGTCTTTGCGTGGGAGCAATAGGAAACGAGAAAGGGCGCGGGGACCCGGTACCGAAACTGAGTCCACCGGCGCCCATTCTCACAACCCCTTGCAGCGCTTATTTGGCGCTGCATCCGCGACTACTGGGGTGTCAGCTTTATTTCCCAACCGGTGATGCCCAGATTAAGGGCCACACCCGATTGCTTGGCTTGCACAGTAACTACCACACCCGCCTTGTTCTGCCACGACGAGCCGCCCGCACCCTTGCCGATAGCGCCACCGATGGTTGCGCCCGAGTAAAAACCTTCGAAGTCTTCGAGCTTTTTAAGGTGGTACACCTTGCCCACGGCGTCGGCCTTCGTGACCCCGACGCCGCCGGCCGAGGCCCCCTTGCCGGTGAACGGATAATCCTTGCCTTGGTAGTGCAGAACGCCCTTACCGGATCCGCCGCCAAGAATCAGGCGGAACTGCTCGCCTTCAAAATCCAAAGTGGCGTCGGGCGGGCCCTCCGGCATCTTGTTCGTGCTTTGCTGCTCACCACCCTGCGCACCCATACCCTGGGCAGAGGCCAAGCCCGGCAGCGCGATGCCGAGCACAGCGGCGAGAAATCCGACAATCACAATTTTTGTACGCATTGATCAACTCACTTTTGGTTGGAATTTTGAACGGACAGCTGAATATTCAACCGTTCCGGTTGAACCCGATACTGCAAGGACCCTTGATCCGGAAGCATTTCGGCTGACCCCCCTCCCGGATGAAGCAAGCCCAGGATCATAGACGTGTTACCAAAACTTGCAAGTTATGCGGCCGCCGGTTGCTCGGACCCATACCGTGAGACGTACCAAATCGCGGGGACGGACGCTACGGCAGACAAGCATCCGCTTTCGTGATGGAAGCGTAATTTTTGACCAACCGCGTAATGTGTCGGGATGCATTGGTGAAAGCGGGCACCGGCCGAACACCTGATTGCGTAGCCTTTCGGTGCTCCTCCGGCGCCCAGCGTGCGGCTCATTCCTGCCCTCGCCTTATCGCGGCAATGCGCGCCTCGACTTGCGCCGTGACCGCTTCGAGATTGAAGCTCGCTCCGCGCGGCCTGCGCGGGAATTCTAGAAAGATCATCGCTTCCCTCGCCACTTCTTTGTCATAACGGATACGAAGCGCCCGGACAGGCCGCCCTTGCGAGCCACCCGCCGTGAAGGTCGTTTCCGTTAGTTGCTGGGGCCTTTGGCCGCCGCCTCCGCCTCGGCCATCCTCTTGCCCATCTCCGCTTTGATGGCGTCAAGGTTGAAGCTCGCGCCACGCTGCATCGGTGGGAAATCAAGGAAGGTCTGGATTTCCTTGGCCATCACCTGCTGGACGAACACGAAGCGCCAGAATTCGTACTTGAACCAATCGAAGTACTGCTGCGCCCCGTCTTTCGTCCCATTGCCGGGCCAGCCCGTGCGCTCGAACGGATCAAGACGCAGGTTGGTGATGTACGGCACGTCAGGATGGGTCTTCTCCCCCAGCCAGCCTTGGGGTTGGTCGATGAAGCGGAACTTGTAATCGTCAATGCGCACCGCGCCTACCGTGCTTTCGCCCAGGTAGAAGATCTCGTGACGCGCGGACGGGCCCTTGCCGGTGATGGCGGCCATCTGGTCGTAGCCGTCCAGATGGTTCTTGTAGGTCCGGTCGCCGAGCTTCACACCCTTGAGCAACTGTTCGGTGATGTTCGGGTTGCCTGCGGCATCGAGGAAGGTGGGATACCAGTCCATGCCGGAGAAGATGCCATTTTGCACCGAGTCCGCCGGCACATGGCCGGGCCAGCGCAATATCGCGGGCACTCGGAAGCCGCCCTCGAGGACGGTTCCCTTGGACTGCGCGAACGGCGTCTGACCGCCATCGGGCCAGGTGAAGACTTCAGTGCCGTTGTCGGTGGTGAAGACGACGATCGTGTTGTCGTCCTCGCCCATCTCCTTGAGCTTCTTCATCACCAAGCCGACGTCGTCATCGAGCTGGGCCATGCCGGCTTCCTCCTCCGACCAGCCATTTTCCGCGTTGCGCGTCGCTTCATACTTCGGGGACAGATGCGTGACGATGTGCATGCGGGTCGGGTTGATCCACACGAAAAACGGCTTGCCGTCTTTCTTGGACTTCTCCATGAAATTGATGGCGAGGTCGCGGATCTCGTCATCCACGGTCTCCATGCGCTTGGGGTAGAGCGGGCCAGCATCCTCAATCTTCTGCCTGCCGATCTTGCCCCAGCGCGGCATATCGGTGGCGTCATCCTTGTCGGTAGCCCAGCTGTGAACCATGTTGCGCGGGCCGACGACGTTCAAGAGATTCTGCGGGTAGTTGGGGTGCGCCGGGTCTTCCATCGCATCCAAGTGATATAGATAGCCGAAAAACTCGTCGAAACCGTGGACCGTGGGCAGATACTCGTTTAGATCGCCGAGATGGTTCTTGCCAAACTGGCCGGTGGCATAGCCCTGCACTTTGAGCGCGGTCGCGATGGTGCTTGCTTCGGCCGGGATGCCGATTTTGGCGCCCGCCTGGCCGACCGTGGTCATGCCGGTGCGAATGGGCAACTCGCCGGTGATGAAGTTCGCGCGACCCGCCGTGCAACTCGCCTCGGCGTAATAGTCGGTGAATATCATGCCTTCCTTGGCGAGCGTGTCGAGGTTCGGCGTCTTGCCGGCCATCATGCCGCGATGGTAAGCGCCGATGTTCCACATGCCGATATCGTCGCCCATGATGACGACGATATTGGGTTTCTTCTGCTGCGCCGCCACCGGGCCGGCAACCAGCGCCAGCAGTGTGGCAAATGCAAGCAACAATGTCGAGCGACGCTTCACGATCGTACCTCCTGAATTTAGTTTTCCGTGAGCAATGAATTCGCGAGACCCGCATCGATCCACGCGGGGCAGACTTGCGCGTGATGCGGCAGGCCTTTGTGACGTCTTTGTGATGGACATGGACGTCAAAATCTAGCTTCGCGCAGTATTAGATACGGACCGCCCCCGCTTGGCTATCCGAAAACTGCCAGAGGCCGGTAATCATCGCTATTTGCCGGCGCTGCCAATTGGGATCGACACGTTTGCAAACAACGCCTTGCCTTCCAGCCGATCCCGGGCTCCGAACTCCTTGTAGCCGCGCAGGTTCAGCGAAGCCTGTTGGCCATGAGCGATTGTGTCGACGCCGATCACGAGGGTGATCGTAGCGGTGCCAGTAGCCTGTGCTCCCTGCGGCGCCAGGCTCTACTCAGCAAGACAGTCGGCAGCGTTTCGCCCACTGCTACGGACGGACACGATATGGGACCAAGGACCAATTCCGCATGAGATGTCGCGGTGATACGATGAAGCGAGGTCGTTCGCTCTCGGATCCAGCGCAACGTCAGTCGGTGCCGTAGTCGGGCAGTTGGAGCGGGATCCGCGGCGAAAGCAACGAACCGGGCTGCACCCGCTGCAACGGCGGTGCGGTCCAGCACCTCTACGCTGTACGCAATCACAACCGCGGCCCGCACGCCGGCGACATACTGATGACACATCCGGAAGATCCGCAGCCGTTAATCAACGGGCCCTATGCGCCGGATGATTTTTATCGTGCGCTCGGGTACGCACTGGTCGCCTTTACGGAGATTGACGGCGCGCTATTTGCGCTTTTCTATGCCCTAACGGTGGGCGAAACGCCGGACATCGAAGACGCAAAGCGGATCTTCTACGAATCGTGGAACTTCGGAACACGGCTCAAATTTGTCGCAAAAGCAGCTGGCGCAAAAATAGCCGATGCCGGGCTGCGCGCCGAATGGGAAGAGATCCAAGAGACCATCGAAACGCTCAATGGTCAACGCAACCAATTGGCCCATAGCAGCGCCGCGGCCAGCTTTGAAATCGACAACTCCTTCGGTCTTGCACTTGTACCCGTCCTTTACTTGCCAGGCGACAGCCTCTCGCAGCCGGCCGAGAAGCTCGACACCCGCCACATCGTTGCGTTGGCCGTCGAATTTGAAGACATGGCCGACCGCATAACGGCCTTCCTGGAAAAGGTCGCACCGGACCGGGACAAAGGGCGTTTGCGGGCCGGCACCAAGAGCGCGACCCGCAGGCGGCGTCGGCGGAAATAGACCGTGCCACGTATCGCATTGCGTTCGACACACGATAGGATAGCCATGCGCGTTCCGGTCACGCGATTCGGGAGCCGATGATGCCTGGCGGGCGGGCGCGCTGGCGCCACCATGCAGCTGGGCAGAGCCTGACACCGAACGCGGACACGGGCCCGATATATTTGAATACACTCGCGCACTGCTAAGAGGCAATGAATCAGTTCGCAATCCTCCCTGCAGACCAGTTCACCCGAGCAGCAGCGTAGGAACGTGAACCATGACGTTCCCAGCGCGTCGGTCGTTCGTCGCAAGCTACGCCCGCCGCCGTGCAAAAGTCTCCAACCGCCGCAAACACAAAAAATCGGACAGTTCGTCAGCGCGGAGTCAGGGACGATGGTGCTCGTTCGTCACCCGCCCCGCTGAACGCACGGAAGTCGCCATTTCTACGCAAGACAATTTCCCGCCGAGTGCACTGGCAACGAACGCTCAATCTTTGGTCATCACCGAGCGTTGCGTAGCCCCCGAGGACAGGCCGCGGCGAACTCCAAACCCCGACGCTCCCGGTTCTCCTCGAGGTTGACCGAAGATACGATGCAGATCCGCGCCCTCGCCGGATCAATGCTATTCGTTATCCACTCCCGGCTAGTTCCTAATTGCAGCCAGCTGGCATCTGGGGCGCACAACGCTCTTGGCATTCTCCCGTAACGACAACGGCAGCGACGCAAGAAAAAATGAGGACTGCATTGCGGTAGCGCATACCGTTACCTCGCTGGCTGTTGGGGGAGCGAACCGCTTGCGACGGTAGCGCGGGTGAAGATGCTAGCAGTTGCCGCTGATCACTACCGGGACTGCGACGGAGCGCGATTTGCTCGGCCCGCAGTTGGCGAAGTCGTGATGTGACCTGAAATCGCCAAATCGCCTTCGGCATAGCGTGCGCATTTTCACGTTCCGTACCAAACAAAATCCAGTGGCGCTCTTCACTCGTCGCTCACCGCCAACGCCATCCACTTACTTCCGGCGCTGCCAGATGGTGCTGCGTTCGCGCTGATGCAGGAAAAGCTCGCTGACCATAAGGACAGGAGCTGTCGCAAGTTTTGCTTGCATCCGAAGACGATTGTCGATCCCACTGTTACCGGGCGGACTTCCGAACCGCTAACTGGCAGGGCTGGCGAAGGGCACGTCAAGTCCGACATGCCTTCTTGGCAGGGATCGGGCGAGAAATCTATGCCAATTGGCTCCCGCTAATAGCGAAAGTTGCTCGACTTCGGCAGGCCAATTGTGGGAATACCCTGCAAAATGGTTTGGCAGTATGGAGCTTGGCGACATGCCTGATGCCGTGGCGCTGCAGTGCGCCGCAAAGTCGGCAAGAGCTTGAGTCTAGGTATTCACCAAGAACAGTCCGGAGAACATCGGTGGACGGAAGTAGGTTCTTCTCCTCGCAGCGACATCGGGACGCGGACGCGGCTCTTTTTGCGTCGCAACGCAACGAAAGCCTGCTAGCGAACGCCCAGACGCGCTACAAGGTCGGCGACCAACTTCGGTACGCAGGCTATTGGGCCGTAGAGATTGTCGAGGTATTTCCCGTTGGCTACATAGCGGTGCCGGGGCGGTACGGCTTTTCCGGCGAGTGGCTCGAGCCCATTAGCTACGACGTCGACGTCTATCGATTTCGCGGAGCCGGCCCGGACAACCCGGTCCACGGTGAGACGACCGAGGAAGGCCTGAGTCCTCTGGACGAGCAAGCGGTCGAGCTTCTGGGAGCAACATGAACATGGCGACAATGGGAAGACAACGATCGGTGGCACCGCACCGCCTGAGCGAAGCGCAGAGCCGAACACTACGCTGGTTTCGGGACGGCCGCCAAAGCGACCCCCATGAGAGCGGTGCCGTCTACCTCAACGGCTATCCCGTTTGCACAAGCTCATTAATCGAGTCCTTAAGAGAGGTCGGGCTCGTCCAACAAGATGAGCTCCATCGCTGGCAGGCAACAGAGCAAGGACAAAGCTTGCTGACGCGCCAGCTGCTACAGGCGGCTTGAGCGCAGCGAGCTTTTGGGGGCCTTGATCGCGGCCAGCGACGGCGACAATCCCAGGGAGCGTGGGTGCGGCGGACACCGCCTTGGGGCCCGTTGCAGGGCGAAATGAATAAACGCGTTGAGTGCTGTCCCGACGCTCTGACGTTGTGACACTGCTGATCGCACTTCGTCCGTGCTGCCCGTGCAGCGTACGTAGCCATCAGCTCGCTTGCGGTTACGAGTTGTCAGCCGCAACGGCTGCGTTCTTGCTGGCGCGCGCGATCCGCTACCGCATATTCCGGGATCTCGTGGCCGATCTGCGGCGCAACCCACCGTCTCTGCCGTCTCTGTTTCGTGGGGGCGGGGGCATGGGATCGAGCGTGCCCAGGCCTGAAAGTCATCGGAAGCAAACCAATCGGTTATGTGGCTTCTCCGCGAACCGATCATCCGGGCGCTGGGACTAAATCCCGATGACCTCGAGGCCGTGAAGAGGGAGCAAATTCCCGTCCTGCCCTTTCTAATCCGCGGCAAAGTCGACAACCGCGTGACCGGGTTCTCGTCGGCCGGACCGCATCCCTCGCGTGCCACGGCCCGGCTACGCGAGGGTCCCGCGCTGATACGGCGGGCGCAACCTTCCAGTTGCGCCACCTCCCCCCTTCTCGACGGCGCATTTTGAGAGTACACGGTTGACCACGAGCACGGGAGCAATCAAGGCTTCGGCTCATCGAAGTTTCACATTCTGATTTTCGCAATGGGTGCGTAAGCGACGCGCACGCCCGGACCGACCACATCACCGCGAGATTCGCAATTGCATCGCGCCCGTCCGTGTCAGCCACGATCGCGCCGTTACTGCAATCGACCTCATCCAGCAAGCCGGGTATGGGACTTCGAGCGCCACTAAATGGCGCTTGTTTGATCTGGATCAGCAAAGCTACCTTGTTCTTGGTATCGAATGGCGGGCGGCGATGCTGGCATGGTCTTCGATGCCATGCGGGCTGACTATCGAATCCCTATATTCCAAGGACAAACTTCATGAATGCGAACCTGAATGTGGTGGCCAACGTGCGGCCCGTCGAGATCATACGTGGCGACATAAGCACCCGTACGCGGGCAGCCGCCGACGTTGCCGCCAGCCACGCCGCCGCCGTGGACGCTGATGCGCGTTTCCCCGCGGAGGCCTTTAACACCATTCGCGCCCAGCGCTTGCTTGGCATCATGGTGCCCACCGAGTTGGGCGGGGAAAGCGCTAGTCTTAGCAAGGTGATGGATGTCTGTTTCCAGCTCGGTCAGGCGTGCGCATCTACCGGCATGATTTATGCGATGCACCAAGTCAAAGTGGCCTGCGTCGCGCGGCACGCAAGAGGCAATCCGACACTTCTTGGGGTGCTGCGCCGCTTGTGTGCAGAGCAGCTTCTTCTCGCCTCATCGACCACGGAAGGCCTGGCTGGCGGCAATGTACGCGCCAGCGAGGCACCGGTCGTGGTTTCGGGTGATCAATTCACTCTGGAGCGGCGTGCCACATGCATTTCGTACGGTGCGGCTGCCGACGGCATGGTCACGACCGCGCGACGAACCCCAGATTCGCCCGCCTCCGATCAGGTGTTGGTTGCCGTGCTGAAGGAAAACTACACCCTGACGCATTTGCAGGGCTGGGACACGCTTGGAATGCGCGGCACCTGTAGCGACGGTTACCTGCTCAAAGTGTCGGCTTCGCGTGATCACATCCTTCCGGTGCCGTACGAAAAGATTCACGTTGAGTCCATGGTTCCGACCGCGCACTTGTGTTGGGGTTCCGTCTGGGCGGGCATCGCCACGAGCGCCGCGGGCCGCGCTCAGACCTTCATTCGCCATGCGTCGCGCCATGCGAATGGTCAGCTGCCGCCTGCTGCGGCACACTTCACCAAGGCGTTGTCGACGCTGCGCACGCTCCGCGGCCTGTTGACCTCCGGGGCAAGCAACTACGAGCGCATCATGGACGATGAGGCGGCGCTGGCGTCGAAAGAGTACCAAGCGATGATCACTCTGACCAAGGTCGAGGCATCGGAGCTGGCCTGCTCGGTCGTCGCGGACGCAATGCGCGCCTGCGGATTGTCGGGCTACCGCAATGACACCGAATTTAGCATCGGGCGTCATCTGCGCGATGTGCTCTCGTCACCGATCATGATCAACAATGATCGGATCCTCGCGAGTCTCGCACCCTCAGCGCTGCTTAGTCCAATGCCGCAATCGTTGCAAGGCTAGCAGCGCAAGGATCGAATTGGCGTGAGTGCCATAGTGAACACACGTTCGGCCGCATCGTCGAGGACGCGATTAAGGCCGACTGGCGGGCTTGGCACCCACGCCGTACGCGAGCGACACCTCGGCAGTTGAGCACGGCCATAGGCGCAAGGCGCTCTCGGGCCGTACGGTTGACCATCGCCACGCCAACTCCATCAGGCTTGATGACAGCACGTTCGGCGCTTCGAACCGTCAGTCGCCAGGATCGGGTGTCGTGGCCGCTCGAGCGGTCTCTGTAACGATCGCGCGCAAGATACACGGGTACGGTCGCCCACCGACCGTATGCGCCCTGTCGTCGCGACCGCCGAGCGGCCCTTGGTGACTGCTGGCTTCCGGGCGCGTTCCCCAGCAATGCACATCCTGCTTTCGGAGGGCCCCGGCCTCACAGCGTCTCGACGGGTTGTCACTCGGCTTGGCCAAGCCCTTCGGCTTGTTGCGCGGACGGTCAGGCCGTAGTGGGCGGCAAACTCGATCCGCCGCCCTTCACCGACCACATTTCCATACGGTTGCAAAAATGGCCCTAAATCCGCGACCCCGCAGGCCTTCCTTACCGTCCTGGAGGCTCATGGCATTTACCCCGTTGCTTTGACTTCCCAGGCCCCCAGGGCGCAACATTGGGGGCAACAGACAACATCCGGCCGGTTCTGCGGAGGGATGTGCCACGCACCAGCATTTCGCACAACGTGAGATTGATTTCCCGCTTTTTTGGTAGACCGTATTTTTGAAAAATGGATTGGGAGCAAGGTATGAGCAATGTCATTCCGGATGTCGCCCTGATAGACAATAGCGACGAGCGTGCACCGCTGGTGCTGGTATTGGATTGCTCCGGCAGCATGTTGGAAGACAACAAAATCGCTCTTCTGAACGAGGGTTTGAAGACACTTGAAACAGAACTCAAAAACGATCCGATCGCGGCTCGCTGTGGAAGGGTCCTGGTCATTTCGTTCGGAGGAGACAACAACGTTGAAATCATGGGGGAGTGGACCGATGCGATGGACTTCACTCCGCCGAATTTGATCGCCGGAGGTTTGACCCCCCTGGGTGCTGCCATGAAGTGCGCGTTGGACGAGATCGAGTCCCAAAAAAGCCAGATGCGCACTGCCGGTGTCTCCTACAAACGTCCCATTATCTTGCTGTTATCCGATGGCGAACCCACCGATGAATGGCAGCAAGTGGCGGCCGAGTGCAAGAATGCGGAAGCCTCGCATAAGGTCAATATCATGCCTATCGGCATCGGAAACCAGGCCAACAAAGTCGTTCTCGGCGCGTTCAGCAACAAGGGGGCTCTCAATTTGAGCGGCTTGAAGTTCAAGGAGCTCTTCATCTGGCTGAGTCGAAGCATTCAGGCTGTTTCGCGGGCGACGACAGGAGGAACGGTTCAGTTGAATCCCGTGGACAGCTGGGCACAAATGCAGACCTGAGCTCAGTGCTCGCTATGAAGTGGAAGGTATTTCTTGCATCGGCAGCTGGCAAGTATCATCTGGCCGGCAATGCTCCGTGCCAGGACTCAGGACATTACGTAATGATCGATGACGTATTGATCGGCGTGGTGTGTGACGGAGCGGGCTCTGCCAGCGAAGGGCATCTGGGATCGGACTTCTTCGCGAGGAAAGTTACCGAGCTTGTCTCGGAATCCATAACGTCCGGACAGTTTGCGAAAGACACGCAGTCGGACTACCGCGATCGCCTGCTGGCGATTATCGAAAGAGCGCGCTCACAGCTCAATGAAATCGCCTTGTCCCGGCAGCTCGAGCTCAAGGATTTCGCCTGTACCCTGGTGGGCTGCATAACCTCACAGAAGGGAGGCTGCTTCTTCCATATAGGAGACGGGTTTGCCGTTCACCGGAGGAATACCGGGGAATCCGTGCTGTCGCACCCCGAGAATGGAGAGTATGCCGACGAGACGTACTTCGTTACCGATGAAAACTGGAAGGACCATCTCAGGGTGACCCCCATCTCCGAAATCAATCGGGGATGTCTTATCGGTTTGATGAGCGACGGGACGTCACCATTCGCGATCGACCGCTTGAAAACCGGTTTCTACCGCCCTTTCATTGATCCGGTCGTTAATTTTCTGAACAATGCCACCGAGCAAAACGGGAATCGGGCCTTGCAAAACGTGTTGGAAAGTGAAAAGACGTTTGCAATAACGACCGACGACAAGACGCTCCTGCTCGCCTTGGCAAGTTGAACGGCACAGGCGGGGACTCTCCTCCCGTGGTTTCCCTCACGCAATCATCCAGGAACACCGTCCGCCTCTTATGGCCTGGCGGACAGTCGGAACCGGTCCGACTCCTCGCCATAGGCAAGTCAGGCGGAGCCGGCGAGGTCTTCATGATAGAAGACAAGCCCGATTATGTTGCCAAGATCTATCACGCCAACATTCGCGAAGCGCAGCTCGTCCAGTACGGGCGCAAGATCCGATGGATGATCCGCAACAGACCAGACTTGCCGGCGATTCCTTCCGAATACAAAGGCATTGCCCAACTCGCCTGGCCGGTCGGCCTGGTAATAAAAGAATCCAAATTCGCCGGTTTCGTCATGGAGAAAATCGACTTTGACCGGACGATGGAATTGGATTACCTGCTGACGCGCCGCCAGGCTGCAGGCGAAGGATTCGAGGTGGACTTCGGGAAGCTGATGACGGTTTGCTACAACCTGGCTTGCCTCATCAATTGCCTGCACAGCAAGAGAATCGCGGTGGTGGACTTGAAACCCATCAACCTGAAGGTCTACAAATCGGAACTCTACGTCTCGATCCTGGACTGCGACGGCTTTCACATCTATTCCGACGGCTTCGTGTCGGAGGCGCCACAGGTCACTCCTGAATACCTTGCGCCCGAATTCCATGACACGGCGGTGACCCGTCCCGAAGCCCAGGACTGGTTCGCACTTGCCACGATCATTTTCCGGTTGCTCAACTACGGCATTCATCCGTTCGCGGGCATCCCCGCAAGTCGCTACCGCTGTCCGGCAGAACTCTCCGGACGTATCAAGCTTGGCCTCTATCCTTACGGAAAATTCCCAAGTTCGAATGTTCGTGCCGCGCCGGCCAGCGTCCATGAATGCTTTCCCGACAGCATTCGGGAACTGTTTGATCGATCCTTTGCGCCCGTGCGAGGTGGTAGACCGAGCGCGTACGAATGGGCTACGGCGCTGAGTACCTTTGCCAACAAGAATACGGGATACATGTTGAGTTGCACGAAGGGTCACCTGCAGTTCGCAGGCAAGTCCTGTCCAACCTGCCTGCGAGAGGGCATCATCCTAGGGCACGTGGAGCGGCGAAAAAGATTCCTGACCCGGCTTCAGACATCTCCCGCAAGGGCTGTTACCTATGTGAAGAGGACCCTGAGGGGCACTCACCCCTCGCCTTTTCAGGCGGCGTTGGCGCAAGTGCAACTCAACTCGTTGCAGTTGACTCCCATCACGAAGTCGATCCGGAACGTGATTTCCATAGAAATCCTATGGACTGTCGGACTGATCATCACGGTTTGGTGGCTGAAATGATCCAATCCGTGGGACTTACGATCTTGCTGGGTGCGGCCTTGTTGACATGCTGGCTCTGGCGGCCACGGCAAAAAATGGAGCCTGTGGTCTGGGTGTTGTTGATCACTTACGCCTTGCTAGGAGCACCGGCGCTCTGGTTTGGCCTGTATCCAGGGCAGGTGCCGGCTGAATTTCTTTTCTGGAAACCAACCGTCATGTACTGGACGCTGTCCATCATCCTCATCGTGGCACCGCGGCTCGGTTGGGGTTATCCCGTCAAAGTCGTCGTCGGCACGTACTTTGCATTCTCCAATAGGGAATGGCGCTTGATAAATCTGGCCTTTGCGGCGTTTTGCGCCGTATTAGGAAGTTTGAATTTGCTTATTGCTTTCCGTGTTTGGGACTGGGACTGGGATGGGTTCAAGTTTGGCTGCATGGTAAACGTGGTAGCCATTTTCTTGTTGCGACTGAGTTTTATATGGCTCGACACCGCGGCCAGGAGCTTCGTGTACCTGTACGGCCGCGCAAAGGCCTTTTTCCAATGATGAGAAGTCGTGCCGGAAACTTGAACGTGCGGATAAGTGAGAGGCCAGCGCATTTGGTGGCAGACACGTGCGTCCGGGAGCGGATGATGAGCAGATATGCCGTGGCGGTCACGGTATTGCTTTTGTTTGGATGCGCAAGCGCGCCTCCGCAGGACAGTGGCTGGCGCGCGTGCTGGGTAGGAACGTGGATAGCGTGCAAGTAGCGGGATCGACGATCTGCTCGGCGTGGCGAATGGAGTGCGCGTTCTAGGAGCTAGAACCGACGGCAGACGATGATCGCCGCCAGTGCGGCTATTTCGGCGGCGTTGCGTCGAAATCGTCAGCGGCTTTGTGCAAGTGTTCCCTGGCTTACACGCGGCGATGATCTGATCCTATGCCTACCTGAACCAGGTGCGACTGAAATCGTCGCAAATCCTGGCCGCTGACTGTATCGGGCGAGCGCCCCAGAAATGGGGCCACGCGCTTCACGGCCCGGATATAGGAAATCTGCGTCTTGGGCGAGAGCTTACGCATGCACATGTCCTCGGTTATGCGCTGGCGCAGCGGAAAAACAGCTACCGTCGGTCTACGGCTACTTCCGAGACGCAATCTCACGCCGCAGGACTATTACTCCACTGCCGCTGCAACTGTGCTGTTGGCCTGTTTCGATTTGCTCTTGTTATTCCGTCGTCAGTTTCGCCGGGGCAATGTTGGTCTCAATCTTGTTGACAGTGCCTGTACATTTGGGATGAGGACTCGTAAAGCTTGCTCACGGTGATCCAGCATCAAGGCCGGTGTCGAAAGTTTCGTCCGATCCCGTAATCTGGTATCGCGGTGATGGTGCGTCAGTTCAGCGAGGCACGTGAGCTGTGACGGAGATCAAACTAGTTCCCCGTGATCGCCTTGTAGGAGAATTTTTGGCCAGAAACAGATGCCTCATACATGAGACCGCCTTTGGCAATAGTGAAAACGGCCACGCCCTTTTGGTAGGTGCCTGCGGTCGCCGCGTCCTTTTTGCCGCCGCTCGCGCCCGCGCTGGAGCTCTCCGTGCCGGCGCTCGCTGATGCGCCCGCGGTAATTGCGACCGCGCTGACGTTTCCACTTAGACTGAAGTTGCCGGATGTGAATTCGTCGAACGCTCGCTGGTCCTGAAAGAAAACAATCTCGCTATACGCCTGACCGCCCGCCTGCAAACCGATGCTCAGCTGCGTCATCGATGTGTCGCCGACATACTTGCCCTGCTTATAGACATGGCCCTCGCCGTGCGCTCCGCCGATGCCGAGTCCGGCCTTGCCAATCGTCGGAAAAACCGCGTAGCCGTAGCTAGAGGCGAAAAATGTACCGCTCGCGCCAGCGTTCTTAAAGAGTGCGATGGTGTCGTCATAGTTGTCGGCAAGCGCGGCGAAGGACGGCAGCACCAGTGAAGTGGCCAATAGGCACGCGCACCAGATCTTTCTCATGACCCACCTCTCAAAATGATTGTCCGGACATACAAATATTACCGCAGCCGGCAACGCGACGTGTATTCATCTTTGGTCAGATGGTTTGAGCTTATGGCAACGGCTGACCTTGGCTAATACAAATGGGACCGGGCTTTATCGTCTTGTAGTGGCCCGATCTGTGCCCGTGGCGCCACGAAGGCGCGCCGGTGAAAACGATCGCTAACGATTGTTCGATGCCTGCCCGCGTGAGCGGGGTTGCCCAGGCACGAAGGTCTCGGAGCCGCGACCGTACATGGCCCCCCCCAGCTTGTCAATAGGGCCGATAGGCAAGAATTACAACCGTACCGTCGGACTTTAGCTGCGGCATTACCGCTGTCCCTGATGGAATGCGCTGCTTGGCTCCTCAATCGGCTGCGCTGGGACTGGTTGATTTCCCACGCCTACCTCCTCTACGGGATGCAGGCGGTCGTAGCGCAGCAGATTGAGGACTTCGTGAAATATCCGTCTCGTCAGAAGGCGGCTGCCTTCAATCTGGACGAAGTGATGCGCACGTTGGAAGAGGCCAGCGGCGGCGGTCCCCACTAAATTGCCATAGGCAAATTCTGCGTCAATCGGATTGAATTGCGATGACACAATTATCAACGAGCGGTTTCTCCGACGGACAACAGATCCGCCGGGGAAACCGGCAACCTCGGGCAAAGATTGATGACAGATTTAGGACAAGAAGCTATCGAGCCAAGCACGCTACTACGACAGTTCAAGAAACCGCCAATCCGGAAGCGTTGCACAACCACCTAACGCGCATTCATCTTCCACTTCTTTGCGATGGCGCCAATTTCCTTGTCGCTCGCAAATTGCCGCCTTATCGAGACAAATCGCGATGGGCCTAGGTATGAAGGTAAATCCGTTCGTTCCCTCGCGCAGCGTTCGCATCGTGCCGTCGTCGAACATGTCGACAATGGTTGCCGCCGCGCTCACCTACTTCGGTGCAGCCTGCATCGCGCTTTCAATGAGTTTTTTATCCGCGGCGGATGTTGCGCCTGCTTTCGCGCCCGCTTTCGCCATCGCCATATCCTCAGCAATCGCTGTCTGAGCGAATGCGAAAGCCAGGACCGTCATCGAGCAAATTGCAATGCTTAATCTTGACATGGCCCACTCCGTAGGACATTGCAACAAATGCCAATCCCCGATCTCCCGTACTGCCACTTACCGGAGCCTGTGCATCGGCGCCTTTTCGCTTGGCGCTCCAATTCGGACCGGAAGGGCGAGGTCATTCGCCCGATTCCATAGAGGGCAGATCAGGAAAGATCGTGCGGTGGGCCGCAATGCCGCAAACATCAGTGCTTCCGCTCGCTGATGTTGAGCGGGTCATGCGTGCCACTGATGGGTCTCCCAGGAGCTATCGGTCCGGAAATTAGCAAATCAGAGCACGTAATGCAGGATCGCAATGTAATGTGCGATGCTGCCAGCCAGCACGAAGAGGTGCCAAACGCCGTGCGCGTAGGTAAGCCTGGAGTCGAGCGCATAGAAGACGATACCGAGGGTGTAGAAAAGTCCGCCAGCCGCAACCCACGCAAAACCGGCCGGACCCAGCGCCCGCATAAGCGGGAACAAAGCCACCAGAACCACCCAGCCCATCAGGACGTAGATCACGACCGACAGGACTCGCGCTTCGTTCCTTGGCCGAAATTCCTGCAAACTTCCAAGTACAGCGAGCCCCCAAACGATCCCGAGCAGCGACCATCCCCAGGGACCTCGCAGCGTCACCAGGCAAAACGGGGTATAGCTGCCGGCGATGAGCAGATAGATGCTCTGGTGATCCAACTCGCGCAATACGTTCTTGGCACGTCCGCGCAGGCTGTGGTACAGGGTGGAGAAGATGTAAAGCAACAAAAGCGTCACGCCGTAAATCGTGACGCTGATCACCTTCCACGGGTCGCCAAGCACCGCTGCCAATACCACGAGCACGATCGCGCCCGCAAGAGACAGAACAGCCCCGACAAGGTGAGTCACAGCATTGAATTTCTCGCCGTAATACATGTGGTTGGGCGTTGCGAAAACAATTGCTTGATCCAGCGGGATGAATCATTGTTCTTGGCGGTAGCTGCGACTTGTGGTCAAGTCGCAGCTACCGCAGGTATGCCGACAAAAGCCTTGCGACAGGGCTTATGAAGCGTACGATTCATTCGCCGACTCTATCGGTACTGTTGCATCCCTAGAAGACGTGATTCGTTCATCGATTCGGATTCGATCGAATAGTTCTTCCGCGACATCAGCCCCACGGCGACAAAAATAAGGGTGCTAAGACGGTCTTGTCTTCCAAGAGCGAAGGTTTGCAATCTGAAAGGGCAGGTCATGGCAAGATTGCGCCCAATCTCTTCGACAAACTGTTGCACGTGCGGTCAATCCTGTTTTGGGTGATCGGTCTCCTGGGTTTTCTTGCCGTCATTCTCGTTGTTTTGCATCTTGGTTCGCTCGAACGGATGGTCAAGCTTGCGCGGTCAGCGCGTCCCGCTTGGCTGCTCCTTGTGCAAGCATCAACGTACCTCAGTGCCGCCTTGGTATGGCGTCAGGCCCTGTGTCATGCCGGACACCCATTGCCAATGCGCGCTCTCGTTCCGCTTGGCATTGCAAAGGTCTTTACGGATCAGGTACTACCAAGCGGAGGTATAAGCGGCACGATGCTGGTCGTACGCGGCCTCATTCGACGGCGTGTTCCCTCGAAAATCGCCATGGCCGCCATGCTGGCAGGCTTGGTCTCCTATGATGTCGCCTATATGATCATCGTGCTCACAAGTGCGGGAATTCTGTGGTTACATAACCGCGCGAACCTCCCGATTTTTATCGGGGTCGGTGTTTTTGCGGTTATTACAATAGCGATCCCGACCGCTGTCCTCAGCGCGAAGCGGTGGGGCGATCGGAAGCCAATGACCTGGGTGAGCAAATTACTCGGAATGACCGATTTGCTTCGGGCTCTTACCGAGGCGCCCACTCATCTCCTCCGTAGTCCTGCCTTGCTTATCCAGACCGTGGTCCTCCAACTTGGGATCTTCATTCTCGATGCCCTGACGCTTTGGCTTGTATTCAATGCCATCGGCGAGGTGCCGGAGATTTGGGTGATCTTTGTCAGCTTTGCAATAGCATCGATGGTAGCCACGATTGGCCCAATCCCGGTTGGACTGGGCACATTCGAAGCGACCTCGGTGGGCATGCTTCACCTCCTCGGCGTGTCCGTCGAGGCCGCTCTGGCCGGGACACTCCTGCTGCGCGGGCTCACATTCTGGCTCCCAATGCTCCCTGGCATTTGGCTCGCTCGACGTGAAATCGGTCGCCTTTGAACGCAGTCTTCGCAATGCCTCTTGTCTTCCATGTGCAAACTCTAGAAAGCGGGCACAAGGGCGAATAGATGCCTCGACCTCGCAAAGATCCGCCTGATTACCGATGCTAATGGGATACTTCGATCGTGCTCCTGCCCTTGCGGGCTATGCTTCGTTTGTGCCGCAACAGGCCTCGCGGACGCAATCGCTGGTCGCACTGAACCGAAAAATGCTGTCCAATCTCCGCGTGATAAGTTCGACCGCGCCAAAGCTACCGGCAAGAAGGAGGCGGTCGTTGGCTTATTTGCCTCCAACAAGGGGAGGGCTCGCCCGCTTGCGCCACAAGCGAAGCGACAACCCGCTGGTTGCACGCTCGCGCCGCTTGCTCGGCGCGCCGTGAAATTCGCGACAAGACGCGATGCCGATAAGCCTTTTCGGGGGTCTCAAACCCCTAAACCGAAGCGGAGTAGTGCGCGACTTCCTGGCGGGTCTGAACGCTGCGTCGATTAACATTCCGCAGGTGCTCGGCTATGCGCGCATCGCCGGCACGCCCGTCGTCACGGGCCTTTACACGGTGCTGCTACCGCTCATTGCGTTCGCGGTCTTCGGTTCGTCTCGCCATCTGATCGTCGCCGCCGACTCGGCCACAGCGGCCATCTTCTCCAGTTCGCTATCCCGAATGGCCGTGCCCGCCAGCGAGCAGTACCTGGCGCTGGTGAGCACTGTGGCGCTGCTGACCGCCGGGTTTTTGCTTATTGCGCGAATCTTCAAGCTGGGGTTTCTCGCCGATTTCCTCTCACGCACGGTACTGGTCGGGTTTCTTACCGGTGTCGGATTTCAGGTCGGCATCGCGATGCTGAGCGACATGTTTGGTGTTACGGCAAACTCGCACTACACGCTCGTTCGGGCGTGGGAAGTCTTACGGGCCTTGTCGCAGCCCAATTTTCCGACGCTAGCGCTATCCTCGTTTGTGGCGGCCAGCATCCTGCTCGGTGGTCGCTTTGCCCCGCGATTGCCCCTTTCGTTGCTTGCCGTCGTGGGGACGATCGCAGCGAGTGCTATGTTCCACTTCGCCGAGCGAGGCATCGCAGTAATCGGTCCGGTCCCAGGCGGGTTGCCTTCGATCAAGCTTCCTGAGGCGACCTGGAGCGAAATCCTGGCGCTGCTACCGGTGTCGGCTTCATGCTTCGTGATGATAATCGCGCAAAGCGCCGCGACATCGCGGGGATTCGCGGTGCGGTATCACGAGAGCGTCGACGAAAACGCAGACATTCTCGGGCTGTCGGCTGCGAATGCGGCCGCCGCGGTGAGCGGAACGTTCGTGGTCAATGGGAGTCCGACGCAGACCGCGCTGGCGGATCACGTGGGCGCGCGCAGCCAGATCGCCCAACTGGTATTGGCAGGCGTCGTGCTGATGGTGCTTCTTTTCCTAACCGGCCCGCTTCAGTACCTACCGCGCTGCGTGCTGGCGGCCATCGTATTCACGATTGCGGTCGGAATGGTCGACGTGACGCACCTGCGTGAAATCCGCCGCCAGAGCCCCGGCGAGTTTTATCTCGCGATCGTCACTGCGGCGGCTGTTGTTGCAATTGGCGTGGAGCAAGGCATACTGCTGGCGATCGCTTTGTCGCTTATGAGGCACGTGCGCCACAGCTATCGCCCGCATACAATGATGCTTGTGCCGGACGCAACGGGGCGATGGACACCGATGCCCACGACGCCGGGCAAGGTGACCGAACCAGGGCTCATCGTCTATCGTTTCGATGCGGATTTGTTTTACGCGAACCAAGAACGCTTTGTCGACGAAATACACGCTCTCGTCGAGCTCGCGCCGACGCCGATTCGCTGGTTCATCGTCGATGCGGGCGCGATCACGGATATTGACTTCTCCGCCGCTCAATCGGTACGCGATCTGCTCGACGACCTAGCACGCCAAAAGGTCCGTATGATTTTCGGGCGCGTCAATCCGTACCTGCGATCCGACATGGACCGGCATGGCGTTACAGCGGCCATCGGTGAGACGAGCATTTTCGCGACCCTCCATGAAGCCATCGCCGCCGCGCGCGGTGACACGCCCGAGGCCCGGGCAGAGTAATGAGATGTGTCGGTCGACCCAAGGCGGAAGCTGCGATGCTGTCCGAGACCGGGTAAGCAGCAAAATTCAGACCCGGCGGCCGAAACCCAGTGCCGGAGGGAGGCCCGAGCACTTGGTCAGATTCGCAGGATCGATCCCGTACAGCTCTGAACGCGATCGAGCGCTAGGGTGTCCTTCCACTTCGCCACCCGAAGCTTCTGTGCATTGCCGCACATACAACAGAACACTCTCGCGCTAGCCTTCCTCTATGTTGGAGGCGACGGCCTAGGGCATCTGTGCCGCTTCCGTTTCCGCCCTTGTCGGGCAGCAATCCGATCGTTGAATGAGGAGCGCTGATGTTGAAAGGCGTGCTTGCCGGGGTCGCATTGACGTTTGCCATTGCTCTGATCATCACCTACGTCATGCTGCGAAGCGGACTGATTCCGGCCAATGCCGATGCAAAGCCCGGTCCGCTGGAGACCTGGATGGCCCATACGTCGCTGAATGCGACTCTGGCTCGCGAGGCCCCGAAGGATCAAAATCCGTTGCCGCTAACCGAGCAGAATCTCCTCGATGGAGTACGTCTCTTTGCGCAGAACTGCGCCATTTGTCATGGTTCTGCCAAGGGGACCGCGTCTTCGTCGCCGATAGCAAAGGGCCTCTATCCAAGGCCGCCGCAACTGGCGACCCATGGAGTTGAGGACGACCCGGAAGGTGTTTCCTTCTGGAAGATCAAACACGGCATACGTCTGACCGGTATGCCCTCGTTCGGGTACTCCCTCAGCGACCGGCAAATCTGGACGCTTGCGCTTTTCCTGAAGCACATGGACAAGCTGCCGCCCACGGCACAACAGACCTGGCAGAAGGTCCAGAATTGGCCGGAGACGTCCTCGGACGAGACCGGTCAGCATTAGCCAAACGAATCGACCGTGGTCGCAGAGATGTGCCCTTCGGCCGTCCCGCATGGCTGCGTAACGCTTGCTCACGCTCAGCAATACTATAAGGGGGCGCCGTCGCCCCAAACAGACTCTCATTCACTCGGACCAAGGCTCGCAGTATGGAAGTGATAATTGGCGACGCTTCTGCCGAACGAACGGCCTCGAACCCAGCATGAGCAGGCGAGGAAATTGCTGGGCCAACGCGGTTGCAGAATCCTTCTTCAGCGGTCCGGCGGTCTGAGGAAGGAACGCATCAAGAAGCGGATCTACAAAAACAGAGAAGGTGCCACAGCTGACATATCTGACTACATCGACACGTTACAATCAAACGCGACGCCACAACCATTTTGGCGGCGTGAGCCCAGAAGAATTTGAGACGACAACTAGGGGTCGCCGAACTGTCCACTGAATCCTGGGAAGTCCAAATCGACCCACTCCAAACATTCAGGCCTTCCGGTCATTCAAAGGCAAGAAAGCGGACCGTCAAGTTTGAGCCAACTACAGCACGCCCGCCGCCTTGACGACGCACCGTGGACGCCAACGGACGGCGGCGCAGCCGCCGTCAGGAGCGCGCTACCCTACGGTGGTGAGCAACTGAAGAATCAGACTGCGCGATCGACTTCCCCAGGCTCCCGCCCCCAGGAGCCAGACGCATTGGACAGAATTTCGTAACTGTCACGTCCGATCCGGTGCCGCATTGGCACAAGGACGCGGGGGCTACGGACCGCGCCGAGGGCTGCCCATCAGCGTGCACTGTGTGTGCTCGTGCACGCCGAACCAAATTACTTCGTCCGTGTCGGTCCTTGCGGCCTGATCGAACTGCCTATTGGCGGAATTGCTCCTAGCTTGTCACTTGCCTCGATCGCCAGAATTGGGCTTGCCTGTTTTCGCGCCCTGCGCCGCAACGCCAGATTTGACACTACCGTCAGCCAGCGGGACCGAGATAGGAACAACCTGAACTTTGGCCACGCCGTTGTGCCGCGCAATGCCGATCTTCTGCGCCGTCGAAGGCGAGAGATCGACGATCCGGCCCTCCACATACGGCCCTCGGTCCTCGATCGTGACAACCGCACTCTGGCCGGTCTCGAGGTTGGTCACCTTCGCCGTCGTACCGAGCGGCAGCGTCTTGCTCGCCGCATTGTCGCCATGCGGGTCCATTGGAGCTCCGTCCGCCATTTTTCTGCCTGCAAATTTCTCCGCGTAGAACGATGCCTCGCCGACGCGCTTGCGGCCCGACCGGTCAAGCTTCGGCTTCCCTTCTGACGTCGCTTGCCGCGACGACGCCGATTCCTGGAGTGTGTCACTCCCCTCGGCTCGCGCCTCGGGTGGGAACCCTATCGTGTTGGCGACGACGGTCCAGACCATCAGAAACACGGCATTACGATTGAATTGGGACATCTCCCACATGTTGTCGACGCTCCAGAACGTCGATCATGGGCGCTCGAACATTTTCGGTCTGTACGCGGGCACGCATTGGCGTACTGCTCGCGGCAAGGGCTCGTGTGTGCGTCCTTCTTCATATTTCGATCACTGGCCAGATGGGCGAACAGGAAACACACAGCGTACAAGACTAGTGGCAAACCAATGTCCCTCTTGGCCGGGCAATCGGCACGGCCCCAAGCTTACGATGAGGGCGCTCGAACGCGGTCGTCGAGGTTCAAGGAAGCGGCCATTGAATTTTCCCCTGAATTTCAAGCATCCCCCACCAATGCGATGTTGTCCCGCCGCGGCCGCGGTCCTCTCAATCCAAAAGCGGAATTCAAGACCCCACTGGGAAATTGCGATCCAGGGCGAATTCAATGCTGTCACTGATTTCCGTGGCGCCTGATCCTTGAGAGAAGCCAGGTAGCTTCTCGCGATTGCGTCGTCGCGCATCTCTGGTCCCGCGCACCCCAGGCGAACTCCCAGATTTCCGCAGGCTGCTCGAAATGCGCTGCGCGGCTAGAATCTCACGGACAATTTCTTCCCCAACCGCTGGTTCCGGGGATTCGTCGTGCAGAAGATCCACGTCCTACTCAAAAAGGAAGAACTGGACGGCCAGCGCCTCGAGGGCAAGGTCGTCATCGTACTGGACATCTTGTTCGCCACCTCGTCGATCGTCGCCGCGATGGCGAACGGCGCCGCCGCCGTGATTCCGACATCCGACGGCCAGGCTGCCCTGGCGGAGTCCAGGAGGCACGCAGCGGGCAGCTTCGTGCTGTCGGGTGAATTGCACGCCAACACCCTACCCGGCTTCGTCCATCCAACGCCGTTGCGGCTGCTGGCAGAGGGCCTGGAGAACCGCACCCTGATCTATTCCACGACCAACGGCACCGTGGCTTTGAAAAAGTCAGACGGCGCCCGCCACGTGTACGCTGCTGCCCTGCTTAACGGTGCCGCCACGGTGGATCACATTGCAACGCAGCGCCCGCGCGAGCCCGTGTTAATCGTCTGCTCCGGATCGGCCGACAACTTCAACCTCGAAGACTTCTACGGCGCGGGGTATTTCGTCTCGCTCTTTCGCCGGCGCGTTGCCGACGTCGCACTATCCGACGCTGCGCTGGCCGCGCAGCTGCTGCACGACCACGTTGATGGACTAGAGGCCCTGCGCGGCTCGCGCGTGGGCCGCATGATGCTGGCACGGGGCCTGGACGACGAGGTCGCCTTTGCCTCGCAGGAGAGCCGCTTCGAGGTGGTCGTGGGCCTCGATGGGAACATTCTGCGCTCGATCGGTCCAGCATAAGGGACGGCCGACACCCGCTGTCGCCACTTCTGAATGACTGGATTCGGGAAGCTCAATCGGAAATTCAATACTCTTATTTCAAATTATTTCAATGTATTTAATTGCCGGACATCTATGGGGCAACAGAAAGCAAAAAGCGGCAGTCTGCGTCTTCTTGAGGGTCACGATCCAAACAGCCAGATCAGGTGCCCGAGCGCGTCGTCTCGGCATCGAGGACCTCGACTGTCCGACGATAGAGAGCATCCGCGCGCTCCTGGGTTTCGCCAATACAGACGACGCCGAGTTTGCCAAACTCAGACAGCGCGCCGATCAGGTGGAAGACGACGCCCTCGCCTGTTGCGGCATGAAAGTGCAGCCGATTCATGACAGCAATGTCGATGAGATCGTCGGGCGTCAGGCCCCGATACCGCTCGGATTCGAGGTTGTCGGAGGCGTAGTAGCAGCGCGGACCTCCCGTCGATGTCAAGAACCGACCGGTGTCGGAATCGTAATGACCGTCGGTCAGGAATTGAAGCATCTGGAACGGATGCGTCGTGCCGCCCTTCCGGAGGTTGATTTCGATTGCCAAGTGCCGCCAGGCATCGCCCTGCTTCACCGAGATGAAATCGACGCCGAAGCGGCCGAGAACTCCCTTATCAGCCAAGACCCGCGCAGCTTTCATGCCACTCGCCTGGATATCCAGCCGATATTGGTCATGGGCGGGGAAGCGGCAACCCAGAAAAATCTGGCCGTTTCCGCCACCGAGAACCTGGTCGTGCGTGGAAATGGGGTCGACCCGCCCGGCCGGATCGATGCGGATTTGTGCGGACGGCGATCGTTTGATGTCGCCGGGAATGAACTCCTCGACGATGACGCCCATGCTGTGTAGCTTCTCCTCGTAAAGATCCCAGGTCATGCCGCGCGCCTCGAACGCCAGTTGCGGCAACCGCGCCCGGACCCATGGCAGCAGCGCCGCGCCGGTGGGAGCCTCCGTGAGATCGAAGACTGCATTGCCCTCACCGGAGAACCCTTCGTTGAGTTTGACAACCGCTTTTCGCAATTCGGGCTTCATCACCTTGAGTTCGGCCAGGCAGCGAGCGACCTCACCTGCGCTGGCGAGATCCTCAAACCCGAGCGGAAGGTCGACTTCCGCCTCGCGGAAGATCCTTCGTGACCCGCTCTTCGATCCCCAGTGCAGCAGGGAAGGATCGCAGCCGTAGATCGGCAGATTGAGACACAAGGCCAGCCGTCTCTCGAGTTCGGTTACCGTGAAGCATGTCATGTGCGCCGACTGCGGGTAGTCGATCGTCTGCCGGAGTCGTTCAAGAACGCGACGCCGCTCGAGGATCTTGTGCGTCAGGGGAATCGGCGAGGCATCATCGCACGAGACGAGCGCGAGTCGACGGCGCGCGTGCCGCCCCGGAATGCCGGGCAGCAGATGAAGATAGTAGTCAATGATCACCTGGGGAATCTGAGTGCTGGTGACATAGATCACCTGGGTACGCGGCATACGCAGAAGCAGGAGCAGGCATAACATCCGCTCCTCGTAGTGATGAACCCCCGAGACCTTCTCCAGGACTTGCCGATCCAGGCTCAAGCTCGGGATGACAACAACCGTCCTCGGCGCGCCGGGGTCGTCGAATATCTCCTTGAATGATCGGGTCAGCTGTCCCTGCAGCGCACGAAATCTGATGATCTCGTCCGCGCTCGCGGGCGCATCGAAGTCTTTCGTGGGAAGGTTGTAGCCGGCCGCAGTCACGCTGTCATTTCCTCCCGCAATGCTTATCGGCGAAACGACCATCTTTGTGACGGCCCCGTCACGCGGCAATTCGCCGGCCGTCGCGTCCGATCCGGTGCATCAGATATCCCAGGCAATCGAGGCGCACGGCTCGCGCATCGACCGTCAGCATGGCCGGTATCACCCGCTGCGACAAGCGGATCTCGCGCTGAACGTATTCGAAATATCGCTCGGTCGTCGTGAAGTCTCCGCCTGGAAGAACATCGAGCTGCCGAGTTGCGCCATGACCGAGGAATCCAAACGAAGTCCCAGGCTCGAGCTCGGAGAAATTCAGAAGATCGAGATCGCCGCGAAAGCGAAAATCGGCATCCGAGTCGTCATAGGACAAGGTGGCATCGGATGGAACCCGGACGATCGCGAACGTGCGCAGGAGATCGAGATCACCTTGAGGTACCGGGTGGTGCGGGAACTGCGACATGGCGAGCGCCGAGGCGACGAAGTCCGCTGCATGCGCCACGCCTGCCGCCCCGCCGGCAATGCCACATTCGACCGTAACGGCCGGGCAGATCTCCGCCAGCGCCGCGGTCTGTACCCCGGCGGGCCTATCGAAATACACGACCGTGCGGCTAAACAGCCGCGCTAGGTGCAGAAACGGCTCTGCCAGCCTGTTGACGCACGCATAATGCGGATTATTTCCGGTGTTGTTGTGGATGTCGATGCTCGCAAACGGGGAGCAGGCCCTCGCGACCTCGAACACTTCGCGCATCAACCGGGCTTCCGGACCGACGGGCTGTTCTGCGCAGGGCCAGCAGCGGTTGTAATCCATCTGCACGGGGAGCGTGCGGACCCCCGCCCTCGCGGCCTCGATGTTGCCGACGAACAGCATCAGCGGGCGTGGCAACAGTTTGCCCCGATGAGGCCGCAGCACGGCTTGCATGGCGCGCCAGCCGGAATCCTCATTCCCGTGAAGCAGCACGCTGACAAACAGCGGTTGCGCGTGCCGGCCAGGCAGATGAAAAAGGGAGGGGCCTTCCAGATGCAACCAAAGATCCGGGGCCGCCACATCAAGCAGCGCATCGGGGAAATGATCGAATCGCCTGAGGCGCAGGGGCTCGACGACCACGTCATCCTCATGATGATTCATCTTGACCGGCCCGCGTTCATCCAAAGTGCCCTCTCTCCCGGAAGCGCTGGTCACCAATCCCACGGATGGCCGCTTCATCTGCCTGTGCGTCAATGCAATGGCGTTGGTCCGGCACAATAACGACCCGACCCAAGCCAACTTGTACGCTCGCAATGAATCGCCGACTTGATGTCGTTTCCTCTCAGCGCGGTCAGCCGCCTTGCGTGGTGCCTCAATTTGTCACCCGCTCCGGACCCCCGTATAGAACGCGCAGTCCCGATTTCGACGTGCCGATCACCTGGTGGCCGCGACGCTCGCAATGCACACGTTCGGCGGAAACGTCGCCAGGGAAGTGCGCACCCTCGCACCAGCCCGATATGCGCGGCATAGTGTTATTCGGGGCAGATTAAAATTCGAGAATACGCCTAACTCGTTGCATCTATGGTGGGACTCCCTGGACTCGAATTGGATTATGAGAAGAACGAAAAATTATTCCTCTTCTAAAACAATATGTTGCAACGACAGATTTGCGGTGTGTGGCAAAGTGTGTTGGAAATGCGGACGCCCGCAAAAAAAGCCGACCTCGCATTTGACCTTCCTACTACGCCTGCGTCCCTTCGACCGAGTATTTTTTCCATTTAATTGCACGACGTCCTTCGACCCTTGACCGCGTCGACCTCTCTCGGGTCATGATCGTCTTGATAGATTCGTCAGCGAACGGCTTCACTCCGAATCAGATACGACGTTCGGTGCCCTTCCAATAAGGATCACGCAGTTTCCTCTTGAAGATCTTTCCCGTATCTTCTCGCGGCAGCTGCTCATGGAAGACCACCCAGCGCGGCACCTTGTAGTTTGCGATGCGCTCGCGCAGGAAAGACTGTACCTTTGCTACATCAATCTCTGCGCCTGGGATGGGTTGCACGGCGGCAAGCAATGATTCGCCGAATTCATCATCCGGCACACCGAACACCACGCAGTCGGTAACGCCTGGCATCGTGGCCAATACGGTTTCGATCTCCGCTGGATAGATATTGACGCCTCCCGAAATCACCATGTCACTATGCCGATCCACGATGTAAAGGTACCCATCGGAGTCGAGAAAGCCCACGTCGCGCAATGTCCACATGCCGTCGCGCTCGAGTTCGCGGCGAGCCTGATCGTTGTTGGCGTATGTGAAGTCAGGCACCGCACCATGACGCGCATGTATGAGACCGACGATGCCGCGCCCCAGCTCTTCCCCCTCTTCGGAAAACACCTTGACGACAGCACCGGGCAGGGGCCGTCCCACGGAACCGGGCTTTCGCAGCGATTCCTCGCTGTCAATGTGAGTGATCCAACCCAACTCGCTCGCCGCATAGCTCTCGTGAATAATTGGTCCCCACCAATCGATCATTTCGCGTTTCGTTTGCTGCGGACACGGTGCACCCGTGCTTGCGACAAAGCGCATTGAGCTGAGGTTGTACCGTCGACGCACCTCCGCCGGCAATTGCAGCAGGCGCCTATACATCGTCGGCACCAAATACGCGTGGGTGATTTGCTGCGAATCGATGAGGCGCAGAGTCTCCTCCGCGTCGAAGCGCGGTTCGATCCAAAGGTGTGCGTCGCTCAATACGGCCTGCAGGACGTACGTGGCGGGCGCCGAATGGTAGAGCGGCGCACTGACCAGTGCGCGCATTTCAGGTTGGATTCCAAGTGCAATTCGGGCTGTCTGCGCGTACAGCTCGATTTGCTCGGGGGTAGGCGGCATGCGCCGAATCCCTTTGGGCATCCCGGTCGTGCCGGAGGTGTAAACCATCACGCTGCCCGGTCTATCGGGTGTGATCGCAGGCCGGACCAATGCGTCACGTTGAGCTCCCCACGTCGGATATTTGCGCGCCGATTCACCGGATACGTCGTCGATCTTCAGCGCTTTGCATGTGCGCTCGCGAGGCCAAGCAATAAAGACCTGAACCTCATCGGGTATACCCTCCTCGATCTGCCCCACAAGATCAGCATGAACAATCAAAACTTCCGCTTTACTGTCGCTGAGAACGTGGCGAACCTCGGCAGCCTTGAAGTGCCAGTTGACGAGGCAATAGTGGGCGCCCAACGCTCTTGAGGCCAACATCAGCTCCAGCAGCAAGGGCTCGTTGTGCAACAAAAGCGCGACGACTTTGCCAGGGCAAATGCCAAGTTCCCTTAAAGCCGATGTGGAGCGCTCGCACTGCGCCTGAAACTTCTGCCTGTCCTCGGGACCGCCGTCAAAATAAATCGTGCCTTCATCGATCTCCCCGCCATTGCCCGCCACGCCTCGATAGCAGTTGAAACTCGTCGATTCTTCGAAGAAGGGATTTGAGCCGTGTCGCGCAAAACAATGGCCTACGGAGAAAATTCCGTAAGCGATTGATTTTACCGGTGGCCCTCCCTGGAGTCGAACCAGGCACCAACGGATTAGGAATTCACGATGCGCTTGCGTGAGCACGCGGGGAAGTTGCGATTAAATTTTCGCCTGAGTTTGCAGCAGCTGCTTCAGGGAAGTTTCCTCGCGAGTCATGCACTGAAAATCGCCTTCAAACCTTGCTTCAATCGCAAGCGGTTTGGTACACAGCACCTCGTGTACAAGGATTCCCCACGGCGAACGCATTGCGGACAATGCCCGCTTCACTGAATTGGACCCGTGCTCCCTTCGCATCCGGCGGAACGACCGTCTGCATAGACCCGCTAACGGGCAAAAGCTATCCTTGCTCTCCCAATGTCGACTCGTCGGGCGGCAGCGTTTGCGACGTGGGAGACGACAACATCCCAGGATCGACCGTTCGAGGCCCTACCCGCAGTCGGATGGGATCGTGACCACGCGGCAGTCGAATACTCTTCGGCCCGTGAGAGAGCGTCTCGAAACGCAGGATTGCTTCCCGTGACTTTGGGCACTTACACGGATTGCCGGCGCCGGAGACACTTCCTACCGTGCTTCGTCGACGGTGGTGAACTCGCGCAGAAAATGAAATTTCGGCGCAATCAAACTTTTCTGGAAAAGCCGTCAAGATATCAAGTGGGTACCAAAGTCTGCAACGATTGGGCTTGACTGGAAGAGCGCCAATTTCGGACTTGCCAGTGATTCTCCCTGCTTGCCTCTCGGCGCACTTGATTTGCGCCTTCACCTGCCACCCTAGGTCGCGCTGCTAACTCGCCTAACATTCCCTCCTATTCGACTCAGGAGCGCATATGCCGGCAAAGAAGACCAAAAAGCGATGCAAGTGGGCGGAATCGAACGAGCTACTCGCCGCCTACCATGACGTAGAGTGGGGCGTCCCGGTCCACGACGACCGGCTTCTCTTCGAGATGCTCAACCTCGAGGGCGCGCAGGCCGGCTTGAGCTGGCTGACGATCCTCAAGAAGCGCGCAAACTACCGCAAGGCTTTCGATCGCTTTGACGCCAAGAAGATCGCACGATACGGTCCGGCCAAGAGGGCGTCCCTGTTGGAGGACGAGGGCATCGTCCGCAATCGGTTGAAAATCGAAGCCGTAATTTCAAATGCGAGGGCCTTCCTCGAGGTCAAACACGAATATGCGAGCTTCGCGGCGTATCTGTGGAAATTCACCGGCGGGAAGCCCGCAAGCAAGAAGGTTGCCCGTGCCATCAGCAAAAAACTAAGCATGGATCTAAAGCGCCGCGGCTTCAAGTTCGTCGGCGGCGAGATTTGCTACGCCTTCATGCAGGCCGTCGGGATGGTCAACGACCACTCCGCACAGTGCTTCCGCGCAAGGTCACTCCTCCGCTCCTAGCCTAGCGCCGTGGTGCGGCAGACGACAAGTAAGGTATGTGCGGGATTGACCTAGCTCATCTTCCCGAGCGGCAATTGACCGAACATCTACCGCGTCGACCACATAACTGATCCGGCAGGTCAAGCCGACTTTGGCGATCGACCGGTTTAGATCAGTCGGCGCCGCGCGTGCGCAGACTCGGCCTGCATGCCCATGGCGTCTACCGCATGTTGCCAACGCTCGTTGCCCCAGCGGCAGACTCTCGGGTCACCAAAACCACCCGAAACCGCCATGGCAGTGATAAAGACATTCTGGCTCTACATCGTCGAAAACAACGCCTTTCCCAGCTCGGTGGTTGAAGGCGGTACTGCCGTCCGGCGTTCATTGGCTGCACCGGGACAACGGACAACGACAGCGCGTCGCTGCTAGGTGAGCCTTGGCGCATCTCGTTGATGAGCGAGTACGAGCGCTTCTTCGACGGCGCACCGACGGCCAAGTTCAACATAAAGGCCGTACAGGCGGGCGCCGCTGCCCCCTGCCGGCGGACTGAGACAGGCTCCAGGAGCGGTTCTCCAGCGGCGGCACGGCCTGAAGGTGGCAATGACCGCGGGCGCCGTCATCTCTTAATCACAAGATTGATGACTCAAGTCAGAGGCTTTCTCACGTGGGGAGTTAAGCTTTTTTTTCTGGAAAGATCAAACGGGGGATTGGATGGGACACTGGTTCAGCATTGCGGTGATGGCGTTGGCATTGATGGGGCCGGCGGTCAGTAGGTCACAGGAGAAGGTGGCCATTCCCTCTCGAACGCCGACTTCCATGGGGGAATACCTGCATGGGGAGGGCACGGCAGTATCGGTTATCGGCTATCTGTACCTCCCGAGCGGCGCCAGCGGGCCCGTGCCGGCAATGATCCTCAAGCATGGGAGCGAGGGCCTCGAGGGCGCGCAGGGCGACAATCTTCGCAAGTGGGCAAAGAGCCTGAACGATTGGGGCGTGGCGGCCTTCGTCGTCGATAGCTTCGGGCCGCGCGACATTGGATCAAGCGCCACGGAACAGGGGAAACTGAGGAGTCTGGCCGATCTTGTCGACTCCTTTGCGGCACTGAAGGTGCTGGCCGCCGATCGGCGCATCGACCCCGCCCGGATCGGGATCATCGGTTGGTCGCGCGGTGGCGCAGTTGCCATGGAGTCGGCGCTGGAGAGCGCACGGCTCGCCGTGCTGGCGTCGACCGATCCAAAGTTTGCCGCTCACATCGTGTTCTACGGAAACGCCTCGCCGGAGTACCGTGACAGGGCGACCGACCACGCACCGATGCTGTTTTTTCATGGCGAAGCCGACAACCTCGTTCCCATCGGTCCTACCCAGGAATTCGCCGACTGGATTCAAACTCAGGGCAATCCAGTCACTTTTCAGAGCTACCCGGGTGTCTATCACGATTTTGACGTCGAGGGGGGCAGGGACGGATCCGTCAGTTTGGTTCAGACGGCCCGGAACTGCGACGTACTCGTCGATTTCTCGACGGGCCAAGTCGTCCGGATGGACCACAAGCCGGTCAACGGCGTCTCCAACTTAGCCATGATCAGCTACATGCGCGGCTGCATGCAGCGCGGCGCGGAGCTTCACCCCAACCTCACGGCGCGCGCAGATGCGCGGGAAAAGGTCCGCGCTTTCCTAGTCCAGACTTTTCACGTTCCGGGCTGACCGCGCGAGCGCGAACGCTGTCGGTCGGCGTATCCTGATTTTTCGGGTTATCGCTGGCCAGTGAAATTTGAGCCGGCGGCGCTTGTGACGGGGGCGGGTTGGGATCAGACGTTTCGCCGTATCGAGACATATGCCAATTGCGACCGCTGCAAGAATCGGGAAGTCCTCGTCACCGGTGCAGATGACTTCGCTCGAGGCGGTGCGGCCCACGTCATCGGACGGATGGAGGCCCGGCCCCCGCGGGGATGCACGCCACTGGGAAGAGCGGAAGCATTTGGGCTGAAGCAGGCGGATTCCATCGGCAAACCGCACAGCGAATTCCGGCAAACCCTCAGATGCGCGCAACTTTGGTCAAAATGAAAAGGCGTCTGTGGGCGCTATTCTTTTGTATTCCTTCGATACTTCTAACGCCTACACAACGCCCACTCATTCACCGGATGAGTTAAATTTTAAATTATTCACGTCTCCTATCACGAAAACGGCTGGAATTTGGTGGGCCTCCCTGGAGTCGAACCAGGCGCCAAGGGAATATGAGAAAAACGGAATATCTTTTCCGCTTTAGAAACAAGTAGCTAAAAACAAGAAACGGCAGTGTGTAGCAAAGTGTGTAAGAAACCCGCCTGTCCGGGAAAAAGCCGATTTCAAATTGAACGTGCTCCCTCGCACTTGCCCGTTCGTCCTCGCCTTTCGCCTCTCTGCCCTATGTTTGGATACTGGCAATTGCGCGTGTAGTGCGCATCTCCGATTGGAATTGAAATCGCGCAGGCTCCATCCAATACGCCGTGCCATGGTTCAAGGCCTTAATTTCCGCTTTTTCGCCATTGAGCATAGGTGAGGCGCGGCACCTCAAACCGGTCCGTTGTGCGACAGTAGATGGAGGGTGACCCGAGTCGTCCAATCGGCGCGAAGTTGTTAATGTGCATTCGCGGACCAACCAAATGATCAGCAACCTGGAACATCACCACTTCCGCGATATACAGCCGATTGGTGCCGAGCGGCAACACCTGGTACAACTTGCACTCGAGGCTGGCCTGCGCCTCTGCCAACCGTGGCACTCTAACTCGTGCAGACGGCGCAGTATGCAACTTGGCGGCGTCCAGTTCGCTCTCGTCCGGCGGAAAATCTGCCGCTGAAATGTTCATGGCCGCGAGCAATTCTTCGGTGACCAGATTCACTACGAATTCGCGGCTGATCTCAATGTTCTGAGCGGTGTCCTTGGGCTCGCCACTATCGCGCGCCCCAATGCCAACGACGACGTACATGGGATCGCTACCGACCGCATTGAAGAAACTGAAAGGCGCAAGGTTGACCATACCGGTTTGACTGACGCTGGTGATCCACGCAATTGGACGCGGAACAACCAAATTTGTCAGCACCTTATAGTTATCGGCCTTTGTCTGGGCGCGTGGATCGATTTGCATTGGATTCGGCGCCTTAGGAAAGTCCGGCAGGAACTGCGTTTTGGTATGGCAACTAATACACCCAAGCCGCCTTAGTCAACCCGGCTGCACCGGGATGTCGAGGTTGGTATTTGGTGGCCCCCCCTGCAGTCGAACCAGGCACCAACGGATTATTAGAAGAATCGAGAATTTATTTGCCTTGAAAAACAATGCGATACAAAGGTACTTCCGGAGTGTGTAGCAAAGTGTGCAAGCAATCGGCCCACAGCGGGGCTCGCCAGTCGTCGTTGAACGTGGCGCTACTTCCACACCCCTAGTGCGCCGGCAATTCCCACCTTTTCATGGTCGCTGTTCCCCGCGCCCTCAAATCCTTTCGAACCCGAGCGACCCCCTCGTCGAGTGTCGCGAGCGCCGTGCTGCCTTGGGGCAAGGATGCGAAGCCCGACGCGTAGGCGTCGCACCCGCATCGCCTGCCCGCTGGGCAAAGCTTGCCTCCTTGTACGTCACTTGCCGGCGGGGCGGAATTTCGCCGCAATCGATCCCGCCTTTCCGAATACTTGCTTCATGTCGCCGGCCCTAATCGCGACGGTGGTCTTAAGGTTCGTTACCCCTCCCGTCCCCGCAGCAACGAGTAGTGACGCGGCGGTATCCATCTCGCTCGGTCCCTCACCGATTATCAGGAAGTCGTATTCGCCGAAGGTGTTGTAATAGGCGAGGAGCTTGCCCCCGGAAGCCGCAAAAAGCTTGCTAACCTCCTCGGTCCGATCCTCGGGCTTAGCCATTAGCCCCCGGACCGCCTCGCTGGTGTAATTTCCCTGCGTGATGTAGATAGTCATTGTGATCCTCCTTGTCGACGTGGACTGGACAATTGGCCAGCGGAGGGTCAGTCTGTCCCGGATTCAAGCGCACCGCAATCGCGCCTTCTCCCGTGCGATCCGAGATCGCCTTTCGCTGGCGTAATCATCGCTAGCTGTGGCAAGCGCGAGCCGAAAGGAGGCCCGCAAATTGCTTCTCCCGGCCACTTCGCCCTCTTCCTCTTGCCAAACACAGAGCGATAAGTGCGGTCGAATACGAGCACATCGTGGAATTGGTGGGCCTCCCTGGACTCGAACCAGGCACCAACGGATTATGAGTCCTCACGCAGAATGAGGATCCATACGGGTTGTAGCCAATTTTTGTTCCGCAAAATTTGCCAATTTGGTGGATTTTTTCCCTATAAAGGGTTTTTTTTGCGGAACAAAAAATGCACGGCGATGGAGTTGAAGCATGCGGCGAAAAAAAGAGTTCAGGTGGCGTCAGGCAGCAGCACGTTGCAAGCTCGATCGGAAGTATCGACGAGCCAAGCTCTGCACCGAACGCCACGCGAAGCGAAGGGAGCGCACTCAGCGCAATGGCCAATTGGGCGGAAGCGGCGGAAGACGGATTGCCGGATCCGCCGACAGCGTTCTGGACTTATCAGGGTGCGCCCGGCGCCTCTGGTCGTGAAGGTTCTGGCAAGCGGGTGATCCGCCACCGGCCGACCTGGAAGGTCTACGGCCTTCCCTTGGGCTTCTTCGCGGCCGGCGCGAGCGGCTGGGCCGCCGCACTGCTGGCCGCGGCCAGCTGCTCCATGATTTCCTCGATCCCGAACCGAACCTTCGGCGGGATCCGCGAGGCGGGGTAGAAGGCCTCAACAAGGGAGATTGCCTCCTCGACCGTCTTGATCTTCGCCTCCTGAGCCAGCGCGCGGATATCTGAGATGTCGTGAGAGCCTTCGATCCCCTCGGCCCGCATCGCCATGCACTTCATCGCGAAGAGATACTCGGGGGTCGGAACATGGATGCGCAGCCCCCCTTCGGGCGCCCCCTCAAATCCCGTCATCAGCCGCATCTGCTCCTTGGCGGAGGTGAAACCCTTGACGCCGTCATTGAGCCAGTTTTCCGGCCATTTCTCGTCCGCGGCAATCTCCGCTGCCGCCGTTCTGAGGAACCCAGGGTTCCCGCGCACCACTGCGTCGACGTCGCGCGTCGCGTGCCGGATATCGAACGCGATCGCCAACGCCGCGCCCCCGTAGATCGACAAGTCTACGAGCACCCCGGACTCGCGGGCCTTTTCGTCGAGCTTTCGCAGCCCGCGAAGAATGTCCTCCTTCTTCAGCATCGACATCCTCGCCCCTGTCTGTTAGGTGCCAAAAGCCACCGCATCTCTGCGCGGTCGATAGAGCGGATCTGCGCCCACGAAGATCATCCGGCGGCGAAACGCCGTCGGGCTCTCCTTGAGCATCGTGGCCTTAAGCGAGTCCAGACCCCCAGGAAAATACGGTCTGCGCAAAAAGCGAGGCGCGCGCGCCGTCCACGCGGGGATCGGCAGCCTGTTGCGCAGGGCTAAGTGCTCGGCCACGGCACCCAGGTAAGCGTTCGCCTTCTCGTCGGCAACCAACGGCGGCTCCGGACTGAGCATCCCGGCCTGGATCTTGGGATCACCAGCAATGTAGAACTCGTCGAGAAACTCGCGCAGGAAGCTGTCGGTGTCGCCTTGCTCTGCACCCCACAGCGCAACTTCCTTGAGCGAGCGCGGCCGCCGCCGGCGCGCCTCCTGAATTGCCTTCGAGGCCTTCATCACCCGTGTCTTCGAAGCGGCTCGCGCCACCTTGTCAGGGGCAGGCCTGCGCTGCAACTGCAGGTCTTGGGCTTCCCGCCCCGGCGCGTCCTCGGCCGCAATGGTGGCGATGTCGGACTGCAGGCCCAGCACGGCCAGGACCCTCAAGTACGTCCCAATGGTGACTGCCTCCCCACCGTTTTCCGCGCTGTACAAGGTAGCCCGCGAGACGCCGGCCTGGCCGGCAACCGCGGTAACCGACAGCTTGCGACGCAGGCGCGCCATGCGCAGACGCTCGCCAAGCTGCGCGAGCAGATCACGATCGGCATCGAAGATTGCTGTTGGCTTTCGAGGCATAGTGTTCAATATTATATACGAATTGCTCGATTTGGCTAACAATAACGCACACATTCATAAGCGCGCCCTGCGTTCTCCCGCAGCCGCCCGATCTCGCGGCAAACCGATCGCTAGGAATCAACGAGAAGAGGAGTTTTGCGGAACAACGGAGCTCGAGAAAGCTCCCGTCACGGGACCGAAACAAGCGATGCAGGATGGTGCCGTCGCCTGCCGTAGCGGCGCTCGATCGCGCCGATGTTGCACCGGTTGCCAAGTCCGCCGAGGCCGGCGACATGGTCATTGCGTGCACGCGGCAACAAAAGCGCAAGACTCGGCCCCCTGGGGCAAGGCGCACTGGATTGACCGCCGCTGGGCTACCTCTCAAGCCGCTCGAGCCACCGATCGATCACGCCTAAGCGCTGGAGCACAAAGAAAAGCACGATGCCCACGACGATTCCGGCGCCTAACGTTTGAGCGGTTGTCATTCGATCACTTCTTTGGTCTCTCGGTCGAAAAGCCAGCCAGACATGAAATTGCATTCAAGATGTGGTGAACCATTTAACCTTATATGTACCAGACTCTCGAATGCAGCCTTGATACGCTCCTGGCTTCACAGTCGGAAATGGGCCCAGATTCTGGACGCTACCCGGCGGGCTGCTGAAGATGGCGCCCGTATGTTCCAGGGTCGCCCCAAAATTGGTATTGGAGAACTGTATCGCCGTGGCCACCCCCGCGTAGCAGCTGGTGAAGTCGTGACTGCGCTGCTTTGATATGTCGGCAGAAAATGCGGAACCAGCAAAAGCGCTGGATACAATCATCGCGACCGAAGCAAACTCCAAAATCCCTTTTCTTTTGAGCCTTCCTTAGACGGTCGTCCAGTCAATTTAGGCTAGGCTTACCATTCAGATCAAGCTTGATTCAGGTCAATGCGCGGAGCGGACCTCTCAATTGCGCCTGGAAGAGCTGGTGCCTTACCGCTCAGTGTCGACTTTCGACGCGGTCGGCAAACCCAGCTCCCGCTCCCTGCCAATCTGCCCACGTAATTCGCCTCTTTACTTGGACGCAGCTGCCCACCTTGCTGACGCCTCGACCTCTCTGGGTCGTGGCTGACTCAGTGAAATGGCTTGATGTTTCCCGCAACGTAAGACCGTTACTGCTGCACCAGCTTCCGCGGTGTCTTTCGCAGGCGGGCTGTGTAAGAAAAAAATGGCCGCAAATGTTGCGGCTACGGTTCGTCGAGCAATCGACTTCTTACAGTGTAAATGGTGAGCCTCCCTGGCGTCGAACCAGGCACCAACGGATTAAAAGTCCATATCGGCCTCAGCGCAGCAATTCTTGGCTAAGCTTGCGCTGCCAAGGGCCGCGCAAGAGGGCATTTAGACTGCCGGACGCGTCATCATTGCTCGGTTGCGATGTCGAGCCGCTGGGGGAGCTTGTTCGCAACCGGCAATCCATGCGACCTGACACCTCCTGCGCATGATGCCTTGAGCGAAAAGATTGAAAGGGTGGGATTGATCTTGCGCGTGTTTGGTGGATACACGGAAAGGAGCTGATATGCGAAGCGTTTTGATACCGTTGGCGGAAGGTTTTGAGGAACTGGAAGCGGTGAGCATTATCGATGTGCTGCGCCGAGCCGGCATCAAGGTCGTCGTCGCCGGTCTGCGGCCGGGCCCGCTGAAGGGGTCTCGCGACACCGTGTTGGTCCCGGACGCGGTACTGGACGACGTTTTGAATAGCGAGTTCGACATGCTGGTGCTGCCTGGCGGGATGCCGGGTGTCAAGAATTTGGGCGAGGACTCGCGGATCAAGAAACTACTCGACCGTTACACGCAAAAAGATCGCTACACGGGTGCGATTTGCGCCGCTCCGTCGCTGCTTGCAGCGTATGGTCATCTGGCCGGCAAGAGTGCGACCAGCAATCCGAAATTCAAGGACCAGGTCGCGATCGAGGGCGTGCGCTATCGTGAGGATGCGGTGGTCACGGACGGCAATATCGTCACCTCTCGAGGCCCAGGCACGTCTATCGCGTTTGCGCTGGCGCTGGTTGAAAAACTCGTGGGCAAGGGAAAACGTGACGAGGTGGAGGCAGGTTTGGTGATCGTTCACTGATAAGCAAGATGGAACGAAGGGTCGACGATACGAGATCAGCTGGCGCAGGCAAAGCAGCCGAGCGACCAGGCTGGTGTGCTTTGCTGAACTGGGCGAGGAACTGAGGCCACCTGTCGAACAGCGCACCGCCACGACATCGGCGCCGCGCTGGTCCGCTTGGAATGGTACTTTTCGGGAGGCTTCTACCTGACGGCCACACAACGGCTACACAAACGACAGCGGGCGCAAAAAGCGCCCGAAAGTTTGATGTAACTTATTTATTTATTTGGTGGGCCTCCCTGGAGTCGAACCAGGCACCAACGGATTATGAGTCCTCAAGCAGAATGAGGATCCATGCGCCTTTCGGCCGATTTTTGTTCCGCAAAATCCGTAAATTTCGCGAATTTTCTGCCTCTAAAGCGATTTTTTTGCGGAACAAATTTCTCGTGAAGTGCGGATAGTCGCAGCGAACGACAAGCCGGTTAGTACTACCTAGTCGTTCTTGGCATTCGCGTCCGCTTGTTCGGCCACAGCCGAGACAGTCAGACGAGCGCCCGCGAGACTTGATCGCCGCTCGACTGCATCACCTCGCCTACAGTCTTGCTGGCGACGTGGAGCCCGCCGGACAGGGAATCGGCGAACTGCATATTCACGCATCCTCAAAGCGTGAATTAGCTTGAATTTCGCGCGTTGCTTAAGGGCGACCATCTTCGTCTTAATGATTGCTATGACGTCCTTTATAATTTATAATGCGCGTCATGGATATCTTTATGGATACGACTTCGCGCCTTGGTGCGCGGATCGCGGCCCTGCGCCGGATGAAGCGAATGCGCCAGCAGGACGTGGCGGCCGCCGCCGGTCTGGCGCGTGCGACTGTCCGGGAAATCGAACACGGCTCGGCGACCGCCGGGATCGGGAGCTATTTGAAGGTGCTTGAAGTGTTGGACGCGCTCAACGACGTCAACCTGGTTGCGCCTCTCGCGAGGGATGTTGCCGACGCGGCTGCGCGGCCCGTGATGCGCGTGCGCCCGCCGCGCCAGGTCACGCTCGTTCGGCGCGCCAATCGCAAGCCCGCTGCGGACGTGGTGCACATCGACGACTACCCACAGCTCGCGCAGCTGGCGTGGAATCGCGCGATCCGAGATATCACCGGCGAAGACGCGCTTGCTCTTTACGAGGCCAACTGGCGCTTTGTAGAACAGGACGAGCTGACCGCGCGCGAAACGGCGCTCATCGACCGCCTAAAGAAGAAGTACGGACACGGGGTGCTAAATGTATAGGCGCCCGCAGCACGCGAAGATCGAGCTCGCACTGTCGGCGATGAATGCGCCGCTGCTGCAAAGCTCCCGATGCTACTTCGGCGGCGGCACGGCAATCTCCTTACAGCTCGACGAGTTCCGCCGTTCTGACGACATCGACTTCCTGTGCGCGGACGCTGCCGGCTATCGCAAGCTGCGCGAGTCGGTGTTCGACAACGGCCTGAAGGAGATCTTCCCGCAGGGGGTCGAGACGCTTCGTGGGCTGCGTTTCGACCAGTACGGAATTCGCACGATCTTGCAGGTCAACGGGCAGGCCATCAAGTTCGAGATCGTCCGTGAGGCACGCGTCGAGCTCGCCGGTGACGAAGCGCCCTGCTTACCCGTTCCTTGCCTAGCGCGTGAAGACCTATACGCGGAAAAGCTCCTGGCCAACGTCGACCAATACCTCGACAAGAGCTCACTCGCCAGGGACATCCTAGACCTCATGGTCATGGAGGAGCGCTGGGGGCCGATCCCCACGGAGTCCTGGAAAAAGGCGGAGGGCGCCTATGGAGCCGCCGTCAAGAAGGCCTACGCCAGCGCCAAACAGGGGCTTCGCACAGATCGCGTGCTCCTTGAGGAGCGGTTCAAGGCGCTGGAATTCGAAGAGGACGCGGCCAACGAGGTGCGAATCGCCCTTGCCGGCTCGGCGCCAAAGAGACTCGCTCCGCGGTAAATCACGGCGCCTGCGTGCAATCGACGTAGTTGCGCCGGCTTGCTCTTTCTTGGACCTTCGGGGCCGGGCGAATGTCAAATTACTGGGAAGTTTCCAGCGCCAAACGTCACCTAGCGATAAGCCTTGTCTTATGGGCCAGAATATGCGCATTGCATTTTCACGGACTGGGTGTACGAACGCCGTCTTACGGGAGCTTCAAGGGGGGACCGTTGTTTGTCCGCCCATTGGCCGCAACGGGCGCTCATTCGGTCAGTTCCCGGTAGTAGATGCTGCCCCGATTGTTGTCGCTTATTCCGCCAATTCAACATGCAAGCGAAGGCCAAGAGCTGAGAGCACCTTCAGCACGGTGCCAAAACTCGGATTTCCCTCTTCAGAAAGTGCCTTGTAGAGCCCTTCCCGTGTGAGTCCGGTGTCGCGAGCCGTTTGCGACATGCCACGCGCGCGCGCAACATCACCGATCGCCTTTGCGATAAAGCTGGGATCGTCGCCCGCCTCTGCGAGTACCGCCTCAAGATACAGTGCGCACTCCTCTGGCGTCTGCAGATGGTCTTGCACGTTCCACGGTGTCGTTTCAAGCGCCATTCCTAAATCTCCTTTGCCATGGCCTGTGCAGACGCAATATCGTCGGATTGCGAAGACTTGTCACCGCCGAGTAGCAGCAAGATGAATTGGCCGCCTCGCTGCGTGCAGTAAACCCTGTACCCAGGCCCGAAGTCAATTTTTAACTCCAGCACGCCACCTGCAAGTTGACGATGCTGTCCGGGATTGCATTCCTGCAAGCGACGGATTCGAGCAACGATTCAAGCCTTGGCTTGACGATCGCGCAAGGCTTCAAACCACGCGCTGTACCGATTCGTTTGCCGAATCTCGAGCATGTTGTGAATTATAGATTACATGCTGTACATTGTCAACCATAGCTTACATTACGACGAGTGCGCCTTCCGCGTTCGACGTCGTGTTGCCAATAAAAAAAGCCGCAACTTCTGCGGCTACTTCCGATGATCGCTTTGCTATTTTCAATTGGTGGGCCTCCCTGGAGTCGAACCAGGCACCAACGCATTATGAGAAAAGCGAAAAAATATTTTTGCTTGTAAAATAAAAAGTTGCAGCTAACGATTGGCGGTGTGTAGCAAAGTGTGTAAGAAACGCTCGCGGCCACGAAAAGTCCGTCATCACACTCGACGCGTCGTACTTCGTCTGCATCCAAGCGTCCATGTAATTCGCCATTTCATTTGGACGCCGTCTCCCGCGCCTTAACACGTTGACCTCTCTCGGTAGTCATCTTTCGATTACTGCTGGACTAGCGCTTGTCGTGCCTTCTGCATATCCACGCGTTCAGTCATCGCTCCTCGCCAGCTCTTAATTGCAGCCAGCTGGCATCTGAGGCGCGCAACGCTGCTGGCATTCTCCCGCAATCACCCCGGCTGGACTGGTCGAGTTAAGCACGCAACTGCCAAGGCATATCTGATACGTGCCCTTTTGGCGCTGGCAGTCGCGGCCGTGCTGTTCGTCTTTTTCGGGGTCCACGCTAGGGCCGCTTGCCGGGACTGGCGTTTCTTGGTTCGCAGTGACTACCGGTACCGCTGGTGTCGCTATGGCGGGCACTGGGTTTGCCGTAACCGCCGGTGCCGGTGGTGCTGCTATGGCCGGAGCCGGATTCGCCGTGACTGTCGGTACCCGTGGTGTTGCGATGGCGGGACCTTCACAGTCGTATCGGTATCTTCCCCAATCGGCTAGGTCGAACGGGCCTGGGCCGGGTACTTTTCCGACAAAAGTGATCTTTGCATATGAACCCGCTTTCACATTGTCGCAAATGCGTTGCGCAACCTGCTCCACTGATTCGTCTGAAGAAAATGTAAATTGCAAGGGCCGCGAAAGGTAGCCAATTTGCTGGTTCCCGGTTTCAACCCGTACTGTCGACTCGCCCATAAAGCCACAACCGGAAACAAGGACAAGCAAAGACGGAATAAGGACTGCATTGCGGTGGCGCATACCGGCACCTCATTGGTTTTTGCACGGAAACCCGTTGGAAAGGATAGTCCCGATGGATAATCCCGGTGCCGACGCTCGTAATTGATGCCGATCAAGGCCTGGGCGTTAAACGTCACACGCCCCCGGTTCCCGCGCCCAAGAGGCGCAGCCCTTCTTACGCGTGCCGATTACCGGAATTATTGTCGTTCCCAGACAACGTGCGAGGCTACGAACCCGCTTTGGAAGCTGGCACAGGTAAAGCAGCCGAGCGAGCATGCTGGCGTGGTGCCGCCTGGTGCGGTTTGAAGCAGGCGAGAAGCATCCAACCGTTGAATTTAGACTTCTATCGAACCGCGTCACAACGGCGACGGTGTACCAAATTTGCAGTTCTTGTTAACTAGCGCTATCGCAATTTTGTTCATTTTATTCGGTGGGCCTCCCTGGAGTCGAACCAGGCACCAACGGATTATGAGTCCGCTGCTCTAACCAAGCATGAGCTAGAGGCCCAAGTGGGACGAAGGTGGTGGGCTGCGCGATACGCGCCGCCACCACGTTCGATACTTACTCGAGAAAGCTCTTCAACTTGTCGGAACGGCTGGGGTGGCGCAGCTTGCGCAGCGCCTTGGCCTCGATCTGCCGTATGCGCTCGCGCGTGACGTCGAACTGCTTGCCCACTTCCTCGAGCGTGTGATCGGTGCTCATCTCGATGCCGAAGCGCATGCGCAGCACCTTAGCCTCGCGCGGCGTGAGCGAATCCAGCACTTCCTTGGTGACACCGGCCAGGCTTGAGTACTGCGCAGCATCCGCCGGAGCCACAGTTGTCGTGTCCTCGATGAAATCGCCAAGGTGCGAGTCGTCGTCATCGCCGATGGGTGTCTCCATCGAGATAGGCTCCTTGGCGATCTTGAGGATCTTGCGGATCTTATCCTCGGGCATTTCCATCTTGACGGCCAGGGTCGTCGGATCTGGCTCCTGACCGGTCTCCTGCAGGATCTGCCGGCTGATGCGATTCATCTTGTTGATGGTCTCGATCATGTGCACCGGAATGCGGATGGTGCGCGCCTGGTCAGCGATCGAGCGCGTTATGGCCTGCCGGATCCACCACGTGGCGTAGGTCGAGAACTTGTAGCCGCGGCGGTACTCAAACTTGTCCACCGCCTTCATCAGGCCGACATTGCCTTCCTGAATGAGATCGAGGAACTGTAGGCCGCGGTTGGTGTACTTCTTGGCAATCGAGATCACCAGGCGCAGGTTGGCCTCGGTCATCTCGCGCTTGGCCTTGCGTGCCTTGGCCTCGCCCGTTGCCATCTGCTTGTATACCTCGCGCAGATCCTTGAGGGGCAACACGACGCGCTTTTGCAGCGCACCCAGCTTGCTCTGCATTTCATGCACGGCAGGCAGGTTGCGGCGCAGCACCTCCGCATACGGAACGTCGCTTTCGGTCTCCCGCGTGACCCAGCGCGAGTTGGTCTCCGAGCCGGGAAAGTGCTTGAGAAAATGCGGCCGCGGCATGCCGCACTTGTTGACCATAATGTCGTAAATCTTCTTCTCGATGCTGCGCACTTCTTCGACTTGGCTACGCAGCGAGTCGCACAGCTTCTCCACCATCTTCGCGGTAAAGCGCAGCGACATCAGCTCCTCCAGAATCTGCTCCTGGGCGCGCGAATAGGGCTTGGACTTGTAGCCTTCCTTCTCGAAGGCAACACGCATCTTTTCAAATAGCTTGCTCACCTTCTCGAAGCGATCGAGCGCCCGCGCCTTAAGGTCGTCGAGCTGCGCTGCGGTCATGCCGCTGGCGCCGATATCCGTGTTCTCGCTCTCTTCGCCTTCCTCGTCGTCCTGGTCGGTCTCGGCTGCCGCGGCGGGGAACTCGTCGGCGTCGGGGTCGACCAGGCCATCGACGACTTCATCGATGGGAATCTGCCCTGCGCCAATGCGTTCGCCATGAGCAAGGATCTCGGCCACCGTTGTCGGGCAGGCGGAAATCGCCATCACCATGTGCTTGAGGCCGTCCTCAATACGCTTGGCAATCTCGATCTCGCCCTCGCGCGTGAGCAGTTCGACCGAGCCCATCTCGCGCATGTACATGCGCACCGGGTCCGTCGTTCGGCCAAACTCGGCATCGACCGTGGAAAGCGCCGCCTCGGCCTCCTCCTCGGCGTCGTCATCCGTGGCGGCGGCCGGAACATTCTCGTTCATCAGCAACGTTTCGGCATCGGGCGCCTGGTCATAGACCTGGATCCCCATGTCGCCGAAAGTGCTGATGATCGAATCGATCGCCTCGGCATCGACCAGGTTGTCGGGCAGGTGGTCGTTGATTTCCGCGTAGGTAAGGAAGCCACGCTCCTTGCCAAGCTTGATCAGCGCCTTGAGCTTGTTACGGCGCGCCTCGAGGTCCTCCTGTGAACCCTGGTAGCTGCGCTCCAGGGCTTCCTTGAGGGCGCGTTCCTTGGCGCGCCGGTCTTTGGCGCGCTGCTTGGGATTCATCTTCTCCGCGACCTGAACCCCGGGATCTACCGCATCATCGCGCGCTTCCGGGACCGCGTCGCCACCGTCACCATTGCTGACATCGGAACGCGCAGCCTTGATCTTGGCGGCGGGCACCGGGGCCTTGGTGCCCGTCTTGAGGACAGCCGCGCCCTTACCGTTGACGTTCGCCACGGCCGCGGCGCTCGCCTCGACCTTGGCCCTGGCCGCCGGCTTTGCCGTCGCGACGGCGACGGTTTTCTTGGACGCGCTCACGGTCTTGAGCGCGGAAACCTTCTTCTTTGGCACTGCCACCTTGGCTTTGGTCATAAAGCGTTCCCTAGTCCCCTGTCGTGTTCCATCGATGTATAGATCGCTGCTAATGCGGGGCGTCCCGCCGCCGACCCGGAGCATCTTGTTTCCGGCCCCGGGCTATGACACACGGCAACCGCTGATGACGCTGGCCATCGGCGCCCGATTTTTTGAAAACTTTCGTACAGGTTTGCGGCCGATTTGCAGTGCCGGCCAAACAGTGCGGACCAATCCGCAGGAGCTAGTGCAAACCATGCTCCAACAATTGGTGGACCGTTGCGCCGGATCCAAGTTCCGCGCAGGGCACCGCCTATTTGACCCAAAGTTCTACCGGCCCAGCTGATGCGCCGAATCGTGGCGCGAAGGAGACTGCTGCCTCCCGAAAGCCCGCTCGAAGGCGGGCGCACTTAGCCCGTAAGTTTACCAGAAAATGACCGTACGGTATCAAATGTGCATCGGAATTCCGCCGAAAAGCTCGCCGGCGAGCTGCGCCGGCCTTACCTCGTTGGCGCATGTTTATCCAGGGGCTCCTGGACGGTCGGACGCCCCGTACGGGCACGCTTGAGCTCCGCCAGCTGACCGGCTAGTTCCCGGTAGCGTTCGCGCGCCGGCGCCGACATGTCCTCGGTGGCGATCCGGTCCATCTCGCCGCGTACGCGCTCTTCCTCAATGGCGACGAAGCCGGCACGCAACTCCTCCTTGGCCAGGCCCTCGTCATCCTCGCCGTGCAGATCGCGCGCCGCCAGGGCGCGGTATTCGCTGATGTACTGGCTCTGGGAAAGCGCCTCGAGCACCGCACCGCTGTGGGCCGAGGCCGCGCTCGTGCCCGCGCGCCAGACCTCCGCCAGCTGCCGGTCCAGGTCGGCGTCGCCATCGACCGCCAGGGCCGCGATCTGGGCATTGAACTCGCGCGCCAAGCCCGGAAACGCCAGCAGGCGCTGGAGCAGCCGGCGCTTGAGGCTCTCGACCTTCTTGCCGGCGCGCGCCGGCTCCCCGCCGGGCAGAGTTTCGCGTGCCGGCGGCAGCCGGCGCCAGGGGCTCAGCCCGAACAGCGTCTCGATATCTTGCGACGGTGTTTTCGTAGCCTCGCCCAGGGCGCGAACCAGCTGCATGCGCAGCGCCCCCGTGGGCATGGACTCGAGCATGGGTCGCGCGGCGGCCACCGCGGCCGCGCGGTCCTCGGGTTGCTCCAGGTCACGGCCCTCGCCGATGCAGCGGAGAAACCATTGCGACAGGCTATGCGCCCGCGACAGCTCCGCCTCCAGGGCACCCGGGCCATGCTCTCGTATCAGGCTATCGGGGTCTTCCCCGTCCGGCAGCAGGACAAAGCTTGCACGGCGCTCGTCGCCGATCACCGGCAGCGTCGCCTCCAGCGCCCGGCGCGCCGCCTTGCGACCCGCGCTATCGCCGTCAAAGGCAAAGATCACGTGCGGCGTCAGGCGAAACAGGGCCGTGACATGGTGCGCCGTGATCGCAGTTCCAAGCGCCGCCACCGCCTCGCCAAAGCCGGCCTGGGCGAGCTGGATCACGTCCATGTAGCCTTCGCAGACGAGGACGCGGCCACGGTTGCGGATCGCCTCCTGGGCCTCAAAGAGCCCATACAGCTCCTGGCCCTTGTGATACAGGGCGGTCTCCGGCGAGTTCAGATACTTGGGCTCCGATGCATCCAGTACGCGCGCGCCAAAGCCGATCACGCTGCCGCGGCGATTGCGTATGGGGTACATGACGCGGCCGCGGAAGCGGTCATAGCGTTTGTTCTCTTCGCCGGTGATGACAAGGCCGGCATCGACCAATCGCGGATCGGCATAGTTTTCGAAGGCGCTTTTGAGCGCTTGCCAGGAATCCGGCGCATAGCCCAATGCGTAGCGCGCCGCGATCGCGCCGGTAAGCCCGCGCGATTTTAGGTATTCGATCGCCGCCGGCGATTCCTTGAGCTGGCGCCGGTAAAAGTCGGCCGCCGTCTGCAGCACTTCGCTCAGGCCGCGATTGCTCGCCGCCTCCTGGCCGCTGCGCAGGCTCTCCTGGGGCACGGTAAGGCCGGCACCCTGGGCCAGCTCCTGGATCGCCTCGACATAGGTCAGCCCACGGTGGTCCATCAGAAACCCGATGGCCGACCCGTGTGCGCCACAGCCGAAGCAGTGAAAGAATTGCTTGTTCGGGCTGACGGTAAACGAGGGGGTCTTCTCGCCGTGAAACGGGCACAGGCCCAGGTAATTCTGGCCCGCCTTTTTCAGCGCGACGTAACGGCCGACAACCTCTACGATGTCGACCCTCGCCAGCAGATCAAGAATAAAGCCCTGGGGAATCACGATCCGGATTATCCGCCAGCGGGCCCGTCTCGGCAGCGAGCAGCGCCGAATGCGGCGCGCTTATCCGACCGACCCCGGGAGCAATCGGCCTTAGCCGGCGATGCGTGCCTTGACCAGGCCCGAGACCTTCGCCATGTCGGCGCGCCCGGCCAGGCGCGGCTTGAGCAATGCCATTACCTTTCCCATGGAGCTCGGTCCCAGCGCGTTGGCAGTGCCAGGCGCAGCGGCACCGAGCACCTCGGCTATCGCCGCATCGATGGCCGCCGCCACCTCGGCCTCGCTCAGTGCCTGCGGCAGGTAGCCCTGCAGTAGCCGCAGCTCTGCGGTCTCCTTGTCCACCAGGTCGGTGCGTCCGGCCTTGCCGAACTGCTCGATCGAATCCTTGCGCTGCTTGATGAGCCGCTCGACGATCGCCACCACCGCGGGGTCGTCCACCTCGATGCGCTCGTCGACTTCCTTTTGCTTAATCGCCGCCAACAGCATGCGGATAGCCCCAAGTCGGTCGGCCTCCCGCGCCCGCATGGCCGCTTTCATGTCCTCGGTGATCCTGTCCTTCAAGCCCATGGTTTCGCTGATCCCAGTGGTCCGTTGCGGCCGTTGACTTCATTACGCGCCGCCAAACAAAAAACGCGCCTGCCGGCGCGCCCCTGCCACATCCCTTGCCCCGGCTAGCGATTCGGCCAGCCTACGATACCGCTCTTAGTACAACTTCTTGGGCAGCATCTGGCTGCGCAGGCGCTTGAAGTGGCGCTTGATGGCGGCCGACTTCTTGCGTTTGCGCTCAGTGGTCGGCTTTTCGTAGAACTCGCGCGCGCGCAACTCAGTAAGCAGGCCACTTTTCTCGATCGTGCGCTTGAAGCGGCGCAGGGCAACTTCGAACGGTTCGTTTTCCTTGACTCGTATCGTCGGCATCAAAGACTCTCAGCAATCACGATGACGCTCCATTGCGCCACTATTTTTACCATCGCATCACAGTTACTTGTCACAGTTGCATCGCCGGGAAAAAGCGATGCGAGAAAGCTTTAAAGTATATCCCACTGGCCGGGAACTTGCCATCATTGGCGTCCCGTGCCACGGCTGGGGCCGTGCAGGAGTCCGAGCAATGCAAACGCGTCCGTACTGCGTAGTCGATGTTTTCACGGCCGAGGCCTATCGCGGCAATCCGCTGGCGGTCGTGGTTGATGGCTCCGGCCTGGACACACATCACATGCAGGAATTTGCCCGCTGGACCAAGCTGAGCGAGACGGTCTTTTTGCTGCCGCCCACCAACGCCGAGGCCGATTACCAGGCGCGAATTTTCACACCGGCATTCGAGGTGCCGTTTGCCGGACACCCGACGCTGGGCAGCTGCCGTGTCTGGCTATCCAACGGCGGCGTCCCGCGCTCGGCCGATGAGGTCATACAGCAATGCGGCGTGGGTCTGGTGCGCCTGTGGCGCGATGGTGCGCGCCTCGCTTTTCGCGCACCGCAGCTGCAGCGCGCGGCAGTTGGCGAGGCAGTGCTCGAGCCCGTCCTCGGCGCACTCGGACTGGCGCGCGCGAAGCTGGTCCAGGCGCAATGGCTCGACAATGGCTTGCGCTGGCTCGGCTTGCTGCTCGACAGCGCGGATACGGTGCTCGCTCTTGAGCCCGATCACCCGGCCCTGAAATGCCTGGCAATGGTCGGCGTCATTGGCCCTCGGGATCCGCGCGGACCACCATCCGTGGTGGATTTCTGCGCTTTCGAGGTGCGGGCGTTTGCCGCCGCGGCCGACGTCCCCGAGGACCCGGTGACCGGCAGTCTGAACGCCGCGCTGGCGCAATGGCTCATCCAAGACGGCCTGGCCCCCGATTGCTACGTCGCGTCGCAGGGCACGCGTTTGCACCGCGCCGGACGGGTGTACATCGAATCGCGTGGCGGCGACATATGGGTTGGTGGCGACAGCGTCATCTGCATCGCGGGGACGGTCGTCCTGTAGCGCACTGCTGCAAAGCCACTGCGCAGGCCGCGCCAAAGTCACAGGCGAACTTGCCCCGGTACACTGCCCTCATGCGCGTATTGGGGATCGAGTCCTCGTGTGACGAGACCGGCGTGGCGCTGTACGACAGCGGCGCCGCAACGATGGTCCACGCACTGCACTCACAAGTCGATTTGCACAGCGCCTACGGTGGCGTTGTGCCCGAGTTGGCATCGCGCGATCACGTGCGCCATCTGCTGCCCTTGATCCAGGAGGTACTCCAGCGGGCCTGCTGCGCCCCTGACCAAATCGATGCCGTCGCCGTCACCGCCGGCCCGGGACTGGCCGGGGCCTTGCTGGTCGGCTGCGGGGTCGCGGTGGCGCTGGGATACGCGCTGCGCAAGCCCGTGGTAGCGGTGCATCACCTCGAAGGACACCTGCTGTCGCCGTTGCTGGCGGACCCCGCACCAGAATTTCCGTTCGTCTGCCTGCTGGTGTCAGGCGGCCACACCCAGCTCCTGCACGTGCGCGCACCGGGGCAATACGAGCTGCTCGGCGAAACGCTGGACGACGCTGCCGGCGAGGCGTTCGACAAGACCGCGCAGATGCTGGGACTGGGCTACCCGGGCGGGCCCGAAGTGTCGCGCATGGCGCAGTTCGGAATCCCTGGGGCGCTGTCTCTGCCCAGACCCATGCTCGATAGCGGCACGCTCGACATGAGTTTCAGCGGCTTGAAGACGGCCGTGCTCACGGCGGTGCGGCGCGCCGGCAACCTGTGCGAGCAGGCGCGCGCGGATATCGCGCGCGAATTCGTCGACGCCGCGGTCGAGGTCCTGACCGCCAAGGCCCTGCTGGCCCTGGGACGCACGGGCCTGTCGCAATTGGTGGTGGCCGGTGGCGTCGGTGCCAACGTGCAGTTGCGCGCGGCGCTCCAGCAGGCCGTCGCCGCGCGCGGTGGCCGTGTCTATTACCCGCCGCCCGCACTGTGCACCGATAACGGCGCAATGATCGCCTATGCCGGGTTTGTGCGACTTACCTTGCGGGCCCGCGCCGCCCCTGCCGCAGCGGCGGTGCCGATCCGGGTGCGGCCACGCTGGGACCTTTGCGATCTCGACGGCCCGTAGCGCCCCTTGCATCGATACGCATGCGTGCTTGGGCCGGCTGGCCGTCGCAAATCGGCCCGCGCAACGCTCCATCGCCCGGTCTAGCCCGGGGGCGCGGCGCTACTCGACGCACGTTCGCCGATTTTGGACTCCGTACCCGATAGCAGTTTCGCGATGTTTCGACGATGGCGCCACAAGAGAAAAGCACTCATCAGCACCACGGCGGCCCTGGCTCCCGGGGGCGATTCAATACCGAAAAGGGCCAGGCTCGCGGAGATTGCGCAGACAACGGAGGCCACGGAGGAATAGCGAAACAAAGCGGCGATGCCCAACCACAGCAGGCACGTGGCCACACCGACCAGCGGTACGAGCGCGAGCAACGTTCCGAGAAAGGTGGCCACGCCCTTGCCCCCGCGAAACCGAAGAAACACCGGGTACAGATGTCCCGCAAAGGCAGCGGCGCCGGCCCAGGCCGGCGCAGCCGGTCCGAGGGAAAAGGTTTCGGCGATCGCGCGGCAAAGGACAACGGCGGCGGCACCCTTGGCCGCGTCACCGATCAGGGTCAACGCGGCAGCGAGCCGGTTGCCGCCCCGCAAAACGTTGGTCGCACCCGGATTCCCCGAGCCAAAGCTGCGGGGATCGGCCAGCCCCAGGGCCCGGCTCACCAGCACGGCGAAGGGGAGGGATCCGAGCAGGTAGGCCAGCAGCAGGACCAGCGCCAATGCCGCAGCATTCACGGAGTTTTCCCGGACCGTTCGCCGGTATTGCCTCCCAGACCCCGGGGCAGAGGAAACACAACATCCTCGACCACCCCTGCGATGGTGCGCACCGCCCCGGCGCCCAGCTCGCGCAGTCGGTCGGCGACCTGGCGCACCAGCACCTCGGGAGCCGACGCCCCTGCCGTAAGGCCAATACGCGTGCGGTTGCGGACCCAAGCCGGGTCGATGTCGCCTGCGTTGTCGACCAAGTATGCGGAAACGCCCATACGCTCGGCCACCTCGCGCAGGCGATTGGAATTGGAACTCGCAGGGCTGCCGACGACGATCACCACGTCGACCTGGGGCGCGAGGATCTTGACCGCATCCTGGCGATTTTGGGTCGCGTAGCAGATGTCGGCACGCTTGGGTTCGGCAATTGCTGGGAATCGCTGCTTGAGCGCGGCAATGATCGCGGCGGCATCGTCGAGGGAAAGCGTGGTCTGTGTCACGTACGCCAGCGCATCCGGATCGCTCACCTGCAGCCGAGCAACGTCCTCGACGGTTTCCACGAGATGGATGCCGCTGTCGACTTGCCCCATCGTGCCTTCGACCTCCGGGTGCCCCTTGTGTCCGATCATGACGATCTGGCGCCCTTGGCCGCGCATCCGCGCAACCTCCACGTGCACCTTGGTCACGAGCGGACAGGTGGCATCGAATACGCGCAGGCCGCGGCGCTGCGCCTGCTCCTGCACCGCGCGCGGCACGCCGTGGGCCGAGAAGACCACCGTCGAGCCGGCTGGCACCTCGTCCAGATCCTCGATGAATATCGCGCCCTTGTTGCGCAGATCCTCAACGACGTAAGTGTTGTGCACGATCTCATGGCGCACGTAGATCGGCGCACCGTGAATACGCAGCGCACGATCGACGATTTCGATCGCCCGATCGACACCCGCGCAAAATCCGCGCGGCTGGGCCAGCAATACTTCCATTTACCGCGCTTCCATCACAGCACTCCGATCACTTGCACGCGGATGCGCATCGGCAGCCCCGCCAGTGGGTGGTTGAAATCGACGACCGCAAGTTGCCCATCGCACCGCGCCAGCACGCCCCGTAGCGGTTCCCCGCCGGCCCCGCGAAACTCCACCGTTTCGCCTACGGCAGGAACCTGGCCCGGTTCGCACTGGGCCTGGAGTTGATCCCGGGGAATCGTGCGCACCAGTTGCGGGTCGCGCACGCCATAGGCCTGGCCCGCGGGAAGCTCGAAGTCCAGCCCTTGGCCTTCGGCCAGGCCTAGGAGCCGCTCTTCGATGGTCTGCGCCCATTGTCCCACTCCCATCTGCAGCGTTGCCGGGGCCGCGCGGAAGGTGTTGACTAACTCCCGCTCCGAACCATCGACAAGCAGGGCCATGCGGTAATGGAGGGTGACATGGGAACTCTGGGCAATACTGGGCATCGGCTCGCTTTCGCAGCAGCAAGCCCGATTCTATCGAACGCTGGCCGGCCGAAGAAAAACGGCGCGAAGGGCAAAACCACTATGACAATCAAGGATTGGCCGGTCTCCGAGCGCCCGCGCGAGCGCCTGCTGACACAGGGGCCCGCGGCACTGAGCGATGCCGAACTGCTGGCCCTGCTGCTGGGCAACGGCTCGGCCGGCGCATCGGCCCTGGACTGCGCCCGCGCTGCGCTGCAGCGCTTTGGCGGCGTTGGCGCTTTGCTGATGGCACCGCTTGCAGCATTGGAGGAGTTGCCCGGCTGGGGCCTGGCGAGCTATGCGCGCCTGCAGGCCGCGCTGGAACTGAGCAAGCGAATGCTGCGGGAAGAGGCGCGCTGGGCGCAATCGATGGACTGCCCGCAGAAGGTGCGCAGCTATTTGCGCCTGGCCCTGGCCAGCTTGGACCACGAGATCTTCGTCGTGCTGTTTCTCGATGCCCAGCACCGTTTGATCGCCTGCGACGAGATGTTTCGCGGCACACTGACGCAAACATCGGTTTATCCGCGGGAGGTCGTCAAGCACGCCTTGCGGCACAACTGCGCGGCGGTCATCCTGGCGCACAATCACCCCTCGGGAGTGGCCGAGCCAAGCCGCGCCGACGAGGCGCTAACGCGGGCGCTGCAAAGCGCCCTGGCCCTGGTCGACATACGCGTACTCGATCACATCGTCGTTGCCGGGAACCAGAGCGTTTCCTTTGCCGAGCGGGGGCTGCTCTGACTGCGCCTGCTGGCGCGTGCGGTGCGAACTGGAAATCCCAGGCCGCTTAGGCTAGACTTGCGAGCTTTGCTCGCGTGGCCCTTGGCCAGCGCGCGCTCCCGAGAATTTCTGGGTGAATTCCGGGCAAAACCAGTCCAATAGCGGGGCGCAACGGTCCCGAAGGAATGAACATGGCTCGCGTGTGTATTGTCACGAAAAAGCGACCGATGGTCGGCAATCGCGTATCCCACGCGAACAATAAGACCAAGCGTCGATTCCTGCCGAACCTGCAATACCGCCGCTTTTGGCTGGAAGATCAAAAGCGCTGGATACGCCTGCGCATAACCAACGCCGCCTTGCGTACGATCGACAAGCTCGGCATCGAAACGGTATTGGCGGACCTGCACGCCAAGGGCGAGCTGTAGGCAACTTGCGCCGGCCGGCAAAACGGTGCGGCACAAATAGCGGCGGGCAGACGGAGAAGCGCAAATGGCAAAGGGAGCACGCGAGAAAATCAAGCTGGAGTCCTCGGCAGGTACCGGACACTTCTACACGACCAGCAAGAACAAGCGCACCAAGCCGGAAAAGCTCGAACTCATGAAGTTCGACCCGGTGGCACGCAAGCATGTGAGCTACAAGGAAACCAAGCTCAAATAAGCTCGCAGGCACGGCTGCGCCCCGGCACGAGCGCCGGAAGACGCGGAGCGCGAGAAATCAGAGGATAAAAAAACCCGGGCGCGCCCGGATTTTTTTCGTTGCCGCCGTCTTGCGTAGCACTACACGGGATTGGGGGCGTACCCGCGAATCCGCGCGGCGATGTCCTGCAGCGTACGGATGCCGCTCGCCTCGGCGCGGGCAATCCAGTCCTGCAGGCGCAGCAGCATCTGTTCGCGCGAGACCGTCGATTGCTGCCAGATTCCCGCGAGTTCGGAGCGCATGTCGAGCAAGGTCTGGAGCATGCGGCTGCGCGCCATCAGATCCTGCAAGCTGTCCTTGTGTGGCGCCGGGATGGCAGCGACATCCTTCTTGAGCCAGCGCTTGAGAGCGGCAAAGCGCTCGCGCTCCGCCGCCGACAGCCGCAGCTTGGACAATTCCAGGCGAAATTCCCGCTGCGTTGCGCGCGCAAACTTGGCCAGCAGATCATAGCGGTTATTGATCAAGGTCTGCAGGGTACGCAGGTCGATCTGGCCCTGGCCGCAAGCAGCCTCGGCCACGACGCGTGGAACCGGCGCCCGGCGCAGCACCTTGGCCAGACCCAGCACCTCCAGGGCGCGGATGTAGCACCAGCCGATGTCGAACTCGAACCACTTGTTCGAGAGCTTGGCGGACGTGGGAAATGTGTGGTGGTTGTTGTGCAACTCTTCGCCGCCGATGAGTATTGCCAAAGGCCAAACGTTGGTGCTGGCGTCGGGACAATCGTAGTTGCGATAGCCCCAGTAGTGACCGACGCCGTTGATGACCCCGGCAGCAAAAAACGGAATCCAGATCATCTGCACCGCCCATACCACCACGCCGGGCACCCCGAAGAGCAGGACGTCGGCAATGAGCATCACGGCGCAGCCGTGCCAGGTCGAGCGGGAGTAGACGTTGCGTTCCACCCAGTCGTCCGGGGTTCCCCGGCCGTAGCGCTGCAGGGTGTCGGCATTCTTGCACTCGGCCCCGTAGAGCTCGGCGCCACTCAGCAATACGGTGCGCAGGCCACGCGTTTGCGGACTATGCGGATCGTCCGCGGTCTCGCACTTGGCGTGGTGCTTGCGATGCACCGCAACCCAGTGGCGCGTTTGCATGCCGGTGGTCAGCCAGAGCCAAAAGCGGAAAAAATGACTCACCAGCGGATGCAGGTCCAGCGCCCGGTGCGCCTGCGAGCGATGCAAAAAGATTGTTACCGAGGCAATGGTAATGTGCGTCAGAACCAGCGTTACGAGCGCCAGCTGCCACAGCGGCAGCCCGAGCAAACCATTGTTGAGAAAATCGAGCAAACGATCCATTCAGACTCCATAAGGGAAAAGCAAGAGCAAACTGCCACTGCCGCGCCCGCTGTGAAACAGGAAACCGATTCCGGCAGTCGTTCGGCAGGTACCTGTCCGAAACGCCGCGTTGGCCACGTCACGATACGACGAAGGAGGACGTGGCAACTAGCACCACTACACCGGCACGACGCCTCGGCGCAAACCAACAAGCCCTCGTTCCAGCGGGCCGGAAAGCGCTCAAAGAGCCGGCATTGAACCCCTCATAGTTATTGTAGCCGGGTCCTGACCCCTGATCCAGGGTATTTGGCCCCAAGCAATCGACAATATTGGGCTGGTGTTTAGGCCCCGCAATCACTCGCGTGTGGCATGGGTTACCGCGGACGCTCGAACCCGGGACCCATCGGAGACTTGGAAGTCCCCGCGCGCAGCGGCCAATTCGATCCCGTTGGCACGAAAACGCTCGTACAGCGCGATGCCGACATCCGACTGTATGTTCTGTCGGCCATTTTCCGGATCGGCGATCGCAAAATCGATCTCAAGCGCCAGGTTGCCGCCCCGAAACGCCGTCAGCATCGCGAGCGGCGCCGGGTCCGGGAGCACCCGCGGCTGTGCCTGCGCCGCCTCGCGCAGCAGCCGCAGGGCCAGGCCAAGGTCCGAGTGCGGCCCGATCTCGACTTGCACGGCGAGCATGATCTTGCGATCGGCGACCGAGGAGTTGACGACCGGCAAGGACACGAGCATCTCGTTGGGCACGATCGCCTCTATGCCATCGGCGGTACGCATCGCCGTGTAGCGCGAGCTGATCTGCGTCACCCGGCCATAGAACTTGTCGACGGTAATCATGTCGCCGATGCGCGTCCTGCGTTCGAGCAGCAGGATGAAGCCACTGACGTAATTGCTGGCGATGCGCTGCAGCCCCAGGCCCAGTCCGACCCCGAGGGCCCCGCCGAATACCGACAATATCGTCAAATCGATGCCCGAAACCGCCATGGCAAACAGCACCGCAATCACCAGCACCAGGGCGCGTGCCACGCGCGCCAGCACCGTGCGCATGTTCGGTTCTATCGCGGTCTCGGCGTTCAACCGGTCCTCGATGAGCGAGCCCAGCCACATCGCCGCCAACAGCGATCCCAGCGTCGTCGCGCTGCCGACCAGGATCGACCACAGCGATACCCGGGCCGCGCTTCCCAACGGGATATCGGTCGAGTCCAGCCAGGCGAGGACGTCACCGAGCACGCCGGTGGCATACAGTCCCACGCCCAGAATCGCCACCGCCACGATGGCGCGCTCGAAACGCGTCACCAGGACCGTGCTTTGCAAAACGCGCCGCAACAGGATGAAGAGCAGTCGCACCACGGCAAGTGTTCCGATCAAGGACGCCGCGAGGCGCAGCAGCCGCGCGTCGGCCGCATTGGACACCACATGTTCGATGCGCAGCACCCCCTCACCTATCCACAGCAGCGCCAAGGCAACAAACGGAAACAGCAGCTGCGGCAGGTTCGCACCCGCGCCAGGTTCGGCCGCCGGCGCATCTGCAGTCCCTGGGCCGGGCGCGGCGGCCGCGCCCGCAACGCCGGCATGCCGGGCCCCCAAGCGACGCCGGTAAACGCGGGCAAGCGCGTAGCCGACGGCACGCGCAAGGATCCAGCCGCAAAGCAGTGCCAGCGCGATCACGAGCGCTTGCCAGGCATGGCGAGGCCGCGTCAGCCCTTCGGTGATCGCCTGCGTCAATTCCGCAAGAGGTGTGGGTTCGCTCACTGTCTGCGCTCCAGGACCGCGGCAAAAAAACCATCGCTGCCGTGCAGGTGCGGCAGCATTACGAACCAGGGCGAAAAGCGCGAAGCAAAGTCGAGCGTGATGCCCTGCGCGAGCAGTATCTGTGCACCATCGAGCACCTCGAACTGCGGTTGATCGGAAAGGAAATTTGTCACCAGCTGCTCGTTTTCCTGCGCCAGGATCGAACAGGTCGAGTAGACCAGCCGCCCGCCGGGCTTGAGCAGCCGTGCCGCTCCAGCGAGCACCGCCCGCTGCACCTCATTGAGCCGCGGCAGTTCCTGCTCATCAACGCGCCACTTCAAATCGGGATTGCGCCGCAGTGTCCCCGTCCCCGAGCACGGCGCATCGACCAGCACCCGGTCGATCTTGCCCGCGAGGCGCTTGACCCGCGGATCGTTCTCGCTCGCAATGGCCGCCGGGTGGACATTGGACAAACCACTGCGCGCCAGACGCGGGCCCAGGCCTGCCAGGCGCCGCGCATGGATGTCGAAGGCGTAGATGCGGCCGGTCGAGCGCATCAGGGCACCGAGCGCCAGCGTTTTGCCGCCCGCACCCGCGCAAAAATCGACGACCATTTCACCGCGCCGCGGCGCCACCAGCCGCGCCACCAGCTGGCTGCCCTCGTCCTGCACCTCGATCAGCCCATCGCGGTACAGGGGCCAACGTGTCAAGGCCGGCTTTTCCGGCAGACGTATGCCATCCGGGCCGTAGCGGGTGGCCTGTGCCAGCAGCGGCGCGTGGATGCGGGTCGCGCTGCACAGCTCGGCAAGCACGGCGGCGCGGTCAGATTTGAGCGTGTTCACGCGCAGATCCAAGGGGGCCGGTTGCGCCAACGCCGCGAGCAGCTCGGCAGCGTCGGGATACTGTTCGTTGGCCCGCCGCAGCAGCCACTGCGGAACCTCGGCCTGCACCGCCTGCGGCGCGTGGCGCAGCTTGATTTCCAGGGCTCCCTTGACGGCGCGCTCGTCGCCGCGCAGCGCGCGCGGAGCCAGGGCCTCGATTCCGTGCTGGCGCGCCAGCACGATCAGCGCTGCCAGGCGGGGTGCTCGCGCCGGATCGGCGGTCTGCATGACCCAGCGCAGGCTCGCAAGGCGACGCAGGGCGTCGAACGCGGCTTCGGCAACCAGGCTACGATCGCGACTGCCCAACTGGCGGTCGGCCCGGAAGTGGCGCGACATGATGGCGTCGGCCGGGCCTTCAAAGCGCAGCAACTGCCCCAACAAGCCGGTAAGGCTGTCGACGACCTGGGATGTGACACGCACACCCGAGGCAGCCGAGGCGCTTACGCTTCGCATAGCAGCAGCTGACCGGCGCCAAGACCATCGGTGACCACCCTACGGCCCTCGAGCCGCACCTTTCCCTCGATGAGCCAGCCGATGCAGCGCGGCAACAGCAAGTGCTCGAGCGCCAGCACGCGCGCCGCCAGGCACGGCTCGGATTCGCCCGGCTCGACGGCCAAGGCGGCTTGCGCAATGATGGGACCGGCATCGAGCTCGCCGGCCACGAAATGCACCGTAGCACCATGCACGCGCACTCCGGCGGCCAGCGCACGCGCATGCGTGTGCAGCCCGGCAAAGGCCGGCAGCAGCGACGGGTGGATATTGATCAAGCTGCCGCGGTAACGGTCCACGAATTCGGGCGTGAGCACGCGCAGGAACCCGGCCAGAACCACCAGCGCCGGCTGATAGCGATCGATCAGCTGGCCGAGCGCGGCGTCAAAGGCCGCGCGCGAGGCAAAATCATCGTGGGCGATGACGTGCGTAGCCACACCGTGGGCCTGCGCGATCGACAGTCCCCGAGCCTGCGCCCGGTTGGAGATCACGGCCGCCACGCGGGCCTGCAGCCTGCGCTCCCACTGCTGGTCGCGCTGCGCATGCAGTATCGCTTCCAGATTGCTGCCACGGCCCGAGATCAAGCAAACGAGGTTCTTCATGAGGGCGCCGATTGTACTGGGTGGCGTTCGCGCAGCCCGTGAAAGCGCCGGAAAATCAAGGTCTTCCGCATGTGATCGGTATACTTGCGGGGTGCGCGTGGTCGCGCGCGCTTGCGCTGAACTGCGCCGGGGTTTTGCGCGCGGGCGCGCGCCGCGCTACCGGCATTGCGAGAATTTTCCCGAGCCCGAAATTGCATTGCGTCCCATCGATCCAGGTATTCCGAGGCCTGCCGCCTGCGGCCAAGCGTGCGCCCTGCGCGATGGCGATCGGCAACTTCGACGGCGTGCACTGTGGTCACCGTGCCTTGCTGCTGCGCGTCGTGCAAGCGGCCAGGGCGCGCGGCCTCGTTCCGGCCGCGATGACCTTCGAGCCGCATCCGCGCGAGTTCTTTGCGCCGGATTCGGCTCCGGCGCGTGTTGCCAACCTGCGCGACAAGATCGAGGGGCTGCGCGCCTGCGGCATCGAGCGTGTGTTCGTGCTGCACTTTAATCGTCGCCTGTCGGAGCTTGGCGCCGAATCGTTCATCGACCAGGTCCTGGTGGCCGGATGCGCCACACGCTGGCTTATCGTCGGCGACGATTTCCGCTTTGGCGCGCGCCGCGCCGGCGATGTCGCGCTGCTGCGGGCACGATCTGCGCAGGGCGGCTACGAGGTCGAGCAGCTCCCACCCGTACGGCTGGACGAGGATCGGGTATCGAGCTCGGCCGTGCGCGCGGCGCTGGCCGACGGTGACCTGGCGCGTGCCGCCCGTCTGCTGGGCCACCCCTACCACATCAGCGGGCGCGTCTTGCATGGCGCCAAGCTGGGCCGCCAGATTGGTTTTCCGACACTGAACCTGCGCTTGGCGCACCGGCGGGCGGCGGTGCACGGCATTTTCGCGGTGCGGGTACACGGCATCGGCGCGCCGCGACCCGGGGTGGCCAGCGCCGGCCTGCGTCCAACCGTTGATCGGAGCGGTCGCTGGCTGCTGGAGGTACACCTGTTTGATTTTGCCGATGAGGTATACGGCCACCTGGTACGCGTCGAGTTTCTGCAGAAGCTGCGCGACGAGGAAAAATTCGATTCGATCGAAGAGCTGACAGCAGCCATCCGCTGCGACTCGCAACGCGCCCGCGAAATCTTCGGTGAGTCGCGGCCGCGGGCCCCAAACTAGGACGCGTTCGACCCGAACCCAATTCCCATGGCCAACGCCGACGATTCCCAGCAAGCTGCGCGCTACCCACTGAACCTGCTGGATACGCCGTTTCCGATGCGCGGTGATCTGCCCCGGCGCGAGCCGCAGTGGGTGCAGGCCTGGGAGCAGGCCCGCGTGTACGACGCGATTCGCGCGGCCCGTCGGGGCGCGCCGCGCTTCGTCCTGCACGACGGGCCCCCGTACGCCAATAGCGAAATCCATCTGGGTACGGCCGTCAACAAGATTCTCAAGGACATGGTGGTCAAGTCCAAGTTGCTCGCCGGCTTCGACGCCGCCTACGTGCCGGGCTGGGACTGCCACGGTATGCCCATCGAGATCCACATCGAGCGCAAGTTCGGCAAGCAGCTCGCACGCACGGAGGTGCAGGAAAAGGCCCGCGCGCACGCGGCTGAGCAAATCGCGCTGCAGATGCAAGGTTTCAAGCGCCTGGGCGTCCTGGGCGACTGGGCCGATCCGTATCAGACGATGACCTTCAAGTCCGAGGCCGACGAGATCCGCACCCTCGGACGCATGATGGAGCGCGGTTTCGTGTACCGCGGGCTCAAGCCCGTGAACTGGTGCTTCGACTGCAATTCCGCACTGGCCGAGGCCGAGGTCGAGTATGCCGACAAGACCTCCCCGGCGGTCGACGTGGCCTTTCCGCTGGCGCCCGAGCAATCGGATCGCGTGGCCGCGGTCTTTGGCGTGGCCAGCCTCGACAAGCCCTGCTTCACGGTGATCTGGACCACGACGCCTTGGACCCTGCCTGCCAACCAGGCGCTCAACTTGCACCCGGACCTGGACTATGCCCTGGTCGATTGCGCGGACCGCTACCTCATCCTGGCCCTGGCCCTGGTCCCCGCCTGCCTGCAACGCTATGGCCTGGTCGGCCACGTTGTCGGGTCCGCGCGGGGCGCGGCGCTTGATCGTGTCCGTTTCGTGCACCCGCTGGCGGCGCTGCACCCGGGATACGCGCGCCCGGCGCCGGTGTATCTGGGTACCTATGTCAGTGCCGAGGAGGGAACCGGCATCGTGCACTCGGCCCCGGCCTACGGGGTAGAGGACTTTCTCTCGTGCAAGCACTACGGCCTGGCCAATGACCAGATTCTGAACCCCGTGCAAGGCGACGGATACTACGCTGCCGAGCTGCCCCTGTTTGGCGGTTTGCTGATCTGGGATGCCAACGACAAGATCATCGACGCGTTGCGCGAGGCCGGCAACCTGCTGCATGTGGCCCGCCAGACGCACAGCTACATGCACTGCTGGCGCCACAAGACGCCACTCATCTATCGGGCTGCGCCGCAATGGTTCGTTCGCATGGACGGCGTCACGGCCGACACGCGTGGCGTGATCCAGACCGAGACCGTCGACGAGACCTTGCGCCAGACCGCGCTGCGCGCGATCGAGGCCACCGACTTTTATCCGGCCTGGGGCAAGGCGCGATTGCACGGGATGATTGCCAATCGGCCCGACTGGTGCATCTCGCGCCAGCGCAATTGGGGGGTTCCGCTGCCGTTTTTTCTTCATCGGCACAGCGGGGCCCTGCATCCGCGCACGCTCGAACTGCTCGAGCTCGCCGCGCAGCGCGTTGAGCACGGCGGCATCGAAGCGTGGTCGCGCCTGCGAACGCAGGACGTGCTTGCCCCCGAGGAGGCCGAGCAATATGAAAAAGTCAACGACATCCTCGACGTCTGGTTTGACTCCGGATCGACGCACCGTACCGTGCTGCGCGGCTCGCATGCCGAGAAGCTTTCCTACCCGGCCGACCTGTACCTGGAAGGCTCGGACCAGCATCGCGGCTGGTTTCATTCGTCCCTGCTCATCGGGTCGGCAATCGACGGGCGTGCACCGTACCGCGCGCTCTTGACCCACGGCTTCACGGTCGATGCCCAGGGTCGCAAGATGAGCAAGAGCCTGGGAAACGGCATCGATCCGCAGCAACTCGCATCCAAGACCGGCGCGGAGATCATCCGCCTATGGGTGGCGGCGACCGATTATTCGGGCGAGATGTCGATCGGCGACGAGATACTAAAGCGCGTGGTCGAATCCTACCGGCGCATCCGCAATACGCTGCGCTTCCTGCTGGCCAATACCAGCGACTTCGACATCGAGTCACAGGCCGTCGCGGTCGACGCCCTGCTCGAAATCGACCGCTATGCGTTGGCGCTCGTGGGCCAGTTCCAGGCCGACGCGCGCCAGCACTACGAACGCTTTGAATTTCATCCGGTTGCGGCCAAGCTGCAGACCTTCTGCTCCGAGGATCTGGGCTCGTTTTATCTGGACGTGCTCAAGGACCGGCTTTACACGAATGCGCCCGATTCAACCGGGCGACGCTCGGCGCAGACCGCCTTATGGCATATCACGGCCAGCTTGCTGCGCTTAATGGCGCCCTTTCTGTCCTTCACCGCCGACGAGGCGTACCGGGTCTTCCAGCGCAACGACGCGGCCACGATCTTCACGCAGGTGTTTCACGAGCCGCCACCCATCCCCGGGCACGAGGCGCTGCTGGCCAAGTGGTCGGCGATTCGGGCATTTCGTGCCGAAGCGCTCAAACGCATTGAGGAACTGCGCGAGCAGGGCAAGGTCGGATCCTCGCTGCAGGCCGAGATCGATATCCATGCGCATGGAGAGCGCTACGCGCTGCTCGAGACCCTGGGAGAGGAGCTCAAGTTCGTAACCGTGACCAGCCGCGCCGATCTGCACCGCGCTGCCAGCGCCCAGGACGAACACATCGTGGTGCACGCCAGCAAGCATTCCAAATGCGAGCGCTGCTGGCACTATTGCGAAGACATCGGTGCGGAGCCGGCACACCCCAGCATCTGCGGCCGCTGCGCCGACAATCTCTTCGGCGCCGGCGAAGCGCGCCTTTTCGTGTGATGTCCGGCGCGCGCTCCGCCAGTTTCACCGGCATGCTGCCCTGGCTGGCGCTGGCGGCCGTGGTCGTCATTGCCGACCAGGCCAGCAAGGCCCGCGTTCTGCAGGCACTCGGGTCGGGCGAGTCGATCGCGGTAAGCGACTTCTTCAACCTCGTGCTCGCGTACAACCGCGGCGCTGCCTTTTCCTTTCTCAACAGCGCCAGCGGCTGGCAAGGGCAGCTGTTCACGGCGATCGGCCTGTTGGCCAGCGCTTTCATCATCTGGCTGCTCGTGGGGCACGGGCACCAGCGCCTGTTCGGCTTGGCGCTGGGCTTGATCCTGGGCGGCGCGCTGGGCAACGTCGTCGACCGCATCCGCCTCGGACATGTGATCGACTTTCTGGATTTTCATTGGACGTGGCTCTCGCCGCTGTTTCCCGGCGGCCACTTTCCGGCGTTCAACGTCGCCGACAGCGCCATCTGCTGCGGGGCGGCGCTGTTGATCCTCGATGAATTGCTGCGAGTGCGCCACCGTCACGTCGGCGGCTTCGAAAAATGAGCGAACACGCTTTACCTTGGTTCAGCGGCGGGGAAAATTCCTGATGGAACTATCCAATCGAAAGATCGTCCTGGGCGTTACCGGCGGAATCGCCGCCTACAAATCCTGTGAGCTGGTGCGCCGCTTGCGCGAACAGGGTGCGCATGTGCAGGCCGTCATGACGCACTCGGCGCGCAATTTCCTAGCGCCAGCGAGCCTGCAGGCGCTAACCGGCATGCCGGTATTCGACGATCTCTGGGACACGCGCATGTCCGATGGCATGGCCCACATTGCGCTATCGCGCGACGCCGACGCGATCCTCGTGGCTCCGGCGAGCGCGAATTTTCTTGCCAAGATCGCCAACGGATTGTGCGACGACCTGCTCTCGACGCTGGTGCTGGCGCGGCGCAGCGCGCAGTGCAAGCTGCTGCTGGCGCCGGCGATGAACGTCGAGATGTGGGAGCAGCCGGCGACACAGCGCAACATCGAGCGCCTGCGCGCCGACGGCGCGCTGATCCTGGGTCCGGCCCATGGCGACCAGGCCTGCGGCGAGGTCGGTGCCGGGCGCATGATCGAGCCCGACGAAATCCTTGCGGATCTGGTAGCGGCATTCCAAAGCAAGTGCCTGCGGGGCCGGCGCGTGCTGATCACCGCGGGACCCACCTTCGAGCCACTGGACCCGGTGCGCGGGATCACCAATCGCTCTTCAGGCAAGATGGGCTACGCGCTCGCCCGCGCCGCACGCGAGGCCGGGGCCGATGTCACCCTGGTGAGCGGCCCCACCATGCTGGCGGCGCCGCACGGCGTGCGCCGCGTCGAGGTCGATAGCGCGGCACAGATGCTGGAGCGGGTCCTGGCAGCCGTGGAAACGGCAGACGTCTTCATTGCCGTGGCCGCAGTTGCCGATTGGCGCGCCGCCTCGATCAGTCCGCTCAAGCTGAAAAAGCGCGCCTCGGCCGAGCCGCCCACCTTGCAGCTGGCCAACAATCCGGACATCCTGGCTACGGTGGCCGCCCTGCCTTTGCCCCCGCTGTGCGTGGGCTTTGCCGCCGAGAGCGAGCGCCTGATCGAGCATGCGCGCAGCAAGCTCTCCAGCAAGGGCGTGGCGATGATGGTTGCCAATTCGATCCCCGATGCCCTGGGCAGCGATGAGGCCGAGCTGGTGATCGTCGATGCCACCACGGCGCGCACCCTGCCGCGCGCATCCAAGCTCGAGCAAGGACGCAGGATCGTGGCGGCGATCGCCGATCGGCTAGCAACGCGCGTCGACCCGGGCGAGCCGGGCACATGAACGTGAACCCGAATCCCGAACTGCAGATTCGCATCCTGGACGAGCGCCTGCGTGCCTCGCCACCGGCCTATGCCACCGCCGGGTCTGCGGGAATCGATCTGCGCGCCTGCGTGCCCGAGGCCATGGTCCTGGCGCCCGGCGCCAGCGTGCTGGTGCCGGCGGGCTTTGCCATCCACCTTGCCGATGCCAGCCTGGCCGCGATCGTGCTGCCGCGCTCTGGCCTGGGTCACCGCAACGGGATCGTTCTGGGGAACCTTGTCGGGCTGATCGATTCCGATTACCAGGGACAGATCATGGTGTCCCTGTGGAACCGCAGCAGCGAGGCGTACCGCGTCGAGCCGCTGGAGCGCATAGCCCAGCTGGTGATCGTTCCCGTGCGCCAGGTGCAGCTGCGCCAAGTCGACGCATTTGCCCAAAGCTGCCGGGGCAGCGGCGGCTTCGGCAGTACCGGCACAACGTAAGGGCGGCTCCGCCCGGGCGATCACTCCTGGCGTATCCAGGTCTGCGTACGCCCGAACAGCGATAGACCAAGAAAGCCCCGAACCTCGAGCCGCTTGCCACCATCGATCGGGGTCAACCGGCACGAATACACGCGACCGTTGTCGGGGTCCAGTATCTTGCCGCCGCCGAACTGCTCGCCGTCGCGATGCACACCGGTAATGATGGTCAGACCGACGATCGGCTGGTCGCGGCGATCACCCGGGCAGTCCTTGCAGCGATCTGCGCGTTTGGCCGGGTTGATTACTTGCTCGATGACTCCGACGAACTCGCCTTGGACCTCGCGGATGCGCACGTAGGCCTTGGGCTTGCCATCGTCATCGCTGATCGACTGCCAAAGGCCGGCAGGCGTGAGTTCTTGCGCCCGCAGCGGCAACGCAAGCAGCGCGCCCAGGGCTAGGACGGCGCCCAGCAGCGCGCGCCGGGCGCGCACGCCGGTCGCACTCCGCATCGCCGCAGCAGCTATTCCGACAGTACCGGTTCGCCGCGTTCGGGCTGTGGTGCATCGCCGCTGTCGGCGGGAGGAAAGTCGAGCTTGACCTTATCGTCCTCGTCCACATCGACCTCCACTTTGCCGCCGTTGACCAGGCGGCCAAACAGCAGTTCGTCGGCCAGGGCCTTGCGCACCGTGTCCTGAATGAGGCGAGCCATCGGTCGGGCGCCCATGACCGGGTCAAAGCCCTTGCGGGCAAGGTGCGTGCGCAGCGCATCGCTGAACACGATGTCGACCTTTTTCTCGTGCAGCTGCTCTTCGAGCTGCATGAGGAACTTGTCGACCACGCGCAGGATCACGTCGCGGTCCAGCGCCGCAAAGCTGATCGTCGCGTCGAGGCGGTTGCGGAACTCCGGCGAGAACATGCGGCGAATCTCCGCCATCTCGTCGCCGGCTTCACGGCTGTTGCCAAAGCCGATGGCGCGCTTTTGCAGCATCTCAGCGCCGGCATTGGTCGTCATGATGAGAATGACGTTGCGGAAATCGGCCTTGCGACCGTTGTTGTCGGTGAGCGTGCCGTGGTCCATGACCTGCAGCAAAATATTGAAGATGTCCGGATGCGCTTTCTCAATCTCATCGAGCAGCAGGACCGCGTGCGGCTTCTTGGCAATGGCCTCGGTCAGCAGCCCGCCCTGGTCGAATCCGACGTATCCGGGGGGTGCGCCGATCAGGCGACTGACCGCGTGCCGCTCCATGTATTCCGACATGTCGAAGCGAATGAGCTCGATCCCCAGCGTGAACGCGAGCTGCTTGGCCACCTCGGTCTTGCCGACCCCGGTCGGGCCCGAGAACAGGAAGGCACCGATCGGCTTTTCCGGCTTGCCCAATCCCGAGCGGGCCATCTTGATCGCGGCAGCCAGCGCCTCGATCGCAGGATCCTGGCCAAAGACGACATTCTTGAGATTGCGCTCCAGGTTCTTGAGCTGCGCGCGATCGTCGCTCGAAACGGTTTGCGGCGGGATCCGGGCGATCTTGGAAATGATGTCTTCGACTTCGTTCTTGCCGATCGTCTTTTTGCGCTTGGACACGGGCAGGATGCGCTGCGCCGCGCCGGCCTCGTCGATCACGTCGATCGCCTTGTCCGGCAGATGCCGGTCGTTGATGAACTTGGCCGACAACTCGGCCGCCGCGGTAATCGCTCCCGAGGAATACTTGACGCCGTGGTGCTCTTCAAAGCGCGACTTCAGGCCCTTGAGGATCTCGATCGTCTGCTGCACGGTCGGCTCATTGACATCGATCTTCTGAAAGCGCCGTGACAGGGCGTGATCCTTTTCAAAAATGCCGCGGTACTCGTTATAGGTCGTCGCACCGATGCACTTGAGCTGCCCGGTCGATAGCGCCGGCTTGAGCAGGTTCGATGCGTCGAGCGTCCCGCCCGAGGCCGAACCGGCGCCGATCAGGGTATGGATCTCATCGATGAACAGCACCGCCTGCTGGTTGGACTTGAGCTGCTTGAGCACGGCCTTGAGGCGCTGTTCAAAATCGCCGCGGTACTTGGTGCCGGCCAGCAACGCGCCCATGTCGAGCGAATACACGTTGGCCTTTTCCAGGATCTCGGGCACTTCATTCTTGACGATGCGCCAGGCCAGGCCCTCGGCGATAGCGGTCTTGCCGACGCCCGCCTCACCGACCAGCAGGGGATTGTTCTTGCGGCGCCGGCACAGCACCTGGATGACGCGCTCGACTTCGGGCTCGCGGCCGATGAGCGGGTCGATCTTGCCATCGCGCGCCAGCGCGTTCAGATTCTGCGTGTACTGCTCCAGCGGCGAGACCTGCTCGCGCGCATCGCCCGATTCCTGTTCCGTCTCACCCTGCGGCTTGGTCTTGTCATCGGCGGCGGGCGCCTTGGTGATCCCGTGCGAAATGAAATTGACCACGTCGAGCCGGGTCGCGCCCTGCTGGTGCAGGTAGTACACAGCGTGCGAGTCCTTTTCGCCGAAGATCGCCACCAGCACGTTGGCGCCGGTAACCTCCTTCTTGCCGTTGGAGGTCGACTGCACATGCATGATGGCGCGCTGGATCACCCGCTGAAAGCCAAGGGTCGGCTGGGTGTCGGCCTCCGAATTCTGCGGCAGCACCGGCGTGTTGTCTGCGATGAAGTTCTGCAGGCTCTTGCGCAAATCATCGATGTTGCACGCACAGGCACGCAACACCTCAGTGGCCGAGGGATTGTCCAGCAGCGCCAGCAGTAGATGCTCGACAGTGATGAATTCGTGTCGCGCCTGGCGGGCCTCGACAAAAGCCATGTGCAAGCTCACTTCCAATTCCTGCGCGATCATGCTTCCTCCATCACGCACTGCAGCGGGTGCTGGTGCTCGCGTGAAAAACTGCAAACCTGGTCGACCTTGCTAGCAGCGACATCGCGTGGGTAGACGCCGCAGATTCCACGGCCCTCATGATGCACCTTTAGCATGATCTGAGTCGCCTGTTCCCGACCCTTACCAAAAAATTTCTGCAATACCCCTACTACAAACTCCATCGGGGTGAAATCGTCATTCAAAAGCACGACCTGAAACATCGGCGGCGGCTTCGTTTCCGCAGCCTGCTTCTCGACAACAGTGCCCTCTTCGAACCGTTCGCTCATAACTGTGAAAAAAAGGCACCTCGCATCGCAACCCAGGCCACCTCGGACCGCGAGCCGTTACGAGGTAGATGATAAGTGAAACCGAGCCAACTTCGGGGCCTTCCCTAGCAGCAAATTCGGCATCCCGCAGGTGCAATATTGACCCGGAGCGATCCGGTGCGATCGCCCGGTCGCCGCGGGCGAACCGCCCGGTTTTCCAGCGATCCTGCGTCTTAATTTTGCCCTGGCCCCGATTCGGTGCAGCGCCGAGTCCCAATCCGTCCGCACGCTGGGGCTTGACGGCCCACGAGATTTGCCCGAACAATGCTCATCCTGACGCAGTCGGAGAAACTTCGCAGGAGCAAGGCTGGCCGGCACGCATTTTCGGGTCGGCCACAGGGATAGGGGTCCGGGGAGGAACCGGCAGTTCTAGCCGGGTGCACCGCGACGCCTTGGATGAGCAGCGGAAACGCGGAGAAGAGGACGGATGCATGGCTACAGGTACGGTGAAATGGTTTAACGATGCCAAGGGATATGGATTTATCACGCCGGATGATGGTGGCGAGGACTTGTTCGCACATTTTTCTGCAATCCAGATCGGGGGCTTCAAGACGCTAAAGGAAGGCCAGAAGGTCGCCTTCGAGATCGTGCAAGGCCCTAAGGGCAAGCAGGCGTCCAACATCACTCCGAACGCCTGAAAACCCTGCGCCGCAGCGCGCAGGGAAAAGCCCCGCAGAGCGGGGCTGGTTTCGTTGGCAAAACCGCCTAGCCGGCACGTGCCGGCGCCAGCAATGGCCCTGCGGGCTACATCTGGGCGATCATGGCGTCGCCGAATCCGGAACAGGACAACTGCGTGGCTCCCGGGAGCAGGCGGGCAAAATCGTACGTCACCGTCTTGGCGAGAATCGCCTTCTCCATCGCACCCAAGATGCGGTCGGCAGCCTCCGGCCAACCCATATGGCGCAGCATCATCTCCGCCGATAGGATTTCGGAACCCGGATTGACATAGTCCTTGCCGGCATATTTGGGGGCAGTGCCGTGCGTGGCTTCGAACACCGCCACGGTGTCGGAGAGATTGGCGCCAGGGGCGATCCCGATTCCGCCGACCTGGGCGGCCAGCGCGTCGGAGATATAATCCCCGTTCAAATTCAAGGTTGCAATCACGTCATATTCGGCCGGCCGCAACAAGATCTGTTGCAAAAAAGCATCGGCTATCACGTCTTTTAGTACGAGCTGGCCATGCGGTGCCTGGATTACCTGCCAGGGTCCGCCGTCGAGCAGCTGGGCGCCGAATTCGCGCTGCGCCAGGGCGTAGCCCCAGCGCGCGAACGCACCCTCGGTGAATTTCATGATGTTTCCCTTGTGCACCAAGGTCACCGACTTGCGCTTGTTGTCCAGCGCGTATTGGATCGCCTTGCGCACCAGACGCTCCGTGCCCTCGCGCGAGACCGGCTTGATGCCGATACCGGAGGTGGCTGGAAAGCGGATCTTGGTCACCCCGAGTTCGCGTTGCAGAAAGTCGATCAGTTTGCGCGCCTTCTCCGACTCCGCCTCGTATTCGATTCCCGCGTAAATGTCCTCGGAATTCTCGCGAAAGATGACCATGTCGGTCTTCTCCGGTTCGCGCACCGGGCTGGGAACTCCCTTGAAATAGCGCACCGGACGCAGGCACACGTACAGGTCCAGCTCCTGGCGCATGGCGACGTTGATCGAACGGATACCGCCACCAACGGGGGTTGTCAGCGGGCCCTTGATCGAAACCACATACTCTTTCAGGATGTCCAACGTCTCTTGCGGCAGCCAAACATCGGGGCCATACACGCGGGTCGCCTTCTCCCCGGCGTAGACCTCCATCCAGCTGATCTTGCGCTTGCCGCCGTAGGCCTTGGCCACAGCCGCATCCACAACCTTGATCATCACCGGCGTTATGTCGACGCCGGTGCCGTCGCCCTCTATGTACGGAATGATCGGCGTGTCCGGAACGCTCAAGGATCCATCGGCGCGCACGGTGATCTTCTGCCCTTGGGCGGGTACCTTGATATGTTGAACCATGTGTCTCTCAATACTCCCGGCGCTCGCAAAGTGCCCGCAGTGTAGCGCTGCCCACGGCGTGGCCGGCAAGGGCCGATTGCACTAGAGTCGCGACTTGCCCTTTTTCATTGGACTGCCAGGCCTCTCATGCAAGCTCTGCCGCGCTTCCCGAACATCGCTTCTCGCCTGGCGCTTGCGAAGCCCTGGCTTGCCGCCATCGCCTGGGCCGTGGTGCTGGCTTGCCCGGGCGCAAAAGCACAAGACGGATCTGCCCAGCTGCCGATGGTGCAGCTCAGCGCGGGCATCCATCTCATACACGCCGAACTTGCCGACAACGAGGCTGCCAGAATGCGCGGCTTGATGTTTCGTCAGACACTGGCTCCCAACTACGGCATGCTTTTCGTCTTTGACCGGGCAGACAAGCACTGCATGTGGATGCGAAACACCCTGATGCCGCTATCGGTGGCATTCATCGACGCGAGCGGGTCCGTTGTCAATATCGAGGAAATGAAGCCCCAGACCGACGACAGCCACTGTGCGCAGCGCCCGGTCCGATACGCCCTGGAGATGAGCGCCGAGTGGTTCCGGCGCCACGGAGTGCGCGCCGGCGACGTGCTGCAGGGAATACCCAAGGGCCCCGCACCGTGACCGGCTTGGCCCCGAGCGGGGCCGATGCACCGGCCCCAGCCGACAAAAAGCGACTAGCCAAAATTTCGGGCGGCGAAATCCCAATTGGCCAGGTTGTTCAGAAATGCCTCGACGAACTTGGCCCGGGCATTACGGTAGTCGATGTAGTAGGCATGTTCCCAGACATCGATGGTCAGCAGCGCCTTGTCCGCCGTCGTCAGCGGCGTCCCGGCATTGGACGTGTTGACGATATCGACCGTTGCATCGGTCCTTTTCACCAGCCAGGTCCAGCCGGAGCCGAAATTGCCCACGGCGCTCTTGGAAAAGGCCTCCTTGAAAGCCGCGAACGATCCCCACTTGGCGCTGATCGCCTTGGCCAAGGCGCCGGAGGGTTCGCCACCGCCGCCGGGCTTGAGGCTGTTCCAGAAGAAGGTGTGGTTCCAGACCTGCGCGGCATTGTTGAAAATTCCGCCACTGGACTTGCGCACGATCTCCTCGAGGCCCTGTTGCGCGAACTCCGTGCCCTTGATCAGGTTGTTAAGGTTCGTCACGTACGTCTGGTGGTGTTTGCCGTAATGGAACTCGATCGTTTCCTTGGAGATGTATGGCGCCAGCGCATCGGCGGCATAGGGGAGCGGGGGCAGGGTATGTTCCATCGTCGTATTCCTTCATTCGGGCAAGTGGGACGCGGTTCCGTTCGAAGATCGCAGCAGCAGCATCCGGGATGCTTACTGCCGCAACTGCTGCAACGATCGTCGGCTACATCATAAATCGTTTGGCCTCGTGCCCTCCACGAGCAAGTCGGCGCTGCCGCGCGCCAGCTGGGCCTGCACGCGCGCTCCCACAACGAGGGTAGTGGCATCGGTGAGCGGCCGGCCGCGCGGATCGCGCAAGATCGCGAAGCCGCGGTCCAGCACACCCTGCACGTTCAGGTGCGCAAGCGCGCGCTCCAGATGCGCCAGGCGATTCGTTCGTGCCTGCACGCTGCGCTGGTGCGCCGTTTGCATGCGCCGTGCTAGGTCTTGGAGCTGAGCACGCAACGCGGCGGTGTCCGGCCGGGCGCGCGCCAGTGCACGGGCCAGGCTTGCTGCCTGGGTGCGCGCGTGCCGGACCGGCTCTCGTGCGTGCAGGGCGCAGCGTCCGCGCAAATCGGCGATGCGCGCCTCCAGGCCGCGCAGTGGCGCCCGCGGCGAAGCCAAGATGCGCAGGGCGTAGTCCAGACGCTGAGCGCGCTCGCCTGCGGCGCGCGCGCCGGCGCGAGCGAGCGCGCGCAAGCGCAAGCCGAGCTCACGCAATAGTCCCTGTTGCTCCGGGGCAACCAATTCGGCCGCCGCCGTCGGCGTCGCCGCGCGCAGGTCCGCGGCAAAATCGGCGATCGTGAAATCCGATTCATGGCCGACACCGACGATGACCGGCAGTGCGCTGGCACGAATTGCGCGCGCAACCCGCTCGTCGTTGAAGGCCCAAAGGTCCTCGATCGACCCGCCGCCTCGCACCAGCAGCAAAACCTGCACCTCGGCGCGGCGCGAGGCCGTAGCGAGCATGGCCGCGATCTGAGCGCCGGCCTCGGCCCCCTGCACCGGCACCGGGTAAATGACGATCGCCAGATACGGCGCGCGGCGCCGCAGTGTTGTTAGCACGTCGCGCAATGCCGCCGCCTGCAGCGACGTGACCACGCCGACGCGCTGCGGTACCTGCGGCAGCTGGCGCTTGACGCCGGCATCGAAAAGACCCTCGGCGGCAAGTCGCTGGCGCAAGCGCAGGAACTCCTCCCACAGCCGCCCTGCTCCGAAACGACGCAGCGACTCGACCGTGAGCTGGAACTCTCCGCGCGGCTCATACAAGGCCACCGATGCAAGCACTTCGACCTCGTCGCCTTCGCGCGGCACGAAATCGACGAGCGCGTTGCGCCCACGAAACATCACGCACCGCACCTGCGCGCTGGCGTCCTTGAGGGAAAAGTACCAGTGGCCGCTGGCCGCGCGGGTCATCGACGCGATCTCGCCGCGGACCCTTTGCGTGCCGAACTCGCGTTGTAACGATCCAGAAACAGCGCGGTTTAGCTGCGAAACTGTCAGGCAAACGCGCGCCAAATCAGCGTCTTGCCGGTCCGGGTCCGATTCCATGCGGCTTGCCGTCGAAAAGGTTTCCACAATTACCAGGCTTCCTTGTCAAGCGTTCGGCCAAGCGCCTGTGCGTCCGAACGAAAGCGCCAACTCATTGAAATGTAACGATTTTGTTGCGCCTAAGACTCGCCTGCCCAGTTTGCAGGCGCCGGTCAG